>Ga0187894_10002307_pt1 | contig 22969 bp, 31 predicted proteins | sample GBC1701081metaG_FD_136650 | JGI IMG/M metagenome (GOLD analysis project Ga0187894, IMG submission 136650) | White microbial mat communities from a lava cave in the Kipuka Kanohina Cave System on the Island of Hawaii, USA - GBC170108-1 metaG ... | reverse complement strand
TCGGCTTGCCCGAAAACCGCACGCACTTTTCGGGCCGATGCTCTGTCTCTTTGTTTTGCGCATCGGCTTGCCCGAAAACCGCACGCACTTTTCGGGCCGATGCTCTATCGCTTGGTGTCGCCCGCCATCATGTCGGCGGCGGAGAGCCAGTCGCTCACCACCTTCACGTCCTCATCGCCGAGCAAATGGCCGGCCGCCACCTGGCGCGCATCGACGACAGCGCCGCGGTTGCGCAGCAGGGCTTCGAGCACCGGGGCGAAGGGCGCATAGATCCTGTCCTTCTCGCCCGAGACGGTGAGGAAACGGACCCCTCGCAAATCGGTCTCGGGCGCCTTGGTGAGGACCGGCATGGCGCGCAGCAGCACGGCGCGCTCGATGAGGTCGGGATAGAGCAGGCTCACCGCGGCGATCAGATTGGCGCCGTTGGAATAGCCGATGAAGACGGTGTGCTCGGGATCGAGCTTTTCCGCCGCCATCCGCACTTTGAGGAAGTCGACGAAAGCCTTCGCCTCCTTGCGGATGTCGGCCTGGTCGAACTCGGTCGGCGTGATGCGCGCATACCAGCGCTTGATGCCCTTCTGCACGATGCGGCCGCGCACGCCCAAGAGCGTCGCGTCCGGCGCCACGCGCAAAGCGAGCTTGAACAGGCTCGCCTCGTCGCCGCCCGATCCATGCAGGAGGACGATCGTCTCGGCCGACGGCGCCTCGGGGCGCAGCAGGCGGTAGACGAAATGCCGGGCATGGGCGATCGGCCCGGCAATGACCGGCGTCGTCGCGGCCGCGTCGTGGCGCAGCACCGGCCGCGCCGCCGAGGCGGTTACGGGCTCGCCCTTGGCTTCCGGGCAAGGCTCGGCTTTGGCACCCGCCGCCAGCCCGGTTGGATCCTTTTGCGCGCACAGAGATGAATCGCGGGCTTGAGCGATGCCTGCGCCACCCACGAAGGCGATCAGGACTAGAACCAGCGCAGCGAGACGATTATTGGCCATGAAGCGATATCCAGCCGTTGCTTTTCCGAAACATCTTCGAGATGCGAGCGGTCCCCACTCGTCAAACTGGCCGCCGATATCACGGTTCTAGGAGTTCCCCGGCCTCGCGCCGCAGCGCTCGAGTTCGCAGCGGCGGCGCTTGATAGCAAGTTTCTCGCCGATGTCACGTGAAAATTGCACGGCATGGATGTTCCCAAACCCGGAACTTTCGCGGCGCCTCTCCTATTGGCGCGACCTCTTGCCTTTGCCCGTCCGCCTGGTGATCTGCTTCAGCCGCTTCGTCTCGACGTCGACGCAATGGGTCTCGGCATCGATGTCGTCCTCGGCCTCGGTCTCGACCGCAAGGAGGCGGGAGACGACGACGCCTTGCGCACCGGCGTTCAGCGTCCGCGCCAGCTCGAGCGCGCGCAGGGCGGCGGCACCTTCGGCCGGACGCGGCGCGCCGTCGAGGGTGCGGATCTCGTGCACATGCACGATGCGGCCCGACTTCCCGTCATAGACCACGGCGCGGGCGCGGTGGACCAGGCGCTCGGCGCTCTCATCATGGATCGGCAGCATGGGAGCCTCCTTCACCATCAGAACTCGTAGCGGGTGAAAACCGCTTTCGCGGTCTGGTCCTTGCCGGTCGCGACGCCGACCGTCACCGAGGACATGCGCTGGCGGAACACCGAGGAGCGCCATTGCTCCCAACCGCCGAAAGTCTCCGTCACTTCCTGCCCGTCGATCTGCGGGCGCGAGCGCACCGAGACGATGCCGGCGAATTGCGTGCCCCCGCCGATCGTGCCCGTGAGCGAGGCGATGACGAAGGTCGAGCGCGGCGCAAAATTGATGTCGGCCGTGTGGATCTGGCCGCCCGATTGCTTCCAGGCCGTGGTCGCCATGTTGATGACGGGCATGAGGGGTCCTCGCTTTCGCCTGCGCAACCACTATCTCGTCCTATCTTGGCGGTCTGTGGGCAAACTCACAGGCCACGCCGGTAACTTGTCGTAACATTCGTTGAAGGAACCGACGCCTCACCCGGCCGGTTGGTTCCGGCAAGCGCGGAGGAGCGGATGCAGAGGAAAGCCAAAACCAGCGCAAGTGCTGCGCCCTATGCCGCGACCGGCGCCGTCGCTCTATCGGGAACCCCATCCGCCAGCGTGGTGTTCGTCAGCCAACGGACGGAACCGGAAGCGGCCAACGGCGCCGACCGGGCGTTCTTCCTCTGGCTGCTCGCCGGCCTCATCGCCGCGACCCTCGTCTCAGGCGTCATCGCCATGTCGGCCGTCGTGCGGATCGGGCCCTTCTTCGAGAGTTAAAGCGTGATGATTTTTGGAAGGACCGTTCACTCCACCCTCATGCTGAGGTGCGAGCATAGCGAGCCTCGAAGCATGATCCAGGAACAATGGTCTTGCCGCTCGCCACCCTTCGAGGGCCGCTACGCGGCCACCTCAGGGTGAGGGTTATGGATTAGTGATCGCGGCGATATATTTCGCGGGCGGCTTGCCAAAAGTCTTCTTGAACATGGTGATGAAGGCGGTGACGGAATCGTAGCCGAGCGCGCCTGAGACCTGCTGCACCGAGACGCCGTCGGCGAGCTGGCCCAGCGCCACGATCAGATGCAGCTGCTGGCGCCAGCGGCCGAAGGTCAGGCCGGTCTCGCGCTTGAGGAGGCGCGCCAGCGAGCGTTCGCTCATCGCCAACCGGTCCGCCCATTGGGCGAGCGTGCTGCGGTCCGCAGGGTCTTGCGCCAGCGCCTTGGCCAGGCGGCGCAGGCGCGGGTCGTCCGAGACCGGCAGATTGAGACGCTCGACCGGCATGCGCGCCAGCTCCTCCAGCAGCACGCCGGCGAGCCGCGCCTGCGGCCCATCGGCCGGGTAATCCGCCGGCTGCTCCGCGAGATGCCGGATCATCTCGCGCAGCATCGGGGTGATCGACAGGGTGCAGCATTCGGCCGGCAGGGCGGCAGCTTCGGGATCGACAGAGAGGAAATAGACCCGGGCATTGGCGGTGGCGCGGTTGCTGTGCGGCAGGCCGCCCGGAATCCAGACCGCACTCCCCGGCGGCACGATCCACAGCGCGTCCGGCACTTGGCAGGTGACGCTGCCATGCACAGCGAGCACGAGCTGCCCCTTGCGGTGGCGATGCACCGGAACCTCGGCCTCATTGGCGGAGACCTGGACGCTGAAGGCCTGGACCGGGCTCGCCAAGCTGTCGGTATCGAAGTTGCGGAAGGCGTCCAACAGCGACATGCGTTTTGTCCGAATTCAGCGATTATTTAACTGTATCTCGAAATTCAGTCACACGGCAAGGGCGTAAAAGGGCGCCCATGACACAGAAGCACCTTGCCATGACAACGAGCGCCGCCCGGCACAGCTCCGCCCTTGCCCCGCTTCTCCTCATCGCCGGCATCCTCGTGATGGCCACCAGTCTCAGGGCACCCTTCACCGCCCTCGCCCCCGTGCTCGGCATGATCCGAGGGAGCTTCGATCTCGGCACGACCGCGGCCGGCGCGCTGACCACCCTGCCGCTCCTCACTTTCGCGCTGGTCTCGCCCTTCGCCGGGACGGCCGCGCGCCTCCTTGGCCTCGAGCGCATACTGGCGGGCGCGTTGGCGCTGATCGCGGGCGGCATCGCGCTGCGCTCGCTCGGGCCCTTATGGTGCCTCTATCTCGGCACCTTCGCCATCGGCGGAGGCATAGCTTTCGGCAATGTCCTGTTGCCCAGCCTGATCAAGCGCGATTTCCCCGACCGCATTGCCGGGCTCATCAGCGCCTATGCCGTGACCACGGGCGTCGCCGCAGCGCTCGCCTCGGCGCTGATCGTGCCGCTCTCGATCGCCATGGGCTGGCCGACGGCGCTCGGCCTGATGATCGTGCTCCCCTTGGCGGCGCTCGCTTTGTGGCTGCCGCAGCTCGCAAGGCGGGCAATTAAGAATGCGGCCACCAACACGCCGCCCAGAAGCGGTCACGTCTGGCGCGCGGCGCTCGCCTGGCAGGTGACGGCCTTCATGGGGCTCAATTCCTTCCTCTATTATGTCCTGGTCGGCTGGCTGCCGGCGATCCTGATCGATGCCGGCTATTCCGCGGCGCAAGCCGGCTCGCTCCATGGCGTGATGCAGCTCGCCTCGGCGGCGGCGGGCTTCGTGCTCGGGCCGATCGTCGCCCGCGCCCGGAACCAGACCGGCGTCGCCCTCGTCGCATCGGGACTGACCGCGCTCGGCCTCGCAGGGCTGCTGCTGGCGCCGGGCTCGGCGCTGCTCTGGGCGGCAAGCTTCGGGGCCGGCACGGGCGCGGGCGTCGTCCTCAGCCTGATGTTCATGAGTCTCCGCACCACCACGCCGCAGCAGGCGGCGACGCTCTCAGGCATGGCCCAATGCGTGGGCTATCTCCTTGCCGCCGCAGGCCCGCCCATCGCCGGCGCGCTGCATGACCGCTTCGGCGGCTGGTCCGTGCCGCTCACAAGCGGGGTGGCGCTCTCCCTCGCCATGGCGGTTGCGGGCGGGCTGGCCGGCCGCGCGCGGCAACTGCCTCCCGGCACATAGCGCGCAGCCGTTCCTATGGAACTTTCTTCATGGAACTTTCCTATGTGGCTTTTGGACCACAGTCGCGAAAAACGTTTCCCGGCAAGGCCTTCCCTTCATTGACCGCGAAGGTCCGCAGGGTAAACTACCGCCCCAGGGGAAGTCACATGAATCGCAAACTGCTTTTCAGCGCCGCGTTTTTTCTGGCCGGGATAGGTGCTGCATCGGCGAGCGACCTGCCCGTCACCTACGACACCGACTGGACGGGCCTCTATGCCACCTTGTCGGCGGGCTATTCCGACATCTCGACCGATGGATCGCAGACTTATATCGACGGTTTCGACATCAGTGGCGATCCTATCATCGTGACCGATAAGGACAGCGACACGACCGGCGGGGCAGCGCTCGGCCTCGGCGTAGGCTATAATTATGATCTCGGCGGCTTCGTCCTCGGCCTCGAGGGCGACATCAGCATGGTGACCAATGACGGTCAGCTCGAGATGAAGAACAGCGTCGATGCCGATTACGACTGGTTCGCCACCGGGCGGGTGCGCGCCGGCTTCGATCTCGACGGCACGCTCGTCTATGGCACCGGCGGTGTCGCGGCCCTCAAAGGCCAATTCAGCGATGGCGACGACGAGGGCGACAGTCAGGACGTGACCTTCTGGGGCTGGACCGCGGGCGGCGGCGTCGAGCACATGATCTCGGAGTCCCTGACGCTCAGGCTCGAAGGGCTTTATGCCGACTTCGGATCCGAGGAATTCCATCTGTCGCCAGGCTTTTTTGCCCCGGTCGATACCGAAATCGATCCCGACATGTTCGTGATCCGCGCCGGAATCAGCCTGCGTCTTTGACATCGGCCGCGATCAGGCGCGCCAGATCGCCGACCGTTTCCACTTGCGCGAAGGCAAATGGGTTGATGTCGCTGCCGCGCGCCTCGCCCAATTCCGCCGCCAGCCTTTCGATGGCGAGGCTGTCGAGCCCCTTGATCTCCAGCAAGCGGCTTTCCGCGGTGAGATCCGGAACCGGCGTCTCGAGCGCCCGGTTGATCATGGCAATGACATCGGCAACGGTCTTATCCGTCATAGGTGAAGGACCTCCTGTCTGAGGGCAAAAGGCCCAGGAGGAACTGGCTGCGCCGCCCGCTCTTGTCGAAGGCGCGGATCTCGTCACGCAGGTAACCTTCGATCTTGAAGCCCAGCCGGCGCAGCGGCACCAGGGCGGCAAAATTCTTCTCCCACACTTGCGCCGTCGCCTTTTCGAGGCCGCGGTTCGAGAAGAACTCGTCGAACAGAGCCGAGCCCACTTCCTCGAAAACGCTTTTGCCGCGCCAGTTGCGGTCGCCGATGAAGCCCGACCCCTTGGCCAGAGCGTGCGTCAGATTGACGTCGAGAAGAAAGAGGCCGATCAGCGCCTTCGATTGCTTCTCGAATACGCCGACGAGATAGCGCGTCCTGTCGTCGAAACTCGCCATGAAGCGGGCGACGTCATTGGGCGAGAGGCGCCGCGCCGGCATGTTGAGCGCGGCCATGAGCTCGGGGTTTCCGATCCAGGCCCGGAACAGGCCCGTCGCATCGCGCTCCGTCATGCTGCGGACCAGGAAGCGGGGCGTTTCGACATCGACCGGTTTTCCGCGCGGTGCCTGAGCCATCGTCACGCGATGGCCGGGTCAAGCCCGGCCACAGGCCGAGAGGGGTATAGAGTGCGGCGCTCCTCCCACAGGCCGAAATGATCCAGCACATGCCGGGTCTGGCAATAGACGATGAGGGCATAGCCGATCTGCGAGATGAGGTCCGGCCTTCTGAGCACCAGCTTTTCCAAACGCGCCAGCAAGGCTTTCTCCGCTTCGCCGCGCTTGGCCAGCGCGCCGGCGAGGCGCGCTTCGACCAGGCTGAACACCTGCAGGCTGCGGCGATTGACATTGACCGGCATCAGCTCGGCAAAATGCTCGAGCCGCTTGAACCAGTTGTCGGGGGCAAACACCTCATTGAGGAGGCCGCGCAAGCCGGAGCGCAAGGCCGCGCCCGACATGAGCAAGGGCGCGATATTCGTGTCGATGAGATTGCCCTCGCCGATATAGCCCGCTTCGATGAGCCTGCCCTCGGCCTTGATGCGGTCCCACAAGGGCGTGCCATGCGGTGCCACCAGAAGACCGACCTGGATGACGGGCGCCGGTATCGTGGCGATGAACTTCGCCTGGCGCTCGAATATCTCGGGCCCGTCGTGATCGAAGCCGACGATCATGCCGCAGAGCGGCATCAGGCCGGTCGCCGTGATCCGGCTGATTTCCTGGGCCAGATCCACCCGCATGTTCTGGCGCTTCTGGACTTCCTTGAGCGACTCTTCATTCGGCGTCTCAATGCCGATGAAGCAGCGATCCATGCCCGCCGCGACGGCCAGGTGCAAGAGATCGAGATCGCGCGCGGCGTCGATCGACAACTGGGTGACGAAGCGCATGCGCCCGGCGGCACGCTTGCCGTTCCAGGCCGCGATCTCTTCCAGCAAGGCGCGCGCCCGCTTGCGTACAATGGTGAAGTTGTCATCGGCGAGCAGCACGTCGCGGCAGCCCAAGCGATAGAGCTGGTCCAGCTCGGCGATCACCTGGGCCGGCTCCTTCCAGCGCTGCTTGCGGCCGAGATACTGGATGACGTCGCAGAACTCGCATTCGAAGGGGCAGCCGCGCGAGGTCTGCACCTGGCCGGCCATGCCTTGCTTCAAGGGATAGAGATCCCAGCGCGGGATCGGTGACGTCCTCAGATCGGGTTTGCCGCCGCGGTATTCGGGTTTCGGGCGGCCGGCTTCGATGTCGGCGAAGATCTCGGCGGCGATATCCTCCATCTCGCCGATGACCAGCACATCGGCATGGCCCCTGAGATCGTCCGGCCAGAGGCTCACATGGGGGCCGCCGACCAGAACCAGCTTGCCGCGCTTGCGGAACTCGGCGGCCAGCACCTTCATGCGCGCCCGCTGCGAGACCTTGGCCGTTATCGCGACGACCTCGGCCTCGGTTTCGAAATTGGCATCGTCGCCCCTTTCATCGCAGACCTCGATGGACCAGTCCGGGGGAACGAATCCCGCCAGGGTCGGAACCGTCAGATCGGCGAGGATGGGAAAACGGCCGATATTGGCGGCGGCGAGCACCTCGCTCGAGAAGATGAAGGGCGCCGCCTCGCGCGGATTTATTATGTAGATCGATTTGGGCATCCACCCCGCCAAATCCCTCAACGTGACCGGCGATAGTGAACCACGAATGTGGCTCAAGGGCAAACCCGCGGGGATGGGTGCCATGCAATGGCGGTAACAAGCGTTCCCCTTCCCGCTTGCTTGCGGGAGAAGGGGAAAGTGATGGAGAAAATTTCCTGTCGCGACCGCTTAGATAATCTCACTGGCCGTCCTTCCGCTTTGCTGGCTCTCTCGGCGGAACCATGGACATGACCACCAGCGCGCCGACCCGCGGCGCCGGCCCTGCGCGGCCAGAGCCCTCAGCCTTGCGTATTGCGATCTATCCGGAGACGGCCAAGGTCGGCCTCAGGCTCGAGGCCTTGCGCGCTTTCGCCACGGCCCTGGCCCATACACCGCATCAGGTCGATTGGGTGGAGGACAAGACTTACAGCCCTTGCGACGTCGCCATCCTCTATGGCGCGCCCGGCATCGGCGAGGGACGGCGGCGGCAGATCCGCCAGAAGATCCTCAACGAGCACAAGGGCCCGGTGCTCATCGTCGAAACCCCGCTCTTCGGGCGCAAGGTGCCGGCGCTCGCCGCAGCGGCAGGCGGCCTCATCAAAAGCGGGCTTCCCCGCTTCCTGGCCAAGGCGCCCGCCGAAAGCTTCGGCCATTTCCGCATCTCCATCGGCGGCTCGTTCCACGACACCGGACAGTTCTGCAACGAGCCGACTGATCCCCTCCGCTGGGACAGGCTCGCTGCCGAGCTCGGCCTCACCGTGAAACCCTGGCGTGCGACCGGCGAGCACATAGTGCTCATCGGCCAGGTGCCGGGCGATGCCTCCTTGCGCGGCCTCGACGTGGTCAAATGGCTCGAAAGCACGGTCATCGATTTGCGCCTCATCACAAGGCGCCCGATCCTCATCCGCCCGCATCCGCTCTCGCCGCCGGCAGCCCTGCGCAGCCTGAAACGCCGCCTGAAGCCCGACAAATCGGTGCGCTGGGACATGAAGCCCGGCACGCCATTGCGCAGCAGCCTCGCCTCGGCCTGGGCGACCGTCACCTATTCCTCGAGTGCGGCGATCGATTCCCTCATCTCCGGCGTGCCCGTCATCGCGCTCTCGCCCGCGAGCCTCGCCTGGCCGGTCAGCGACCACGGAATCTCTGATATTTTAGAGCCGACGCTCTACGAACGCCGGCCCTGGCTCGACCGTCTCGCCCATTCGCAATGGTCGATCGAGGAGATCGAGAACGGCACCGTGTGGCGGCGCTTCGCGGGGAAGATCGGGGAACTGGTGGCGGGCCGCTAGCTTGGGAGCCCCCCGCGCGAGGCCTTGTGCCGTCAGCGCAACGTGCCGACGCTCAAAGATCGGTCAGCGATGCCTCACGCTGCTGCCGCAGCCGCCGCGAGACTGACGCTTCCTTCACCAGCAAATGCTGATGCTCGCCGCAGGCCCATTTGGCGGGCACATTGGGGCTCGGCCGATAGCCGAAGGGCGCAGGGGCCGTGCAGCCTTCAACGAGGCAGCTTCTTTCCGTCATTCAGGGAGATAGCTCTCGCCTTCGCGAAGCCGAGGCTTCGCTTCGGCGGAGCAAGGCCGTCGTGCCGCGGGCCCCGCGAGCACAGGGGGCGAAGAGAAAAGCGCCTGCCGCATTGCGCCTCGAGCTCTCAGGGCTCGAAAGCCGCAGTGTTGCAAGCGCTTCTGGTGCCGGGTCAAACCGTTTCGACAAGCCTGACACCGGCCTGGCGTCCCTTCCTGGATGACGCCGCCAAATTCCGTTCGCAGAGCCTCGCATGCAGTTCGAGCAGCTCCGCCACATGTTCCGAGCCGCATTGCAAGGCGATCGCGCGGGCCTGCGCCGGCATCGACAGGAGATGGAGCGCCATGTCATTGTCGTTGCCGGGTGGAGATTTCCTATGCCGCATGGGGTTCCGTCCTCCTGGGCGCGCCGTAGAGCGCAAGGGAGAGCAAGGTCGCGAAGTCGCGCTTTCCTTCGCCCGCATGGCCAAGGATGCGGGCGGCGATGACGGCTCTGGTTGAATCGTCCGAACCGCCCAGCCGGAGGCAGGCCTGATCGACCACCTCGATCAGCAACGCCATTTCCTGGGGATCGAAAGAGTTTCGCATGGGCGGCTCCTTTCCTATTCAGGCGGGAGCGCACGCATCTCTCAGCCGTCAGTGCCTAGGCTGCAATCAGACCTGCTGACGATGAAAGCACCTTCGCACCCACCGGCAGGACAAGCAAGGCAAATCGGATTTCCGCATGATTACATAGCCGTATGATTACATAGCCGTGACCCTCGTCGCGCCGCTTCATCTTGAGGATGCCCCCCGCCGGCTCCCAACATCGGATTAGGACAATCGGACGATCCGTGCGATAGGAGGCCATCGTCGGGCCTCCCTTCATCTGCAATCAGCCAAGGCCCGAGGGAATCCTGCTGTCGCCGCCCGGAATTGCGAGAAGAGCGCCGGTCCCGTCTTAGGCTTTGCGTCACTGCCCATTGCGCCGAACCCTTGCGGGATCCGGGCGCCTTGAACAAGGAAATATGGTCCTCATGGCCACTCATCGCTTCGCCGTCGGCCAGAATGTGCGCCTCCTGCAAAGCGTGATCACGCGCGGCAAATCCATCGCCTGCGAAGTCGTGCAGATCATGCCGTTCGACGGCGCGTGCTTCCAGTACCGTATCAGGGCCGCGGATGAGCGCTTCGACAGGATCGCCAAGGAGCATGAGCTCGCCGAGGCCTCACCGCCGCAAAGCGAGATGGACCATCCAGAACAGCCCGGATGGGTCGAAAAATTCACCTCAGCCGCCAAAAAAGGAAATCGATGAACTTCTTCAAATCGACAGAAACGAGCAAATCACCGCGCGCTACCGCCCAGAACCTGCTCAGGCAAAAGCGCCTGGCCCATGAGCAGGCGCAAAAAGACGCCGGCGTCTGGGGCGACATGGCGGTCGGGCAGATCGTGGCTGAAAACAAGGTCTTCATGCATCATTGGAAGGGAAATGCGCTGACCGACCTTTTCGTCCTGGCGGGCAAGAAGCCGCGCGAGATGACGCCTGCCGAGCATGAAGCCCTCGTCGCCTGGCTGAAGTCACGCGCCTATGAGGGATTCACGCAAAGCCTGGTCGCCTGGAATATCAATGAAGGCGAGGCGCTCAGGGTCAAGAACGAGCATCTGCAAAAGCACCGCTCGAACGGCCTGGAAGTGATCAATCCAACCTGAAGCCCGCTCGTCAGCCGGCCCGCGTCGACCGCACGCGCCGGCCGCGGGCCTCGCCCGATTGGGGAGCGGAAAGCGGCGTCTTCGAGCGCGGCAGCGCTACACGGTCGACCGTGCCGGTCTGCGCCTCGGCGGCAAGCCGCAACTGCCGAAGATGCTCGGTCTTGGCGGCGCGCGCACGCGTCTCCATCTCGATGATGCTCATCGCGGCATCGTGGGTCGCCTTGGCTCTCAGCACACTGATGGAAGAAGACATGGCAGCTCTCTCAAAGGTTTTTTCCCATGACAGTCGGCAGCGCAGCCGGTACATCCGCGGTCTACGCTGCTGACACGGATCTTGGACCCGTTATGATCGATGTTCCGAAATCGGTGATTTCCGCGCTCAAAAGCGCCGGCCCACCTAGGTGGGGTGAAAACTTCGATGGGCTTGATATAGGGTCTGTCCGCCGGATTACAAGATGCCTGGCCATGCGGCAGGGTGCGGTGCCTGGCGGCTACGACTTTCACCTTGTCGACCAGCGCCTTGCGCCTTTTGTTCCCCGCCGGGCTTGCTCTTGCGGGCCAAAGCGTGCGAGTTGGGAAATCTCAGCATGGGACGTTGCACCTCGTGAAATTCCCTGCTTGGGATCGATAATTCCCTGCTCGTTTTTCTAAGCCCTTGATATTGCTCAGGCCGGCAATTTTTTGCAGGAAATCCCTGATAATCCCTGCAAATCCCTGAATTCGGAGGCCCCGTCTGGCAATAGACAAGCCGCGGCCCGCCCCTTGGGAGCCTGAAGGCGAGGCGCGTGAGCTGCCTCACGCCGGAAGCACCGAATCCGACAAGGCCTGCCGCCGGCTCTCATGCAGCGACAGGACCGCGACAAGCGATATCGCGGCGCAGGCCGTGATGTAATAGGCCGGCATCACCGGATTGTCCGTCGTCTCGATCAGCCAGGTGGCGACGGCGGGCGCCGTGCCGCCGGCGAGGCCGACCGACAGGTTATACGCCGCCGAGACCGCGGAGCAGCGCACATGGCGCGGAAACACCTCGCACAGGACGATGGGATTGACCGAGCCATAGGAGCCGATCAGCAAGGTGAAGCCCAACTGGCCGAGGAAGACGTAGAGGGCGTCGCCGGTGCGCATCAATTCGAAGAGCGGCCAGGAGAAGAACAGCAGGCCGATCGCCGCCGTGGCGAGGATCGGCTTGCGGCCGATGCGATCGGAAAGACGCGACATGAAGAGGACCACGCCGAGCAGGATCACCATGTTGAGCGAGTTGATCCACAGCGTGGTGCGGGCACTCATGTCGGCGGCAAGCTTCAGCCAGGAGATGAGATAGACGAAGATCAGATAGAAGGCGACGGCATTGACCAGGCTGATCGCTACCGCCTGCAGCATGGCGACGGGATGCTCGCGCAGCGCCTGCAGAAGCGGCGAGCCTTTCTTGGCGGCCGGCTTGTCGAAGGGCATGCGCCGTCTCAGCATGAAGCCGGCGACGCCCACCAGAACGCCGAACAGGAAGGGGATGCGCCAGCCCCAGGCGACGACCTGGTCGAGCGGCAGCGTGTTCATGACCAGCGCGCCGACGGCGGAGCCGAGCAGGATGCCGCCCGTGGCGCCGAACACCGCCCAGGCGGTGGCAGCGCCGCGTTTGCCCGGATGAGCGGTCTCGGCGAGGAAGACGGCGGAGCTCGTATATTCGCCGCCCACCGCCAGGCCCTGCATCATGCGGCAGATGAGCATCAGGATCGAAGCCCAGATGCCGATCTGGGCATAGGTCGGCAAAAGGCCCATGATGAGGGTCGGTATCGCCATCGCCACCACCGACCAGAGCAGAGCAGGACCGCGGCCGACACGGTCGCCAATATGGCCGAAGAGGATGGCGCCCAAAGGCCGCATGAGGAAGCCGACGGCGAAGACCGCATAGGCGGCGAGCAGCGAGGTGCGCGGATCCTCGGCCGGGAAATAGAGGCTGCCGATGGTGCGGGCGAAAAAGCCGTAAATGGCGAAATCGTACCATTCCATCACATTGCCGACGATGCCGGCCCACACGATGCGCCGGCGGTGGCCGTGGTGGCGGTCCGCCGTCGGCACCGGCTCTGCTGTGCTTGCCATGATCAGGCCTCCCTTCTTCACGTCGCGCGCTTGCGCGTCGCCTCGATCAGCGCATTGGTGATGCTGTCCAGCGCGTTGAACTGGCCATAATAGTCGAGCCGGAAATCGCGCTGGTGTCCCTGGCCATGCTCCGAGGACAAATGCCAGGTGCGGCCGCGCGAATTGAATTCGAGAAGGAAGAGCCGGCCGGTGCCGTGTTCGCGAATGACGTCGACGCCCATCACCGGAATATCGGGCTCTTTCTTGTGGAGCGATGTCGCAAGCTCCACGACCTCGCTGTCGTTCGCCAGTGCAAGCCGGCGCGCCATGCCATTGGCCGCCACCGCGAGATCGATCGCCTCGCCGCTGCTGACAGCGAGCGGCGGTCGCTTCTCGGTCGCCCGCGACGTCATGCAGTACATCGGCCGGCCCAGCACCGTCATCACCCGATAGGAGGTGGCGAAAGGCCCGGGATCGACATAGCGCTGCGCGACAAGCTGCTGGCCGTGGCGCGGATCGGTCTTGGGCAGAGCCGAGGCGTCGGTCCAGCGCACGTCGCGGGTGCGCACCAGCCTGATACCACGACCCCTGAAGCCATTATTCGGCTTGACGACGGTGAAGGGGCCCCATTGCGCTTCATCGAGCTTCGTCTCGCGGGTGATCGGCTGCGTTTCCGGAAACGGCAGGCCGGCCTTCCTGATGCGCTCTGTCTCCTCGAGCTTGCCCAGACTACGCGATACGAGCCTCGTGCCCCTGACCCGGGGGTCGATGCGAATTTCCGCGGGCGAGAAGATCAGCGCCGGCCGCGCAGCCGCCTTGCGCCAGAAGTCGGGTTCAGGCGGGGAGAGAGGCGAAACGATATGGACCTCGATATCCGGGGCGCGGCCGACCATGATGTTCTGGACGGCCAGGAAATCGCCGATGCCCTGGGATCGCGGTTTGTGAAGGATGATGAGATTGTATTGGTACATGCGCTAACCCAAGGTAAGCACAGCTGCTGCGGCCGGGCAACCGCGACCCTCGAATCCCGCTTTGATCGGAACCCTCTGCCATCCTATCCTTTAGTAATCATGAGCCGCCTTCAGCTGAAACGCGTCTATGAGGCACCCGACAGGAGTGATGGCGCGCGTGTCCTGGTCGACCGCCTGTGGCCGCGCGGCATCGCCAAGGAGAAGGCCGCGATCGACCTGTGGCTCAAGGACGTCGCTCCCAGCACCGATTTGCGCAAGAAGTTCCACGGCCATCCGGAAGCCTGGGACGATTTCGTCAGTGCCTACAAACGAGAGCTTACCGGCGCCGCGGCACAACTCGCCGCGGCGGAGCTCGAGACGCTGATGCGCAAGGGACCAGTCACGCTCCTCTATGCGGCGCGCGACGACACCCACAACAATGCCGTGGCGCTCAAGGCCTGGCTCGAGAAGAGGAGTTGAGGAACATCATGCTGCTGCACAGAGGCCGGCTCTTCGATCACGTCCATCTCAACGCCAAGGATCTCGAAGCGAGCAAGCGCTTCTACAAGGCCGTCATCGGGGCCTTGGGCAAGGACATCGCGGTGGTGGAAGGTCCGGGCTTCTTCTATGCCGATGAGCTCTGGGTCCAGGCTGTGACGGCGGGCAGCCAGGCGATAAGGGTCCATATCGCTTTCCAGGCCGAAGATCATGATACGGTGCGCCGCTTTCATCAGGCGGGCATCGCGGCCGGCGGGCGCGACAATGGCGCACCTGGTCCCCGCAACTACCACCCCGGCTATTTCGCGGCCTTCCTCCTCGATCCCGACGGCAACAATATCGAGGCCGTCTATCACGGCGAAGGCAAGCGCTCGGCCGCATCGGTCGAGATCCTGGCGACGCCGCCAGGTGAGGATTGAGGCCTGATGGTTTAAGCACGCAGCTCCTCATGCCCTGCCGCGCAGGTAATCGGCAATGGCGCGATAGGCCGTGGCGTCGGATTCGGTCCTTGCCTGGCTGGCGCCATGAAGGGCCCAGTCGAGCGGCGTCGCCTGGTAGATCGTGTCGCGGCGGGAAAGATCGCCGCCCGCTTCGGCGAGAAGCTCGACCGCCGCGAGCGAGCGCGACCACACGGCATGATGGAGCGCGGCGGCATGCGACTGGTTGCGCCGGCTCACCGTGTTGGGCGAGAGCCCCCAGGCCAGCATCCGGCGCAACGCCTCGGCCTTGCCCTGCATCGCCGCCAGCACGAAGGCATCGGCCTTCTCCTCCCTATCGGCAAGTGGCAGAAGACGATCGACGTCGGCCCAGTGGCCGAGGCACAAAGCGGCCGACAGAGTGACCGGAGCGCCCTGCGCCAGGAGGAAGCGCGCCGCTTCGTCATTACCGTTGTAGAGTGCCGCTTCCGCGTGAGTGCCATAGCGCCCGTCATAGAGCTCGCGCCCATCGAGACCGGCGCCCTGATCGACCAGTAAACCGACCAGATCGACGAGCACGCCTGCCTGGCGCGCCGGCACCGACCAGCAGACGAGCCGCAGGGCATAATCGAGCTGCTCCTGGAGACTCAAGGCGGAAGCCCGGCGCGCCGCGGCGATGATCGCGAGGGCGAGTGCCGAGGCATTTTTCGGCACCGGCCTGCCGCGATCGGGATCGGCGGCAATGAACCAGAGGAGATAGGGCGCTTTGAAGAAACCGTCCAAAGCCTCGCCCGCCTGATCGCGCAGCCATGGCCCCGGCTGTTTCAGGCGCGACACGGCCAAAGCCGGATCGGCGGCGAGCCGCCGTTCGAGCCCGGCGAGGTCGCCCGCATCGATGGCAGCGACCGCCGCTCGAAAGGCTTCATCAAGCTGTGCTTCGCCTCGCATCCGTCCTCCCGTACCAGAAGGTTTCACCTACGTGCCGCACCGGGCTTCATATTCGGCCTCACCCGCTTCGCTTCACGTCGCTCCTTCGAGCCTGATGCCTTCCGCCTGAAGCGTCTTCAGCACCGAAGCGCGGCGCGCGAGCGCTCCGGCGAAGCGCGCATAGTTGGCATAGGTCGCGGGCATGTCGATACCGATGACATTGCCCCAGCGGTAGAAGACGAGAAGGAAGGCATCGACGGCGGTGAAGCCGTCACCCACGGCATGGGGCGTGGTGAGCTTCGCATCGATGGTCGCCAGATAGTCGGCGACGGTCCCGCGGCCCTTGGCGATGATGCTTTCATGCACGCTCGCGTCGTCGGAAAAACGCTGCGGCCGCCACAGGCAGCCAAAACCTTGCGCATGAACGGTACCGGAAAGCCAGTTCATCCACTCATAGACGCGCGCCTGGTCGATGAGGCTCCGGCCCATGAGATGGCGCTCGGGAGCGAACAGCGACAAAGCGGTGGCGATGGCGGGGAGCTCGGTGATCACATCTTGATCGAGCGCCAGCACCGGCACGCGCCGCTTCGGGTTGAGGCGGCCGAATTCCTCGGTCTGGAGCGCGCCCTCCCTGATCGGCACCCTGACGGGCTCGAAAGCGAGGCCGAGCTCGTTGAGGAGCACATGGGGTGCGAATGAGCAGGCGCCCGGCGAATACCACAATCTGATGGCGGGCATGGCATTTCCTCTTTACTAGGTAGACCAGTCTACCTACAATTCGAGCATGACGTCAATGAAGCGAAAACCGGCCGGAGAAGAGGAAAAGCAAGGGCGCGCCAGGCTCATGGACGCAGCTTGCCGGTTGTTCACGAAACGGGGCACCGCAAATGTCGGCATCAACGAAGTGACGGCGGAAGCGGGCGTTGCCCGCATGACGCTCTACAACAACTTTCCCTCCAAGGAGAAACTCACCCAAGCCGTCTATGAGGCAATGGCGCAGGCGACGCTTGCCCGGGTCGATGCCGTCCTCGCCGGTGAAAAGGACGAGAAGCACCGCATCACCGCCCTCTTCGATCATTTCGGCCGCAACGCCCACAAGCCTTCCTTCCGCGGCTGCTCCTTCATCCATGCGAGCCTGCAGGAGGCCGATCCGCATGGCCCCCTTTATGGGGTCGTCCAGACCTATAAGAAGGCCTTGCGCGAACGCGTCCTCCAGGCGCTCGACGCCAGGCGGCGCAGCCCAAAGCTTCTCGCCGACCAGATCGTCATCCTGCTCGACGGTGCCGTCACCGAGGCCTATATCCAAGGTGTCGCCGATGCGATGACGGCGGCGAAAAGCGCCGCCTTGACGCTCCTCGCGCACACTGCTTGATAAAACCATGACCGACCTTGACCACACACTGCTGGGGAAGCCCGCCGGCATCCCCGCCTCGCCGGAAGAAGCCGTGCTCGACACGGTTCCCAATCCGCAGGCCGGAACGCTCTATCTGGCGCGCTTCACCTGCCCCGAATTCACCTCGCTCTGCCCGGTGACCGGGCAGCCCGATTTCGGCCATCTGGTGATCGACTATGCGCCCGACCGGCTGCTGGTGGAGAGCAAATCGCTAAAACTCTTCCTGCACAGTTTTCGCAATCACGGCGCCTTCCATGAGGACTGCACCGTCACTGTCGCCAAGCGCTTCTGCGACGCCGCCAAGCCCACCTGGCTGCGCATCGGCGGCTATTGGTATCCGCGCGGCGGCATTCCCATAGATGTCTTCTGGCAGACAGGCGAGCCGCCGAAAGGCCTGTGGATTCCGGAGCAAGGTGTCGCAAGCTATCGCGGCCGGGGCTAGGACAAGGTCATGAATGAAGCAATCGAAACACTGCGCCGGCGCGAGGGTCTGATCTTCCTCGCAGGCTTCGCTCTGTGCATCCCGGCCGCCAACTGGCTCATCCTCCATGTCGGCACGACCTGCGTGCCGCAAGGGCCTTGCCTCATCCCGGTGGCGCCCAATGTGATGGCGCCGAGCGGCGTGGTGATGGTGGGCCTCGCTTTCGTGCTGCGCGATCTCGTGCAGCGCCGCCTCGGCCTCAAGATCGCGGTCGTAGGCATCCTGTTCGGCGCCCTGCTCTCGGCACTCTTCGCGCCCAGGGAACTGGTCATGGCCTCGGCCGCAGCCTTCCTCGTCTCGGAGACCGCCGATCTCCTCGTCTATACGCCGCTGCAGAAGCGCGGCCTGATGCTCGCCGTGATCGCCAGCAGCGTGGTCGGATTGGTGGTCGACAGCTTCGTCTTCCTCACCCTCGCTTTCGGCAGCCTCGCCTTCCTCGAAGGGCAAGTGATCGGCAAGGCCTGGATGGTGCTCCTCGCCCTTCCCGCCATCGCCTGGCTCAGGCGGCGCGACGAACGAATAGGCCTGACACCCGCATGATCGTCAGCCGCCGCCGGCTCCTCGCCACCGCCGCCGGCATGCTGGCGATGCCGGCCTTGAGCCGCGCGGCGTCGCGGCCGGTCATCAGCCATGGCGTCCAGTCGGGCGATGTCGATCAGACATCGGGTATCGTCTGGGCGCGGAGCGACCGGCCGGCCCGGCTCCATATCGAGATCGCGACGACCGAGAGTTTCGCCGATGCCCGCAAGCTCAAGCCTGTCACCGCATTGCCCGGCAATGATCTCGCGGCGAAGCGGCTCGTCATCGGCCTCCCGCCCGATCAGACCATCTTCTATCGCCTGCGCTTCACCGATCTCAGCGATGTCAATGGCGTGAGCGAGCCCGTCATCGGGCGCTTCCGAACCGCGCCGGCGAACCAGCGGGGCGTGCGTTTCGTCTGGTCGGCCGACACGGCGGGCCAGGGCTTTGGCATCAACCCGGATGACGGCGGCATGAAGACCTATGCCACGATGGCGGCGCATGATCCCGATTTCCTCCTGCATTCGGGCGACACGATCTATGCCGACGGTCCGATCAGGCCCGAGATCAAGACCGCGAACGGATTGTGGAAAAACATCGTCGCGGACGGCGTCGACAAGGTGGCGGAGACGCTCGCCGAGTTCCGCGGCCGCTTCAAATACAATCTGCTCGACGACAATCTGCGTGCCTTCAACGCGAATGTTCCGACCTTCTGCCAATGGGACGATCACGAGGTCGTCGACAACTGGTCCTGGGGCAAGGATCTCAGCGCCGATGACCGCTATACGGAGAAGTCGATCGAGCTCCTGAGCGAGAGAGCGGCCCGCGCCTTTCACGAAATGATGCCGATCCGGCATCTGCCGGGCGATCCGTTGCGTGTCTATCGCAAGATCGCCTATGGCCCCTTGCTCGATGTCTTCTTTCTCGATCTCAGGCGCTATCGCGGCGCCAATGGGGCGTCGCTCGAAACGGCGATGACACCCCAATCGCGCATCCTGGGCGCACGCCAGCTCGACTGGCTCCGCCAGGCGCTTGCCGCTTCCAAGGCGACATGGAAAGTGATCGCCTCGGACATGCCATTGGGCCTCATCGTGTGGGACGACTGGAAGACGAAGACCGGCGTCGAGGCCATCGCCAATGGCGATCAAGGCCGGCCCTTGGGGCGCGAGCTCGAATTCGCCGAGCTACTGCGCTTCATCAAGCAGTCGCAGATCGGCAATGTCGTGTGGCTCACCGGGGACGTGCATTACACCGCGGCCCATCTCTATTCCCCGGACAAGGCGCAGTTCCAGGAGTTCGAGCCCTTCTGGGAATTCGTCTCGGGGCCCCTTCATGCCGGCACATTCGGTCCCAATGCGCTCGACATGACCTTCGGCCCCGAGGTGAAGTTCATGAAGGCGCCGGCCGCGGCGCAGGGACAGAACCTGCCGCCGTCTCTGGGGCTCCAGTTCTTCGGCATCGTCGATATCGACAACACCAGCCGGCAAATGACGGTCAGGCTCATGGACCGCGGCAACCAGGAGCTTTACAAGATCACGCTCGACCCGAAGGAGTAAGGCCGCCATGTCGCTCTTCACCATCCTCGAGATCCTCGCCATCGTCGGCTCAGGCCTCACCGCCGGCATCTTCTTCGCCTTCTCGACCTTCGTCATGGCAGCGCTGGCGCGCATTCCGCCCGACCAGGGGATCGCGGCGATGAACTCGATCAATATCACGGTGATCAATCCGTGGTTCTTCACGGTGTTCTTCGGCACGCCCATCGTCTGCGCCATCCTCGCCGTCATGGCGCTGTTCAAATGGAGCGAGCCCGGCGCGGCACTCATCCTCGCAGCATGCCTCATCTATATCGCAGGCTCGCTCGTCGTGACGATGGTGTTCAACGTGCCGCTCAACAACGCGCTCGCCGCCGTCACCTCGGCGAGCGGCGAGGGTGGCGCCTTATGGACGCGCTATCTCCGCGACTGGACCTTCTGGAACAGCGTGCGCACCGTGCTGCCGCTTCTGGCCATGCTTCTGTTCATCATCGCGATGAGCCTGCACCCCAGAGCGACCGCATAAATCTCACCGCGGCAATATCCCGTCCAGCATCGCGATCAAGCGCTGGAAGGCCGCCGCCTCGTCGGGCGCGTGATCGGGATTGACCTCGGTAACAGTCAGCGTCCGCCAGTTGGGCGCGCTCAGAAGGACCGCCAGCGCCGCCTCGAGCTCCGCCAATGTCAGGCCGGGTTGGCGACGCACATTCTCGGCGATCGGGAAGTCCGTGTAGGCCAGCACATCGACATCGAGATGAACGAGGAGACGCTCGAAGCCATGGCCCCAGTCCAAGGCGCGCCGCGCCGCCGCCGCGGGATCAGCCTTGACGGCAGAAAGGTTGATCACGGCGAGGTTGCGCTCCTTGATGACGCGGGCTTCGACCGGGGTGATCGCATCGGCGGCGAAGAACAGGACGGCCTCCGGCGCCAGCAGGGGCCGGCGGGGGCCCAGGCCCGCAAGCTTAGGTGCTGAACCCGGTATGTCGAGGAGATGGGCAACACCGGTCCAGTCCAAAGCACCATCGCTGGTTTCGGGCGTGTTCAGATCGACATCGAGATCCACATAGACGAGGCCGATCGAGGGCTCGCCCATGACGGCGCCCGCCACGGTGCCGAGCTCGATGGTGCAGTCGCCGCCGAGCACCAGCGCCGTCTCGCCCGCTTCCAGGCATTTCGCGATCGATGCGGCAATGTCCGTGGCGACGCGCCTCACGGCGCCGCTGTTCATCGCCTTGGGGTCACCAGGATCCGGCCGCCAGCGGAAGCCCGCGACATCGCCGCGATCGATCACTTGCCGGCCGGTGCTGCGCAGCGCCTCGACAAGACCATGGCGACGGAAGGCGTGTGGTGCGGATTCTTGTCCGGGCGCATAGGCGCCGGCGCTCGAGGGCGCGCCCAGGATGCAGAGCGGACGGCTCACCCTTTACCGGGGGGTCAGGCGCGCGAGATGCGATAAGGCGCGGAACGGCGCTGGAGCCGCATAGGGGCGGGACGCAATTGCGGGCGGCGCGGCGCATAGCCGTCCTCGAGGCGATCGACCACCCACTGCGCGCCATGGAAGGACAGGACATAGATGATCAGTATCCAGCCGAAGCCCATAAGGGCGGCGAGGACGATCAGAGAAAACAAAGCCTTATGCGCTGTCAGAGTCATAGACCCCTCCCGCTTCGAAACTTGCGAAGTTCAGATTTTTTCAAGCCGTCGGCCCGCCCGGGAAATCCACGGAGCTTCCCGGGCGGGCCGGGGCTTCAGCCGGCTTTTCAGCCTGGCGAAGCACGTGTCGAAAACGCCTGCCCATAAGAAAGGTTCCGGAGTTCTCGCCAGGTTGCTCTTGATTAATATAGGACTCCTATGTACTTTGCAGCATGGTCAAATTCCCTCTGTCGCCGCTTCCGGAAAGGCTACATGACGGCCTCGAACGGCTGGCGAGCCTGCACCGGCTTGAAGAGCGCCAGGCCTCGGGCCCTAACGGGCTCAATCCCACCCAGCTCGCCATTCTCCGCCTGATCCAGCGTCGCAAGACGGGCTTCAGGGTCAAGACCATCGCGCGCGAGCTGGGCCTCACCCAGCCGACCATCACCGACTCGCTCCTCGCCCTCGAGCGCAAGAATCTCATTGCACGGCTGAGCGATCCCCAGGACGGGCGCGCACTTCTCATCCATCCGACCGAGGCAGGACGCGCGGCGCTGGCGACGGTGCAGGGCCAGATGTCCTTCATGCAGACAGCACTTGCGGGCCTGAGCCGCAAGGAGCAGGCGGCCCTGCTCCACATCATGATCAAGATGATCCGCGCGCTGCTGCAGGATCAGGCCATGCCGGTGCAGCGCATGTGCGTCACCTGCCGGCATTTCCGGCCTGAGGCGGCGCCCGAAACGGCGAAACCCCATTATTGCGAATTCGTGAGAGCGCATTTCGGCTCCGCCGACATGCAGGTCGATTGCGGCGATCACGATGCGGCATCTCCCGACCACCAGGCTGCCACCTGGCGGAAATTCATCGGCGAGATGCCGGGCTCCGGGCAAAACCATCATGAGGAGACGATCGAATGAAAATGACGACCCTGTGCGCCGGCCTGCTGCTGAGCGCAGCCTTTTCCGCCGCTTCACTTGCACATGACATCACCGCCGAGAGCGACGGCAAGGTCGAGCCTGCCTTCGACATCACCAAGGCCCAGGCTGTAACCGATGGCCGCCTCGCCGAATTCGCCATGGAAGTCTCGGGCGCGGCCGGCAGCGTCAAGCCCAAAGCGACCGGCCAGCTCAAGGGCGCCAAGGTCGAAGCCTATGTCTGGCCGACCAAGATCGATCCCAAGGCGGTGGGCTTCGCCCAAGGCTCCGGCATCCTGGCGCTCGCCATCACCGCCCATCCCGATTTCGACGACACGCCACTCTATGACGAGAACAATGACGGCGATCCCGCCAATGACGGGGCGAACTGGCATTCGCATTGGGTGGTGTTGGGCGAGGACAAGGCCTGCGGCGCCGGCCTCAAAGTGCGCGACGTTTCGCCAGGCAGCGATGTGCTGCCCGCGACCGGGGCCCGGACTGCCGATCGCTCTCGACAGTCCGGGCATGTCGCCGCTCATCAGGGGCACGACGGTCAAGATCACGGTGCCGCTCGAGGACCAGCAGAATGCCGCCTTCGATGCCGTCACCGCGGAATTGCAGGTCAATGCCGAAGGCAAGGCGCCGCTGCTCTGCGTCATCGGCGTACACAAGATCGCCTCGGGCAAGCTCTCCTTCCCCGGAACGATCACACTCAAGAAGTGACGTTCAGAACATGCGCCGTCACCGGATGCT
>Ga0187894_10002306_pt1 | contig 22972 bp, 18 predicted proteins | sample GBC1701081metaG_FD_136650 | JGI IMG/M metagenome (GOLD analysis project Ga0187894, IMG submission 136650) | White microbial mat communities from a lava cave in the Kipuka Kanohina Cave System on the Island of Hawaii, USA - GBC170108-1 metaG ... | reverse complement strand
GCCCCGTGAGCCGCTCCATCCTCAAGTCAGGGAAGGCAGGTGTCTCACGCATGTCGGCAAACAGGGCAAAGTGTTCGACGAACGCTGAGACACGGGCGTTCGATGAACGGTGAGACACGGCCTTTCACGGCTTGACTCGGCTGCGCTTCGTTGGCACAGTTGCTTAATATACACGATGTATAAAACACCCCAAAGCCAGTTCCAGGCCGATTTCGCTGCCGTTCGGGCGGCCCTGCGGGAGGCGAAAGAGCACGGCGAGAAGCAGCTCTCCGAGCCCGATGCGAAGAGCTTGCTCAAGCTGGTCGGAATCGCGTGTCCCCGGGGTGGCGTAGCCACTATCGCCTCGGAGGCGGCGGCGCTGTGCGCGCATCTCGCCGCCCCGTTCGCTTTCAAGATCGCCTCTCCGGATCTGCTCCATAAGAGCGCCATCGGCGGGGTGGAGCTTAACGTGGCGGCGGGGCAACAAAGCGGGGCTTACGAGCGCCTGCTCGAGCGGGTGCGGGCGGCAGGCGCGTCGATCCGGGTGCAGGGCGTGCTGATTGAAGAAATGCAGGCCGGAGGTGTCGAGATGGTCACGGCGGTAACGCGCCATGCGCACCTGGGCTGGATCGTGATGCTCGGGTATGGCGGCATCTGGGTCGAGGCGCTGCGCGACGTGACGTTCCGGCTCCTGCCGGTCGATCGCGAAGACGTGCTCGACATGCTGGGCGAGCTGAAGGGCACAAAACTCCTGGCTGGCGTGCGTGGGCGTCCCGCCCTTGACAGGGATTCGCTCATCGACACGGTGTTGAGACTTGGCGAGCTGGCCTTGGCATGCGACGAAGATTTGCTCGAAATCGAGCTGAATCCTTTGATGGTCCTGCCGCAGGGCGTAAGCGCCGCCGATGCCGTGATGCGTCTGAGGCAGAACGACTGATGCGCGAAGTCCTGCACGCCCGCTCGATCGCAGTAATCGGCGCCTCTGCTACGCCGACGAAATCAGGTCATATCCTGCTCAGAAATCTCATCGAGCACGGTTATCCCGGGGCGATTTATCCCGTTCATCCGACGGCGCAGGAGCTTCTCGGCCGGCGCGCGTACCGGTCTATCTCCCAGCTTCCGGAGACGCCTGATCTGGCGATCATCGTTGTGCCGAGGGAACGTGTGCTACCAATAGTCAAGCAATGCGAAGCGCGCGGGGTGCGCGCCGTCGTGGTGGTATCCGCCGGATTCTCGGAGGCCGATGCCGAGGGCAAGGCGCTCGAACAGGAACTCAAGGAAGTGCTGCAACGCTCAGGCATGCGTGCCTTGGGACCGAATACTGTCGGATTCGCGAACGCCGCCGGCAAGCTGGTCGCAAGCTTCGTTCCGATGTCTCGCTGGCGGGACGGCGGCGTTGCGCTCGCGGGGCAGTCCGGTCTCTTTGCAGGCGGCTTGATCCACGAGCTGATGTCTCGCGAGACGCCGCCGCTCGGCATCCGCTTTTCCTTAAGCTTCGGCAACAAGATCGACCTCGACGAAGTGGATTTCCTCGCTCTGGCTGCTGAGGAACCCGGAATCCGGGTCATCGGCCTTCATCTCGAATCGTTCAGGCGTCCGCGTGAGTTCTTATACCTCGCGCGCCGGATCTCGGCGCGGATTCCCATCGTGGTGCTCAAGACCGGTCGCACGGAGGAAGGCGCGCGGGCAGCGGCTTCGCACACCGCGGCGCTGGCGCTCGAGGACACGGTCCTGGACGGCGCGTTGCGCCAGGCCAACATCGTTCGGGCATCGAGCGTGGAGGAGCTGATCGCTCTTCTGCGCGCTTTTGAACGCGGGCCGCTTCCCGCGGGCCCGGGGGTCGGCGTCCTCACCCACAGCGGAGCGAGCGGCGTAATGGCCTGCGATGAATTGTCCGAAGCGGGTCTCGCCCTGGCACGTCTCGAAAGCGCAACCGAGAACCGCATGCGCGCCCTGGTGCCCCATTGGCATCGCGTCGGCAATCCAGCGGACCTGTGGCTCGCCGAAGGCAGCGCACCACGGTGCGCCCTGGAGGTTCCGCTGTTCGCGCTGCTTGCTGATCCGGGCGTCGACATCGTGCTATGCGTGCTGCTCGCGATTCCTGCGACTGATTTCGCCGAAGTCGGTGACGTCCTCAGGGAAGCGCGGCGAGACTATCCGGGAAAGCCCTTGCACTTCGTCCTTTACGGTGGAGAGGTGAAGCAGCGTTGGCAGCGCGTGCTCGAAGAGCTCGACATCCCGGTAGAAACCGACCTCCGGCTGCCGATCCGAGCAATGCAGGCGATGGTGGATTACCGCAGCCGCCGGACACGGGCAAATCCATGGAACTGAAGCGCAGACCGGCGAACAAGCCCGCCTGGCTGGTGGGAGTCGACGTCGGAGGAACGTTCACGGACTTTTTCGCGTACGACACGGCGACGCAGATGGTCCGGCTGTTCAAGCGCTCTTCCACCCCCCACAACCCGGCCGCGGCCATTGTGGAAGGGTTGAACGAGCTGTGCCGCGAGTTCGATATCGACGCCGCCCATATCGCACGCCTGTGCCACGGCACCACCGTAGCCACCAACGCGCTCATCCAGCGCAAAGGGGGTACGGTCGCCCTCATCACGACGCAGGGCTTTCGCGACCTCCTCGAGATCGGCCGGCAATCGAGGCCGCACATGTACTCGTTTCAGATCGACCAGCCGCCGCCGCTGGTGCCGCGCGAGCGGCGCTTCGAAGTGGAAGAACGCATCACGGTGGGGCCGCAAGTCGTCGTGCCGCTTTCCGATGAAGCGACGCAGCAGGCCGTGCAGGCGGCGCTCGATTCCGGCGCTGAAGCCTGCGCAGTATGTCTGCTGTTCTCATTCCTCGACGGATCGCACGAACGCAAGATCGGCACGGCGCTCGAGCGGGCGAACGGAGAGCGTTACGTATCGCTGTCTTCGCAAGTGCAGCCGGAATTTCGCGAATACGAGCGTTTCTCGACGGCGGTATTGAACGCTTACCTGCAGCCGGTGATGGGCCGATACCTGTCGCATCTCGAGCAGGAGTTGGGTCGTCGCACGCCGCGCGCGAAAGTGGGGATCTACCAAAGCAGCGGCGGCCTGATGTCGGTCGAATCGGCGCGGCGCTTTCCCGTGCGCACGGCTCTTTCCGGTCCGGCCGCCGGCGCGATTGGCGCCATCTTCTGCATGCGGCAGTCTTCGCGGCCGAACGTCGTCACGCTCGACATGGGCGGGACGAGCGCCGACGTCGCGCTCATCCGCAACTACGAGGCCGGAATCGGCTTCGACCGGGAGGTTGCCGGATTTCCGGTGCGCCTGCCGATGGTCGACATCCACACCGTCGGCGCGGGCGGCGGGTCTATCGCCTGGTTCGATCGAGACGGGTTGCTCAAGGTCGGCCCGGCCAGCGCAGGGGCTGATCCGGGGCCCGCCTGCTACGGGAAAGGAGGCCGCCAGGCCACTGTCACCGACGCGAACCTCCTCCTCGGAAGACTGTCCGCCAAGGGTCTCATCGGCGGGCGCGTGCCGCTCGATGCGGCAGCGGCGCGCAATGCGGTGGCGCCGATTGCCTCCCGGCTGGGCATGCCGCTGGAGCGCGCCGCGCTCGGCATGATCGAAATCGTCGTTGCCAACATGGTGCGCGCGATCCGCGTAGTCTCCGTGGAGCGCGGACACGATCCTCGCAACTACTGCCTGCTGCCGTTCGGCGGCGCCGGCCCACTGCATGCGACCGAGGTGGCGCGCAGCCTCGGCATCCGCGAGATCCTCGTTCCGGCAGCGCCCGGCATCCTGTGCGCGCAGGGCCTGATCGCTTCCGATATGAAGGACGATTTCGTGCGCTCGGGGCGCATGCCCCTGGCGGATACGGAACGCGGCGCCCTAAGCCGCTATTCAGCCGAGCTCGCGGCGCGGGCAAAGGCGTGGTTCGAAAAGGAAGGCGTGCAAAGGGGCGAGCGCGAGGTTTCGCTATCGTTTGACATGCGCTACGTCGGCCAGAATTTCGAGCTATCCGTGCCGGTGGGCCGCGCAAAGGGAGGCGGGCTGCCGCGGATTCTTGCGGCGTCCGAGCTGCGGCAAAGCTTTTTCGCCATTCATACTCGATTCTATGGATTCCACAGCGAGACCGACCCGGTGGAAATCGTGAACTTGCGGCTCACCGCAAGCGCGGCAATCGCCCGGCTGGACAAGCCCGCGCGCGCAAAGCGCCGCGCAACGGCGCCTGTCGCGGCCAGCAGCCGCGCCGTGTGGTTCAAGGAGTCCGGTCCGACACGCACACCGGTGTTCGAACGCATGCATCTCGTTCCGGGCCAGCGCATCGCCGGTCCAGCGATCGTCGAGCAGTTCGATTCCACAACCGTGCTTTACCCGGGCGACCGGGCGCGCATGGACGGCGCAAACAACCTGATCGTCGAGGTGAGAACATGAAGCGCAAAAAAGGTGCAATCGACCCGATAACGCTGGAGATACTCTCCAACGGCCTGCGCTCCGTCGCCGACGAAACCTTCATCGCGTTGACCAAGAGCGCCTACTCCACGAACATCAAGGAGCGCCGCGACCATTCCACCGCGTTCTGCGATGCGGCCGGGCGTCTGGTGATTCAGGCCGAGGCATCTCTGCCCGTCCACATCGCTTCCATGACCGGCTTGATGCGCGCGCTCCTGCAGAAGTTCGGCGACGATCTCGCGCCCGGCGACGTCTTCATCGCGAACGATCCGCACGTCGCCGGCGGCACGCATCTTCCGGATATCAACATGGCGGTACCGGTATTCGACCGGAAGAGGCTCCTCGGTTTCATGTGCAACATCGCCCATCACGCGGACGTGGGTGGCATGGCACCGGGCAGCATGGCCGGAGGCATGACGGAGATCTTCCAGGAGGGCTTGCGGCTGCCGGTCGTGCGGCTATTCCGCAGGGGGCGCCTGCAGCAGGACCTCCTTGACCTGATCCTGCTCAACGTTCGTGTGCCTCACGAGCGGCGCGGGGACTATTTCGCGCAGGTCGCCGCCTGCCGCCTCGGCGAGCGTCGCCTGGCGGAGCTCGCCGGTGCGCACGGCCGCGATGTGCTGCTGCCGGCCTTCGACGAGATCATCCGTCGCACGGCACGGCGCATGCGCGACGCGGTGAAAACGATTCCCGCGGGCAGCTACAGCTTTGCCGACGTGATGGACGACGACGGACTGGCAACGCGCGATATTCCGATCAAGCTGCGCATCGACGTCGGCGGGGGCCGCATCCGTTTCGATTTCACCGGCACTGCGGCGCAGGTGCCGGGCAACATCAACGTGACGCTGAACGCGACGCAGGCTTCGGTTTGCTATGCGCTGAAGGCTTTGCTCGACCCGGAAGTGCCGAACAATCAGGGCATGCTCGATCTGCCCGAGATCGTGGCGCCGGCCGGCTCGCTGGTGAACGCGGTTTTTCCGGCACCGGTGGCGGCGCGTGCAAACACCTGCCAGCGCATCATCGACGTCATCATCGGAGCGCTCGCCCCGGCGCTGCCGCGGCAGGTGGTCGGTGCGGCGAACGGCGCGAACACCACGGCCGTGTTTTCCGGAATCGATCCGCGGAACGGTGAGCAGTACGTATACCTGGAAACGCTTGGTGGAGGCTTTGGCGGGCGCGCAACAAGCGACGGCAAGGACGGCGTGCAAGTGCACATCACCAATACGTCGAATCTGCCGGTGGAAGCAATAGAAACCGAGTATCCGCTGCGGGTGGAGGCATACAGCCTGATCGAAGATTCGGGCGGTCCAGGAAAGTTCCGTGGCGGTATGGGACTGCGGCGCGTCATCGGACCTGTCGGGCACGATTGCGTTTTCAGCGGCGCCGGCGAGCGCTTCTCGCACAAGCCTTGGGGTCTTTTCGGCGGCAGCGAAGGCGGCTCGGGGCGTTTCGTCCACGTGGCAGGCAAAAGCGCCACCGCGCTGGCCATCAAACCCTCTGGCGTGCCGGTGCGCAAAGGGGAAAAGGTGCTCATTGAATCGCCCGGCGCCGGAGGGTACGGGCCGCCGGCCGAGCGCGATCCTGCTGCCGTCGCTGCGGACCTTGCCAGCGGGAAATTCTCAGCCGGGTACGTGGAGCGGCATTACGGCCAGTCGCCGCCCGGCGCGGCCGCACTCCAGCCTGTCAGGGAGACGGCAGATCTGCCGCAAGGCTCGCGTTGAAGTAGCGCACCACGCGGTCGCGAAAAAGCTGCGTGTGCGTTCGGGCCATGGCGTCGCCGCCTTCGACATCGCGCGCCTCGATGAGGGCAATCATCTGTTCGTGCTGGCGCACCACCTCGAGATAGTAGCCTTCCGCCGACTCGCCGCTCATGGGGGCGTAAGCGAACACCGTACGCGCCATGCGCAGACTCACGGCGAGCAGCGTGGCGTATTGCGCGGAGAGATAACGATTGCCACAGGCGCGCGCGACCGCAAGATGAAACTCGCGGTTCGTGTCCCCCATGCGCTCGGTCTCCCCCCGCTTCGCAGCATCGAGGAACTCCTGGTTCAGCCGCCGCATCTCGGCAAGGTCCTCCGGTGTGCGGCGCAAGGCGGCCCAGCGCATCGCAGCGCGCTGGCAAAGCTCGAGCGCCTCAAAAAGCTGCGGAATGTCGCTCACGTCGATGGAGGTGACGCGCGCGCCCCGGTTCGGAAGCAGGGAAATAAGGCCTTCAGAAGAAAGCCGGATCAGCGCCTCGCGCACCGGCGTGCGGGAAATGCCAAAACGCGTTTCCAGAGCCGTCTCGCTCAATTCGGCGCCCGGAGGCAGCCGCAGCGTGAGGATCTCCTCGCGCAGCTTCTCGTAGACGCGCTGCGTTCCCGTGCCTTTGGGGCGCCCGATGCGCGTGACGGTCGCGAGAGCACGCGTCGGGTTCTTCGGGTTGCGGGCGCTCGGGCGTGGCATGCTCGCATTATGGCATCGCGCTGATATGCCGTTCGCCCTGATCCGTCACGGCTTGCCCGGCGCTAAACGGCCGGCCCGGCATCTTCCGGCCCCGGCGGCGCTGAAAGGCTCATACGACGTCGTGATCATCGGTGGCGGGGGGCATGGCTTGGCGATCGCATACAACCTCGCGCGGTTCCATGGCGTTACCCGGGTGGCGGTCCTGGAGAAAGGGTATCTCGGAGGAGGCAACACCGCCCGCAACACCGCCGTTATCCGCTCCAACTACGTTACGCCGGCGTCTGTGCGGTTCTATGCCGAGTCGGTGCGGCTCTACGAAAGCCTTAGCAACGAGCTGGGCTTCAACATCATGTTCTCACAGCGTGGCCAGCTTACGTTGGCGCACACCGATGCCGCCATGCGCGGCCTGCGCCTGCGCGCGGCAGCAAATCAGCTTAGCGGGGTCGACTCGGTAATGATCGACCCGGCGGAGGTCGCCCGACTGGTGCCGACGCTGAACCTGGAGCCGGTAAAGCGCTATCCGGTGATGGGCGGATTGTGGCACCGGCCTGGCGGCATCGCCCGGCACGACGCGGTGGCATGGGCGTACGCGCGGAGGGCGGCCGAACGCCAGGTCGAGATCCATCAGCGAACCGAAGTGACGGCGATCGACGTGGCCGGCGGAAGGGTCACCGGAGTGAAGACGAGCCGCGGCGACGTGCAGTGCGGCGTCGTGGTGCAGTGCGTGTCCGGTCACAGTTCAATCGTGGCGTCGATGGCCGGCGTTGAGCTGCCTATCGTCACGTATCCCCTGCAGGCGATGGTGACGCAGCCGCTGAAGCCCTTCCTAGATCCGCTGGTCAGTTCGCCGCAGTTCCACGTCTACGTGTCGCAGACGCCGCGCGGCGAAGTGGTGATCGGCGGGGGCTCGGACCCTTATCCGCTGTACGCGGCGCGTGCGTCCCTAGAGATGAAGGAAGGCCTGGCCGAGCATACAGTCGAGCTGTTCCCCTGTCTGGCGCAGGCGAAGATCCTGCGCCAGTGGGCCGGCATCACCGACATGACGCCGGACTATTCTCCGATCATGGGCAAGTCTCCGATCGAGGGCTACATTCTCGATGCAGGCTGGGGCACCTGGGGTTTCAAGGCGACGCCGATCTGCGGCAGGACCATCGCCGAGCTTGTGGCCACCGGTCGGACGCCGGAACTGATAGAGCCGTTCTCGCTCGACCGGTTCAGCACCTTCAAGCTGGTCAACGAAATGGGCGCCACGGCGGCGAGCCACTGACCCCGCGATGAAGCTGATCCCGTGCCCACTGAATGGACCGCGAAATGCCGACGAGTTCGTCTGCGGCGGCGAAGTCATCGACATGCCGGCACCGGACGCTTCCGACGCTGCCTGGACGCGATACATTTTTTCGCGTGAGAACAGTGCCGGTCTGGTACGGGAGTGGTGGTATCACGTACCGAGCTCGTTCTGGTTCATTCTGGAGCGGGACGCGGTCACGGACGAAGCGATCCGGTCCTATACCGTCGACGAGCTGAAGCGATGACCGGTCGCCTGCCTCCGCCGTTCGGCAGCAGAGTGGACGTATCGCGACGCATCCGTTTTCGCTTTGAGGGTCGCGAGTACGAGGGACTCGCCGGCGATACCATCGCGAGCGCGCTTGCAGCGAACGGCGTCTGGATGCTGTCGCGCTCGTTCAAGTATCACCGTCCGCGCGGAGTTCTTTCGCTCGCCGGCCACGACGCCAATACGCTAGTCCAGCTTCCCGACGAGCCGAATGTCCAGGCCGACCTGCATCCGATCAGCGAGGGGCTGGAGGTGCGGGGGCAGAACGTGAACGGCTCGCTCGAGCGGGACCGCGATGCGGTACTCGGGCACCTCGGGCGTTTTCTGCCGCCCGGGTTCTACTACGACGCGTTCTACAGGCCGCGCGGCGCGTGGCGCTTCTGGGAGCCGTTCATCCGCAGGAAAGCAGGGCTGGGGCGCCTGAAACTCGACCTTGCCGGGCACGAGCATGCCCCCAAGCAGTTCCTGTTCTGCGATCTTGCGGTCATCGGCGGAGGGCCTGCCGGAATATCCGCCGCTCTCGAAGCCGCAAGCCACGGAGCAGATGTGCTGGTCATCGAGCAGCAGCCCGAACTGGGGGGCACGCTGAACTATGCTCGCCTGGGGCGAGATGCCAGGGGGCAGTTGCTGGAAGCCGTTCGCGCGCAGCCTCGCATGCGCATCCTAACCGGATCCATTTGCACTGGTGTTTTTGCGGATAACTGGCTCGCTGTCGTGCAGGGCGAGCGGCTGTTCAAGGTAAGAGCGCGCCGCCTCATTGTCGCGGCGGGCGGCATCGAGCAGATGGCGGTGTTCAGGAACAACGACCTGCCGGGGATCATGTGCTCGAGCGCCGTGCAACGGCTGATACGGGAATACGGCGTGCGGCCGGGGAACGTGGGTGTCGTGGCCACCGGCACGGATGACGGGTACGCGGTGGCGCTTGACCTCGCCGATGCCGGTGTAAAAGTAGCCGGTATCGTCGACTACAGAAGCTCGGCCTCGACATCCGCCTGCGCCGATGACATCCGCCGGATCGGCGTCCCTATCCATCAAGGTTACGGCATCGTCGAGGCGCGTCCGGCGCGCGGCCAAAAGCATGTGAGCGGTGTCGATGCCGCGCCGCTCGGTGGAACCGGGAAGGTGACGCTGAGCTGCGATCTGCTCGCGGTGGCGTCAGGCTGGATGCCGGCCTTTCAGCTTGCGGCTCAGGCCGGTGCACGTGCGCGGTTGCGAGAGGCCGATGCATCTTTCGAAGACCTTCCTGAGAGCATCGACGTAGCGGGTTCCGCCCGGGGTCTCGCGACCTTGGATGCGGTGGTCGGCGACGGCCGGCGAGCCGGCTGGCGCGCGGTGCGGTCGCTCGGCCTGGCCTCCGGGGACGAGCCACCCGCCGTTTCTGACGATAGCGGACCGGTGTTTCAAAACCCTGTGTTCCGTCACCGACAGGGCAAGGAGTTCGTGGACTTCGATGAGGATCTGCAGGCCGGCGATCTTGAATACACGTGTGCGCTCGGCTACGACGAGATCGAGCTGGTCAAGCGGTTCTCGACGCTGGGCATGGGTCCATCGCAAGGCCGGATGGCCGCGCTCGGCGCTGCGCGCGTGGTCGCGCAGGCGACGGGGCGCAGCGTCGGCGAAGTGAACTTTACGACCGTCCGGCCGCCGCTGGCCGGCGAAAAGCTTGCGACGCTTGCCGGCGCTCGTTTCGACCCGGTGCGTCAGACGCCGATGCACTACCGCCACCTCGAGCGCGGAGCGCAGATGATGCCCGCCGGCGCCTGGCTGCGGCCGGCGTGGTACGGCGATGCTCGGGAAAAGGAGCGCGCAGTTGCGGCGGAGGCGGCGGCCGTGCGCTCGCGCGTCGGGCTGATCGACGTATCGACGCTGGGCGGATTCGAGATCCGCGGGCCCGACGTCGCGGAGTTCCTGGACCGCCTGTACACATCAAGCTTCAGGAAGCTACGGGTCGGAATGTCGCGCTACGGCCTCATGTGCAACGACATGGGGACCGTCATCGATGACGGCGTCATAGCGCGGCTTCGCGAGGACCACTTCTACGTGACCGCGACGACCACGGGGGCCGATGCGGTTCATCGAAAAATGCTCTGGTGGAATGCGCAGTGGCGCCTGGACGTCGACATAGCCAGCGTCACAGCCGCTTACGCCGCCATGAACATCGCCGGACCGAAGGCGCGCGCCGTCCTTCAGCCGCTGTGCGAAGGCGTCGATCTTGGCGCGGACGGGTTTCCTTATCTTGGCGTTCGCGAAGGCCGTGTCGCCGGCATCGCGGTGCGTTTCCTTCGCGTCGGGTTCGTAGGCGAGCTGGGATACGAATTGCACGCGCCTGCCAGCCAGGCGGAAGCGCTGTGGGATGCGTTGACTCAGGCCGGGCAAGGATACGGAATGATGCCGTTCGGTGTGGAGGCGCAGCGGTTGCTGCGGCTCGAGAAAGGCCACGTGATCGTCGGTCAGGACACCGACGCGCTGAGCACGCCAGAAGAGATCGGCGCAAGCTGGGCCGTGCGCGACGAGAAGCCGTTCTTCGTCGGCCAGCGGGCATTGAGGATCATTCGCGCGCAGCCGCCGTTGCGCCGGCTGGTCGGCTTCGTGCTCGACGAATCGAGTCCAATGCCCGAGGAAGGGGGCGTGGTTCTGCGGGCCGGCGGCATCTCCGGACAGGTGACGTCCATCGGTCGCTCCCAAGCGCTTCAGGCGGTCATTGGGCTTGCCCTTGCTCATCCCGAGCAAAGCGAGCCGGGCAGCCGGCTCGAGGTTATATCGAGCGACGGAAGCCGCGCAGGCGGCAAGGTGGTGAAGCTGCCGTTCTACGATCCCAAAGGCGACCGGCAGGCAATGCCATGAGTGCCACCCGCCGCAGATTCATTCGGGGACCCGAGAAGGAGTCGGCCCCCGGAGTCGAGGTCGCCGACTTTTCCCTGCTGCCCCGCACGGGCTATAAGGGTGCGGGCACCGTCGCCTGGCTGCAAAGCAGGGGATTCGAGTTGCGCCCGGAACCCAATCGGGCGTTCGATCAGGCGGACGGTTCTCTCGTCGCCATGCTGTCGAAGAGCGAGGCATTGATTCTCGGCCCGATGGCGGAGGGGCTGGACGCCGCCGGGCGGTGCTATTCGCTGCCGCGGCGCGACAGCCATTATTGGTTCCTGCTGACCGGCGTTGCAATCCCCGAGCTATTCTCAAAACTGTGCGGCGTGGATCTACGCCCTGTGTCGTTCGCCAACGGCAGTGTTGCGCAGACGCTGGTCGCGCGCACAAGTGCGATCATCATCCGTAATCAACTCGACTATCACCTGCTCGGAGACAGCGCTTCGGCTACCTACGTCTGGTCGATCCTGGCGGCGCAGGTAAGGGAGCTTGGAGATCATGTACGTCGGTGAAAGGGTTCTGCGGCTGGAAGATCCCGCGCTGCTTCGCGGGGCGGCACGCTTCGTGGACGATCTGCCGGTTAAGCCGGGCACCGTGCACGCGGCGATCCTGCGTTCGCCGCATCCTCACGCAGAGATCGTATCCATCGATGCCTCGGCGGCGCTTACTGCGCCAGGGGTGGCCGGAGTTGTCACGGGATACGACGTTCTCCAGCATACCGATCCGTTCATCATCGGCCTGACGACGCCGCTCGAGTACCGCTGTCTGGCGACCGACCGGGTGCGCTACGTGGGCGATCCGGTAGCGGTCGTGCTCGCTGCCGACCGTTATGTTGCGGAGGACGCGGTCGACTGCATCAAGGTCGAGTATCGGCCGCTGCCGGCCGTTGTTGACACGGTTGCGGCGGCCGCGCCGGATGCGCCGGTGCTGCATCCGAACGTGGGATCGAATCTAGTCATGTCGCGTGGGTTCCGCCACGGGGACGTGCAGGGCATTCTGGCCGCGGCGCCGCATCGAATCGAGCATACCCTTCACTTTCCGCGCAACTCGATTCCGCCGATCGAAGGCTTCGCCATCATCGCGGACTACCTCGGCGAAGAAGAGGGCTACGACACCGTTTCGAATTTCCAGGGACCGTTCTCGCTCCACGCGGTCATGTCGCGCGCGCTGCGCGTCGAAGGCAGCCGCCTGCGTGTGCGGACCGCGCCTAATTCCGGCGGCGCGTTCGGCGTCAAGCTGGTGATGTACGCGCCGTTGGTGCTGATGTGCCTTGCCTCGAAGCTCGTCGGGCGGCCGGTGAAGTGGATCGAAGACCGGCTGGAGCACTTGTCCAGCGCCAACGCGATGGCGAACCGCACCACGCGGGTCGAGGCAGCCTACGATGGCGACGGCCGGGTGCAGGCGCTGCGCTATCACCACTGGGATGATCACGGCGCGTACCTACGCGCGCCGATGCCCGCACCGACCGTCCGCGCCCACTCTTTCTGCACCGGGCCGTACGCGATCCCGACAGTAGAGGAGGTGATCGACGTCGTGATGACGAACAAGACGCCGACGGGCGCGGTGCGCGGCTTCGGTGCGCCGCAGATCCAGTTCGAGCTGGAGCGCACGATGCACGCGATCGCAGTTGACCTTGGTCTCGATCCGCTGGAAGTAATCCGGCGCAATCTGATACCCGCGGACAGGTTTCCCTACCGGACGCCGGGCGGCGGACTTTACGACTCGGGCGACTACGCGGCGGCCATCGATCACGCCGTGGAGAAAGGCGGCCTCGAGGCGCTGAAGAAACGCCGCGCCGCGGCGCGAGCCGAGGGCCGTCTGTACGGCATAGGCTACGCGACCGCCATGGACGGGGGGCAGTCGAACATGGGCTATATCGCCACGGTGAAGACCGCGGAGGAGCGCCGCCGGATCGGGCCGAAAGACGGCGCTATCGCGACCGCCACCGTGGCGGTGGATCCGCTTGGCGCAGTGACTGTAACGGGCGATTCGGTGCCGCAGGGACAAGGACATCGCACCGTGCTCGCGCAGGTGGTCGCCGACCGGCTCGGCCTGCGCCCCGACGAGATCGTGGTGAATCTGGAGATGGACACGCAGAAGGACGGCTGGTCGATTGCCGCCGGCAACTATTCGTGCCGCTTCGCGCCGGTGTGCACTACCGTCGCGCGCATGGCGGCCGACAAGGTGCGGGACAAGCTCGCGCGCATCGCGGCGGCTCGGCTCGGCGTACAGCCGCAGGACATTGAGATCTCCGGCGGCCGGCTTTACGCCCGGCAGGCTCCGGAGAGAAGCGTGGCGTTCGCTCGCATTGCCGGGGAAGCGCACTGGTCGCCGGGCACGCTGCCGGATGGCATGAGCGCGGGGCTTCGGGAGACGGTTCAGTGGAGCCCGCCGCAGCTTACGGCCACGACCGAGGCGGATGAAATCAACTCGATGGCGGTCTACGCATTTACTTTCGATTTCTGCGGAGTCGAGGTCGATCGGGACACCGGGGAAGTGCGCGTCGACAAGTACGTCACGGTTCACGACTGCGGGACGGTGCTGAATCCCGGCATCGTCGACGGACAGACGGGAGGCGCCTTCGCTTACGGGGTCAACACGGCGCTCTATGAGGAGTTCGTCTACGCGGACGACGGTGCGTTTCTTTCCGGAACGTTCGCGGACTATCTGGTCGCCACGGCGCACGAGATGCCGTCCCTCGTGAATCTCCATGTGCCGAAGCCCTCGATTTCACCCTGGACGGCCCTCGGCGCCAAAAGCGGCTCCGAGGGCAACACGAGCAGCACTCCAGTATGCATCGCCAATGCAGTCGCCGATGCCCTGGGCCGCGCGGACATCCGGCTGCCGCTGACACCCTCTCGGGTAGCCGGCTGGATTCATCCCCCGGAGAAGACGCGAACCAATGGGCCGCCTGCAAGCGGACGCGCGCTCGCCGGCCGTGGAGAAACTGAGATCGCCGCACCGCCTGAACGCGTCTGGGCGCTGCTTTTCGATCCTGTCCGGCTCGCCTCCGTAGTGCCCGGCTGCCGTGAGCTGCAGACCGCAGGCTCGAACGCGTACCGCGCGGACCTTACGCTGGGCGCCGGCCCGGTGCAGGGGCGCTTCGAAGCCCACATCGAGATCTCAGACGCGGTGCATGAGGAATCGGCGGTGCTGCGTGGCCGCCTGCAAGGGCCTTTCGGCAGCGCGAGAGGCACAGGACAGATCCGGCTCGCCGCCACGCCCAAGGGCACGCGCGTCAGCTATGAGTACGACATTTCAGTGGCCGGCATGGTGGCCTCGGTTGGAAACCGCATGCTCGACGGCGCGACCCGGCTCTTCGTCGCTGGGTTCTTCAAGCGGCTCAAGCGGGAAGCAGACCCTGGTGCAGCAAGTCTGGCCGCACGCTGCTTGCAATGGCTGCGAGGGGGCTAGCATCTCCATTGCTGGGCGTCGATCGCATGGTTGCAAGCATTACAATTTCCAGGGCGCCAAACGCGGCTGCGTGCCCTGCCGCCTAAGAGACAAATGTCTGCGCTATCCGCAAGGAACGCAGACACGGTTCACGCTCCGTACCCAACCTAAAGTGATCGATCCGCTTTCTCGAAACCCACCCTATGACGATCAAAACCACACAATCATTCGCGCACCTCCATCATGGCCGTAGGCGCGCCCGCCAAAAGCGGGTTCTTATACAGCCTCGTTAGGCCTCGTCGGCCGACGCCGGCCCTCACCGCTGAAAGGCACCAGCACCAATGTCATTCCTAGCCTTCGCAATCGCGGCTGTGGTCCTTGCCATCACCCCTGGTCCGGGCATTGCCTACGTCGTCGCTCGTACGATCGCTGGCGGCCGCTCAGAAGGCTTGGCGTCGTGCTTCGGCACCGCAATCGGCGGAATGCTCCACGTTTTCGCGGCAGCGCTCGGCCTGTCGCTGGTAGTTGCCCAGTCCGCCGTGGCCTTCAATCTGGTCAAGTACTTCGGTGCTGCTTATCTGGTCTACTTGGGCATTCGCCTACTCCTGCGCAAGGGTCAGGCGCTCACGGTCGAGCCACTTCCTTCTCAAGGTGTGCGCCGTGCTCTGTTCGAGGGAATCACTGTTGAGGCCCTAAACGTCAAGACCGCGCTATTCTTTCTGGCGTTCCTGCCGCAGTTTGTCTCGCTAAGCGAACCCTTGGTTCTACAGCTGGTGCTGCTCGGGAGCATCTGCGTCGCGCTCAACACGCTCGTCGACGTCATAGCGGTTTTCGCAGCTCATCGCTTGCTGAAATCAGGCGCCGCCCGGGCCGCACGCGCTCGACTACTTACCCGGCTGTCAGGCGTCACAATGCTGGGGTTGGGCGCCTACTTGGCGCTGGCACGGCGTGAGGCCTGACCGGATTCCGACTGGACCTGAGAGCTAATCGACGGACTATGTGGCCGACGGCTTGATCGACGAGCCGCAAACTACGCGTGCTCGCGATTGTCGACGACTACAGCCGCGAGTGCCTTGCGCTCGAGGTCGATACGTCGCTGCCGTGCTCGAGCGGCATCCGTTAAGGCCTGGACTGAACGCGTTGGCGCGCATCCGGCCGTCCAGCGTGGGATGGAAGTACTTAAGCCTCTTTGAAGAAAGTCAGCCGCTCGCGCTTTTGGCCACCGGGAGCGTCTGCTGGCCGCCGATGTAGGCCTCGATCACCGCCGGGTGGCCGCGGACTTCCTCGGGCGAACCGCTTGCGATGCCCTGTCCCAGATTCAGTGCGTAAACGCGGTCGGCGAGGTCCATGACCATCTGCAGGTCGTGCTCGATCCAGAGCATCGATACCTTCCAGTCGTGCCGCAGCCGCAGGAGAAATCGCGCGAGGTCCTCCTTCTCGTCGCGGGTAAGGCCGCTGCCGGGTTCGTCGAGCAGGAGCAGCTCTGGCGCGGCGGCCATCGCCCGGGCGAGACCGACGATTTTCTGCTGGCCATAAGAAAGATCCCGCGCACGTGCGTGCCGCACTGGCCAAAGCTCGAAGAAGTCGATGACCTTCTCGACGGCTTCGCGCTCGGCGATCTCCTGATTCCGCGCTTTGCCGAAAAACACGGCCGCTGCCAGCACTCCGCTGCGAAACATGCGATCGCGCGCGACCAGCAGGTTCTCCAGCACCGAGAGTGAAGGAAAAAGCTCCAGGTTCTGGAAGCTGCGGGCTACGCCTTGCCGCGCTATATGCTCTGGCGAGCGCCTTGTCAGATCCACGCCGTTCACCGCGATGCGGCCCGACTGCGGCCGGTAGATGCCGCTCACGCAATTGAGGAGCGCGGTCTTGCCGGCGCCGTTCGGCCCGATCAGCGCAGTGATCGACCCGCGCGCAGCCTCCAGTCCTACGTGGCTCAGCACCTGCAGGCCGCCAAAAGCGAGCGACAGGTCTTCGATGACGAGGATGCGGTCGGTCGACATTCAGTGCCAGCGGCGCACGCGGCGGTACTGCTTGACGTGACGGTAACCGCGCTCGCTGCCGCCGCCGGTGCCCAGATAGAACTCCTGCACGTCGCCGTGCTGCAAGAGCTTGGCCGAGGGGCCGTCGAACACGACTCGGCCGTTCTCGAGTATGTAGCCGTAGCTTGCGATCGAAAGGACGCCGGCCACGTCCTGGTCCACCGCAAGAACCGCGAGGCCGTACTCGCGGTTCAAGCGCGAAAGCAGCTCGAGCACCTGCGCGCGCACCAGAGGGGCAAGCCCGAGCGACACCTCGTCGACGATGAGGAGGCGCGGTGCGAGCAGCAGGCAGGCGCCGATGGCGAGCATCTGCCGCTCGCCGCCGGAAAGGAGAACAGCGTCCTGCGCCGCACGCCGGCCGAGCTGTGGGAACTGGTTGAAAATCTGGTCGATGGAGTCGAACTGCTTCGGGCGGGTTCGGCCGGCGCCGAGAGCGCGTCCGGAGCTTGCGGCCAGTTCGAGGTTTTCGCGCACGGTGAGGGTATCGAACACTTTTTCGCGCTCGGGCACCACCGCGATGCCCAGGCGAGTCGCTTCGAACGGCCGCAGGCCGAGAAGCGAACGGCCGGCAAAACGAACTCGGCCGTCGGATATGCGCATGCTGTCGGTGGGAAGGAGGCCCGAGATCGCGCGGATCGTGGTGGTTTTCCCGGCGCCGTTGAGGCCGACCAGGCCGACGATCGCTCCCTCCGCGATGCTGAAGGACACGCCCTGAATGGCGCGCACCGCGTGACCGTAGATTACCTCGAGGCCCTCGACCTCCAGCATGGCAGAGCTCATCGGGTCGCGCGCTGCGCCGCGCGGTATCTGAATGGCCAGTCGGCCGCCGCGGTACGCACGCGTCGCCATACTTCCGCCAAGCCGCGCGGCTCGAAGAGCAGAAAGCCGACGATCAGCGCGCCAAACAGCATCTCCTGAAGTCCGGCGAGGGTACTGGCTCGGATCTGTAATCCCACGACGGCGAACACCTGATCGAGCGCATAGGGCAGCAGGGTGATCAGCACTGCGCCAAGGACCGAGCCGAGCACGCTCCCCAGGCCGCCGATGATAATCATTGCGAGATAACTGATGGCGAGGCCGAAGTTGTAGCTTTCATACGAAACGGTGCCGATGTAGTAGGCGGACAGGGCTCCGGCTGACGACACCACCGCGGAACTGACCACGAATACGGACAGCTTCGCTCGCGCGACGGACACGCCTAGCGACTCTGCCGCCACGTCATGCTCTCCGACAGCGACCCATCGGCGTCCGATATGGCTGCGCAAGAGGTTCAACGCGCCGAGGACCGTGAGCGCCGCCAGGGAAAGCAGCACGAAGTACCATCGCACCGCGCTGCCAAGTTCAAACCCCGCGATTGCCGCAACCGGCATGTTGATGCCCGAGGAGTCAAGGACCACTGCCTGGATGATCGCGAAAACGGTCACCGCGGCGAAGTGAAGCGCAAGCGTGGTGACGGCGACATACAGTACCCGCAGCCGCAAGGATGGCAAGGCGACGATAAGACCGATCAGCAATCCCGCTACAGTGGCCCCGCAAAGCACGATTGGAAACGGTATGCCTGGAAAGGCGCGAACGAGCAGCCCCGCGGCGAAGCCGCCGACCCCGAGGAGCGCCGCCTGGCCGAGGGAGACAAGCCTCGCATTTCCAGTAAGAAGGTTGAGGGCCACAGCGCCGATCACCGCAATCAAGGAGAGATTGGCGAGGTGCAGCCAATACGGCGGCAGAACGGATGGCACGGCTAGCAGAGCCAATACGCCGGCAAGGACGTACGTCCACTGCACCCATCCGCGCCGCAGCGCGAAGGGATGGTGCGCGGCGAGGTGCAGCGACGCCGGCGCCCATTCGAAGCTCCGGCGGCTCATACTCTGCGAAATTCCTCCACTGTGCCGAACAGACCCCATGGCCGCACAGCAAGCACGGCGAGCAGGATCCCGACCGGGACGAGCAGCACGTAGCGTGGATCCACGTAGACCGCGGTGAGAGTCTCGGCCACCGAGACGATGAAAGCGCCGACAACGACGCCCTTGAGGCTATCCATGCCGCCGATAAGGCAGGCGAGAAGAGCGCCAATGCCGATTACTGCTGCGGATACCGCCACGAAGGCGCGCGCGCCATGCAGCGAACCCGCCAGACCCAGGGCGAGCAGGCCGATGACCCAGCTCAGCGCCACGATTCGATCGAAGTTCACGCCGCGCTGCGCGCTCAGCATGACGCGCTCGGCGACTGCACGCATCTGCAGGCCGAGGTTGGTAAGGCGGTACGCAAGCGCAATCGCGCCGATGCCCAGCCATGCGCCGCACGCGGCGACGAGATCCGGCACCGCCAGGCGCGCGCCGGCGACGTTTACGAAGCCAGCGAACCCCGTCTGCACGGCCGTCATGCCGCCGCCGAAGACGATGACGATCACGCCGTTCACGAAAGTGGCAAGGCCTACTGTCACCATGAGGCCGACGTGCGGTGCCTCGCCCATCAGGCGGCGGAAGAGCGCCAGGAATACGACGAATCCCAGTGCCGCGGCCGAGAGCGCGCCTACGGCGAGCCCGGCCGCGAACGGCAGACCTTGTGCGATGGACGTTGCGACGACGTAGCCGACGAAGACGGCGAGCTCGCCCCCGGCGATGTTCAGCACCCGGCTGGTTCGGTAGACGATCACGATGCCCATGCCGAGCAGGGCGTAGATACCCCAGCTTGCGACGATGGTGAGCAGCAGGGTCATCGCCGCGCGCTCAGACTATTGCTTGCGCAACGTGGGTGTCGACGACGACTCGATCCAGCCCGATGCAGGCAGGAAAGCTCGTTTGGCCTCGTCGTACTGATACACGCGCCACCAGCTCGGACCATAGTGATCCTGCGCCGTGAAGCGAATGGGCCCGCCCATCAGGCCCCCAACGTCGACGCTGAGATTCTCCAGCACGCCGTTCAGCTTTTCGCCCGGACAGGGGTAGCCGCACTTGCGCAGCGCCGCCTCCATCACCTTGCCCATGGTCCAGCCCATGATCGACGTGGTGGCGATGGGATCGCGCTTGCCGTGCTTCTTCGCCGCCGCGCGCAGCTCATCCAGCTCCTTGATGTTTTCGTCGGGCGAGGCGAAGCGGCTTACGATCTGCACATTTCCAAGTACGCCGACGCCTTGCAGCGCGGCGATCAACGGCGCTTCGCTTAGGCCGTGCGAGCCCAGCAGCACGGGTCCGTAGTAGCCGGCGCCGCGCATCGCGCGGATGAGGCCGACGTTCTGGCCCGAGCCGGCGTGCACCACGAAGCTCGTAGGGTTGAGCGTCATGATGCGCTGTGCTATCGCCCCGAACTCCGTCACCGTGGGCGGGAACAGCACGGTGCCCGTTTGCATACCGCCCGCGGTAGCAGCACCTTCCGCGAACTGGCATACCGCTACTCCGCCGGGCGCTTCAATGCTGGTGCAGACCATTCGGCCCTTGCCCTTCTGCAGTTGCGCGACGAGCTTTCCGGACACTTCGCCGGCGACTTCGAACACATGCCCGATGGAGTAGGCGTAGGGCATCGGAGCCGGCGGCAGGATTTCCTTTATGCCGCTGAACATGGCGATCGCCGGCACCTTATTGCCTTGCGCCGCCCGGTACACCGCCACATGGGTTCGCGTCTGGCTCATTCCCCAGATGCTGTTCACGCGTTCGGCGGTGGCCAGCTCCAGCGCCATGGAAGCTGCGCGCGTGGCGTCGAGCTGGTCGTTGCGCGAAAGCAAGTTGACTTGCGCGCCGTCGATGCCGCCCCGGGCGTTCAGCTCCTTTACGTAAAGCTCGAAAGCCTCGAGGATCGGTCGGTAGTTGTCCTGCATCGGCCCCGACAGGTCGCCTATGTAGCCGATCCTGTGAGCCTTTTCCTGCGCGATGCCGTTACTCGATGCCGTCGCCATCGCTATCGCTGCGAACAGTGCCAAGCCTCTCTTTGCTGGAATCATGGCCATCTCCTCTTGTCAGTTCTGCGCATACATGTCTTCGACGAGCGCGCTGAACAGCTTGTAGGCATGGGCGCGCTTTACTTTCCGCGTCGGCGTGGTTTCGCCGTCCTCGGGGATCAGCTCCTTCGTCAAGATGCGGAATTTCTTCACCTGCTCGACGCGCGCGAGCTGCACGTTGAGCCGCTCGATCTCGGCGCCGATGAGGCTGACGACGCTTTCGTTCTGCGCCAGGCTGACAAGGCCGGTGTAGGGCAACTGGCGCTGGCGCGCCCAGTGCGCGACGTTCTCGAAATCCAGCTCTACGAGCGCGCTGATGTACTTCCGGTTGTCGCCGAACACGATCACTTCGCTGATGTACGGGCTCGCACGCAGCGCGTTCTCCACCATCGCCGGGGCGATATTCTTTCCGCCGCTCGTGATGAGAATGTCCTTCTTGCGGTCGACGATGCGGAAATCTGAACCTGCGCCCGTGACGACGTCTCCGCTGCGCACATAGCGCTCCGCGTCATAAAGCGCCGCCGTGGCAGCCTCGTCATTCCAATAGCCGCTGATGCAGGCCGGCGTGCGCAGCAAGAGCTCGCCGTCGGCCGCGATCTGGACCGAGCAGTACGAAATGGCGCGGATCGGCGCCTCGGGCGGCGGCCAGGCGCCGGGCTGCACGCCGACGCCGCCGGTCTCCGTCATGCCGAACATGTCGCGGAACGGGATGCCGAGAACCTGAATCGCCTCGTGCACCCGCGGCGGCAGCGGAGCGCCTCCGGAAAGGCCGCCGGAGGCGAACGTCAGTCCAAGCTTGTGCCGCACCGGCCAGAGCACCAAAAGCCAGAGCGTCCAATAAGCGAGCTCCGTAAAAGGCCCGGCAAACCGGCCGCCGGTCCTCCACAGCGCGCGCACCCGGCGCTGCCCCACGGCGGAGGCAAGCGAAAACATGAGCTGGGCGGCGCGGCCGGACGTTTCCACTCCGACCTGCACGTAGGCCGCGATCTTCTCCCACGAGCGAGGCACGCCCATCACGTGGGTGGGCCGGACTTCGTTCATCAGCGAGAGCAGGCTCTGGTTGGGCTCGCCGATGTACGGCACGATGCCCGACATCAAGGGAAGGTAGATCGTCATCGCGCGCTGCATGCCGTGCGCAAGCGGCAGATGCGAAAGCACGCGGTGCGGCCGGGATGCGAGCTCGGGCAGCATCTCGAGGAATGCATGTCCGAAGCCGATCAGGTCGGCGCTCTGGGAGCGGTAGGCGGCCTTTGGATGACCCGTGGTTCCGGACGTGAAGATGATGCTGCCCGGCATGTCGGCGCGAACCGCAGCGGCAAACCGGTCGGCTTGGGCGAGGGCGGACGCGTCGCTGCGCGCCCGCTGCAGCAGCTCGTCGAGCAACTCTATGCGCGAATCGTCGTAAAGAAAAAGCGCCCGGCCGTCGCACACGACAATGCGTTCCACGCGCATCGCGGGGTCGTGCGCCTCGGCTTCGAGAAGGCGATCGAGGTGCTCCTGGTCTTCCGCGACGAAGACCCGCGCCCCCACCAGCTTCAGGACGTACGCCAGTTCCTGAGCGGAACTGGTCGGATAGACCCCGGACGGAATAACGCCCAGGAACTGCGCCGCTACATCGACAAGCAGGTAGCCGATGCAGGCGTCGCCCATGATCGCAAGCCGGTCGCCGGGACGAACGCCGAGACTCACCAGGCAGGCGGCTGCGGCGCGCACCTCCGAGTGGTAGGCCGACCACGTCAACGTACGGAAAATCCCCCCGCGCTTGAAGCGCACCGCAGGCGAATCTGCCTCTTCGCGGGCCCTCTCCGCGAGCAGCCCCGGGACGGTACTCGTCTTCAGACGCTCTAGGGCGTTCGCCACTTCAGAGTCGGGTTTTCCCGTTAGATTCATCGCGCACGCAGTGTCTAGCCATTAAAATACACGATGTATAAATATCTGAGCAAACGAAATGAACGGGGCAGCAATGCTGCACTGCGATGAATCCAGGGACATCCCAGGCACGATGCCCGAACTAGCTTGGCGCCCCGGGGCGGTGCGGCGGTGCTGCTCGGTGACGCTCACCGGCTGGGGGCAGGAAGACGATCGGCGCCGCGCGCGCGAGGCGGGCTTCGACCACCACCTCGTCAAGCCGGCGCCGGTCGCCGCATGCACCGCCGAGGGGAAGTCGCCCCGCATCGCCACCGATCCGAGCCCTTCGTGCAAGAGAACGATTGTGGCGCAGGAAGTCCACCGCCAGCTCGCGCCCAATTGACCAGCCCACGGAAGGCATCCATAAGCGATCAACGCAGGGATTTTCTCAAGAGCACGCTCGCCATCGCCGCAGCCTCGGCGCTCG
>Ga0187894_10002305_pt1 | contig 22975 bp, 16 predicted proteins | sample GBC1701081metaG_FD_136650 | JGI IMG/M metagenome (GOLD analysis project Ga0187894, IMG submission 136650) | White microbial mat communities from a lava cave in the Kipuka Kanohina Cave System on the Island of Hawaii, USA - GBC170108-1 metaG ... | reverse complement strand
CTGGATCCGCATGACCAGCCAGATCACCGGCGAATACCATTTCTGGTGGTTTTTCAGTTATATCCCGTTCGCCAATCTCTACGACCTGTCCGTCGCGTTTGCGTTCGGCGCCGCGTTCGCGACCCTGCTGGTCAGCAACCGCGAGAACACGCGCTTTGTCGGCGCGCTCTCGCTCCCACTGATCGCGCTCATCCTGTTGATGGCGGTCTTCATTGGCGACAGCTTCATCCAGTTGCCGCCGGTGCTCGACAGTTACTGGCGCCCGATCCACGTCGGGGTCGCGTCTTTGAGCTACGGCGTCGCGCTGGTCAGCTTCGCGCTCTCGGTGGTTTATTTGATCAAGGACGGCGTGAAGTCCGAAGCGATGGGTGTCGCGGCCACGGCCTTCTTCATCGTCGGTTACGTCGTGGTCTGGCTGATGGGTGGGTTCAAAGCCTTCGATCCGCTCTCGTTCAACTACAGTATGAACCCGGTCCTCATCGGCGAACAGAGCCTGATCAATATAGCCGCGCGCATCCCGCTTCCCGGCGTCGGCATCCTGCACGCCTTGTCGTTGCTGACGCTGATCGGGATGGCCGTCTGCTTCCTGATCTACTTCTTCAAAAACAACGAGGGCGCGCGCAGCAAAGGCCCCAAAGAAATGATGAGCGCAAGCGCGGTGGTGGCGATTCCGGGCGTCGCCATCTTAAGCTCCTTACCACTGGTGGCGTTGATTGCAATGGCGACTGCTCTTGTCCTGATCTATTTCTACAAAGACAGCGAGGGCGCGCGCCGCATCGGGCACTGGCTCATGCGCGCTTCGCTCGTATTGCAGATCGCAACCATCGCCCTATTCTTCTACCAGATCAAAACGATGACCAACGTCGGCTCGCAAGTCGGCAGCAATCAGTTCTACCAGATTGGCTACCAACTGATGGGCAAGAACTCCGCCGGACAGCCGAACGCCGCCGGGCAACCGGTCGAGAACATCGTCTCGGTCGGCGCGAACTTCATGGCGCAGAGCGGCGACGCGTTGGTTCTCCACATGCGCAGTAATCCGGTCGAGATAGCCGCGTTGTTCACGATGCTGGTGGCTACAATCTTCGTGGCGCTCTTCGGGTTCCGCAGCGAAAAGCTGCGCGCCAATCTGCCGCCGCTCGAAAAGATTGACAGTCTGATTTACAAAACGGTCGGTGTGGCTTTCGCCGGACTGGCGATTCTGCTAGTGACCGGCGCGGTCTGGGCCAACGAATCGTGGGGCCGCTACTGGGGCTGGGATTCCAAAGAGACCGGAGCGTTGGTGGCCTGGCTGTCATACGCGGGCTACCTGCACACTCGCATCGCGCACGGCTGGTCGGGACGGCGTAGCGCCTATTTCGCGCTGCTCGGCTTCCTGCTGGTGATCTTCACCTACCTTGGAGTCAGTTACATCCTGCCTGGACTGCATTCTTACGCGTAAGCGCTGATGCAAAAATTCTGAGGTGTAATTGTGTTCCATTTTCCATTTTCCATTTTATGTTTCACATTTGTCATTGCCGAAACCGCGCAGCGAGCGGCAATGTCAAATGACAAACCTAAAATGGAAAATGGAAAATGAAGATGATTCGATATTTACGAGATGATCAGAGCCTGAGCCGCGCGTTCGCTTGGCTGGTCGTTTTCGCCGCTATCGGAGCCGCGCTGGTTCTGCTCTACCACGACGCCGATCAGCAGGATTCCGGCTATCACTTCCTGTTCGCGCGCTGGGCGCATCATCATCCGCACTATTTCGTCAGCGTCTGGGCGCGTCCTCTCTTCACGCTGCTCTACTTTCCCTTCGCGCAATTCGGCTACGCGGCGGCAAAACTTTTCACGGTGATCATCAGCCTCGCGGCGGCTTGGCAGACATTCCGGCTCGCGCGGCAAATCAAGTTTGACCGCGCGGAGTTTGCGATCCCGTTGCTCTTCCTGCAGCCGTCGTTTTTTCTGCTGAGTTCGACCGTGCTGACCGAGACGCTCTTCGCTCTGATCTTCATCATCGCGCTCAGGCTGCATCTGTCAGGGCGAATCAAGGTCGGGATGATCGTCGCGTCGTTGTTGATCCTCATTCGCCCGGAAGGATTTTTTATCGGGGTGTTGTGGGGATTGTGGGGAGTGGGGAGTGGGGAGTGGGGAATGGGGAATGGGGAATACCCTCCCTTCCGAGGACGCCGATGGACGAATGTCTGGCGGTCGTGGGGGAAAATTCCGCATTCCCCATTCCGCATTCCGCATTCCCCACTCCCCACTCCCCATTCCCCATTCCCCATTCCACAATTGTCATTGCTAGCGAGCGGGATGATCCTGTGGTGGCTTGCGGCTTATCTGATCACGCGCGACCCGCTCTGGATTGTTCACGATTGGCCGTCCGATTGGCGGCCCGGTGGCAAGGCGAACGGCGCCGGGCCTGTTTGGCGGTACGTCGCATTGCTGCCTTTGATCGTTGGCCCGGTGTTGATCGCGCCTTTTATCGCCGGATTGTGGCGGCTGCTGAAACGGCGCGAATTCACCTGCGGCGTTTCGGCTTTCCTGGTTCTGTTCGCCGCGCATTCGCTGATGTTCTGGCGCGGATGGTTCGGGTCCGCCGGATACGCTCGATATTTCGTTTGCGTCTCCCCGGCTATTGCGCTGATCACGCTCGCTGGATGGAATGAGTTGGTTGAACGGCGCGTGAAGTTTTTCAACCCTGCGCGAAGACCGTTCGCCGCAATCGCGATTGCAGTATCGTTTCTGTTCTGTGTTTTATATGTTGACGGGTGGAAGTTCACACGCGACGCGCGAGCCGTTGAAGAGATGCGCGAATGGTTCCGCGCGCACGAACGGCCGGTCGCGCGTCTGATCTGCAGCCAGGCTTATATGCGGATCGTCTTCGACCGCGATCAGTGGGAAAAGCCCGCGTTCACAGACGACCGTGAACACAATCTGGCCCTGATCCGCCAATCGCAGCGCCAGACGCTGGTCCTTTGGGATGAAGACACCGGGTCGAAATGGTATGGTCTGCGCGCCGAGGATTTTGAAAACGCCGGGTACGTCCGGTTGAAGTCGCAGGCTTTCAAGCTGGAAGGCCTGTTTTTCAGGCCTCCGTGGGATCGTTTCGGCGGGCCGCGCGTTCAACAAATGCACCTGCTTTACAAAGACTGAAATAGTGGGGAGTGGGGAATAGGGAGTGGGGAATGGGGAGTGGGAAGTAGCATCTTTTCCCCACTCCCCATTCCCCACTCCCCATTCCCCACTCCCCAGCGAGTCGAGCTAGCGGGTGACCAACAATCCGCTGCGCAACCTTATGAACTTGCCGTCGGGATTGATCACGTAAACATCACGGAAGCCCTGAATCGCCGTCGCGCTGACGACGATGTCCGCGACGATCTTGTCTTCCTCGATCGTGACGTAATTCGTGATCGAAATTCCCTCATTGCCGAAGAGCAGTTTGGCCCCCGGAGCGAAGCCGGTTCCGGTCACAGTCAGCGTTGCGGTGGTGTTCAGTTGGAGCAGATTCGGAGAGGCTGAAACTATAGTCAGCGGGCGCGGTTCGATTTCAATCGCAACCGGATTCGACACTGTCATTCCGCCTCTGCCGTCGAGGGCTACCAGTTTGATCGAGTGGGTTCCGACCGCAAGTTTGACGATCGCGACCACTCCCTGCGCGATCAACGTGTCGCCGTCATACCACATGAAGCTGAGGCTGTCACCATCAGGATCGCTCGACCCCGTAGCGTCCAACATCACATCGGCGCCGGCCTTGCTCGTGGCTCGAACCGCGCCAGGCAGCGGGACGATAACGGCGGACGGCGGACGATTTACAGTGCCGCCGGTGTCGTCGTTCGGCACGTCGCTGATGATTATGCGAAATGGCAGGGTCGTGAATGTCCGGCCCCGGCCGTCATTCACAACCACACGGACATTGGTTGAAGCGGCCGCGTCACCCTGTTGCGGCGCAATCCGCAGCGTGACGCGGCGCGAGCCGGGGTCTCCGGCGATGATCTGAGCGTGAGAAGGCGCTCCCTGCAGCGAGAACGTCACCGCGTCGCCATCGTCGTCGGTGGCCTGCAAGGTCACGCCGCGAACCTCGCCGATCTTCACGTATTGATCGTTGATGTTGTCCATCGCCGGCGCCTTGTCGCCAGGGACGCCGCCGCCTTGGGGTTGCGGAGATCCCAGCGTCAACGTAACGTCCATCGCCGCTTGCGACACGTTCCCCGCCTGGTCTCGCGCGGTGAAAGTCACGACCGTTTTGCCAAGCGGGAAGATCGAGCCGGGCGCATTCAACGCCGCCACGGCAATGGCGCCGTCAACCATGTCGTAAGCGACCGGCAGCGCGAAATTGATCGCCTCGCCGCTGCCAGAGCCCGTAACCTTGATGATCGCCGACGGAACGCCGCTGATTTGCGGAGCGATCGTATCGACAACGGTCACGGTCTGTTCCACGGGCGGGCTGGTGACGCCACTGCCGTCGGTCACAACCAGTTTGATGACGTGCGTTCCCAGACTCAGTTTGTAGTCGGCGATTTGCGCGGCCGAAGCCAGGGCGCCGTTATCGGTCCATTCATAGGTCAGTGTGTCTCCGGGATCTTCGTCATTGGAGCCTGAACCGTCGAGACGAACTATTGTTCCACTGGCGCGGCGCGCTTCGATCTGCAGCCCCAGGGTTTCGGCTATGGCGACAGGTGGATGATTGTTCGGGACCGCCGCCGGGACTCTGAGCGTGAAGTTCTCAGCGGTCGTCAGCGCGTGCAGGTTGCCGTCGCCATTCAAACCGCCGCGCCAACTCACTCCGGAAGCGGTGAACGGCGCCGTGGCTGTATTCAGCGACCACGAGAGGACCGGGGTGTTGGAGAACAGCTTCAACCATCCATGCCGGCCCGGAAGAATCGTGTTGGTAATCGGCGGCTGCTGTAAAGAGGGCCTGATCTGATTCAGTTTGTTCTCGGTTCGAGCGACGTTCGCGCCGAACGACTCAAGCAGTTCGTCGTATAGCGTCACCGTCGCCGCGCCGCGCGTGTTCGGCGGATCGAGCAGACTGTTGGCCGGACGCGAAAACCCCAGCAGGGTGCTGTTGTCAACCTGACTCGGGACGAAGGAGAGCGCGGTTGTGGCGGGCCACCGGTCGAAGACTTCGTCATTAAACTGCAGGAATGCGGTTGCGCCATCCACGTCACGCGCCACCGCGCCGGGCGTGTTCTTCGCAATGGCGATGGCGTTGAACGAAGCCTTTTCTCCGCCGGTCTCGTTAACCTGCGCGCTGCCGATGAGATAATTGAACTGAACCGGCAGCGTGCGATTGTCAATCGCCATCACCATCACCCACCCGCGCTGATCCGGAGCCAGATCGCCAGCCTGCAGAACGATCGTCCGCGCGGCCTCCAACGTGATAATTGAGTCTTTCACCTGCGCGGGATCGCTTAGACCCGTGAAGAAGACGCGCAGACGTGTTTTCTGCGTCGGATGAGTATTGGTCAGGTAGATTTGCGAATTGCCGCTCGCGCCGCTGACGAACCGCGGGTAGAGCAGAATACTGCCCGCCTTCGTTTCGCTCACCCCCTGAGCGCCGCTGGCGGCGGCAGGCTGATCTCCAGTCACGACGTCCGAAACCGGATTGCCGGGTATTCCCGCCGGAATCGTGATGGAGAAAGAATCCAGCCATTCCAGAGTTTGCATGTTGCGGGCGTTATGCATCGGCGAATTCACGCCGTCAGTAAGACTCAATCCAAGCACGGGCAATGGCCCAGGTTGTGGTATGGACGCATCCGGGGCGCCGCGCGCCGAGAAGCTTGCCCATCCCAGACGGCCAGCCGAGATGATCGTATTGAAAGGCGTCTCAGTCCATATCTGGCTCACGTCCAGGTTGAGCGCGTGGTCTACGTCGAGCTCCTGTGTGAAAGATTTGCCCGCGTCATCGAACGCCGTCGCCGCAAGCTTGTAAGCCGCGGCGTTGGCCACGGTCAAATCAGCAACCGGAGAATAGAGCGCGACACTGGTTGTCACAGCCGGCCCTGACGCCGGGTCCTGATTCTGCAGACTGTCAATGGCCACTGCCTTCGGCAGACGGTCGTAGTCGGTATTATCGAACTTGACGCTGGATGATTGCCCGCCATTATTGTAGTTGACCGGCCCTGCGGCCCGTTTGGCGACGGCGAACGCGTTGTAACCGCCCTCGTGACCTTGATCGTCACGCAGGCTGGCGGCGCCGATCAGCCAATTGAATTGGGTGGGAAGGCCCTGCGAGTTGACCGCGACAGCCATTACGTAGCCGGTCGTATTCGGAGATTCCTTGCCCGCGACGAACGTGCGCGACTGGTTGGCGACCAGCGTTACAAATTGACTCTCAAAGACGCCGTCGTGAATGAAGAAGACGCGCACAATGACCGGATCACGTGGATTTGCATTGGTCAGCGTGACCAGCGTGTTGACTTCGTTCGCGCTGGTCGTATCGCTCGTGTATTTGTGAAAGAAAAGGACGCTGCCCGCCTTCGTGCTGCCGGCGGAACTGCGAGGCGCGTTCGATCCGACCTGTGGCACGCCGGGGCCGACCTGTGGCTGCCTGGGATCGAGCTGCGCCCACGCCGCGCGGCCCGGTTGCAATACGACTGCGGCAATGACAATGAAGAAAGTTAGAATGAAAGCGCGGCTCAAGCTTCTATAGTGAGGATAGACGACACTTGTGTGTGTAGTCCGAGGCTCGTACAACATAATGATCTCCTCGATCTCGATATTGAACGCGTAACAAAAGGCAACGAAGTGGCGCCGAAATCCGCGTCGGTTTTCGCCATTACGCGTTCGCAGTTTATTGACCACTGACTGGTTAAGCCTGGGTAGCGCTCACAGGCGCGCATGGGCGCCCATAGGCATTAGATAACCGCAAGCGGTCCCTTTCCGGCGTCCGCGCCAGTTGAGGAGAGGCCCGCTCATCTCGTTGCAGCAGTGCTACCCGGAACAGTCGCGTCCTTTATGATTTGGAATTACATTCTCCAGTGGGCGGAGATTGTTGGTCGTTCGCATTGAGAAACCGTTCTTACTCCTTGAGGACGCTGGGGCTCCTTTGCCAACAGGCCAATGAGGTGGCGCCACCAAGCGACACGGAAAATATCACAACACGTCAAAGCGCCGCAATGATTTTCCCGGCAAATGATCGTCGAGGGACTAATTCTATTAAAACCATTGCCAGCAACCCCGGCGCTCGTGCTAAGATGCGCGGCGTCACAGATTACCGGCATTGCGTATGTGACATTGAGACCCGGTTGATCGCTTCGGCAGATCAACACCTCACACTTACACTCACACAAGTTCCATAGTGGTTATCTGGTTCATTCACAATCAGACTGGTTTGGCACTCACCCACATCTGATCGGATCTTCAGGTATTGCCCGTTTGAGTCAATCCTGATTACGGCGCCTTCACTCTAGCCGGTCAGATAACCATTGAGTATTTTTTTGAATTGATTTTCCGGAGGGATAACATGACTCAGCAAATTTTTCGCCGCCTCATAAATATGGCGTTAGCTATCAGCGCGGGAGCTATTTTCAGTTCCATCGCTCTCGCTCAATCCTCACCATATCCAATTGGATCGAGCCATCTGAGCGATATGAAACCAGGCAGCGTGCTCTTCTTCAACAAATATACCAGTAATCCAAGTAACCCGGAGCAGAATAACACTCAAATCAACATCACCAACACCAATCAAAATTCCGCGATCGACATCCACCTCTTCCTGGTTGACGGCAGCACCTGCTCTGTCGCCGATTCGTTCGTCAGTCTGACGGCGAACCAGACTGCCGGCTTCTTCACGAACGATTTCGATCCTGGCGTTCAGGGCTATATCGTGGCGGTCGCGGTTTCTGGCGGATCGCCGATCCAGTTTAACTGGCTGATCGGTGATGAATACATCCGTGAGACTGACGTCCGTGTGGCAAATCTCGCGGCGGTCTCAATCGCCAGGGTTTCTTCCGATGACGTCCTATCAAATGGAGATAGCACAACCAGTCTGATATTTAATGGAGAGGAATACGAGCGGCTTCCAGCCACGGTTGCGCTCTCGAGCTTCAACAGCCAGGTTGACGCCAATACGCAGGTAAACATGTACGTTCCGGCGGCCAACCTGATCACCGGCGCCTCGCCGTCATCCGCGAATATCTTCACGCTCGTTTACGACGACACTGAACGGGTTTTCTCAACGACGACTCGCGTTACCTGCTACGCGACACTCCAGTTGACCAGCTTGCGTATCGCGGGCGGCAGCCTCAACAGCATCATTCCGACCGGACGCACAGGCTGGATCCGGTTCAACGGCGGCGGCAGGCCGTTGCTCGGCGCTTCGATTCAGACCGGGCGGGTCTTTTCAGGCGGCCACAACCTGCACGCCCTGACACTGCTGCCTACTTATACAATCAATATTCCGGCTTTCGGTATCTAATCGCAAATCGCAAAGTCCGAACCGGAAAACGGATTCAAAAAACGAGGGGTGGGAAATCTCCACCTCTCGTTTTTTATATGGAAAATACTCTTCCTCTCTGGCTTCATGATTCGCTGGCTCTCTATTCCTCAACCCGGTAGACCTTCCCTTTCCACACCACCACGACGCGCTGGCCGAGCGCGAAGCATTCAGCGATTTTCGGCTCCTGACCGATCAGGTTGAAGTATTCGTCACTGGCGAATTTCAGCGTGACGACGGGTAGCTTGGACTCGGCTTTGAATTCGCTGTCGGTCCAGACTCCGTCGCGCAGATAGAAGGTCCTGCCCGCTACACGGCGAATCTGATTCGCCGAATCCGAAGACGAAGCCCGAGTGACTTTGTCGGCTGCGCGTAACTCTTCTTTATTCTTGCTGAACTCCACCGCATCCTTGCCCGCGACAATGACAGTCTCCGCGACAGATGACCGGCCTTGCACTGGCAGATTGGTTACGGCGCCGGGAGGGCCTGAACGCCTGGGCGACTTGACATCGCTTATGCCGCCCACATTGCCCAGTGGTTGAACTCTCATCCCCGGCTCCAGGACAAGGTACGACGTATAAGGCGTGACGATGCCGTAACGCGTGCCGAGTTCGACGATCTCGTCGCGCAGCTCTTTCGACTCGCCGTTCAAACGAATCTGATCGAGCAGATGTCCGACGCGGCGCATCGCCCACAGATGCGGCAGGAATTCGTTGTCGTTCTGCTTTTCGGGAAAACGCAGGTCGTCGTAAACGAAACGGCGCTCGCGGCTATTGACCTTGCCAGTGAGCGTCAATTGATTTGCGGAAGCGCGACTCGACGGGCGATAACGTCCCACCAGCGCGAGCTGCGCCCCGTGAAAGATGTCCGGCGTCGCGCGCGGATAGACCAGGTCGGTCTCGATTCCACCCCAGTCAATCTTCACGTCGCTCAAGACCGGATTATTGACTTTGGCGAAAAAGTTCGAGACTTTGATCTCGATGTCCTCTTTCGGTTCGATATAAGCGACCGTCCCGCGATTTTCATTTGCCAGCCCGTCAAGCAGCACGGTGTTGACATCGTAACCGACGCCGATGGTGAACAACCGCGTGTTGGCCTTATTCGCCTGTTTGACGTTTGCGAGAATGCGGTTGGCCTGCGTCTCGCCGACCGTCGGCTGACCGTCGGTGACGAGCACGATCATCCGCGGGCGTTCCCCGGCCTCGATCTGTTTGAACGCCGCCATCAAGGCGTCGTTGATGTTCGTGCCCCCCGTCGCGCGCATTCTTTCGATGAATTCGCGCGCCTGCTTCTTTCCCTCCTCGTCGGCGGCGATGACACGCTCGCTCATCAAATGCTCTTCGCCGGCGAACGAAACGATGTTGAACCGGTCGCGCGGATTGAGCGAACCGACTCCGTGACGCAAAGCGGCCTTGGCCTTGTCCATCTTGCCTTCTTCGGACATCGAGCCGGAAGTGTCCAGCGCGAAGATCACGTCTTTCGCCGAGACTTCGCGTTCGTCAAGTTCGGCCTTCGGCGAAACGAGCAGCAGGAAAAAACCATCCTTGGCCGGCTCGCGATATGTCAACAAAGACAGCCCGAAATCCTGATTCGACAGAGTGTAAAAAAGCTGGAAATCAGTGTCCGCGGCGGCGCGCGATTCAAAGCTCAAACGCGCCTTGCGCTCACCGTCGCGCTTGACGTCAATTTCATGCGATGGAGAATAGATTCCCTTGATCGCCGCTCGCGAGGAGATTTCGACAACAGCGGAAATCCGTCCGAATGAAGAGCCGTCTGGCCACACCTGCGGCCTTTGTGGTTCAAACTCTCTTCGCGGCTCGGGCAAAGGCGCGGGAACGGACGGCCAAAACCCCATCGCCTGCCAGCCCGCGCCGAGCGGATAGCGATAGGCCACAGTCCCGCCTTCGTTGCGCAGCACCTGGCTGTATGTCAATTCGATCTTCTTGTCGCTATGCGGTTGAATAGGAAAGACGCTGGCTTGAAATAAATTCTTGCCCGCATATTCGAGCAACGCGGGATCCCGCCGTGACCGCACGATGTCATTGTAAATGCGCCTCGCCTCGTCGCGCGATCGGACTTCACCAACCAGCCGCTTATCGCCGTCCCACATCGCGAACTCCGTGATCGAAACATTGTCGGGCAGCGGAAAGAAATAGACGCCTTCGAGCAGATACGGTGTGTCGTTTTCAAAAACCTGCTCGACGTGCGTGACCGCGACCTGGTCCGTGATCTTGGTTGTGAATCGAATGCTTTTGACTTTGAGCGGACGCTGCGGGACTTGAGGCGGCGGCGGGCAGCGAATTTCAGGACGCGGACACGGACGTGGAATGATGATCCCCTGCGCCTCGGCGGCGGCGGCAAGCAACAATACCCCAATCAAAGCTGTAAACAGATGACCAATCTTCATAGTTCCTCCTCATTTCCTCAGGACCGTTTGATCTACACCCAAGCGGGACCTCAAGCCGGGATTTTGCTGAGCGCTCGAAAAGATTGAGAGGGTCGCTCAGAGAACGCCATCTCGTTTTGCGGCTTGCAGAAAAACTTCAACGGTAGGCGCCTACTCCGACTTTCAGGGGCGTCGTCACATCGGCCCCTTCCACTTCCGCCTGCTCACAAGGTATTATGCGCCCGCAGTTACACTATGAGCGGTTAACGTCGCAAGTAAGATTGATCAATTGTGTATGTAATATCTGCGTTACCGCAAAACTTACTGTACCTTTTTGAGATACCAAGTCGCCCAAAGAGCTTCTCATGAGCCATCAAAAGCGATCAGGCGCTCGCATAATTCATTGAGTATCTATCACATGCTGGCACATGCTGGCACATGCTGGCACGTTGCCGGCGCATTGCCATCTGTTGGTACAAGCCTTGCTGATAGACCAACTGCGGTACCAAATGCAGGCTAAACAGAATGGGAATAATCACACTGGGAGGACAAACAATGAAGAGAAATATGATTGGTCTACTATTGTTCGCATTGGCGCTCGGTCTGAACCTGTCTGCCGTGGCGCAAGAGACCGGTAAAGAGAAAAGCGCGCAGAGCGAATCAAGCCGCGTGGTTCGCGTTAGCGCCGGGCAAAAACAGAGAATCAGAGGCGTCATCGTCAAACGCGACACCGATAGTTTCATCCTTCGCGATCTGACCGGCGGCGACATTCAGGTCAACCTGACCAACGGCACCAAGGTCGAAGAGAAGAAGGGCAATCCGTTCCGTCGCGCCAGGAATTACGGCACGACCTCGTTGTTGCGCGGACTGTCGGTTGAAGTCGAAGGCCGCGGCGACGGTTCGGGCGCTCTGCTCGCCGACAAGGTCAGGATGAGGGATTACGAGTTGGTGGCGGCGCAAACCACCAACGCCCTCGTGGTTCCGGTCGAGGGACGCGTCGGCGAGGCCGAGAATCGCCTCTCACAGGCTGAAGCCAACGCGCAGCGCCTGTCGGGTCAGCTCGAAGAGTTGTCCGCAATCTCGAACGCGGCTCGCGGCGGCGCGAAGGCCGCTCAGGAGACGGCTGACATGGCCGTCGCCGGCGTCGAAGCGACCAACAAGCGCATTGACACCATCGTTTCGAGCCTCGACGATTACGAGACGAAACGTGGCGTCACTGTGAACTTCAGGGCCGGCAGCTTCAAGCTCTCGCCGGAAGCGACGGCGAGCCTCGATGAGATCGCCGCTCAGGCCAAGACTGAAAGAGCCTACGTCATTGAAATCACCGGCTTCGCTTCGTCCGAAGGCGGGAAAGAATTCAACAAGCGTCTGAGCCAGCAGCGCGCCGACGCCGTGGTCCGTTATCTGGCTGACAACCACATGATCCCGCTGCGCCGTATCGTCACACCGCACGGCTATGGCACGCTCAACCCGGTCGCCGACAACTCGACGCGTGAAGGCCGTGTAGAGAATCGCCGGGTCGAAGTCAAAGTTCTGATCAACAGAGGAATGACGACGCCGGCGCCGGCGGTTCAGATGACCAGACCCAGCTCATCCGGCTCTGAGTGATACTCGACATATGGCGCCGCCGCGCTTCAATAACCGAAAGCGGCGTAAATCGGTAATCGCCAGCAACGAGTGGTAAGCGCTTATGATGCGCCTGCCACTCGTTGTTGTTTCAGGCCGATTCGGTTATTGTTCCGCAACCGTAGGATGAAAACTGCCCTCGATCTCTAAACTGACGGAAAGCACAGAAAGCAGGCGAATAAATTATGAATGGGATTCGGAATTTCAGGCGTTTAAAACCTCTGGCCGTTTTTTTGATAATTTCCGGACTTATACTCGCAACCATCGCCGCTGGACAATCTACACGCGCACGGCGAACCAATGACGAGCCTCAGCAGCAGCCGGAACGACCCAAACAGGACCCGCAGAAACCTCCTGAGAAGAAGCCCACGCCTGAACCCGAAGCGGAGCCGATCCGCATCAAATCCAATCTGGTCGCGGTTCCCGTTTCGGTTACAGACGCTCAGGGCAATCCCATCCGCAATCTGACAGCCGAAGATTTTCAGCTTGAAGAGGAAAATGCGACGCAACAGATCCAAACTCTGGGCGAGCCGGGCAAGACTCCGATCGAGCTTGCGCTGCTCTTCGACGTTTCGCGCAGCGTCCGCAACCGCTTCGATTTCGAGCGCGAGGCCGCGGGCAGGTTTCTCAAAGAAGTCTTCAAACCCGGCGACGCTGTCACCGTCTTTTCAATCGGCACGGCGCCGAAACTTTCCGTTCAGCGCACCGACAACGTCGAGAAAGCCGTCGCGGCCACAGCCGCCATTCAACCGACTGAAGAAGCCACGGCCTTTTTCGACACCGTGGTCAGGGCCGCGCACCATCTGAACGACACCTCCAATCCCGGCGTGCGCCGCGTCATGGTGGTGATCTCCGACGGCGAGGACACCAACAGCGACCGTTTCCGCCTGGGCGACGCCACGCGCGAATTGCAGCGCTCCGACACCCTCCTTTACGCGATCAATCCGAGCGGCCCGTCAATTCGATTGAACAAGATCAGCACAAAAGGTCACGAGGGAATGATCAGGCTGGCGACTGAGACCGGCGGGTTGGCTTTCCTGCCCGATAAGCTCGAAGACCTGACTCGGGTCTTCAGCCAGATCGCAGCCGAATTGCAGGCGCAGTACCTGCTCGGTTACTACTCTTCCAATGAAACCAACGACGGCAAATTCCGCCGCATCACAGTTCGAGTCTCCAAACGTTCTGACCTCCGCATTCGCGCCAGGCAAGGCTACTACGCTCCAAAGGACTAAGTGCCGCGCGCGTAGCCGAAAAAACTTCTCAGCTTCGTTTCATCAAGCCTACCGCCAGTGCGTACGCCGCTGCAAATATCCAATCCGAATGGGCCTACCTGTTCGACGGCTTCCGCTACATTGCCGGCGTTCAACCCGCCCGCAAGAAAGATCGGGACGCCAATCGCTTCACGAATCCTGCGGCTGATCGTCCAATCGTGCGTGCGCCCGGTACCGCCGAGTTCTTTTACAGCCAGCTTCTGATTTCCCGAATCGAGCAGGATCGCGTCAACTTGTGGCGCAACAGCCACTGCTTCCTCGATTGACTCTTCGCCGTTGACGTGAATCACCTGCACAATCGAAACGCCGGGCAGCGCCCGGCGCAGATCGTCGTAACTTCCCCGCTCCAAGCGATCAACGAGTTGCAGCGTGTTGGTTCGCAACCTGCGCTGCCGCTCGATGATCGAATCCGCGTCCTGAAGGCTGGTGAGCAGGAAAGTGGCGATTGGCGGCGGCGTGCGCGCGGCGATTTCGGCGATCAAATCCTCCTCGATCACTCCGGGACCGCTCGGCATCGCCGAAACCAGCCCCAATGCGGATGCGCCGTATCGGATTGCCAACTCGGCTTCTTCGAGGCTGCTGATGCAACAGACTTTTACTCGCGGTCTGGGAGAGGCTTTCATGGACAAAGAAGAAACCATCCACCACTCTTACTACACCGTCAACGAAGTTTTTTGACATTTTCCCCAGGGAAAATGTCAAAAAACTTCGTTGACGGTGTACTTACTTCCTTGCAAAGTAAAACATCCTGCCATCGCTCAGCGTGAAGCCGAATTCGCGCCGCGCGTCGTAAGCCCTGACGCGGCTGAACCCGCATTCGGCCAGAGCCGCGATCACGTCGTCCGGGTCGTAATACCGCTGGAACAGAGTTAGATCGGAACGCCGCCAGGCCGCGTCTTCCAATGTGAACATCGTCACGTCGTACCGCTTCAGCTTCTCTTCAGGCTTATAACTGGCGCGCACCACGCAGACGTGGTCGTCCTCGACCATCTCGAGCGAATTGCCCATCATCTCCGATTCGTCTTCCAGATTCAGATCGAAGAAAAATAAGCCGTCATCCTCCAGCGCCGCGCAAACGTTGCGGAAGACCATCTTCAACTCTTCAAACTCCATGACGTGATTGAGGCTGTCGAAGGCCGAAATGACGGCCTGGAATTTGTCAGGCAGCTTGAAAGACCTCGCGTCGGCGTGAATGAATTCGGCGCCCGGCGCGTTTTCACAGGCGAATCTCAACATCGCTTCCGAGCCGTCCAGGCCGGTGACCCGGTACCCCCGATCCGCCAGCCCTTTCGCAATCTGCCCCGTGCCACAGCACAAATCGAGAATGCGGCAGCCATCCGGCAGGTGCGGGAAGAGGATGATGTTGAAGATGGACAGTGCGGGGCGGCTGTATTCACATCCCCAGTATTTATTGTAGAACCACGCGAAGTGGTCGTATTCGGAGTAGATTGTTTTCGGCGGCATCGTCGTGAATTTACCGTGGAACTAAGCCGGAACAAAATCTCCCTGCTGCACGCTGTATTTGCGTTGGCCCAGGATTCCCGCGGCCACCAGTTTGTTGGCCTCGCTCTTGAGTGTGGCGACGCGCACGGCAAACAGTTCTTTGCCGATCTCCAGCAGATTTTTAAAGGCTTTCTCGTCATCGCCGTTGGTGTTAAGCGCGCTGAGGATTTGCGAGCTTTTGGCGCGCCCCTGATGCCTGATGTCGGCCACCACCAGACAGACCTTGTCGCTGCGCCCATCGAGCGAGTATCTCTGCGCGTAACCTTTCATCGCCTCCCGCAGATGCTCCACGCCGACGGCGACCTGAAGCGCCGGATGCTGCGGATCGTTGTCGCACCAGTGGATGAATTTCGCGGCGTTGATCGCTTCGATCTCTTCGACCTCTTTGAGGCCGGGGTTGAGGTATTGCATCAGCGGCTCGGTGGTCTCCGGCGATTCAAGCCTCACGGTCCCGGTCTCGGTCGCGCGGCAAATCGCGCCGTCTTTAACCACAAGGTCCGGGAAGTATTCCGCGCCGGCGCCGAGCGACAGCAACCGGCGAAAAAACTTGACGAAATCGCCGTCAGGCACGTGCGCCCCGTATTGCAGAAAGGTAAACGTGAAGCGGGCGCGATCATAGGTGTTGACGCAATGAAAAATCCCTCGGCTCTCGCACTTTACTGTCGGGAAAATGAAATCGGCCCAGAAGCCGTGTGTTCCCCGATGGGCCGCCGGATCGTAAATCGGAGCATTGGCCGAAGCAACGCCATTCGCCAGGCCCGTTGTTCCCATAAAATGCATTTTCTTGCCGACGAAAAATTTCGGCCCACTATCAACTTTGGCAAAATATTTTCCTTCTTCCATTGAAATGCTGACAAACTTAGCCGCCATAATCTGTTCTCCTTTTCTTGCCTCTCTCAAGGCTGAGTTTAAGCTACCGAGTTATTTCTTCGTTTCGACCAGCCGGTTGTACTTTCTCAAAGCTTCGCGCAAACGGTCGTGCGGCAATGCGACGACCTTATGATCATCTAGTCCAACCATCGTCTCCGCCGCGACCAACACGTTGATGATCGCTTCCTCGACGGCCTGCGCGGTCGCTTCGAACAGAGGATTCATCCGGTCGTTTGGAAGCATTGCGAGTTGGGCCAGCCCGGCGCCTTGCGCGGCGTTCGGATTAGCGTTCGAAAAAGCGATGAAGATGTCGCCCGACGAATTGCCCGCAATACTTCCGGTTCGCGCCAGCCCGAGAGCCGCGCGCCGCGCCAATCGTTTCAATTGATGAGGCATCAGCGGCGCGTCAGTCGCGACGACAATAATGATCGAGCCGTACTCGCGCTGCCGGAACACGCCTTCGGAAAGCTCTTTGCCGACCGGCGCGCCCGCGATTAGCAGTTGAGGGCGCAATCCGAAATTTGACTGAGCCAGCGCTCCGACGGTGTAGCCGCCCTGCCGCTCGTTGAGCCTGCGTGACGCCGTGCCGATGCCGCCTTTGAATTCAAAACAGACCATTCCAGTGCCGCCGCCGACATTCCCCTCGGCCACGGGCCCCGATTTGGCGTTGTCCAGCGCGTCGAAGACGTGTTGTTGTTTGACGTGAAATCCGCTGATGTCGTTGAGCCAGCCGTCCCAGGTCTCGGCGACGACGGGCAGCCCCCAAGGCTGCATCGTTTTGCTGAATTGTCTCAACTGCCAGGCGATCACCGCGTCGCGCGCCACGCCGACGCTCGACGTGTTCGTGATCATCACCGGCCCTTCCAGAAACCCCGACTCTTCGATCCAGGTCGTGCCGGTCATCTCGCCATTGCCATTGAGCGAAAACCAGCCGGCGAAGACCGGGTCGTTCGATGATTTGCCGCGCGGGTGAATCGCCGTAACGCCCGTGCGCACTGGCCCGACGCCGACCTGCAATTTCCCCTCGCCAGAGATCAATGTCGTGTGGCCGACCTCGACGCCTTTGACATCGGTGATCGCGTTGAGCGCGCCCGGCGTTCCGTCGAACGGAACCCCCAGGTCGCGCGCGCGCGGTTTCGATTGTGTTTGAGAATTGCCCTGTGTTGTCATAGTTTGAAAAGTCACTACCAGAATTAACAACAAGCCGAAAAAATCCGCGAGAATCCGTCGCATTCGCATCATCAGTGTCTCATCTCCCTTCTGAAATTTCGAATCAGTACCGCGAGCGGTAGCGGCGGGGCTTCATCCGGATTCGCGCTCGCTACCGCTCGCGGTACTGATTCGGCTAAACTGCGCTGCGGTTCGGATCGGCTCCGCGAGCGGTAGCGAACGCGGCCTCATCAATGGCCGACTTTGGAATCATCAGGGAGCACACCATGAAATTGCAAGACAAAGTTGTAGTCGTCACGGGCGGCGCAAACGGCATAGGCCGCGCGATGTGCAGACGCTTCGCCGCCGAGGGAGCGCGCGGCGTCGTGGTTTCAGACGTTGATTTCGACGCCGCCTCGCAAGTCGCCGCCGAGATCAACGGTTTGGCCGTCAAAACCGACGTCGCCAGCGAAGCCGACGTCACCGCCCTCGTCGCAAAAACCAACGAGGCCTTCGGCCCCATTGATCTCTTCTGTTCAAACGCGGGCATCGGCGGCATTCCGGGCTTTGAACAAGTTTCGAACGAAGCCTGGCGCCACATTTGGGAAGTCAACGTGATGGCGCACATCTATGCCGCGAGAGCGGTGGCGCCGCAGATGCTCGAACGTGGAGAAGGCTATTTGCTGAACACAGCGTCGGCGGCGGGCTTGCTCACACAGATCGGATCGGCGCCCTATTCGGTGACGAAACATGCCGCTGTAGCGTTTGCCGAATGGCTCGCGATCACGTATGGCGACCGCGGGATCAAAGTCTCTTGTCTGTGCCCGCAGGGCGTGAAGACAAATTTATTGACGGCCGGAGCGCTCACCGGCGCCGCCGGTTTCCTGCTCGCGGGCGCAATCGAACCGGAAGACGCGGCCGAAGCCGTCGTCCGAGGTCTGGCCGAAGAGAAATTCCTGATCCTGCCGCACCCGGAGGTCGCCGAATATTTCCAGCGCAAGGCGAACGATTACGACCGCTGGCTGCGCGGCATGCGGCGGCTGCAGGATCAGATCAATTCAGCAAAGGAGATCGAGGATTGAGGATCGAAGATTGAAGATTGAAGATCGCGTCATCCGTTCTATCCTCGATTCTCGATCTTCGATCCTCAATCCTCGATCTTCGATCCTCGACCCTCAATCCTCAATAAAAATGGGATATCTGGTTTTAGTCCGGCACGGACAGGCGCGCATGTTCGAGAAAGATAGCGACCAGCTTTCGTCGCTCGGCGAAGAGCAGGCGAGAGCGCTCGCCAAGTTCTGGATTCGACAGGGCGTGAATTTCGATGAGGTCTATTCGGGCGCGCTCGTGCGGCAACGGCGCACGGCGGAAATCGCCGGAGAATGTTTCGTCCAATCCGGTTTGGACGACTGGCCTCAACTACAAATTATGCCGGAATTCAATGAATACGATTCGGTCGGGATCATCAACAATCTGATCCCTTCCTTGGCCGAACGCGACGCCGCTTTTCGGGAGTTGGGCGAGGCGTTCGAGCGGAACAGAGACACGCCGGAACGCAACCGCCATTTCCAAAAGATGTTCGAGGTCGTGACCTCGGTGTGGCTCGGCGGAAAGTTTGAGGTCGAGGGAGTCGAATCGTGGCAATCGTTCCAATCGCGAGTGCGAGCGGCAATCAAACGAATTATCTCGGCTGAAGGGAGTGGCCGCCGCGTGGCCCTGTTCACTTCGGGCGGCGTGATCGGGCTGGCCGTGCAGAATGTTTTGAACGCGCCGGAACGTTCGGCGTTAGAAATAAACTGGCGGGTGCGCAACTGCTCGCTGACCGAATTCACGTTCAGCCGCGACCGGATGTCGCTCGATTCATTCAACACGATTCCGCATTTGGATGATCCGGCTTTGCGGACTTATCGTTGAAGCAACGGAGGTGTAGAGTGAAGCAATGGTTGAAAGTCATACTTCAGCAAAACCTGTGGACAATGCGCCGCGCGATTGATTTTTATCGGATGGACAAAAAACGACGGCCAAAATCATTGCAGGACTTAGTCGATTCCGGCTACCTGCGCGAAATTCCCGCGGACCCGCTCACCAGATCAAATAAAACCTGGACTATCGAACGAGAAAAAGAATCTTCAGTTCCAAACACCCCACCTGGAATTGTTGACCTTCGCAGCGCCGCATCTGGTGCAGATACGAACGGGAAGCCTTATAATCGGTGTTGAAAATCCCCCGTGAAGGAGAATTGGTTATGGTAGCTTCAAACAAATCCAGAAACACCAGCTACGGTGTCGGTGATGAGATCTCTTACGCCTTCGGCTCCGGCATCGCATACGGCGAGGTCGTGCGATTGCTCGAAGGCGGCGCGGCGGTCGAAATACTTTTTGAAGACGGGCGCCGCGAGATCAAAAAATCCAGAGACGGCGCGTTGCGGATGATCCGCCGCGCTTCGGGCGCAAGCGAGCTGGAGGAGAAACGTTCAGACCGTGATAGGCTGCGCGATCACGAGATCAGCGAAGTCTTTCGCCGCGACCAGAAGAAACGGTGGTAGACCGCAAATATCATCTCATCAAAACAGATCCCAGAAACCGTATTAGGAGGCAAATGATGAAAAGGCTTTTCTCAACCGCATTACTCGCCGCGATGCTCATCAGCCTCGGCGTCATCGCAAACGCGCAGGACGAAAATAAGACTCCCGATGAAAACAAAAGTCCCGCCAACACCACCGTCGCCGAAGGACAGCTAGCCAAGCTCTCACTGCAAACCCGACTCAGCTCGAAACTCAACGAAGTCGGCGATGAGGTCACAGCCGTGCTTTACGAGCCCGTGCGCGCGAGTGATGGACGCGTGGTCATTCCGCGCGGGATTGAATTCATCGGGCGCGTCACTCAGGTGCAGGCCGCGAAACGCCCGCAGAAACAGGCCACGATGACCGTCGTCTTCGACACGATGCGGATGCCGTATGGGACCGAGAAGGTCGCGGTCACCGTCACGGCAATTGACGATTACGCCAATGACAGCAAGATGAAATCCAAGGACGGCGAGGGCAAGGTCGGCGGCGGACGTTCCGGTGAGCGCACGGCGAAGAATGCGGGCATCGGCGGCGGGCTTGGCTCGCTCGGTGGAGTAATCATCGGCGCGGCGGGCGGCGGGCTTGGCGGTTTTGCGGGCGGCGTCGGAGCGGGCGTGCTCGGCGGCGTGCTGATGACCAAAGGCAACGACATCAAACTCGAAGCCGGCACAATCCTGCGAATCAAATTCGAGCGCCCGGTCGCGCTCCCGGCTTTTGAAACCGAGCGCTAAATAGACAGAGGGACGGGGCGACAGGGCGACAGGGCGACGAGGCGACGGGGCGACGGGGGGAAAGAGGCTGATTATGCAAGTGTCTCTTTCCCCCCGTCGCCCCGTCGCCCTGTCGCCCCATCCCTCTGTCTTTTCTACCACGGACCGCCTTCGATCAGCTCGATCTCGAACTCGTTCGACAACTGGCCATCGCGCCAGACACAGACGCTGGTTTTGCTAACATCCAGTCCTGGCGGCAATGGGGCGTTGATCTGCGTTAATCCGGCGTCATCAGGGTTTCCCGAAGGCCCGACGTAAATCGGATGAACGCCGAATCCTCCGACCTCGACGCGAACTTCCCAACGGCGCGCAATCGTGGGTAGGCCTTCAATGAGGATCGCGATGCTAGCGTGGCGTCCGCGGCGTGGGAGACGGCGATCGAGCGTCACCGCGTTGAAGACATCGCGGATGCGGACTTCGGAGGACGCTTGCGCCGGTTTGTCGTTCCAGCGGCGGAAGGCTTTGAGCGTTGCGCGCGTCTGTTCGCGCCTCAACAGTTCGACGCGGGCGAAACCGGCTGAGCGCGCCATCTGCGTCAAGCATTCGATGTTCGGCCCCCACCAGTTGTCGTATTGCCCGCCGAGTTGATCGAATTCATAAAACTCCATCAGCGGATGTTCGGTGGGAAATATGTTGTCAATCACGTGCGATTCGATGACGGCGAAATCCCGCGTGACCTCGCAAACCTGTTCGAGCGCCAGCAAGGGATGGCGCACGTGGTAAAGCACACCGAGGAAAAAGACGATGTCGAACGAACCGAGCCTCTCTTTCGTGACTTCGTAAACGCTCAACTCGTGAAATTCCGCATGTGAGCGCAAGGCTTCGCGCGCCCTGAAGAAATTTTCGGGCCGCACACAATCGACCGAGGTGACGCGCGCGCCGTGGCGTTCGGCTTCAAAACTATAAAATCCGTCCCAGCAGCCGATGTCCAGCAGGCTCTTGCCGCTCAGGTCGTCAGGCAAACTGAACAGGGCGTAATTGCCGCGCAGCTCTTCAAGCGGATGCACGCCTGGGGTGATGGCGCCATTACCCAGGTCAATGCTGTGCCACCAGGAGCCTGCCGCCATCTCGGCGTTCGCCGTAACGGCGTCGTCTTTGAGTTTTTTGCGTAATCCGTCGCTGTTCATTTTGAAAGAAAGGTACAGTACCGGGAGCGGTAGCGACCGGGTTTTCGATCTCATCAGGCGCCCGGTCGCTACCGCTCCCGGTACTGTACCGCAATTCAACCTTACATTTGAAATTGCTTCTCCCTGCGGTTAATCTCTCTGACCTATGCGAATCGCCCTTGACGCCATCCCATTGGTCGCAGCTAAAACAGGGATCGGGCATTATACGGACGCGCTTGCGGAGTGGCTAGCGCGCGTTTATTCCGATCATCAATACGATTTGCTTTCTCCGTTCGATTTCGATTTTGATTATAACGGCGACAGGCCGAGGAACCTGAACAAACAATTTATCCCGGTCCGCTCGATATTTCGCAAATGGTGGCTGGTGGGATTGCCCACGTTGCTGAGAATTTATAAGGTAGACCTTTTTCACGGCACGAACTATTGCGTTCCGGTCTTCGCGCCCTGTCCGACGGTCGTCACGATTCACGACCTGTCGCTCTTCACGCAATCGCACACGCACGAAGAGGAGAACGTCAAACGCGGCAAACGCCGTATGCCGATCATGGCCCGCCGCGCGAGCCTGATCATCGCGCCGAGCGAATGGACGAAGCGGGAGATCGTCGAGCGGCTGCGTATCAGCCCCGAAAAGATTCGAGTGATTTACGAAGCGGCGCGCGAGGGTATGAGTCCTTTGCCGCCCCATCTGTGCCAGAGCGTCCTCGACAAACATCAGATACGCCGCCCGTATCTGCTCTACGTCGGGACAATCGAGCCTCGGAAAAACCTGCTGACGCTCCTTCGCGCTTATGACGAGTTGTTGCGAACGACGCCGCGCCGCCCGCAACTGGTCTTGTGCGGCGGGCGCGGGTGGCTGTACGACGAGGTCTTCAAGCTGGTCGAAGATTTAAAATTGCAGGATCAGGTCCGCTTCACCGGTTACGTTGAAGACGCCGATCTGCCCGCGCTCTATTCCGCCGCCGAAGCGTTCGTCTACCCGTCGCTTTACGAAGGCTTCGGACTGCCGCCACTGGAAGCGATGGCTTGCGGCTCGCCTGTGATCACGAGCGACGTTTCAAGCCTGCCTGAAGTCGTCGGCAAGGCGGGATTGACCCATGCCCCGAATGACGCCCGCGCATTGACCGAGGCGATGGCGAAATTGCTCGGAGACGAAACGGCGCGCGAACATTTCAGACGCGCGGGGCTGAAACAGGCCGCGAACTTTTCGTGGGAGCGCGCCGCCCGCGAAACACAATCAGTTTACGATGAAGTATTGAGGAAAGGGTAGTTGGTGGTTGGTGGTTGG
>Ga0187894_10002304_pt1 | contig 22977 bp, 22 predicted proteins | sample GBC1701081metaG_FD_136650 | JGI IMG/M metagenome (GOLD analysis project Ga0187894, IMG submission 136650) | White microbial mat communities from a lava cave in the Kipuka Kanohina Cave System on the Island of Hawaii, USA - GBC170108-1 metaG ... | reverse complement strand
GAGAAAACAGGCGAAGGAAGTTTTGTAGAAGTGTCGCTGATTCAAACGGCTATATCATCGCTTACCAATCAGGCTACGAATTGGTTGGTGGCGGGCAAGCTTCCGTCACGGCAAGGTTCGGCACATCCCAACATTGCTCCGTACGGAGAATCATTTCTTACAAAGGATGGGAAACGTATTTTGTTAGCCGTGGGCAGCGACCGCCAGTTTTTTGATTTGCTGCATGTATTGAATATTGACCCTGTCACCTTCGAGCAAAAATTTTCTACCAATTACAGGCGTGTAGAAAATAGAGAAGAGCTGGGTAGTGTATTAGCAGAACGTATTCAGCAGTTGAATGCGGCAGAATTATTATTAAAAATTCACGAATACAAAATACCTGCCGGTATTATTCAAAATGTAAAAGAAGCGTTTGAAATGATGGAAGCGAAGGAGTTGATGATAACAGATAATGGCCTGACTGGAGTAAAAAGTTTCGTAGCAAAAGTTACCGGTGAGTGGTTACCGGTAACTGGTTTATTGCCACCTCCGCATTTTGGAGAACATACCGATGAGGTCATTTCCTTTTGTAATTAGTATTTTCTTATTTGCTTCATAAGCACGAATGGAAAAATTTCTTCTTAAAATAATTTACCAGGGCACGAATGCGGATTATTTAGATCATCTCAATAGGAGAATCATCTATACCAATATTATTTATTTATCCCTTCCGGTTGTATACCTCACGTTTGTACTTATTGACATCAAAGGTTTTTTAGTACCAATTCAGGACTTGGAGTGGGACCAGTTTATTTTCTTTGTAGAAATTGTTGTATGCATTTTGGGTATTTACTTGAATAAGCTGGGCCAATCTTTGATTGGGCGACTGGTCTTTCTTTTAACCTGGCCATTGTTACTTCATGTTATCCCTATTTGGCATCAGCATACTCCCTCCGATTATTATTTTGCATTTCCGACTGGAATTATTTTTCACGCAGTGCTAATCCAGTTGATGTTTTCTATCAGGCATGAGCGCCTGTTTTTTTGGCCGCTAATGGCTGGAAATTTTTTGCTTTTAGTTTATTCCATTGATTTATTGTTATTTTTTGCAGATGCACCAAGCCCGGCAATTATTGAAATGGTTACGGATGGGATTTACCTGCTGGATGGTATTTTGTACTGGTTATTATTCTCCTTGGTAACATTTTCGCTTGTGCGGGCTATTGATAATTTGTTTGACAAGGTCGGAATGAATCAACTTATTATTGAAGAGCAAAAGGAGGAACTGGCGGCAATAAATGAGGAGTTATTGCAGAGTAATGAATCGTTGCAAGAACTGAATAGCAAAATTTCTGGCTGGAATGAAAGCCTGGAAGATACCGTAGCAAAACGAACGCATGAAATTGAAGCGCAAAATGAAAAGTTAAAGGGATACGCATTTTATAATGCACACAAACTACGGGCTCCGTTTTGCAGAATTAAGGGGTTGGTGATGTTGCGCGAAATTGTTGATGAAGCGGATGAAAAAAAGCATATTGAAAAACTTGTTGAACAGAGTATCCGTGAATTGGAAATAGTTATTGATGAAATTCAACAGATTGTGAATGAGGTTCCTGCGAAAGATCAACACTAAGGATTGTCAAGCGAATTCACAACATACGTGCTTCTGTTTTATTGTTTTCCAGGAAAATCAAAAAATGATTCTTCCGCCTCTTCGGTTAAAAAAATCATTCGGTGTGTAGCCCCTCCCGACACAATAAACATTCTGATTGATTCAGGGGTCTCGGGTTCGGTAAAAAAATACCGATCTCCTTCTTTTTTCTCATAAAAGTGATTCCAATAATCCTCGGTCCAGCCACTGTTAGGTGTGGCATACTTAAAATATAAGTCTTTAAACTTCGCTTTGGTAACTTCCTCTTCCATTTTAAACATGAGTTCCTCTTCCATTACAGTAACCCCTTCTCCTCCAAAGTCAATTTAAGTTTTTCGTGATTGGCCCAGAATTTCACTTCAATTTTATCCATTAGAAGTTTGCACTCCGGCACACGGTTGATGCTCCCCGGTACGGGTTCTTGTCGCATAAACAGAATGATCCAGTATTGTATATTATCCTCTTTTGCAAAACGTCTCAGATGTTCAACCGCTTTATTGGTATCCCCGATATATTCATAGTACACTGTTAAACCTAAATTTTTGTAAGCTGTTTGGTCGGTCTCTAAATATTGGCGGTAATTGTCAATAAACTCTTTCGCTTTCTTAGTTTCACCCGCCTTCTCATAAACCATTGCAATTATCAAATTTTCATGCCGGTAAATATCCAACTTGAAAAGTTCGCGCAGGTAATTAAACCGTTGATAATAGCGGTAAGCTGAATCGTATTCCTTCAAATAAAAACTCACTTTGCCGATGTCTTGCAGAATATCAAGACGGGTAGTGTCTTTGTTAAACTCGGTAAGCAGCAATTGCTTGGTTTGCTGCAAGTCTTTGTTTTTAGCATACACCACGAACGCCCGCAAGTAGCGTGAATATGGATTGTTTTGGTTATACACCAGGGATTTATCAACATACTCGAGCGACTTGTCAATAAATCCGGTTTGCGCCAGGGCGTTGCCCAACCGTAGATATAAATTACTCACCGAAGCAGAATCGCCCGAGCCAGTATCAAGACGTGATCCTCTTAATGCATACTCAAGATACTTGCCCGTATTGGGCAGGTACATCATATAGAAGTCAGCCAACAACCCAATTATTTGTGAGGAGTTTGGATTATACTCCAATCCTTTTTCGAGATATGGCAACGCCTCAGTATATTCTTTTCGTAGTAAGTAATACATGGCTTTAGCCGTAAGACTTTCGCCAAGCTTTGGGTCATGAAGCAGAGCCTTGTCGGCATAGTTGCCAAGCTCATCAATATGTTGTTTTTCAGATTTGAAAAGATCGAGATAGTAACAGGCGATACCCGCACAAGCATAGGCGTAGGCAAACGAATTGTCTTTTCTAATAGCATCCTGAAAATGAACGATTGATGCCTGGAGGTTTTCATCACCCCCTCTATTTAAAAGATCAACTCCTTTCAGGAAGGAGTCGTACGCTTCCAGGTTCTCAGTCGGGATTTTTTCAATACGCTGTTTGACTTCCGGACTGATAATCACTTCGATCTCCTCCGCAATATTTTTTGCTACTTCCTGCTGCAAGGCAAAAATATCTTTCGCTTCTCGTCTGTATTGCTTAGACCAAACGTGCCTGTCAGAGGGCCCTTCAATCAATTGAATGTTTAGTAAAATCTGATCGCCAATTTTCTGGCCGCTGCCTTCCACAAAATAGACTACATCAAGTTCGCTTGCCATCTCAGGAATGGACTTGTTTGTGTTGCGGTATTTCTCTGAGGAGGTTCTGCTCAGCACACGTAAGTCTTCAATTTTCTGGAGATTATTCAGAGTCGACTCCATTAATCCGTTAATCAGGTACACATTTGTGGAGTCGTTGCTTTCATTTTTAAACGGAAGTACCACAATTGAACGCTCTAGCGGTTGAAGTTCGGTTGTCTTATAATAATAGAATAGAACTCCGAAAAGCAACAGGATTGCGAGTCCGACAAATACTAATTGAACCTTCCAATTGAGAGTGCGCTTGGCTCGTGGCAAGATGATTTCAGCCGGACCTCTTTTACCCGCTTCGCCAGGCGGAAATCCATAATGCTCGCGAAAGCATTTGATGAAATACGAAGTGCTGTTGAAACCCACCTGGTGCGATACTTCTGAAACATTGGAGGCTGAGTTTTGCAAAAGTTCCATCGCCCGTTTTAAGCGTGCTTCGCGAATCAGCTGGTTTACCGGCAGGTCAGTCGACTTTTTTACTTTTCGCAACAGGTTCGACCGGCTCATATTCATGGCTTCGGCCAGTTCGGTCACGCCAAAATGCTCATTCGCGAGGTTTTTGCCGATGACCTCATCGAGTTCGCTTAAAAAATGAAGATCGGCAGGAGAAGAGTCAGACATGCGGTGTCAAAAACAAGTAAAATCAATGCGATTTTAACGAAAAGTTCGCAGAATAGCCTGATTAAAAACGCTGAAACCACCCCCGTCCTAACAGTAGCCGTCAGGACTTCCCCTCCTTGCTAAGGAGGGGAGTTAAATAAGTAAACTTAAAAACTCTCCTCCTTTATAAGGAGGAGTGCCCGAAGGGCGAGGTGGTTGCACCGTGTTTTCCCACCCCTTGCGTCAAAATTTATATCGATGCTTCAAAATTTATGCTGTTTACAGCAAAGTTGATGCTTTTGTGTGCATGGTTGTTTAGCCGGGCCTGCATGGTAGGCCGTTCTTTACGGCATCAAAAAATTATGAAAAACTTAATCAACAAGACCATGAAAACAAAAAGTCTCTTATCCAGAACATCGAGCTCATTGCTCCTTTTTATTGTTCCCCTGTTCATCGCTTCATGCGGAAGCGAAGCGCAAAACAAGAAGCCGGGAAAAGAAGCTCCGGCCATTGACATTCACACCGCTGTCGTGAGTGATAACCGGGCGGCCGTGCAGCAGCACATTGAAGCCGGCACGAACATCAATGAGAAAGATCCGTTCGGAGGATCGAGCCCGTTGATCTCGGCTGCGCTGTTTGGTAAAACTGAAATAGCAAAGACGCTGATTAATGCCGGTGCAGACATTAATTTTCAAAACAACGATGGATCAACAGCGTTGCATACCGCTGCATTTTTTTGCAGACCTGAGATTGTAAAGATGTTGTTGGAAAAAAATGCCAGTAAAACAATTAAGAATAAGTATGGAGCAACCGCTTATGAAAATGTTGCAGGCTCTTACAGTGATGTTAAAAGTGTATATGAAATGCTGGAGAAAATGTTGGCGCCTATGGGTTTGAAACTTGACTACGCGTACATCGAAAAGACACGACCTGAGATTGCTCAGCTTCTAAAGTAGTTGTCATTTCGAGCGTTAGCGAGAAATCTTCTCACATCGGTAATCGAATTTCAAATAGAGATCAACTCTCTTGCATGAGAAGATCTCTCACTTCGTTCGAGATGACATTAAAAGATATGTAATCCATCATGGAAGCTTGCAATTCAAAAAATAAAATAGAATAATGGAAACATCTAATCGCAGATACGACATCGACTGGATCAGGGTGATTGCCATTGGCTTGCTTTTGATCTATCACGTTGCCATTGGCTTTCAGCCGTGGGGGATGATGATCGCCTTTATTACCAATGAGCAGTCGTGGGCGTCCTTGTGGACTCCCATGACCATGCTCAACGTGTGGCGCATCCCGCTGTTATTCTTTGTCTCCGGCATGGGTGTGTACTTCGCCATGCAAAACAGAAATTGGAAACAACTTTTAAAAGAGCGCACATTTCGAATTTGGTTGCCTTTTGTGTTTGGCTTGTTTAGTATTGTTCCTGTTCATGTTTATATCTGGCAGCACTATTATCAGATGGATGCGAGCTACCATGCAGATCCAGGGCATCTGTGGTTTTTAGGAAACATCTTCATCTATGTGGTCTTATTTTCTCCCTTATTCTTTTATCTGAAAAGAAATGAAGAAGGTAAATTGGCCAGAGGTATTGCCAAAGTATTCAGCACACCGGTTGGACTGCTGCTGGTCGTTGGTGCTTTCGTTCTGGAAGGCCTAATCATTAAACCTTTTCCATACGAAATGTATGCTATGACCTGGCACGGGTTCTTCCTCGGAATGTTGGCATTCTTTTTTGGTTTCTGCTTTGTGTTTAGTGGCCCTGGTTTCTGGAACATGATTCTGAAATTCCGGTGGATGTTCGTTGTAATCGCAGTGACCCTGTTCATCATCAGGTTGCTGTATTTCAAAATGAATACACCGGTATATCTGATTGTTGTCGAGTCTCAGTGCTGGATTATTTCAGTTTTTGCTTTTGGATATAAATATTTGAATCGCGGAAGCAAGACTCTCACGTACCTAAGTAAAGCAGCGTACCCTGTGTATATTTTACATATGATATTTCTTTACCTGGGATCGATGTGGGTGTTCGGGTTGAACATGGATGTACGCGTTCAATTTCTACTGGTATTGCTCATCACCCTGGGCGGATGTTTTGCATCGTATGAAGTGATCCGAAGGCTCAAATGGATCAGGCCGTTGTTTGGATTGAAGATGAACGCGCATCGCTTAAAACCTAAATCCAAGTCAACACGATTTAATTCCAATTCTATGTAGGCTTGTCAAATCACCAATGGGAGGGATGAGGCAGACTCCAGATTACTGAAGCTAATACTTCTCATCCAGGTAGTGAAGCAACCGGATCTGTTTCAGTTTTAATCGCTTGAGTTGATTCACGTGTGCAAGGGTAACTTGCCTGTAGGTATTTAGTTCATTAAAAAAACGATTGATCAAAATCTTATCGGTACTTGTAAACACAGGTGTGTTTGAAGCTAAGGTAAAACCCCGGTCATTTTTGGTAATGTTGCGTAGTTGAGTTATGGTGGCAACATCGATCAATGTATTGGATGTTGCACGCACAACGATCTGGGTCTCTTGGTAAATAGTTTCCTGATGATCTTGCAAGGCTCTGTACATAGTCATGTATTGCAGAATGCTGTCTGCATCTTGCTTGCTTAAAAATCGAAATCCGCCCACATTTACCAGCTGTTGGAACGTACTTTCCGTCATGATAAAGGGCATGTTAACCCGCGCGTGACGCACCAGATTTGCCACACAGGTGGGTATGTTATTGGAAACAGAATCCCAGCACGGATAAATGGCTTCCAGGATGGATGCTTTTTCTTCTTCGTACCGGATGATACCGGAGATGATGGCTGTATCAGTTTGTAAATCTGCGTAGAATGACCGGATGTATTCCTTGCCTTGTTGCTTGTCAGAAAAGTTTTCGCGCAGGTTATCTGCAAAGAAACCTAACGATACCGCTGCGAACAGGAGGAGGAAGTCAAAGAGATAGGCTTTCCAGTGTTTGAGTTTTGATGGTTTCTCAGGATATTGACTGGTCTCATCATACATGGGCAAGAAGCGGGTTAGATAAGTTCTAAAGGTAATTGAAAATCGTTGAAACTTATAGTGGCCCTGTGGAGAGTTATACCCAAACGGGTTTAAGGTGCACAATTATTTTCGCAGGTAATATCTAATAGACTCCCGTTAATGTAGCCGAATCAATTAGGCACTCATTTTGATTCCTTATTTCCTATGAATGGACTTAAAAATATGAACACTGACACACTCATACAAAATCTATCGGAAACGCAGATCCTTAGTGAAGTTAGAAGAGTCTTTGAAGGTGAAAGCCTTCAGGGAATTAATGTGGAACAGTTGATAAACGATTCTGCAACGTTAGCTGACTTGTATAACAGGATTCGGACTGAACTTGATCAACGATTGCCGACACACTAATAAAGGTTGATGGCGGGACTTAGTTTCTTCGCACGGTCTCCGCCTCCGGAAACTCTGGACTTCTGAAAGCTGCGTTCCCCGCAGAGCCCGGAAATGGAGATTCTGCGGAAACGAAAAAATTTCTTTCACATTTGTGATTTTTCACCCTTTTCTGCTAATAATAGTATCGATTAACTAAACCTGAAGTGGAAAAGGATCAATTTATTGCTGTCCTGCAGGAACATCGGAACCTGGTTTTTAAAATTTGCCGCTCGTACTGCGCAAACCCCGAGAACCGGAAAGACCTGCAACAGGAAATACTCATCCAGCTATGGAAGTCGTTTGAAAAATTTGACGGCCGCGTAAAGATTTCAACCTGGATTTATAAAGTAGCGCTGAACACCGCCATTTTTTACTACCGTAAGGACAGCAAGCACAGCAATAACAAAGTGTCGCTTGATGCCTCCATTATATCCCTTTCCAATTTCGAGCCGGATATGCAGGACGAGCAGATCACGATGCTATACCAGTTTATCGAGCGTTTACATTCGCTGGACAAAGCGCTGATCCTGCTTTACTTAGACGATAACAAACAAAAGGACATCGCGGAGATACTGGGGCTTTCGGAAACCAATGTAGCTACCAAGATCAGCCGGATCAAAAAAAATCTGAAAGAACAATTTAAAGCCTGAGAGGATGGAACTGGACGAACTAAAAAGTGCATGGGCACAATACGATAAAAAGCTTTCAAGAAGCTTAGCTCTCAACGAAGTTCTGTTGAGGAATATGAACCTGAAGGATTCAAAAAATGAGTTGCAAAAACCCATGATGACTGAAATTTTCGGAGTATTGTCAATGGCGGTGATGACTGCATTTTTTGTCGGTGCTTCCATTCGTGTTATTGATGAACCTCAATATTGCATACCCGGATTTATTTCAGCGGTGGTTGCACTGGTGTATCTTGCTTTCTCGGTCATGAAGACCAGAAAATTTCTCAAAATTGATTATTACGGAACCTCGGTGATTCAACTGCAACAGAACATTGCCGAGGTAAACCGGTTGGTATTGAAATTGCGAAAATATGAGCTCATCCTGTCTCCTGCGATCTTAATCTCAGGACCCTTGCTTTTTAAAGTAGTGCATAATGTGGATGTATATACCAACATAAAATCATTTTTATTCGCCATGGCACTGGTTTTTGTGGTTGGAATTTCAGCATCCTTATTGATTAATAAATACCTGTACGACAAGAAATTCCAAAATGCAGAGAGGTTGCTGAAGGAGATTGAAGATTATAAATTGGATAAATAGATGTTTGCTCTACCTTAAGGCTTGCAGCTTGTAGCCTTTTCAACGTAAATTGTAAACCATGTCCACCATGCAAAATGTTTCCTTAGCAGCCCTTGTTTTCGCAACTGCCAATTTGTTTGCGCAGGTTGAAACTTCCGATTACAAAGCGGTTTCCGCTAAATTTGAGAAGCACTACAATAACAGCGCATATGACAGCATATTTTCCATGTTCTCATCTGAAATGCAAAATGCTTTACCGTTAGACAAGACCACAAACTTTTTTACAGGCCTGCAAGCACAGGCTGGGAAAATTCTGCTGCGGGATTTTTTAAAGTATGAGCAACAGGGAATCTACATTGTATACAAGACGAAATTTGAAAGAGCATTGCTCACCGTTAACATCGCGCTCGATAAAAGCTTGAAAATCAGCGGCTTGTTTATAAAGCCTTATGTCGAAAGTAATTTGCCGAAGATTGAACGCAATGCCACCAAACTTAAGCTTCCATTTAAAGAAGAGTGGACGATTTTCTGGGGCGGAGATACAAAAGAGTTGAACTATCACGTCAGCAACCAGGCGCAGAAGAATGCATTTGATATTGTAATCATGAACGAAAGCGGCAAGCCTTTTAAAACAGACGGAAAAGCAAACGAAGATTGTTATGCGTTCGGCAAGGAATTGCTTGCTCCATGTGATGGTGAAGTGGTATTGGTAGTGGATGGTGTAAAAGATAACGTACCGGGAGAGTTCAACGCCATGAATGTTCCGGGCAATACGGTGATCATTAAAACTGATAATAATGAGTATTTATTTTTTGCTCACTTCAAGCAACACTCCATTAAAGTGAAGCAGGGACAAAAAATAAAACAGGGAGAATTACTTGGCTTGTGCGGAAATTCGGGCAATTCTTCAGAACCGCATTTGCATTTTCATATTCAAAACACGGAGAACATGAATGTGGCCACAGGCGTAAAATGTTATTTCGATAACATTGTAGTGAACGGTGCGCCCAAAACAGATTACTCACCGGTTAAGAGTGAAAAAATAAGGAATCCATAATGCGGAATGAGTTATGATCTTGCAAAAGCAAGTAACAGTTCATAACTCCCTTTGTCAGCCTCCTTAACAGCTTTTAGATAAGCGACTCTTGAATCTCCTTGTTTTACTAAATTTAAATTAGCTGCACCCCATGTGAAGACTGGCTTTCCATAGATTTTATCAATAATAATATCCGCCATCAATCGACTATGTCGCCCGTTGCCATTTGGAAAGCAGTGTATACTTACAATTCTATGTTTGAATCGTATGGCAATCTCGTCCTGCGGATAGGTTTCATGTTCAACCCAGAAACTCACATCATCTAAAAGCGCTTTTAACGCAACAGGAATTTGCCATTTATCGATTCCCAAATTTCTGTCTGTTTTTCTGAATTCACCTGCCCATGCCCAAACATTGTCATACATTCGCTTGTGTAATCTTTTTATGAATTCTTCCGTGAAGATATTTTTTGACTTAAATGATCGGGATAGTACCCATTGAATAGCTTCTTCAATATTTTGTTGTTCAAATTCATCTAATTCTGCCCGAGTCGTAATGTTGTGTCTCAGCAAACCATCTTTCTTACTTTCATCCAAAGAAGTCTGACCGTTGATATCCTCAATATCTAATCCCATAGTATTTTCGGCATCTCATGTTTCAGCAATCCAGCTCTTTCGGAAATTGCTTTTTTGATTCGTTCTTTTGAGTTCCCCTGATTCTCAAGACTCATAGTAGTTGAAGTTCTTGAAACTATTTTAGTAGCTAACTCAAAAGCCTTTCGTTCAATGAGTGCATCCAGTGAGCCATCGTTCGGTACAAACCCATAAACTAATTTCATATCTAAAACTCGTGCGGTCTCTCTAAGTGATTTGATGGAAATCGATCCATTCTTCTCTCGCTGTTCCATTTGCTGAGCGCTCTGCTTGGTGATAGAAAGTCGCGTTGCCAATTGTTGTAATGACATACCTAGTGCCAGCCGAACGGCTCTTATCCATCCATTGGGGAGAGAAGAAGACCGTAATAGAGTAAAGGCTTTAATTTTGGCCTCCAATTGATCTATTTGTAGTTTTTGCTTATTCATATCGTAAGGCTTGAACCTGACATTTTAAATAAAAGTAAGTCTATAGACTGACAATTTCAAATAAAAGTAAGGTTATAACCTGACGTATTTTGATTTGTGCAAATGACGACTCCGCTAAAAAAAATTGATAGTAATCACTGGGTGTTTTGACTCTCCTACGGTACTTAATAGTATGAAATATACTGAAGAGTCCGAAAAAGTGGGTGTTTTGACCATTTTTTTGGGTTAAATGTGAAAAAGTGGTACAAAGTGGTTGGAAGTGGGTAGAAATTCCTTATGTTTGTTTAGAATAATCCCGCGAAACCTGCCTGCCGGCAGGCAGGGCGGGGAAAAGATTAAAGACAACCACTACAGTCTATGACCTTTTTCACCAGTGAATACGAAAGTAAGCTTGACGCCAAAGGCAGGTTGGTACTGCCTGCACGGATCAAGGCCCAGCTTCCGCCAGAAGGCGGAGAGGAGCTTGTGATCAGGCGCGGTTTCGAGCCTTGCTTGATTATTTACCCCATGGTGGAGTTCAAAAAGGTGTTCTCAAAAATTTCAGGTCTTAACGAGTTCAACGAAGAGTACCGCACACTACAGCGGAACTTTTTGTCGGGAATAGTTACGGTGGAGTTAGACGGCAACGGCCGGTTCCTGATTCCGAAAAACATGCTCACCTACGCGCAAGTTGAAAAAGATGCGTTGCTGGTGGGTATCGGTAACAAAGTTGAGGCCTGGAACCCTACGGTGTATGAGAAACACAGAATTCAAGACCCAGGTGAGTTGTCGAAGCTGGCAGCGAAATATTTGAACGAGTAATGATGAAGGGCGCTACGTATCACAAGCCCGTCATGCTCAACGAATGTATCGAAGCACTAAACATCAACCCAAAAGGAATCTACGTAGATGTGACTTTTGGAGGAGGTGGGCACAGTTTAAAGATTTTGGAGAAACTGAAAGAGGGCCGGCTGATCGCGTTTGATCAGGATGACGATGCCCGAAAGCAGAGTGAAAATATTCAAAGTCGTTCTTTCACATTTTGTCAGGCCAACTTCATGTACATGAAAAAGTATTTGAAGTTGAATGGAGTTACACAAGTCAATGGCATACTGGCCGACCTGGGAATTTCATCGCACCAGATTGATTCACCCGAGCGTGGTTTTTCAACCCGCTATGACGGACCGCTGGATATGCGAATGAACAAGAGCGGTGATGTAAGTGCAGCGGATGTGCTGAATGAATACAGCGAATCCGAGCTGCACAAGATCTTCGGCATGTATGGAGAAATTAAGAATGCAAAGACGGCTGCGAAGATGATTACTCAATATAGAGTGAGTAAGCCCTTCAGCAGAACAGAAGATTTGAAAAAAGCATTGCAAACAATAGCTCCGCGAGGGAAGGAGAACAAATATTTCGCCCAGGTGTTTCAGGCGCTTCGGATCGAGGTTAACCAAGAGATGAAAGCACTTGAAGATTTTTTGCACCAATGTGGCGAAGTGATGGCGGAAAACGGAAGGCTGGTGGTGATGAGCTACCACTCGCTGGAAGACAGAATGGTGAAGAATTTTATTAACAAGGGAAAGGTGTTTGGTGAAGTGGAGAAAGATTTTTATGGAAATGAACTGAAACCCTTCGAAGCAGTGAATCGCAAACCGATTGAAGCAAAGGAGGAAGAGGTTCGGGAAAATAATAGAGCGCGAAGCGCGAAGTTAAGAGTAGCGCAGAGAATTTAAAAAGTTACGAGTTACGAGTTTCGAGTCACGAGTTGACTCGCAGCTCGAGGCTCGCAGCTCGAAACTAAACAGAGATGGGAGAAAACAAACTTAGAATCGAAGCAAAAAGGAGCTCGGGCAGCAGCAATGGAACGAGTGTGTTTTCAGGATTGGAGAAGAAGCTAAAACTGGAGTCGTATTTCGAAGAAGGTTTTCCTGTGCAGCATTTACCGAAGATCATTTTTGTGATGGCCCTCGGACTGTTTTATATCGGTAACACACACTATGCAGAGAAGACCGTGCGCAAGATCAACCATGTGCAAGCTGAAGTAGAAGACTTACGTGCCGATTACACCACCATGAAATCGGATTTAATGTTTGCGAGCAAGCAGTCGGAAGTAGCGAAGAAAGTGAAAGCTTTTGGATTGGAAGAGAGTTTAGAACCACCTCATAAAATAGTAGTCGAGCAAGGTGAATATTAAAAAGTCGATATTAATACGAGTACGGGTAGCATTTTTGTTCGTGATGGCATTTGCCATTGCCGTAGTGGTGAAGACAGGCCACATTCAAACCGTAGAAGGAAAGAAGTGGGCTGAGATGGGCGAGAAAATTTCATTCGATTATAAAACCGTAAAGGCCACGCGCGGAAACATTTATTCCGACAACGGCAGTTTACTGGCCACCTCGTTGCCATTCTATAAAGTAGCGTTCGATGCCACGCTTCCAAAAGAGGAAGTTTTCAAAGAAGGATTGGATTCACTTTCGTATTTGTTGTCGCGATTTTATAACGACAAGTCGGCCACAGATTATAAGCGCATGCTACAGGATGCACGGGCCTCCGAGAAGCAATACATCATTCTGAACCGCAAACAGATTGATTACCAGGATAAAAAGAACATGAGCGAGTGGCCGATTTTCCGCGAAGGAAGACTGGGTGGTGGATTGATTTTTGAAAAAGTAGACATCCGGTATCGCCCATTCTCCAATTTAAGTAAACGAACGATCGGCTTTGTTAACGAAAACGAAAAGGGTGCGGGGATTGAATTCAGTTTCAATGATCAGTTAAACGGACAGGATGGCTATGCGTATTATCAGAAATTAGCAGGCGGTATCTGGAAACCAATCTTTGACGCCAACAATGTAAAAGCTGTTGATGGGTTTGATATTCAAACCACCCTGGATATTAATCTCCAGGATGTGGCCGAGACTGCGCTGCACAAAGCCATGATGCAGCACAATGCAGATGATGGACTGGTGATGGTGATGGAAGTAGCCACCGGTGAAGTGAAAGCGATCTCTAACCTGAGCAGCGATGGCAATGGAAATTTTTACGAGAAATTTAATTTTGCTGCAGCGGGCTCATTTGAACCCGGCTCTACTTTCAAGTTGGTAACGATGATTGCCTTGCTGGAAGACAGCGAAGTAGAATTAGCCGACAGTGTGGATACCGGAAAAGGTGAGTTCACTTTTTATAAGAGTGTTGTGCGCGATCACGAAGAAGGAGGCCTTGGTAAAATAACGGTGCGTCAGGCATTTGAACACTCTTCCAACGTAGCGATGGCTAAGCTTGTTGATAAGAACTTTGGAAAACGGCCGCAGAAATTCATTGATCATGTGGATCACCTGAAATTAAACAAACCACTCAATATTCAAATCGCAGGCGAGCCATTACCAAAATTCAAACGTCCCGGAGAAAAAGGATGGAGCGGTATCAGTTTACCATGGATGGCCTACGGATACGGAATTGAAAATACACCACTGCATACACTTACTCTCTATAATGCGGTCGCGAATGACGGAAAAATGATTAAACCTGTTTTCGTTACCGAAATCCGCAAAGCTGATGATGTTGAGGAGTCATTCGAAACCGAAACGATTGTTGGAAAAATCTGCTCCGATAAGACGTTGAAGAAACTGAAGATCATGCTGGAAGGCGTGGTGCAGGATGGAACGGCCAAGAACATTAAAGACAGTCATTATAGAATAGCCGGTAAAACCGGAACCGCTCAAATATTGGAGAACGGTAAGTACACGAAGAAGTACATTACTTCATTTGTTGGATACTTTCCTGCTCACGCTCCCAAGTACAGTGCGATGGTGTTAATCAAGAATCCACGTGGCTGGTACCAGTACGGAAGTAACGTAGCTGCACCGGTATTCAAAGAAATTGCCGACAACATCTTTTCGCGCGACATCGATCTTCACTTAGCAGAAGAGAAACCGAAGTTTACGGAAGCAGGCGTGTTTCCTGTTATCCGTGCGGGCAACCGGGAAGAGCTTACCATGTTGTGTAACGATTTAGGAGTTTCCAACCATACGCAAACCGATGAAGAATGGGTGCGTGCATCCAAAAATGGTAACGCTGTTGACTGGAAGAAAAGTATAATTGGCAAAGGCCTTGTGCCAGATGTTGCTGGCATGACATTCCGTGATGCGATTTTCTTACTAGAGAAAGAAGGATTAAAAGTTTTTTATGAAGGTAAAGGTCGTGTAGCAAGCCAGTCGCTTACGCCCGGCACCCGGATATCAAAAGGAAGCAGAATTTTTATCAGATTGAATGGCTGAGTTAAAAGACATCCTGTACAAAGTATCAATTACCTCTTCGTATGGAAATATGAGCGAGGATGTGAAAGGTATTTGCTTTGACTCGCGCCAGGTTAAACCAGGTTTTGTTTTTGTTGCAGTAAAAGGCACACAATCCGATGGGCATCAATTTATCGCCAAGGCCATCCAGGTAGGAGCGCGTGCTATTGTATGTGAAAAATTACCCGAAACAATAAATGAAAAAATCGCCTACACCACCGTCAAAAATAGCGCACAAGCGCTGGGAATTATTGCTTCTAATTTTTATGGCAACCCGTCACAAAAATTAAAATTGGTAGGTGTTACCGGTACAAACGGAAAAACAACAGTGGCTACGCTGCTCTACCAGCTTTTTGGTTCGTTAGGGCATCGCGCAGGATTGATCTCCACCGTTGAGTACCGCGTTGTTGACCAGGTATTGCCATCCACACACACCACCCCCGATCCTATTCAATTGAATCTGCTTTTGGACAGGATGGTGGAGGCTGGATGTACGCACGCGTTTATGGAAGTGAGTTCACATGCCGTTGATCAGGAACGTATAGCAGGATTAAAATTTGTGGGCGGCATTTTCACAAACATTACGCACGATCATCTTGATTATCACAAGACATTTGAAAACTACATTAAGTCAAAGAAGAAATTTTTTGATGAGTTAAGCGGTGACGCCTTTGCATTAGTCAATGCCGATGACAAGCGTGGCATGGTGATGATGCAAAATACCAGAGCGAAAAAGCAAACCTTCGGGTTGAAGAAGATGGTCGACTTCAAAGGCAAGATCATCAGCAACACACTGCAGGGATTGGAGATGGAAATTGGAGGGAAGTCTGTGTGGTTTAAACTCATTGGTGATTTTAATGCTTACAATCTGTTAGCTGTGTATGGAACAGCAATCGGGCTTGGTGAAGAATCCGATCAGGTACTGACCGTTCTTTCTTCTGTGAAAGGTGCAGTGGGAAGATTTGAGTTGATCTTGCCCGGTTCAAAAATTACAGCCATTGTGGATTATGCACACACACCCGATGCATTGAAAAATGTATTGGAGACCATTGCGCAATTCCGCACTGGTACCGAGCAAGTGATTTCTATCGTTGGCTGTGGAGGCAACAGGGATAAAACAAAACGTCCGTTGATGGCTTCCATTGCCTGCCGGTTAAGTGATAAAGTGGTGCTTACTTCTGATAACCCCAGAGATGAAGAGCCGATGGCGATCATCAAGGAAATGCAAACGGGCATTGGCCCCAGTGATGCACGCAAGACTGTGGTGATTGCCGATCGTGAAGAAGCAATTAAAATGGCTTGCATGATGGCGAAGGAAAGAGACATTGTATTGGTGGCAGGTAAAGGACACGAGACATACCAGGAAATTAAAGGAGTGAAATATCCTTTTGACGATAGAGAGGTGGTGGAACGCATGCTTAAACTATTTGCGAACTGATGCTGTACTACTTGTTCGATTACTTAGACAAAAATTTTGACCTGATGGGGGCAGGGGTGTTTAAGTACATCTCATTCCGTGCAGGTAGTGCAGCGGTTATTTCTCTCCTGATCACCATTACGTTTGGAAAAAAGCTAATTGACTATTTAAAGAGGAAGCAAGTTGGTGAGGAAATAAGGGAACTTGGATTAGAAGGCCAATCGGAGAAGAGAGGAACACCAACCATGGGAGGCTTGATCATCATTGCAGCCATACTCGTTCCCACATTGTTGTTCGCCAAACTGGATAACATCTATGTGATTTTGTTAATCACGGCCACTGTTTGGATGGGTTCAATTGGTTTTCTCGATGACTATATCAAAGTATTCAAGAAAGATAAAAAAGGTTTGGCCGGTCGCTTTAAGATTGTGGGACAGGTTGGACTTGGTTTGATTGTTGGCTTCACGCTTTATTTTAACGATCAGGTTGTGGTGGGTGAAGTGAAGCCAAGTCCTGCTGCCAGCATGACCATAACGCAAACCACTGAAAAGGATTTCCAATATGTAAAATCAACGGAAACAACGGTTCCTTTTTTCAAGAATAATGAACTTGACTATAGCAACATCCTGCCATTCTTAGGCAAGAATTATACATGGATTATTTATGTGTTAGTGGTTGTGCTGATTGTAACCGCAGTATCAAATGGTGCAAACATTACCGATGGCATTGATGGCTTGGCCGCAGGTGCATCTGGAATTATAGGAATAACGCTCGCGATTTTTGCATATCTCTCTGGCCGTGTCGATTTCTCAGGTTATTTGAACATTATGTACATACCTAACTTGAGTGAGCTCGTAATTTTTTGCACGGCATTCGTGGGCGCGTGTCTGGGCTTCTTGTGGTATAACGCCTACCCGGCTCAAGTGTTCATGGGTGACACAGGAAGTTTAACCCTCGGTGGGATTATTGCAGTAGCAGCCCTAGCCGTTCGTAAAGAATTGTTGATTCCTGTTCTGTGTGGAATTTTCTTAATCGAAAATCTCTCCGTGGTGATGCAGGTGGCTTACTTCAAGTACACTAAGAAAAAATACGGTGAAGGGAGAAGAATCTTTTTGATGTCGCCATTGCACCACCATTATCAAAAGAAAAATATTCACGAAGCGAAAATCGTAACCCGTTTTTGGATTCTGGGAATACTAATGGCCATACTCACACTTGCAACCCTGAAACTGCGATGATGAAAGATTTACAATATACGATTTACAATGTACGATTTGAGGTATGACAAAGGAGGAGCTGATATTGAGGAATAAAAAATTTGTAATAGCAGTATTGACAACTATTGAAGAGTTGCCAAGTAATCGTATTTACGATGCTTTGACAAGACAATTAGCTAGAAGCTCAACTTCGGTTGGAGCAAACTATAGAGCTGCATGTAGGGCTAAGTCAACAGCAGATTTTGTGAATAAATTAAAAATAGTCGAGGAAGAAGCTGATGAGAGTTCATATTTTCTTGACCTGTTATGTGAGATTGACAAAGGTAAGAGCAAAGAAAATTTACAAGGGCTTTTAAAAGAATCAAATGAGTTGGTGTCAATCTATGTTGCGTCACTCAAAACAATGAGGGAGAAAATTAAATCCTCAAAAATTGTAAATCAAAAATCGTAGATCGTAAATGAAGGAGCAGATCGTCATATTGGGTGGTGGAGAGAGTGGTACTGGCGCAGCCTTGTTAGCTAAGACTAAAGGCTTTGATGTATTCGTATCTGATCAGGGAACGATCAAAGATAAGTACCGCGATGATCTGTTGCGCAATAAAATTGAGTTTGAAGAAGGTACACACACTGAAGAGAAAATATTATCAGCCAAACTAATTATCAAGAGCCCGGGCATTCCTGATAAGGCAGAGATCATCAAAAAAATCAAAGCGAAAGGCATTGAGATTATCGATGAGATTGAATTCGGTTTTCGCTACATCAATGGAAAAGTAATTGCGATCACCGGAACAAACGGAAAAACAACAACAACGCTCTTGACATACCACCTGATGAAAACTGCGGGTTTCAGTGTGACGTTGGCAGGAAATGTTGGTGAGAGTTTAGCGAGAAAAGTAGCGAATGGAAATTCAGATTGGTACGTGCTGGAGATCAGCAGTTTCCAACTGGATGGAACAAAATCATTCAAACCAGAAATAGGAATTTTATTGAACATAACGCCTGATCATTTAGACCGGTACGAATACAACCTTCAGAATTATGTGAACTCTAAATTCCAACTCATTCAAAAAATGGATGAGAAGTCGCAATTCATTTATTATGCCGAGGATGAGGTGATTGCAAAAGAAGTTGCTTGGCGGAAAATAGCCTCGCAGAAGTTGCCGGTGGCCCTTTCGTCAGCGAAAGCACCTGTTCATTTCGATGGTGAGATGATCTTCAGTTTGAAAGAGAAATTCTCTATCGCACAAAGTGATACAACATTGAAAGGTCCGCACAACCTGATCAATACAATGGCCGCTGTTTCGGCTGTGTATTTGGCGGGCGCTAAATTGAAATCAATCCGCGAAGGACTGAAAACTTTCAAGAATGCTCCACATCGTCTCGAGCAGATTGCTACTATCAGAGGCGTTGATTTTGTGAACGACTCGAAAGCTACTAACGTGGATTCAGTTGTATACGGATTAGGAAGTTATAACCAGCCCTTGATCTGGATTGCAGGCGGAATAGACAAAGGAAACGATTACAACATAATCAAAGGTCAGGTGCAGGAGAAGGTGAAAGCCTTGATCTGCTTAGGTAAAGACAATGAAAAGTTAAAGAAGTTTTTTGGTGGTATCGTACCCGTCATTCATGAAACACAAAGTGTGAGTGAATTGGTGCGGATGGCACTACAGGAGGCGCAGAAAGGTGATGTGGTGTTGTTATCACCGGCTTGCGCAAGTTTTGATCTCTTCAAGAATTATGAAGACAGGGGAGATCAGTTTAGAAAAGCAGTATTGGATTTGAAGAGAGAAGTTGAAAATCAACTTGTATGATTAAAATAAAAGAATGGGCAGACAAAAATTTGCAAGGTGACAAAGTCATCTGGGCAGTTGTGTTTGCACTTTCGCTGATTAGCATTCTGGTAGTGTATAGCTCTATTGGATCATTGGCATACAAGAGAACCGTTAGTCCTGAAAGCTATTTGATCAAACACACGTTTACTGTATTTGTGGGATTGGCTGCCATGTGGCTTGCGCATAAAGTAGATTATCGCTACTACTCACGTCTTTCAAAAGTAGCGCTTTGGATTAGCATCCCGCTCCTTATTTTCACATTCACGAATGGTGTTTCCTTAAATGATGCTTCTCGTTGGATTGCACTTCCGATGGGTTTGTCTTTTCAGCCATCTGACTTTGCCAGTCTGGCACTCATCATCAACCTGGCAAGTATGCTGTCGAAGCGCCAACAGAATATTGATGACATAAAAGAATCGTTAATTCCTATCTTGATTTGGTGTGGTGTGATCTGCGGGCTGATTGCGTTGACAAACCTTTCAACAGCTGTGTTGCTTCTTGCAACCTGTTTCCTGATCATGTTCATCGGTCGTGTACCGGTAAAATACCTGGCCATGCTCATGCTGGTTGGAATTTTAGCAGGCGCAGTAGCGATCAAGTTTGGTGTTCGTGGTGAGACTGCGAAGAACAGGATCATGAGTTTTATCCAGGGCAAAGAGCTTCCCTTCCAGGCCAAGCATGCACGCATTGCAGTAGCAACGGGAGGAGTTTTTGGAAAAGGCCCGGGTAACAGTGATCAACGCAATATTCTTCCACATCCTTATTCAGATTTTGTGTATGCTATAGTAATAGAAGAGTACGGCATGATCGGTGGATTTCTGGTGCTCGTGCTATACCTGATTTTGTTGCATAGGGGAATGAAAGCTGCTTACAACAGTGAACGGGCTTTTGCGGGATTGCTCTCGGCAGGATTGAGTTTCGATTTGGTGTGCCAGGCCATGGTGAACATGGGTGTTGTGGTGGGTCTTGGCCCAATCACAGGTCAGCCGTTGCCTCTTATTAGTATGGGCGGAACATCGATGGTATTTACAGGATTAGCAGTTGGAATTATTCTGAGCGTAAGTCGTGGTGAGCGTGATGAAACGTGGGTACAAAAAGAAGGTGAAGAAGTAAGAGAAGGGAAAAAGGAAAATAAAAACGTAGAAGCGGTAGCAGCTTAATGAATACGCAGCAACCATATCGACTGATCATCAGCGGGGGAGGAACCGGAGGGCATATTTTTCCCGCGATAGCTATTGCTGATACATTCCGTGAGCGTCATCCGAATGCAGAGATTCTTTTTGTGGGTGCGTTAGGAAGAATGGAGATGACACGTGTACCGGAGGCAGGATACAAAATTACTGGCTTGTGGATCAGCGGACTTCAGAGGAGTTTAACGTTCTCAAACCTGCTTTTCCCTGTCAAGTTGATTGCCAGCTACTTTAAAGCAAAAACAATTGTGGATGACTTTGCACCGCATGCCGTAATTGGAACGGGAGGCTATGCCAGCGGTCCGATCATGTTAGCGGCAACAAGAAAAAAAATTCCTTCTGTTATACAGGAACAAAATTCTTTTGCAGGATTGACCAATAAGCAAGTAGCAGGTAAAGTAAGCAAGGTGTGTGTGGCCTATGAAGGAATGGAAAAATATTTTCCGAAGCATAAAATTGTACTTACGGGAAATCCAGTGCGAAAAGATATTTTGATTATTGATGGTAAACGAGATCGAGCGCTTAGTCATTTTGGATTAGAGGCCGGAAAAAAGACCCTTTTGATCCTGGGTGGAAGCCTGGGGGCAAAAACAATTAACGAAAGCATTCTGGCAGGGATTGATAAACTGATTGGTGCACAGATTCAGATAATCTGGCAAACAGGTAAGATATACATTAGTGATTATCAGGAGCAACTTAGAAAGTATGATGTAAAGAAAATAAGAGTGTATGGTTTTTTAAAAGAGATGGATTTGGCGTACGCGGCTGCCGATGTTGTGATATCACGCTCCGGTGCCATTGCGGTCTCTGAATTATGCATCGTAAAAAAGCCGAGCATTTTGGTGCCTTCACCTAATGTGGCTGAAGATCATCAAATGAAAAATGCAATGGCCTTAGTGAGTAAGCATGCTGCGCAATTAGTAACTGATAGGGATGCCCGAAATAACCTGGTAGATGAAGTATTGAAGTTGATTTTCGATGAGCATCGTGCAGCTAAGCTAAGCGAGAATATAACCGGATTCGCCAGGCCAAATGCTACGAATGAAATAGTAGATGAAATTGAAAAATTAATAGGAGCAAGAAGTCAGAATTAATGAATTTAGAAAAATACCATAACATCTATTTTCTCGGTATCGGTGGTATCGGTATGAGTGCGTTGGCGCGTTGGTTCATGAAAAGTGGATTAAGCGTTTCGGGCTACGACCGTACATCTACTGTATTAACAGAGGAACTTCAGCGTGAAGGCATGGTGATTCATTATGATGACGCAGTAACAAGTATTCCGAAGCAGGTGATTGATCAGAAAGAAAAAACGTTAGTAGTATTTACGCCTGCCATTCCAAAAGATCACGCAGAGCATGCATATCTGAAAGCACAGGGATATGATATTTTAAAACGTTCAGAAGTATTGGGTTTAATCACCAGGAGTTATAAGACTATTGGTGTGGCCGGTACGCATGGCAAAACAACTACATCCTCCATGGTTGCCCACATCCTGAAGGTAGCCAAGAAAGACATGGTAGCATTTCTCGGAGGGATTACTACGAATTACGAATCAAACCTGGTGATGGAGGGTAAGGCGGGTTCAAACACAACCGTAGTGGTAGAAGCAGATGAATTTGATCGGTCGTTCTTACGGTTATTTCCTGAGATCGCAGTAGTGACTTCTGCCGATGCTGATCACCTTGATATTTATGGGGATCACGAAAGTATGCTCACTTCCTTCAGGGATTTTGTCAAGCAAATTAAAAAAGGCGGCTCACTGATCATTCACGAATCGATCGCAGCGCTGCTCGCGAACGATGTGAGTCATGTGACGAAACATATTTACAGCATGAGCCGGGGGCAATTTTTTGCCGGCAACATTACTGCGCATAGCGGATTTTTTGAATTCGACCTTTGTGGTTTCAGCCCAACGGTTGAAAGAATAAGGCTCGGTGTCCCCGGTTTTCATAATGTTGAAAATGCAGTGGCCGCGTCCATTGCAGCACATTTAAGTGGTGTGAGTATTAAAACAATTAAAGAAGCGCTTGGCTCATTCCAGGGAGTGAAGCGCAGGTTTGAGTTTGTCGTGAAAAACGACACAGTAATTTTTGTGGATGACTATGCGCATCATCCGACAGAAATCGAAGCGTTTTTGAAATCGATGAAGTCGATGTACCCGAGACGAAAGCTGACGGTCATTTTCCAACCTCACTTATTTACCCGCACCCGCGACTTTGCTGAAGGCTTTTCGAAAAGCCTGAGCCTCGCAGATGAATTGTTGCTGATGGACATTTATCCGGCTCGTG
>Ga0187894_10002303_pt1 | contig 22982 bp, 20 predicted proteins | sample GBC1701081metaG_FD_136650 | JGI IMG/M metagenome (GOLD analysis project Ga0187894, IMG submission 136650) | White microbial mat communities from a lava cave in the Kipuka Kanohina Cave System on the Island of Hawaii, USA - GBC170108-1 metaG ... | reverse complement strand
TCGCGAGTACCTCGCGATCACCAACGACGCGCCGAAGCCCTTCGTGTGGACGAAAACGGCTGACGAGATCCTCGCGAAGGTCGCCAGATTTTGTCAGCGAACTTCTCATTCGGGACACTAGCGAAAGATGTCCATTTCCGACTGCGACTGGATCTGCTCCTCCAGCCACTTCTGGAAGTCCTCGGCCGTCTGCACGGTAACGAATCCCCGCATCCGGGCATGGCCCAGGCCACAGAGCTGCGCGCAGGCGATCTCGTACTGGAATTCGGGGTTCCCTGTCCGGGTCCGCATCTCCGCGGTCGTGACCGTGGGCTCGAACCAGATGGGGATTGTGAGTCCGGGCACGGTGTCCTGCTTCACGCGAAACTCCGGCACGCCGAAGCTGTGGATGACATCCTTGCTTCTGAGCCTGACGATGATCGGCCTGTTCACGGGCAGGTAGAGCTGATTCACCGTCGTCACATCGTCCTTCGCGGCCGGATCGGTGCGATCGAGGCCCAGGGGGTTCGACTGGAGGTCGAGCAGCTTGAGATCCGTGCGGCCGAAAACGCCGTCGGGGCCCGGATAATGCATGTTCCAGGCGAACTGCTCGCCGGTGACCTGGACCACCAAGGCTTCGCTCTCCGGCGGCATGCGGTCGACGCGCGCCGCCCAGAGCGGGATGGAGAATCCGACCAGGAGGACGACTTCGACCACGAGCACGCCGACCTCGAGATAGCTCGACGCGTGCGACGTGACTCCCGCGTAGTTTGCCACCGGATGGCGCGACCGCCGGAACCGGACCAGGCAGTACGCGAAAAACCCGCCCCAACCGACGAACAGCACCAGCATGAACAGGTGCGTCCAGCCAATCAGGCCGTCGATCTCCGCGCCGTGAGCCGAGGCGAGCGCTGGAAGTCCGAGCCACTCAGTCATGATGTTCTCGACCCTCGTTGGAGCTCCGACCATTCCGCGTCGAGCTCGAGCTCCGCATGGCGCTTCGCCCGCTTACGGAGATAGAGAAAGAAGGCGGCAAACCCGCCCTGCACCGTCAGCGTGATCGCCAGCAGGACCGCGACGCCGAGCTTCGCGCCGTCGATCAGCGAACTCTCTTCGGCGCCGAAGCACTGCGGGCAGGCGAAGACGTTCGAGCTGTCACCGATCGTGCCGATCATCACGATTCCGGCGATCGTGACGGCGCGTCGAATCCCCGTGCTTGTCGGGCGCAGGTCCGCAAGCGGCCCGGCAAGGCGGCCCCACGCCGCGCGCGCGCGCGTCGATTCGGTCGCTTCCGCGTTCATCGCAGCGTCCTTGTCTTACGCAGGAACCACGAGTCGTAGACGACCAGGCCCAATGCCACGGCGAACGCCGCGACGGCGGCGATCAGCGTTGCGACTCCGTCCTCCCGCGCGTACAGCCGCAGGCACCAGACGCCGAACAGCACCGCGAGTGCCGCGGAGAGAAGAATCAGCACGGCGTGGACCCATCTGAGGTTCATCCCTCAATCCAGAAGCCGTTGTTGTGAGTGAACACCGGAAGCGCCAGCAGCACGACGAAAAACACGGCGGTCAACACCAGGACCGCGTAGATCAACTTCTTCTCGGAGATCAGGTGCATGAAATAGCAGGCCACCAGCGATCCCTTGATGGTCGCGACCAGCAATGCCGCGCTCACCGCCATCGGCAGCGGCAAGTGGACGCGGGCGATCAGCACCGTGATGACGGTCAGAACCATGAGCGCCACGAAAACGGTGATGTAGACCCTGACGTGTCGGTCGATGTCTGCCGCGTGGTCGCTCGCTGCGTGATCGCTGGTCATAAGAAGCCCACCCTACAACAGGTACAGCGTCGGAAAGAGGAAAATCCAGACCAGATCCACGAAATGCCAGAAGAGTCCCGAGTGCTCGACGCGGTTGGTGAACCACACCGGGTTCGTCCGCCAGAGCTTCGCGCCTGGGCCCCAGAAATACGCGTTTACCACCATCCCGCCGAACACATGCAGCATGTGCAGGCCGGTCAGGGTGAAGTAGATCGCGAGAAAGTTGTTGGTGCTCGGCAGGAGCCCGTGGTGGAACTTGTGGCTGTATTCGAAGTACTTGACGATGAGGAAGACCAGCCCGAGCAGGATCGTCGCCCCCATGTAGATCCGATACGTCCCGAAGCGGTGGCGCATCAGCGATGCCCAGGCCATCACCATCGTGACGGAGGACGTGATCAGGACGATCGTGTTGAACGTCGCCAGTGGGACGTCCAGAATCGTGTCTCCGCGCGGCCAGCTCGGCGCCCCCGTCCGAATCAGGATGTAGCTCGCGAACAGGGCCCCGAACAGCATGACCTCCGAGGCCAGGAAGAGCCAGATGCCGATCTTGCCGTTGCTGAGACCGGTGTCGCGGCGGAGCTCGACGGTGTACGGGATTTCCATGCGGATCAGGCCTCGTACTGCGGCACGAAGTCCTTGGCCGCGCCGGGGACGCTGTACTCGTACGGCCCCCGGTACGCCTGCGGCTCGTGAAGGAAATTGCCGTGCGGCGGCGGCGACGGCGCCGCCCACTCGATCGTCGTGGCTTGCCACGGGTTCTCTTCCGTCTTCACGCCCTTCCGGATGCTCCAGAAGAAATTGAAGATGAAGGGAATCTGGAACAGCGCCATGATCCACGCGCCCCAGGAGGACACGACGTTCAAGTGGAATACCGGCTGCGCGAAGTCGTAGGCGGCCCCGCCGTCATACAGCCGCCGCGAGACGCCGGCCAGTCCCACGATGAACATCGGCATGAAGACGACGTTCATGCAGACGAGCGTGCCCCAGAAGTGAATCCTGCCGAGCGTCTCGTTCATCCTCCGTCCGGTGGCTTTCGGGAACCAGTAATAGATCCCCGCGAAGAGGGCGAAGATCGTCCCCGGGGCCACGACGTAGTGGAAGTGCGCGATCACATAGTAGGTGTCGTGCAACGGGATGTCCGCGACGTTCAAACCGAGCGGAAGCCCTGTCAACCCGCCGATGCCGAACATCGGAAGAAACGCCACCGCGAAGAGCATGGGCGTATTGAACCGGATCGATCCGCCCCAGAGCGAGATGATCAAGGCGGTGAGGATCACGACCGAGGGGATCGAGATGATCATCGTGGTCGTCTGGAAGAACGCCGCCATCGCGGTTCCCATGCCGGTCATGAACATGTGGTGCGCCCAGACGACGAACGACATGAACCCCAGGAAGACGAGCGAGTAGACCATCGAGCGGTAGCCCCACAGCGGCTTCCGCGTGTTATTCGCGATGATCTCGGCCACGATGCCCATCGCCGGAAGGATCAGGACGTAGACCTCCGGGTGCGCCAGGAACCAGAAGAGGTGCTGCCAGAGGAGCGGGTTGCCTCCGCCGGCCACTTCGACGACCTGTCCGCTGACGACCAGACCGCTCGGGAGGAAGAAGCTCGTGCCAGCCACACGATCCATGAGCTGCATGACCGCCGCGGCCTCGAGCGGCGGGAAGGCCAGCAGGAGGAGAAAGGCGGTGACGAACTGGGTCCACACGAAGAAGGGGAATCGCATGAACGTGAGTCCCTTCGCGCGGAGCTGGATCGTGGTCGTGATGAAGTTGATCGCGCCGAGCAGCGACGACGTGATCAGGAAGATCATGCCGATAAGCCACCACGTCTGGCCCGAACCGGCGATGATGGCCAGCGGCACGTAGGAGGTCCACCCGGACTGTGCGGCTCCCCCAGGCGCGAAGAAGCTCGCCAGCATCGTCATGCCGCCGAGGAAGAAGAACCAGTAGCTCGCCATGTTGAGCCGCGGGAACGCCATGTCGGGGGCGCCAATCTGCAGCGGGAGCACGAAATTCCCGAATCCCCCGACGGCGAGCGGGACGACACCGAGAAAGACCATGATGGTGCCGTGCATCGCCCCGAGTTCGTTGTAGAACTCCGGCAGCATCATCCCGCCCGGCATGCGCGCCTCGCCGAAGAGTCCGCCCATGAGCGGCAGCGCGGCGCCCGGGTAGGCGAGCTGCCAGCGCATGAGCATCATCAGCGAAAAGCCGAACAGCAGGAACAGGAGGCCGGTGACGGTGTACTGGATACCGATGACTTTGTGGTCGACAGAGAAAACGTACGTGCGCCAGAAGCCGAGCGCCTCGTGATGGGCCTCGTGTGCGACCTGCGGCAGAGGGGTATCAACAGCTCCCGGATGACTCATGTCGATTTTCTCCGGATCGCGACAACGCTACTTTGCGGGGACGGCGAACTTGAAATTCTGCGTCTTCGTATCGCTGCCGCTGACCGTGACCGAGGCCGTCTGCGTCCCCAGCCTCTCGTGCCAGGCGGTGATCTCGTAGGTCCCCGGGTCGAGGCCCGAGATCGTGAACTTCCCGTCCGTGCTCGTCACCGAGAAGAACGGATGGGTGAAGACGGCGATGTAGGCGCTCATCCAGGGGTGGACGTCGCACTTGATATGGAAGACCGCTTCCGGCTTCTCGAACGTCGTGGTCGCTTCCTTGAGCGTCGCCGGCATCGCCCGGTTGAATGACGCGTTGATCTTGGGAAGCGTGTGGACGTTATGGAGCACGCCGTCGGAGTTGAGGATCCGGTAGGGCTGACCGACCATGATGCCCATCACGTGCGGCTGATACATACAGCCCTTCTGATCGAGGACCACCGGAGTCTTGGGAGCGGGCCAGGTCTTCCCCGACGCCAGCCCCTTCGAGACCCAGACCATGATGTTCCCCATCGTGTTGCCGCTGCCGAGGGCCAGCATCTCGTTCGGCACGGGCCCGGAGTGCTTCTTGGCGCACGCGGGGTCGGCTTCCATGGCGAGCGGCCTGAGCGTGGGCGCTTTTCCATCGAAGGTGACCGTCCCCGTGATGGACGAGGCGGCAACCGCAACGCCCGGCCAGACTGCCACCGCGACCACCCCGGCCGCCAGCCACAACCCGTTCAACGTCCCGCGCATGCTCAGCTCCTTGGTTATAGAAAAAAACCGCGTCGCCGCCGATTCGCCTGCCTTCCGCCGTGATGGAATGAGCCGACTCTACACCCGACGCGCGGTCCGTGCAACCCTCAGACGTTTTCGAACGTGAGGGATTCGGCCAATCTCGGGTCGCGGAGCGGCACGAGCGCCTGTCGCTGCATCAGCCAGCCCGCCGCCGCCACGAAGCATCCGCCGACGGTGACGAGCGCGGCGACGTCGAGAAGGGACGGACTGACGCCCTCGGGATGGAGCGTCGGCATGACCTGCCAATAGAGGTCCACGAAGTGCATGGCGAGAAGCCACGCGCCTCCCAGGGCCAGCGTCAATCCCCGGCGCTTGACGGCGCGCCCCATCAGGTAGAAGAACGGCGCCACGAAGTGGCCCAGCATGAGGACGAGCGAGACCGTCATCCAGGATCCTTCGATGCGCACCTTATACCAGATCGTCTCCTCTGGAAGGTTCGCGTACCAGATGAGGAAGAACTGACTGAAGGCGATATAGGCCCAGAACGCCGTGAATGCGAACAAGAGCTTTCCGATATCGTGCAGGTGCTCGACGCTGATGACCGTGTCGAGCAGCCCCGCCCCACGCATCGCCGCCGCGACGATCGAGAGCAGCGCAATAAATCCCACGAACGAGCCTGCGAAGAAATAAACGCCGAAAATGGTCGAGTACCAGTGCGGCGTGAGCGACATGATCCAGTCGATTGAGGCGACCGTCTGGGTCAGCGCGAGCACGATGAGGGCTGGACCGGCCAGGCGGCGCAGGCGGGCGGAGACCGCCGGATCCCCCGTCACGTCCTGACGGCGCGAGCCGCGGTAGTACAACAGCGCGATGAAGGACCAGCTTCCGAAAGAGAGCACCGCCCGGATCAGGAAGAACGGCACATTGAGGTAAGGCGCCTTCCAGCGAAGCAGCGCATCGTGCTCCGCCGCGCCAGGCACGGCCCACTCGTACAGATCGCGCAGGCCGAGCACCAGCGGGATGAAAAGGGCCGCCATCAACGGCAGCGTTGCGAAGGTCGTCTCTCCGATCCGTCGCAGGACAATCCCCCATCCGGCCTGGGCCGCGTATTGGATCAACACAAAGACGAGCGCGCCGAGAGCCAGGCTCAGGAAGAACAGGAACGACACAAGCCACGAGAAGAAGAACTGCTTCGGGTTCGCCGGCCCCAGGATCGCGCAGGCCACGGCCCCCAGCAGCGCGCAGCCGGCGCCGATGATGGGAAGGCGGGTCCACGAATGCCCCGGAGGGATCACGGCCTGCTCAAGCCGCAGCGCTGCGCCGTCGCGTTCAGGGATCATTCAGGACTCCAGGAGTTCGACATTTCGTGCACCCAGGGACTCCAAGAGCTTCCGGGTCGCTGATGGATCGAAGCGCGGATCCCACGATTCGATCGAGATGAAGAAGGCGTCGTCGGTCGCGCGCTCGAAGACCTTGGATCGGAAGAGGGGATGGTAGTGCATGGGAAGCCGGTTCAGACCCAGCATGCCGAAGACGGCGCCGAGCGCGGCGAAGAGGATCCCCACCTCGAAAGTGATCGGGATGAAGGCCGGCCAGGCGAAGTACGGTTTGCCGCTGATCACGAGCGGATAGGCGGCCGTGTGGACCCACCACTGCAAGATGAACCCGAGCGCGGTCCCGAGCAGTCCCATGCCGAGGGCGATCCAGGGAAGCGGAGAGCGCCTCAACCCCATCGCTTTTTCGAGGCCGTGGACGGGGAACGGCGTGTGCGCGTCCCACCGGGTGAAGCCCGCGTCTCGCACGCGCTGGCAGGCATCATAGAGGGCCGCCGGCGTCGCGAATTCACCGAGGATTCCGTAGCAGGGCCCCTTCGGGAGCCGGCTCACGAGGAACGGCCGGGCCCTGAGCGCGCGAAGCGAGTCCACGGACCTCAGGAAGCGCGCCCGGGTGCGGGCTTCGGCGCCCGACGGAGCCGCGGCGTCGCTCGTGGGTTCGTGATCTCGGTGGCCGGGTGGGGCGTGATCGCGAATGTCGTGTTCGTGATCGGACTGCGAATGCGGATCGGCCTGCGGCAGGACGGTCTTGACTTCGGCGGTCGCCACCATCGGCACGAAGCGCACGAACAGGCAGAACATCGTGAAGAAGAGCCCGAAGCTGCCGAGCAGGCACGCCACGTCCCAGATCGTGGGGCTGAAATAGTCCCAGGCCGAGGGAAGGAAGTCGCGGTGCAGGGACGTCACGATAATCACGAACCGCTCGAACCACATGCCGATGTTGATGACGATCGACGACACGAACAGGATCAGGATGCTCGTGCGCGCTTTCTTGAACCAGAAAATCTGGGGACTGATCACGTTGCACGTGACCATGATCCAGTAGGCCCAGGCGTACGGTCCCGTCGCGCGGTTCAGGAACGTGAAGATCTCGTAGGGGTTCCCGCTATACCAGGCCGTGAAGAACTCCGTGGCATAGGCGTAGCCGACGATCGACCCGGTCACGAGCATGATCTTCGCCATGTAGTCGAAGTGCCGCAGGGTGATGATGTGTTCGAGGCCGAACACCTTGCGGCAGATCACCATGAGCGTCACCACCATGGCGAACCCGGAGAAGATCGCGCCCGCGACAAAGTAGGGCGGAAAGACAGTCGTGTGCCATCCAGGGAGAAGGGAGACCGCGAAGTCCATCGAGACGACCGAGTGCACGGAAAGGACCAGCGGCGTCGCGAGGGCGGCAAGGACGAGATACGCGCTTTCGTAGTGGCGCCACTGCCGCATGGAGCCCCGCCATCCGAGGGCGAAGAACCCGTAGACGAACCTCCGCGCGCGCGTCGTCGCCCGATCCCGCATCGTCGCCAGATCCGGGATCAGGCCGAGATACCAGAACAAGGCCGACACCGTGCCGTACACGCTGACCGCGAAGACGTCCCAGAGCAGAGGGCTCCTGAAGTTGGGCCACACGCCCATGTGGTTCGGGATCGGAAACATCCAGTAGGCGACCCAGACGCGTCCGACGTGGATCCCCGGGAACGTCAGGGCGCACATGACCGCAAAGATCGTCATCGCCTCCGCCGCGCGGTTGATGGAGGTGCGCCATTTCTGCCGGAAGAGGAAGAGGATTGCCGAAATGAGCGTCCCGGCGTGCGCGATCCCGACCCAGAACACGAAGTTCGTGATGTCCCACGCCCAGCCGACGGGGACATTGAGTCCCCAGATGCCGATCCCCTCCCAGAAGAGCCACGAGACCGCCACGCCGAGCAGGCCCAGCAGCGCGAGTGACGGGAGGAAACAGAGCCACCAGCCGATCGAGACCGGTCGCTCGACAGGCTCCGCGACGGCCTCGGTGATCGAGTGGAAATCCGGCGAGCGCAGAATGAGCGTGGGACGGCCCGCGACAGGGTTGTCTAGCAGTTCTGCTTCCGTCTGGGCCAAGCCTGCCCCCCGGGTTGAGTATCGAACGGTGCCGTTGGTCGCGACGCCTGCCCTTCAGGCGCCGGCGTCGCTAGTCCATGTGCGCGAGCTGCGCCAGGATCGCGTCCATCGATGCCTTCGAACACATGAACATCGGCGTGTCCCGCTGCGTGTAGAGGCTCGCCTCCGTGTAACGCAGGCGCCCCACCAGGTCGACGAACTCCTGTGGGTAGTCTGAGTCGAACGCGACGACGAAGTCCTGATCGTCGATGCCGTAGCTGTAGCTCGTATTCAGGTGGACGCCCTTGAACGGCGAGGACGCCGCGATGTGCTCGTCCATCATCCCCTGCCGCGCGTGGGCCGACAGGCGATACCACGCTCTCGTCTTGGTGAAGGGGTAAACGAACAGGTACTTCCCCTGCCCCGGCAGCAGCTCGACGCTCTCTCCGGCACCCTTCGTCCGGTTGACGTACGGCGATCGGCGCTGCAGCGAAAGAAAGCTGTGCGTCTGCGACAGGTAGGCCCCGAACCGCGACCGTCGGATCGCCGCCTCCATCGACTGGAAGCACAGCGGGTCGAACGCGATCCGCCAGAGCATGAAGTCGACGTCCGCGCGCAGGCCCACGAGGGAATACGTGCGCAGAATCAGGTCGTCCGACGACTCCCACGTCTTCACCAGTTCGATGAACCCGGCCGCCGCCCCTCGCTGCTCGTCGGCAGGAAGCCGCCGAAACACCGGGTCGAGCCGGTAGAACGAATAGTTCAGAAACTGGCGGCGTTGCCTGTCCGGACTCTTGCCCGTCACGATCCCACTCGGGTCGAGGTCGACGGAGGGACCGCGGCGGGACGTCGCGTCCGCGGGAGAGTGCTCCATGCTTATACCTGTGTGGCGGCCAGCACCCGACAGTCGCGCGGACACGGCGCCTGGACGCGCTCGGGCTCAGCCTCACTGATTCTAAGAAGGAGCAAACGTATGACTCCTGCGGCAGATTGTCAAGCGCGCGAAGCCGCGGAGGCGAACGTCTCGAACGGCGCGCGCGCCGTGACGGGAGTGCGGAAGATCCACCGACAGGCGGCGCGTCGTGCGAATCGGGCCGGGCCAGGCGCCTCTCGGCGAGTCTGAACGGCCGTCACTCTTCGGCCTTCGCCGGCGCCGCACGCAAGGCCTGCTCGCCAGGACGGAAAGCCGCTCGGTCGCTGGGGCGACACAGGCCCGCCGTCCCGCCCTTCATGAAGTCCCGGCGCCAGTCCTCTATCTCATGCGCCGGCACATGAAGCTCGCGGCTCAGCACGTCCAACGTTTCGCCGCGGAGCAACCGCAGCACGACCTCGGCCTTCGCCGCCGCGTCCCAATGGTCGGGCGTCAGGTGTTCAAAGGACCAGAGTCCCCAGTAATGGATCTCACGCGCGTGGAGCGCCTTGAGGATCTGGAGCGCACGGGCCTTGTCGTTGCTCTTCCGGTGGTGAACCTTGACGCAGAGCACGGCCGCCCCTCGGCGAAGGGCGTCGTCGATACGATGGTTGATCTCGCTCTCATTGCCCACCGCGGCTTCGAGCGTCCGTAGCAGGCGGAAAGCCCTGCCGTGCTCGCGTCCGGACAGATCGAGGCAGCGGGCGCCCGGCTCACCCATGAAGATGTCGATGTCGTCGGTTGCGACACCGTCCTCCAGGAGCGCCTGCACCGTCGCCATGACCTCGTCCTCGCGGTTGAACAGGCCCGTCAACCGGTGGACAAGCGCGAACAAGTGGCCGCCCGCGTACGGATCGGGATTGATTCGCATGGTCCCCCCTTTTTGGACAGCCATTGGCAGGCTGGCGCAAAGACTGTCGTCGGGACAGTAAGATCCCCTTCCGGCATTCGTGCAGATGCGGCGGGGCGTGTACCCGGGACTTCCATTTGGGTGTTCGGATCAGCCCTTATATACCAACTCTCATCGCGCAACGAACAGATTTCTTTGTTGCGCGGTGTGCGGAGAGCACCGGATTCGAACGCAAGCTGACCGCAACTGACAGATTCTAGAAGGCCAACGTTGGCGTACCTGCACGGTGCCTCATAGAGATCCCGCGATCGGATGTGCGATGAGCGCTGAATGTCCGAAACATCGCGCAGCATTGGACGGAGAGGCGTGTACGACCCTCGGGACGTACGTGTCCGATTACCGGTCAGGGAAGACTTCGAGAGGAAGCGAGAGGAAGAAAGGGATGGGGTGCGTGAGGGGAATCGAACCCCCAACCACCGGCGCCACAGGCCGGTGCTCTGCCGTTGAGCTACACGCACCACAAGGGTGGAACGACACCGCAAGCGGTGCACGAACACATGACTATAGCACGCAGGTCTCGCATTGGCCAGCCCGTCGAGCTGGGAGGCGGGACGGCATGAACCTGCGCGGCGCCGGGGCCGCCAGACGCGGCCGCCCGGCGCGGTGGTCGACCGCCCCGCGCGTCTCTGACCGCTTGACGTCAGCCTGGCGGGATCGTCGCGGGCAGGTTGAAGGACGCGAACAGCGACGGCGTGACGAAGCTCGTCATCGCCGCGACCGCATCGCCGCCGAGCGTGAGGACCTGGAGAGAATGCGCGCGCCATTCGGCGCCGTGGAAGCGGCTGTAGAAGGCAAACGCCGGCTGGTCGTTCGCGCCGGTCGGCACGAGGCGGAACGGCGCGTTGCCGCCCGGACGCGCGGTCCACGTGAAGAACACGCCGATCGCCTCGCGTCCCCGATACCAGTGCGGCCAGGGCGGCATGCTGATCACGGCTTCCTCCTCCAGCAACTGGACGAACGAAACGACGTCGGTGCTTTCCCACGAGCGTACGTAGCGCTCCAGCAGCGCGCGCTGGCCGTCCGTCAGCGCGGACGCGACAGGCGTTCGTCCGGCCGGCAATCGCTCGTCCAGCGTCGCGCGGGCGCGCTGCAGCAGGCTGTTGACCGACGCGACCGATGCGTCGAGGAGGCCGGCCACGTCCGCGGCCGACCAGCCAACGACGTCGCGCAGGAGCAGGACGGCCCGCTGACGCGGGGGCAGCAGATGAATCGCGGCAATGAACGAAAGCCGCACGGCCTCGTGCAGTTCGTAGCGCGCGTCGGGGCCGGGCGCGACCGCGGCGACGCCGTCGAGCGCGAGATCCGGATACGGCTCCAGCCACGCGATCTCGGTAGCCGGCACGGGATCCGGCATGCGGTCGAACGGCGGCCCCTGCATGTCCGGGAGGACACGGCGCGTGCTCGCGCGAGCCTCCAGCGCGTTCAGGCAGGCGTTGGTCGCGATGCGATACAGCCAACTGCGGAACGACGCACGTCCCTCGAAGCCGTCGATGCCGCGCCACGCGCGCAGGTACGTCTCCTGCACGAGATCCTCTGCGTCGTGGAATGAACCGAGCATGCGATAGCAGTGGAGCCGCAGTTCCCGCCGATGCGGCTCCGCGCTGCGTTGAAACGCCTCTCGGTCCATCCTCCGCTCTCTTCTCTGTCGATCGCCTGCCGCGCTCTTCTCTCGCAATCGGCAATCCACTGTCTGCTCTCCGCTATCCGCGGCGTGCCTGCGCCTCATCAGCCAGGATCTCCACGAGCCGCGCAAAGCTCGTCTCCCAGCCGATGCGCGTATTCGTGCGGGCTTCGGGATCGGCCAGGCCGGCGTGGCGCAGCGTGACGCGCGTCCCGCCCGCGATCGGCTCGACGTCATAGCTTACCGTCGACGGGGCGCCGGGCCTGCCGGCGAACTGCCATGTGTGCACGAGTCGCCTCGGCGCGTCCACTTCGAGGAACGTGCCTCCCAGCGTATACGGATGGCCCCTCCCCACGCCGGACGTCTGCCATCGGCCGCCAGCCCGCACGTCGCCGGACCACTCCCGCGTGTCGAACACACCGGGGCGGACCCACCATTGGCAGATCTCGTCCGATGCGAGCGCGCGAAACACGCGGGCCGGGGGCGCGCCGACCTCGACGGTCGCGACAAGACTGCCGTCCGCCTCGTTCGCCATCACAGAGACCGTATCCGTCACCGTCACCGTATCCGTGTTCTCCAACCGCATGTCGTCCTCCTGTTGTTGCAGTCCTGCAGGTATAGACCGCGGCCGCGGAAAAACTCATCGTGCGGACGTGAATTCGCCGACAGTATCTATTACATTGGGAACATCGAGTCGAGCCGTGACGCCCCGGTGGAAGCGATGCCTGCCGGGCGAACGGTGGTCGAAGGTTGATGACACCAACCATCGAGGTGAACACATGACACGCCAGATCCTTGTCGCGGCGTCGATCGGTCTGTGTGGCAGCATCGCATGGCACGACGACGTGCTGCAGGCATTCCCGCGTCACGATCGTCTCTCGGACGCATCGGTGCAGGTGCAGGCATCGCCGATCGTCCGCTGGGGTGAGCCGGGCACAATGTCCGCCCTGCACGGCCGTAAGGACTCCGTCCTCAAACAGCTTTCAGTGGGCGCGGTGACGATTGCCGCGTCACCGCGCGATCGCGGCGACAGCCTGCAGATTGAGATCACGATCCACAATGCCGGTCTGGATGACATCGACGTCATCCCCGAAGACCTGCAGTTCCATCTGATTGAGCCCAAGGCACGACGCCTCGCGTCCATTCCGGCGCCCGTCCTCGCGGAGCGGGTGACGCGCGAGGCGAATCGTCAGGCGAGCAAGCTCGAACGCTCGCAGGCGATGCTGCCGGCGGTGGCTGTCACGGTCACGGATTTGACGGTGACGCCTGGCCTCGATCCAATATCGGGGCTGCCGACGACGACGACAACGACGACATCGCGGATAGAGTACGTCGGTGGCTCGACGCCGGACTACGCAGCGCGCACGCGGGAGGCGGAGAAGGCCGCGGCCATCCGCGCCGACAGTCAGGCCGACGCCGATCGGCTGATCGGCACCGCGCTCGCACGCACGCGGCTGACGCCCGGATCGCGGGTCAGCGGCACGCTGCTCTTCGAGAGGTCGCGCAGCATGCGACAGTTCGTGCTGCGCATCCCGCTCGGCACGCGCACGATCGAGATCCCCTTCAAGGTTGGTCTGGCGGGACTGTTCACGGACAGATTGAGTTTCGGATAGCGCGGACGGCAGGACGTCGCATGCCGCGGCTCCGCGGTCAGCGGGCCGCGGGTCGCGCGCGGATTCGCGCGCGAGTTCAGGCGCAGCGCAGCGCGTCGAGACGACGTCGGCACTGTGGAGGCAGGGCCGCGGACGCGCGGCCCTGCATGTCATCCAAAGACGAGTGACGCCATCTATTGCGGACAGAAGAACGTCACTTCGTAGCTCACGTTCGTCGCCGCCGGACACCGGCTCAAACCCGCCACATCGTCATACGCGTACGCATAGGTGTTGTTGCACCGGTTGTGAATCAGATTCACGAAGTCCGTGTTGATCACAGGACCCGTGCGGCACTGCTCCACCGAGACCGGCGGCGTCGGACAGGCGTACATCCGCGCCTGCGGATCCGTCGGCGCGAACGTCGTCCCGAAGAACGGCGGACGCGGCAGACTCTGCCAGTGCACGAAGGTAAGCTTCGCCACGGGCGAATAGCAGCCCACGATCTGGTTGGTGTTCGGATGGCGCAGCAGGAGGTTCTGGTTGCCGAGCGCGGGAAATTGGCCGTTCGTGCTCAGATCCTCGTTCTGCGGACAATCGCTGAAGCGCAGCGTCGAACAATCGATCACGCCGCCTGGCGGTCCACCCGGATTCCCCAGCGGACACGTGCCGCGCACGACGAGCCGCAGCGGCAGCGTGTAGCCGTCCACCATGCTCGTGTCCCAGAAATCGTCGCGCGGCAGCGGCGTCCCTGGCGGCGCGGACGGATTCTGCTGACATTGACCGCTGGCAATCGGGGAGATGCACCCGAACGTCCCCTCGAACTTGGAATCCACCGCCGGCGCGCAGCCGATCATCGCCGGACATGTGAAGCCGTCGCTGGCGGGTCCACCACTCGCGCCGATCAGGCAGTTGTTGCCCGTCGCGTCGCAGCCCATCCCCGGCCAGAACCGCACGCCCGCGAGGCCCTTGTCCGGGATGTCGTATTCGATGAACGAGCCAAGACCGCCGAGGCGGTGCCGGTTCGGGGCGTTCAGCACGCCGCCCTGGAATCCGGTCTGATAGAAGACCCACATCGGCTGACCGCAGCCGTTCACGATCTTCAGGCGCTTGTGCGTACACGTCGGACACGCGGCGCCGCCGCCACCGCCGCTCGGCGTGACGATGAGATTGCAGACGCGATTCGACCCGCTGCCGGACCACACGCCGCGCGAACTCAAGCTCGTCACGCCGCTCTGTTCGCTGCGAAAGGCGAAGTTGGTGCCGACTGTGCGCTCGGCGGCGCCTGGAGGCGTCACGAAGATCGAATACGTGTGTGCGGGAACGCTCACTTCGAGTCGAAAGCGGTACGTGAGATTGGCCGAATACGGAATGACGGCGTCCGCGGCGTAGCCGCCGCCGTTACGCGCGTCGATGCGGCCGTTCGTGTTGAACCTGACGATGGCGGCGAGTCCGGTGGTGGAAGACTGCGCGCCATTCGACAGGCCGACGGTGCTGTTGATGGACGCGGCCAGCGGCGTGGCGTCGAACGTGGCGGTGAACGATCCAGTCTGCGCGGGGAACGCGGCGTTCTGAACGACGCCTGTCCCGGTCGCCGTGACGCAGCCTTGCGCAAAGGCTTGTCCGCTGGCGCAGCCGAGCGACGCCGCCAGTGAGAACACGAGCAGCCGTGGGATTCTCATGGCACCTCCTGGCAGGTGGGGATCGCTCTGTCGTGGCCGCAGCGCGATCGGGTGGTTGCACGAAGTGTAGAGAGGGGCGGACGTGCGCGCACCTGCGCGGGCGCGAGTGTTCGGAATCACCAGTGTCAGCGCGCGCCGCGATCGCGTGTACCTCGGCTCGACTGTCCGGGCGCGACGTCGTTACACGCCGCGCGCGGACAATCGCACCTGGTGTGCGCCAGTGCTGCCGTCAGATTTGAGGGGAGCGATCGGCCGCGAGTCGGATCCGCTCACGGTGAAGAGGGACGTCGAGGAAAAGACCCGTGTGGAAGGGACGAGAAGAACGCGTGCGCGTCTGAACGCGTCAGTAATTGGAATCGAAGGACGGCGACAGGGCGACGTCTTCATCCGCCCAGGTTCGCGGCTCTTCGACTTGCGTGCGATCCGCCGGGGCCGCCGAGGACGACGGTAAAGGAATCAGCGGAATCAGCCACAACGAGATCAGCATCAGCAGCGGCGTCAACCATATCCAGTATGGCCTCGACTGATACATGTGTAATCCTCCTTGTCTGGTTTACGTTTCGATGACGGCAGTGCGATCTGCGGTACATGCCCTGAAATACGACGCGCGTTCCGTATACGTGCATTTTGTGGTACACGTTGAAACGCACTGCCCCGCTTGACGGGTGATCGGTTTCGCAGTGTACTGACTTCACTTCCACAGGAGTTGCGCGAAGCACATGAGCGGCGCCTGGATGAACGAACAGATGCTGGAAGAGTGGCTGCAGCGCATCGATTGCAAAGCCCCTCGCATTTTCGCGATTGAACGATCGATGCCGTCGCGGTGTCGTCTGCTGCATCCGCGCGATGGGCATGACGAGCTCGAAACAGACGACGACCGGAACGCGATTCTCGAGAACAGCGAATAGGCGATCGCGCATCGACTCCGGCGCGCAAATACCGACGCGACGTCAAACCGTGAAGAACAATTAACAGGAAGGTCTCCCTGCATGGGCGCTCCCGTCACACGGAGCGCCGCGCATCATCGTGTCTCTCCAGAAAGCGGGATCGGGTTGCTGCCGGACGACACGAGCGCGGGGACGAGCGAGGGCGGATCGATCGGCGTGAGCGACGCGGCCGCGGTCGGCACGGCGCACGATGGACAGACCTCTTTCAACACCTTCAGCACCTCTTCCTGCTTCGCGGCGTCGAGGAAGCCAACCCATGACTGCGTCAGCTTCACGTTGCGATCGAGCAGCAGCAGCGTCGGCGTCACCTGCACGCCGATCTTGTCGAGCGGCTCGGACACGGTCGCGTCCACATCGATCTCGTGGACCTGGAGGAACCGGGCCGTCGACTCCGGCTGGCTGGGCAGCACCGCGACGAGACGCAGCGCGCCGGGCGCGGAGCTGCGGAACGCGGCCAGCCGACGGTAGAACGGCAGGTTCGCGATGCAGTACGGGCATTCTTCGGTGATGGCGAGCACCAGGCTGGCCTGCGATCCGGACGTCGGCACGCCGGGGAGATTGATCGGTTGGCCGACGCGCGCCTGCAGGTCGGCGCCGGAGTCCGGTGTCTGACCGGGCCAGTACGTGCGCGTCACGGTGAACACCAGCAGCAGCGATGCCAGGATCACACTGACGTTGGCGATCTTCTCCAGCTTGCCCATGTCTGCCTCCTCACGAACGGACGATCGCTCGCACACACGCATGGCCGGCCGCGTCTACGAAACGAAAGCGGTTCCGCACGGACGCCGGCGGGCCTTCGCGCCGGCGCACACGACGGCCGACGCATCCACTACATGCGATCGATGGAACGCTATCGCGAGGCCGGAAGAGCCGGTCGAACTGTTCGCGATTCAGAGAATCCGCGTACCTGGCCGGTACGACGCGACATCCGCGATCCGCCTGCTGTGGCGCGCATCGCGACGCGCGCATCCCGGCAATCGGTACCGATATCGACCGTTTCCGGTACAATTGACGCGCTCATTCAATACGAGCGTCCGGTTTTCGGCGTGAAGTGCGCTTCGGAATCGGGCGCTTCCCCGCGAACACGGTCTCGTCCACGGACAGGAAGACGAAGCGGCGAAGCTCCAGGATCTCGTCCCGAAAGGCGTGCGTCAGTACGTCCTCGTCACGAACGTCCCCGGCACGGGCGCGGCCGGCGCCGGCTCGATCGATCGCGTGAACGCGATGCTCCAGACGAAGCTAGGCGTCCCCGTGCAGTGCTGGTGGCGCGACGACATCGCGCGGCGGCTGGATGGCTGCGCGGACGTCAAGTGGTCATATCCGGAAGTCCTGAACGCCACCGATCTGCTGCGGCATCTCTTCGAGCACGTGGACGATCATCAGCGCCGTCGGACGCATGCGCTGCGCGCGTTCCTGGGCCCACGAGTGGGAGACCGATCGCGCGCTGCGCTTCAAACAGGTCGACATGCGCAATGAGCTGTTCGATCTGTTCGTCGACCTTCCGGGCAGCCTGTCCTGTTCCCTCCCACCCGAACTGCAACCGCCGGAACGACGTTCGCGGCCTTCGAATGACATTCCGGCAACGGCCACGCTGCTGCTGGACGCACGCTTTCAGAAAGCGATGCCGTTCGTGGTGCTTCAGGGCGCGCCTGGACAGGGCAAGTCCGCCATCACGCAGTATCTCTGCCAGATCCATCGGGGCCATCTGCTCGGCCGGCCGCTCCCGGAGACGCTGCCGACGGAGCACCGCGCAGCCGCCGTACGGCTGCCGTTCCGGATCGAACTCCGTCTGCTCGCCGTCTGGTTCGGACAGCAGGAGGAATCGACACGAACGATAGAAGTGTATCTGGCGGCGCAGATCGCTCGTGGTTCTGGCGGTGTGGGATTCGACGTGACGGACCTGCACGCGGTCATCTCGGCGAGCCCGGTGTTGCTCGTGTTCGACGGGTTGGACGAAGCGCCGAACATCGACCGCCGGCAGCAGATCATCAAAGCCATTCACGAGTGTGTCGTCAGACTCCGCTCCGTCGCACGCTCGCTGCAGGTGATTGTGACCACCCGGCCCGCGGCCTTCTCCAGCTCGCGCGGGCTCTCCGACGAGTATCCGCATCTGACGCTGGAAGCCATCACATCGGAGCAGATCAAAGGCTACGGCGAGCGGTGGATGACCGCCGGGAAGCTCAGCGAAGAAGATCGTGAGAGCATCCGGCACATCCTCGACACCCGCCTGCAGGAGCCTCATCTCAGCGACCTCGCGCGCAACCCGATGCAGCTCGCGATCCTGATGTCACTGATTCACACGCGCGGCGCCTCGCTGCCCGACAAGCGCACCGCGCTCTACGACTCATACGTCGAGCTGTTCTTCGATCGCGAAGGCAACAAGAGCAATCTCGTCCGCGACCATCGGCAACGGCTGATCGAGATCCACCAGTATCTTGCCTGGGTGCTGCACGCGCGCTGCGAGTCCGGCGCGTCGAGCGGCCTGATTGCCTTCGCCGATCTTCGCACGCTCCTCATCGGCTACCTGCAGCGGGAAGGCCATCCGGTCGATCTGGTCGACGATCTCTTCACTGGCGTGATCGAACGCATCGTTTTGATCGAGTCCCGCGTCGAAGGCTACGCCGAGTTCGAAGTGCAGACCGTTCGCGAGTACTTCGCGGCGCGGTTCCTCTACGAGACGGCCCCGTACTCGCCTCCCGGCCGCGAGCGTCCAGGGACGAAGCCGGAACGGTTCGACGCGATCGCGCGAAGCCCCTACTGGATGAACGTCACGCGGTTCTACGCCGGCTGCTTCAGCAAGGGCGAGCTGCCCGCCTTGTTCAATTGCATCAGCGATCTCCTGGCGGATTCATTCTTCGGGCTGCTGTCCTACCCGCGGGTCCTGGCGATGCACTTGCTGAATGACTGGGTCTTCTCTCAAGACCGCCGGTCGGCTGGCGCACTGCTCGACACGCTGCTGCAGACGCGGAACTTCTGGCTCTGCACGGCCTGTCCGGAGTTCCCGGAACGTCGTGCCCCGAGATTCAGTGAACCAGCGTCGACTTGGACCAACGCATTCGATCGCGCCCGCGTTCTGCAGCACGCGTCTGACGAGCTCGCCCGCTTTCCCCCGGATGATGCGGCGGGCCAAGTTATAGACGTGTGGCTTTGCAACCATCCGACCTGTCTGTCACTGTGGGAAGAGCGTTTCCAGCGATCACATTTTCGACGCGCCCGCGCACGGCCTGGCTCACGCTGGAGCCGTGGAACGCCATCATCAGCGCTTCGCGTGCCGCCTTTTGGCAGTCGCTGGACTCAGTACGAGCAGGCGGCGAGGGCGGCAGGCATTTCCCTGACGCCGCATGAGTATTCACACGCAACAGACCTCCACGACGACACGGTGCCGCTGTGCGAACGTGCGTGTCACGCGCGCTCGCGGACGATCGACGTCGGCTGGTGGCGTAGGCAATTCAGCTCGGCACGCACCACGATGCAGCGGATGTTCTGTGGCCTGCTGCTCCATCGCTGGGCCGCGTACTCGACACTGCTCTTCCTCTTGCCGGAGTTGCAGCGCTTTTGCGACGACCTGTCAACCGAGGACTGGATGCGATTCGCGGGAGGCTGTCAATACTCAGGGTATAGAGTGTTCCACGAGCAGGACACTGGCGTGGAGATTCCACCGGACACGCTGTCGGAGCAGGATGTTCCCTTTCGCTGATCATGCGCAGCCGCCAGTGGACATCGCGAAGCAGATCCTCGCCGATCCGACGTCGTATCCGATCGCGCTCATCCGACAGGCCGATGATGCGCTGAAGGACTACGTGGCACGGCATGTCGTCGTGCCCGTCGCGGACGTTGCGTGCGCGAACGACTGGGGGATCACCGACTGGATGTGATCCCGTCAGCGCCGCGGGAGAGGGCCCAGCGCGTAGCGGACCGTGCCGTTGATCAAGGCTCCGCCGAGATCGCCGAGCGCCTGTACCGGCGTTTCGAGGTGCGTGAATCCATACTGGAAGTGCCAGTACACGAACTCCTGCAGGAACGCCGGATACCATGCCGCCGCCACGGGCGTCCACGGCGACCAGGTCTGCTGCACCTGACCGACATTCGGCGGCAGGATCCGCTGAGCGCCGCCGACGTACCAGATCAGCCACCGCTCCAGGAACGCGATCGCATTGGCGTTGGCCGATGCCGCGAACGGGAAATGCGGACCGAAGCCGTACGCGTTCCAGTGATGTCCGTTGTGCCGCGTGTGCGCGACGGCGAGCGGGCTGCCGTGCCCCGACGCGATGCCTTTGTACGGCACCAGCCAGCCGCGCCAGAAGAGCCACCGGTTCCAGTGGGAGAAGTCCGCCGGGAACTTCAGATAGATCACATCGATGTTCCCGTACGGATACGACGCGCGCGGACTCGCCGCCGACGCGAAGTTGAAGCCGGTGAACAGGGCGTGTGACGCGACGTTGATCAAGCCGTCCTTCTTGAAGTGCTCCCACCGCAGGAACTCGATGTTCGCGCGCGTCTGTTCGTTGCCAAGCAGATAGTCGATGCCGCGCCGCATCTGCCCCTTGATGCCGCCTTCGGTCAGCAGGACGCCGATACCAATCGGATAGACGAAGAAATTGTGGCGGAACGGCAGCAGGCCGTCGGCCACGTGCAGCATCCGCAGGACCGTGTGCGCCGAGATGACGCTGACGGAGATGTCGACGGCGGCGTTGTAGGCGAAATCGCCGATCGACGGCGACATGTAATAGCCGACGCCGACCAGCGCAATCTCGCCCGCGTAGCGCGGATGCTGCAGCGTCCATTGCGTGCCGGTCCATGCTGCGTTTCCGCCCGCGGTGATCGCGGTGCCCGCCCAGCCGATGACCGTTCCGCCGGCGAAGATCAGGCCGCCCCACAGCGTCGCGCCAGCCGTGGCGATGCCGGCGCCGGCGGCGACGAAGGCGCCGGGGAAGAAGAACGCCGCCGTGCCGACGCCGGCGACGCCGATGGTCGCGGCTGTTTCGTAGGGATATTCCTTGGCGATCTGATACGCCGTGTCGATTGCGGCGCCGACGAGGAGCGGCGTGTTGCCGTCCGGATCGGTGAAGCTCAGAGGATTGTTGCCGACGAAAATGTACGGTGAACCGCCCGCCGCGTCCGGGGCGTAGAACCGCCCGAGGATGGGATCGTACAGCCGCGCCTGATACGCATAGAGCGCGGTCTGGCGATCCTGCTCCTGCCCCATGAAGCGCCACGCCGTGTCGACCGATCCGTACTCGCGCAGCGATTCGCCGAACGGCAGATAATCGAGGCCGCCCAGGATCTGGTTCGTGTCGCTCACGAGGATGCGCGTCGATCCGAGGCGATCTTTCAGCGCGAACGCGAGACCGTTGGACGACTGGAGACCGAGCAGGCCGGTCGGCCCGTGGATCTGATAGACGGTGGACGTCTGTCCGTTCGTGCGTGTGTCGAGACGCAGCGGCTTGCCCGCCGTGTCTCGCAGGTAGAGCAAGGTCGTGGCGCCCACGGACGCTGTCAGCCGCGCGTCCGACCCGTCATACGCCAGCGCCGTCGACGCGCCGTCCGCCTGCTGAAGCTGCCGCGGCTGCCGGTTCACCGGGTCGTACGCAATCAGCGTCAGCGATCGATCCGGCGCCGCGGACACCGCACCGTTTGCCGTGTATCCAAACGCCCCGCCCGCGACGTTCGCCGTCGTCGCGATCTGGATCCCCGTGACGCCAATCGCCGGCCCCGGCCCCGTGCCCGACAGCGGCCGCCGCGTGTTGCGCAGCTCGCACGCGATCGACACCGGATCGCTGCCCGCCGGCAGCGACGCGACGATCGCCCCCAGATCGATCGCCGGAATCGTGACCTGCTGCCACGCGCCGCTCGTCGCGGCGACGACGCCGACGGACGCCGTCACGACCTGACCGCTCGCCAGCGCGATGCTGACATACCACCCCGTGTCGCCCGTGCTCTGCGCGAAGTCCGTCGGCGTGCTCACGGTATACGTCAGGCGATAGACGCCCTTCGCCGGCAGATACGACTCGAAGCGCAGCACCTCGTAGTGCCCGAGACCGCCGCCGCCCAGCTGCAGCGCCTTGCCGCCGTCGTGATCGATGATCGCGCTCGTGGACGGTCCGCCGTTGCTCGCGCCCCAGGTCCAGCCGGTCACCGTCGCGGAGAAATCAATCGCGGTGCTCGCCTGCTGCGTGACGTTGTAGACCTGATTGTTCTTCTGCGCCGGATTGTTCGCAGATTGCTGATAGGAATATGTCTGCGTCGCCGCGCCGCGCGCAAGCTGCCGGACGTTGCTGTTCGGGTCGTAGCCCTGATCGCCGATCAGCAGCGTCCCCGCGTCGGTCGCCGAGCTCGCCGCCGCGCGCAGCCGCTTCATCGGATCGTACGCGAACTGATACCCGTAATCCGCGGGCGGCGGCACGCCCGGCTGCGGCTTGAACGCGTAATTCGTGCGCGAGACGACGCCGCTGTAATACTGCGCGCCACCGTATCCAGGCTGTTCGTAATACGACACCTGCTCTGTGAAGAACGGATCGTCGATCGACGTCACCCAGCCGGGACCGTTGTAGCTGTAGGACCGCGTGAAGCTGTAGCTGGTGCCATCGGCGGATCGATTGTTCAGCAGCTCCTGCTGCATCTGGCTCGTGCCGCCGTACAGATACGCGCCGTACACGTCCTCCGGCCCCGACGCCGGATTCGACGGATCGATCACCACGCCTTCGCCGACCGGCTGCCCCACCGCCGCGACGCGGCCGGCGCGATCGTAGTAGTACGCCACCTGGAACGGTGTCTCGGACGACTTGTGCGGATACGTCAGCACCGACACGCGGCCCTGGTTGTCGTACGCGTATCCCGTCGCGTACGGCTGCGCATCCACCGCCGGCGTCAGCGTCGAGACCGTCGTCGCCAGCCCGCGGTCGTCGTAGGCGAACGTCTCCGTGTCCGCCGGCGCCGTGTTCGCGCCGTTGCTGACGCTCACCCGCCACAGGCGGCCAAGCAGATTGACTGAGTTCCCGTGATCGTCGACGTC
>Ga0187894_10002302_pt1 | contig 22983 bp, 23 predicted proteins | sample GBC1701081metaG_FD_136650 | JGI IMG/M metagenome (GOLD analysis project Ga0187894, IMG submission 136650) | White microbial mat communities from a lava cave in the Kipuka Kanohina Cave System on the Island of Hawaii, USA - GBC170108-1 metaG ... | reverse complement strand
GGTCATGCCCCGAGCGGCCACCAACCGGGCCAGGGCGATTTCTTCAGGACAATCCACAACCACCACCACGTCGACTTCGTAGGCAGTGTCGGACTCCACCAGTAGTGGTATCTCCAGAACAGCCACCCCGTCGTCGGCTCTCAAGGCCTCCAGACGCCGGAGTATCTCGGTCCGAACCGCTGGATGAACCAGTCGATTGAGGTCGGCCAATGCCTCTGAATCGCTGAACACGATCTCGGCCAGCCGGACCCGATCCAGGGTGTCGAATCTCGCCTCCACCCCCTTGCCCACGGCAGTGTCGGGTCGGGTGAGTTCACGGGCGAGCGCATCGGCATCGATCACGACCGCCCCCCGGCGGCGGAGCATGTCGGCAACGGTTGACTTGCCGGACCCGATTCCACCGGTGAGCCCGACGACGCGGAGCACTCGTTCAGCCCTCGGTCGAGATGAACTGCACGGCGGTCCGAGTTGCGAGAATCGGCGCAATCCGCTCGGCGATGAGGCGGCGATGAGCCGGGTGGACGGTGTAAGTCCGGTAGGCGGCTTCGTCACGGAACCCGGCCACAAGCGCGAAATCACAGCTGCCTTCTGCTAGGGCAACATCGGGACCGAACAGGTAGGACTCGATCACGTCGATCTCCGTCGCGAGTGCGGCGAGGCCATCGCATAGATGGCGAATCTGGGCGTCGCCTGTGGCGGGCTTCCAGGTGAAGGTGACTACATGGTGCAGCACTGAGGACAGATTACCGGGGCGCCGAAGCTCCGATCCGGGCCGGCGTCGCTACAAACCGGCCGAGCCTGATCCGCTCGCCGCCCCGGCGGCGGCCCACCTGGTGCGGCCTAATCCCACTGGGGTATGGACGCCAACAGATCCGCCACTGCTGCGGTCCACTCCTGGGTGGCCCCCGGCGCCTCGCCGACATGCAGCTCGCCCAGGATCAAAAGATCGGCCAGTTCTCGAGCGGTTTCCAAAGGGTGATAAGAGCCGTCGCAGCCCAAAACGACCACCGGCATCACCAGGTCGGCCACCTCGGCCCGGTCCGGTAGGTCACTTTGGGCTGCGCCCCGCAAGATGGCGGCGGCCACCTTGGATTCCATGCGCTTGACCTGGGCAACGCCCACCCCCATGGACACGGCAACACCGGGGTCCTCGTGGTCCAGGGCTTCGGCTGCGATTCGGCAGGCCTCGGCGGCCCGGTGGCGTCGCTCCCATGCCGGCGGTGGCAGCGCCAACACCAGGCCCTGCACCCGACGGGGGGCCCGCAAGGCCGCATAAAGGGCTACGGCTGCGCCCATGCCGACGCCCCCGGCCACGAAGGGGCCGTCGCCATGGGCCCAAAGCATGTCGTCGACCATCGCCGACCAGCCATAGGCCCGCTCTTCATAAGGGGTGCCCGCCCGGCCGTGACCGCGGGTGTCGTAGCGCACGACTCGAGCCACCTGAGCCAGAGACTTCCAATCCAATACAGCGTTCTCTTCGTCGTGCGCGACCGAACTCAACAAGCCATGTGCCCAGACCAGAGTCGGTTGCCCCATGCTCTCGATCATCCTGTCGTAACTTCGCCATTCCTTCGCCACTTCGGCCCGTCGCAACTTCGCCGTCGTAACGTCGGGCCTATCGTGCGCCCTGGGCAGGCCGAGTGCAATAAATGCGGCCCGCACCTACCCAGTCCTTGGTGAGGACACCTATTTGACAAGCATCGGTAGGCCGCACGCCGCCGGATCGAAGGCGTCAAGCAGAGCGCCCACGTCGGCGGGGCCCACAGAAAGGCCGAGAGCTCTAAGGGCAGGCATCAACATGCGCTGCTCGGCGGCGTTCATAACGGGGTCCAAAGCATTGAAAATAGAGTTGACGACCGGGGCCAGGGGCAGCGAAAGGCCCCCGATGGTCACGCTTCCGGTCTGCACGCTTGTCAATCCGGCGAGCCCCGGAGCCGACGATGGGGTCGACTTCGACACGGCAGTCGGCGTGAACTCCTCCGGGTAGGCGAAGTTGAGGGTGGAGGAGGCGCCTGTGGTGGTCGGCGTTAGGCCGACGCCCGTCACCGTAGCGACGGTGATCCCGAGGGGTCCCTTGAGCACGAGGTTCGGCGCCGAGACGGAGGCGGACACAGCCTTGGGGTCCACCCGCATCCCGAGGCCCCGGTTAGCTCCGGCGCACGTGACCCGGGTGAGCGTTCCCCGAGCACCTGCGCCGGTGGCCGTCACGGGGATGATGCCGGTCAGCTGGAGCAATGGCAACCCGACGATGCTCACATTTACGTTGTCGGCAGTGGTCGTGAGGCTGAGTTCGACCTGAGACGTCTCGACGAAGCCGCCCTCGGGTCCGATGTAGGTCCTCGGCCCCTCGATCACCTTGAGGCCGAGCGACGTGCCCACCGATCCTCCGCCCGGCACCGGTAGCGTGGCGAAGGCGTTCGGGATTGAAAGAAAGTTGTTCTTGTTGGCCACCGAGCCGGTGGCACCGATCAGCCCGAGCGCGTTGATCGAGGTTCGCGCGGCGGTGGCCTCCGAGCCCTGGGCCACCGTAACGAAGTCACCGATACTGATCAGGGTGGTGGCGCCGGCAGCGGCGGCGATCTGATTCAGCTCGACCGCACCTAGGATTCCGTCGTTGGCCAAGACGGTGGCGGCACCGGTGAGAATCTGACGGACCGTCAGATCAGCTTCGAGCAATTCGTCCACGGTGGCGAAGCCGAGCTGGGTGGCCAAGCGGCCCAATTTTACGTTGGCCGCAGCCAGACCGTTGTAGCTCACCAGGCTTATCGTCCCCGAAGGAGCTCCGATCAGACGTTCGACGACCCGGCTGAGCACGGGGATATTCACCGCATCGAGGCTGGCCGAAGCCAGTGAGGACCCGATGGTGAAGCCCGCCTCCTTCTTCGCTCGGGCGTAGGCGGTGGCGGCCACATTGTGGCTGCCGGCAAGGAGGGCGTTGTCCAGCACCGAACGGGCAATGACCCTGACGGTGTCGCCCCCGGCATCGGGAGTAAAGATCCCGTCGGTGCCTAGAAAGCCGACTAAGGCCTGTAAATTTCCGGGCGCGGTGGACACGAACTGGTTGCGCCCCGCACTGGTGAGGGCGCGCGCCTGGGCCACGGTCAGGTCTCGGGCGGCATCCAGGGCGGCCAGGTCGGCCACCTTCTGATTCTGCCGACGCTCCTGAGCCACCCGGCCCAGATCGATCGACAAAGCGCTGGCCACTACGGCCAACACGATGCCCACCGCAGCCAGGGGCAGGACTGCGCCTTTCTCGCAACGGCGGCGGGTTGCGCTCCTACGCTCAGCCCGCACGCTCCTGGTCGACACCGACATCTCGAGGGGCACGGACTTCTCAAGGGGCACGGACATCTCAGGGGGCCCGGACTTCTCAAGGGGCACGGACATCTCAGGGGGCCCGGACTTCTTAAGGGGCCTAGCCATCTCAAGCTCCGATCTGAACGGTGGCCGACGAGGAGAACGTGTCAGGTGTGAAGAGCCGGAGGCCGGGTGCGGGGGGCACCAGCGGCTTGTCGGAGTAGCGATAGGTCACCTTCATGGTGATGCACTGCGATGCCGGCGCTCCGACGCACGCCTGCTGGGTCGCCACCGCGTCGACAGCGGTCACCTTGTCGGGGCCTATCCAGGACAACGCATCCACGGCCTGGAGCTGAGCGGCCCCGACCGGATTGGTGGCCCCGACGGCGGCCCGAGCTCCCTCCGAGGCGGCGTTGGTGACCCCCTGCTTCAAAGCCAGGATCATCCCGAACGAGATAAGGCCGTAAAGGATGAAGACCAGAAGAGTGAAAACCAGGGCGAACTCGACGAGGGCGGCGCCTCTTTGGTTCTTCGGCGACACCTGCATTTTGGAATATGGGTGCTGGGTGAGGGTCACGGCTGCCATATCGGTACGACCGGCTCCGAGCTTTAGTTCCAAATTGGCTCTTCAGGTGGGACCGAGTTCGGCCGACACCGTGGCTCCCAACCATCCCTGACTTTTTCGGAGACAACATGGCAAAGCGTTCGAACATGCTCGTGATCCTCGGCCTCGCGGTCTTCATCGTCGGTGCTGCCGCCACCTTCCTCATCTCCCGCACCGGCGACGATGCCGCGCCTGCCCCCGGCTCCGGCCGGTCTGTCGTACTGATTGCGGCCAAGGAGATCCCGGCTGGTACCAGCGGCTCCGACGCCGTCGAGAGCGGTCTGGTCAAGTCATCAACTGTAATTGACACCGCCAAACCAGCGGATGCCCTCAGCGACGCCACCCAGTTGTTCGGGCGGACCGCCACCTTCGGAGTGCGGGCAGGCCAGGTGATCACGAGTGAGCAGTTCGCACAGGCTCAGACCCGTATCGGCACCCTCAAAATTCCCGAAGGCAAGACCGCCCTGGCCATCGGACTGGGTCAGGTTTCCGGCGTTGCCGGATTCGTCGGCGCCGGCGACCGGATCAACATCTACGGAGCGGTCAAAGCCAGCGCGGACAACAAGGGTCTCGCCGCGACGCACCTGATCATGCAGAACACCGAAGTCCTCAACGTCAACGGGTCTACCCTTACCGACAACCCGGGCCAGCCCGGAGGTACGGGCCTGATCTACCTGCTGGCGGTCACCCCGGCCGAGGCCGAGCGCCTCATCTACCTGACCACCTTCGAGAACCTCTACTTCTCACTGGTTGCCAAGGATCGACCCACCGTCGCGCTAACCCCGGGTGCAAGCGCAGCCGGCGCCTTAGTGCCGATCTCCTGATGACGCATCCCCGCATACTCGTCCTCGAAACGGCTCCGGACCTGGTCGCCCAGGTCCGGGAGGCTTCCGGCACCCTGCGGCCCCGGCCGGAGGTTATCGGTAGTGATCACCTTGTCGCCGCCGAGGAGACGGTCGTGGCCCAGGGACCTTTCGACCTGGTAGTAGCCGGGCCCGGCTTGGCAACCAAGGCCGGGTTTGCCCGCCTGGCCGCAATTCATGACAACGATCCCGCTCTCAGCGTGGTCCTGGCGTTCAATACACAGCCCGATGCACCCATGCGCGACGTCGTGCGTACCGGAGCCATGGACCTCATCCAGCTCCCGGTGCTGGACCGCAGTATGACCGCCAGCTTGGAACGGGCCCTCGCCGCTCGGCGAACCCGGACCCTGCCGACGGCGCAAGCCGATGGGTTGGACCAGCGTGCCCCAGGGCGCGTCTTCACCGTCGCTTCGGCCACCGGTGGATGCGGCAAGACCTTTTACGCGACCAACCTGGCCTACTTCCTGCACACCAACACCCGAAAGCCCACCTGCATCGTGGACCTGGACCTGCAGTTCGGCGAGGTGTCCACCGCCCTTCGGCTGCGGCCCGAAAACACCATCGCCGACGCCCTGTCAGGCGCTGATCCTGACGGCACCGAAGGTCCCGATGGCAGTCGAATTCCCGACAGCGGAGTCGCCGAACTGGCCGACATCATCGACAGCTCCCTCGTTCGCCACGAAAGCGGGGTGTATGTCCTGGCCGCCCCCAAGGACCCTTCCGATGCCGACCGCATCCATCCGAGCGACGTCAGCCGGGTTATCGAAGCCGTTCGACGTCGATTCGATTACGTGGTCGTCGACACTCCGTCGGCCCTCACCGAGATCGTGCTGGCCGCCTTCGACCTTTCCGACCAACTCTTCGTTCTTGGGACGCTCGACCTTCCCAGCGTCCGCAACATGAGCCTGTTCCTATCCACACTGGACAAGCTGAAGATCCCCTCCGACGACGTGAGCCTCATCCTCAACAAAGCCGAGCCCGACGTGGGAATAACCGTCTCCGAGGTTGAAGCCCTTTACTCCCAGGGGTTCTCATCGGTGCTGCCCTACTCCAGGGAGGTATCGAAGTCGGTCAACCTGGGTTCACCGATTCTGGGATCAGCGCCCCGATCCGAAGTCGGTGTGCGCATGGCTACGGGGATGGTCGGCTTGCTTCCCAAGTCGGCCCGACCGCTCCCGGTCGTCCACCAGAGCACTCCGATACCCCAAGGTCGGCTGGCTCGATTCTTTCGCCCCATTCTTCACCCCGCCGGAATCTAAAAGACCGTTCCCCCCGACACCAACGAGGACCTCATGAGACTTATCGACAAGTTGGCTGCCATCGAAGAGCGCGACCGGATCGCCCCGGCCGTGGAAGTTCCAAAGGCGCGGATGCGCCCGGTTGACCCCAATCGCCTCGCAAAGGCCAGCACTGCTTCGTGGCACGCATCGAAGCGCAAAGTGCGCGAACTGGTGCTCGCCGAGGTGGCGCCCCGCATGGAGAACATGAACCCGACGGAGGTCGCCGCCGAGGTACGAACCTCCCTCGACCGGATCCTCGGTCGCCAGGACGTGAAGGTCTCACCCCGTGAGCGGCGGGCCTTTGTGGCCGAAGTAATGCAGGACACCCTGGGCTATGGGCCCCTCGACCCCTTGTTGGCCGACACCACCGTCACCGAAATAATGTGCAACAGCTTCGACGACATCTGGGTGGAGTCCGAAGGTCGCCTTCACCCGACTGCGGCGTCATTCAGTGATGACGACCAGTACCGCCACGTAATCGAGAAGATCGTGGCCGGCGTGGGGAGGCGCATCGACGAATCGTCTCCCATGGTTGACGCACGGCTGCCCGACGGGTCCCGCGTAAACGTGATCCTTCCCCCCCTGGCCCTTGGCGGACCGGTGCTGACGATTCGCAAGTTCGCTGCGGACCCCTACACAGTGAAGGACCTGATCGCCTTCGGCACCTTCACCCTCGACCTGTCGCTGGTGGCAGAGGCCTGTGTCCGCGGCAAGCTCAACGTGTTGGTGTCCGGAGGAACCGGAACCGGAAAAACCACAAATCTCAATGTGCTCTCCTCCTTCATCCCTGACGGCGAACGGATAATCACCATCGAGGATGCCGCCGAGCTCCAGCTGCAGCAACCTCACGTGATTTCCCTGGAGGCACGGCCCCCCAACTCCGAGGGCGCCGGCGAAGTACGCATCCGTGATCTGGTGCGCAATGCCCTACGCATGCGCCCGGATCGCATCATCGTGGGCGAGGTACGGGGCGCTGAGGCGCTCGACATGCTCCAGGCAATGAACACCGGCCACGAGGGGTCCATGACCACCGTGCACGCCAACAGCCCGCGTGACGCCCTGAGCCGCATCGAGACCATGGTCCTCATGGCGGGTTACGACCTGCCCATCAAGGCCATCAGGGAACAGATCGCCTCGGCCCTAAACCTCATCATCCACCTCGACCGCACGCCCGACGGTCGCCGGGTGGTCACCTCCGTCACCGAGATCCAGGGCATGGAGGGTGACACCATCTTGCTCCAGGACCTGTTCGTCTACCGCCAACGGGTAGGCGCCGACGGTCGCCGACGAGGTGACCTGGTCAGTTCAGGTTTACGACCGAAGTTTGTCGATCACTTGGCCGAAGAAGGCATCGAAGTGCCGGCCAAGGTGTTCCGTCGCCCGAGCGAGGTGTGAAATGACCGCCACCACAGTGTTCACGATGCTGGCCGTGGGTACCGGCCTGGCTCTCTTCGTGGTCGGCCTCCTCAGCCGGGTCCGCGATCGCGAGCGTTCCCTTGCCAAGCTGCTGGACCTTCCCTACGGCGAGAACGACGTCCGCATCGAGTCCGTGTCCGAAGTCCATGGCCCGATCATGGATGCGACGATCGACCTGGCCGGCCGGATGGTGGACCAGTTCGACACGAAGGGATCCGTGGGCGTGGCCCTGGAGCGAGCCCGGATGCCGCTACGGCCGGGTGAGTACGTGCTGACCGCGGCAGCCGCCACGGTGGCCCTGGCCACCCTCCTCATCGGGCTCACCGACTCCTACCTTTTCGGCCTGGCCGGCTTGATCATCGGTCCAGGAGTGGCGGTGGCCCTGGTCCGGCGGCGCATCGCCAAGAGGCGCCAGGCCATCGAAGCGGCCCTCCCCGACGCCCTATCTCTGGTGGCCTCGTCGCTGTCGGCCGGTCACACCTTTCTCCGGGCCGTCCAGATGCTCGTGGAGGAGGCGCCGCCCGAGTTGGCCGAGGAGCTGAACCGAGTGGTGGCCGAAACCAGGCTGGGGGATCCGGTGGTGGAGGCTCTCGGACGGATGGCGCGACGCCTGGAGATTCGCGATCTGGACTGGGTTGTACAGGCCATTCGCATCCAACAACAGGTAGGTGGCCGCCTGGCCGACCTACTCCACACGTTGGCCGACTTCATCCGAGCCCGCGAAGAAGTACGCCGAGAGGTGGCCGTGCTGACCGCCGAGGGCCGAATTTCGGCCTGGGTCTTGGCCGGTCTGGCTCCGTTCATGCTCCTGATGATGCAGTTCATCAGTCCCGACTACCTGGCTCCCCTGCTGAACGGCTGGGGCCTGGTCGCCCTTGGCGCCACCGCCATGATGGTCGTCATGGGTTCGATGATCATTTTCCGAATGACGAAGATCGAGGTGTGACGTGACGCTACTGCTTATTCCCGTTCTTCTGGCCACGGCCGGCATGGCTGCGATGGTGATCGGCCTGGCCACTCGGCGTGGACCCTCGTTGACGGCCCGCGCATACCTGGCCGGACTCGACTCCGTTGATTCGGTAGCCGACACCTACCCGGACCGTCTCGCCGCTCCCTTCTTCGTGCGGGTGATTGCCCCCTTCTCGGGCTCCTTGCGCGACCGCATCGCCAGTCTCGCTCCTGGAAACCACCTCAAGGCGGTACACCACAAGTTGGTCCTGGCCGGACTGACGGCCACGGTACGCGCCGAGGACTTCGTGGTCACCCAGGCGGCGGCCACCGGGCTCCTTGGGGTCGGTGCCCTCGGCTTCGTGATTTTCGGTCAACCTTCGGTTCGAGTCGCCGTTCTCCTGTTGATTCTGGCTCCACTTGTGGGTCTGATCGCGCCGTCGGCCTGGCTCACCCGGAGGGTGCGCGACCGTCATGACCAGATCCTTCGAGACCTGCCCGACACCATCGACCTGCTGGCCATCTCGGTGGAGGCGGGAATGGGTTTCGAGGGGGCGCTGGCCATCGTGTGCCAGCACTTCAACTCTCCCCTGGCCGAGGAGTTCGCCCGCACGCTCCGGGAGATGGAACTGGGCCTGCCGCGCAAGGAGGCTTTTACCAATCTCAAGCGCCGAACCGAGGTGGCCGAACTGTCGAACCTGGTATTGGCCCTGCTCCAGGCCGACGCCCTGGGAATACCTATCGGCCGGGTGCTCAAGACCCAGGCCACCGAGATGCGGTCCAAGCGGCGCCAGTGGGCACGGGAAAAGGCGGGTCGCCTTCCGGTGAAGATGCTGTTTCCCCTGGTTCTGTTCGTGTTCCCGTCAATCATGGTTGTCGTACTGGGACCGGCGGCCGGGGGCATCTTTCAGGCCTTGCGCTAGCCGATGGAGGAAACGACCACCGAGTCCCCGGGTTCCCTCCTCACCAACCGCGAGGTTCAGGTGCTGCAGTGCTTCGCCGACGGCATGACCATGAGTGAAGTAGCGAGCGCCCTGGCCATCAGTGCCAAGACGGTGAAGAACCATCTGGCGTCCGCCTACGCCAGCCTCGACGTCGGGGACCGCACCCAGGCCGTGGTCCGGGCGATCCGCCTCGGCCTCGTCACACTGGACTGACGAGGCGATCCGGCAAGGAAAATGATCCGATCGACCTATTCAGTCGGATAACAAACGGACCGTTACATCCGATATCAACGCCAAGCCCCGCAGGGGCCAGGACCCTAGAACCGAAAGAGGAATCGAGAATGGACATCGTCTCCTACATTCAAGCCCGAATTGCCACCCTGGTCGGTAGCCGCATTTCCAACGAGCGGGGCGCTGCTTTGGTGGAATACGCTCTGCTCCTCGCCCTGATCGCCGTAGTTTGCATCGTGGCGCTCCAGGTCCTTGGTACGCAGGCCGCCGACAAGTTCTCCACCATCGGATCAGAAATCCAGGAAGCTGGTAGCACCCCTGCTGGCCAATAACTCCGACGATTCCGCCGCAAAGTCGCCCCCGCCCCAACCCGGGCGGGGGTGACTTTTTTTTATCCGACCCTTTGCAGCACCACCCAGCCGTCGGTATCGAGATAAGACTGCTGCCACTTGCCCGAGGCGACGAGAATGGCGGTCAGCGGAAGGGTCTCCTTCCACAACACCACGTCGATCTCGTACTCCGACAGGACCTCCAATGCGTTGCGACGCCCCCCAAGCAGGTCGGCGTAGGCGTTGGATACCGCCACCGGGTACATGTCCACCCGGTCGTCGATGAACACCTTCACCTTTTGTCCGTACCGGAGCTCCAGATAGTTGCCGGCGTAGTCCACCGAAGCCAGCCGGTGAGCCCGGCCCAACAGTCCGGCGCCGTCCAGGAAGTCCACGGCCTCAACCGGATAGCGGCGAAGGTCAAGCGGCGATCGAGCCAAAACCGCGACGGCGAAAACCACCGCCGTTATCGCCAGGGCGCCGGCCACAAGAAGGTTGGCCCGCCGCTGGTTGGGTGACTCGGTTCCCGCTCGGGGCCGGGTGTCGGGGTGGCGGATCGAGCGGGCCACCACTGGGGCCAAGACGATCGCCGCGACGGGAAGATTTCGAACCGCCAACAATCCCAGAGCCACGAAGACCGCTACCGGAAGGACGTCGCGCCATCCCGCCCGCCACCGCACCAAGAGGGCCAACCCGATCACCAGGGCCACCAGAGCCGCCCGCCCGGCGGGGGCCTGAAAGTCGGGCGACTGCCATTCCACGACCCGCATGAACACTTCGCGGCGCTTCCCCAGGCTGAAGGGAAATGCCAGCAAACGGGGTCCCAGCGGATTGACTGCAGCCACCGCAAGGCCCACCACGAACCCGATGACATAGCGCATAGCGTCGGCCGGCCTGGCCCGCCAGTCGCGCCATTCCCCGACGGCCCTTACCGCCAGATAGACCAGGCCCAACGGGAAGGAACCGTGGCTGTTGACCCACAACCAGACCACCGGAATCAGCAGCCAGTGGCTGCGACGCTTCTCCACCACGGTGACGGTCAGGGCCATGGCCACCAAGCCGAACAACAGCGGCCGAGGCGACCAGAAGGCCGAACCGATGCCCAGCGCGACCAAGGCGGCCAGGGCCGTGCGCGGCGGCGAACCCGTGCGCACGAGGCGCACCACCAGCCAGGCCAGAAGGGCCGAAAGCAACGCCTGTTCCAGCACAACCAACCGCATGCCGCCGAGGCGCTCGGCCCACCCGTAGGTGTATTCGGGTAGCCAGCTCTGCACCGTCCAGGGCTGGCCCACGGCGGTAAAGGAGTAGGGATCGCTTCGAGGTATCCCGCCGCCGGCCACCATGTCCATCCCGCTACGGACATGGGTGAACATGGAGTTGTCGCCTATTGGGCGAAGCCCCAATCGAAAACCGAGCAGAGCAAAAGTAGCGACGAACAGCGATTCAATTCCCGGCCCCGAGCGCTTAGCACTGCCCGAACGGGCCAAGGCCTAACTTTCGGGGAAAGGCTGGGGTTGGGATGCTACGTGATCCGGAGCGGGAGCCGCTACGTGATCCGGAGCGGGAGCCGCTACGTGATCCGGAGCGGGAGCCGCTACGTGATCCGGAGCAGGGGCAGATGTGCCATCGGCAGGGGCGGCCATCGCCGGCGCCGCCGGCACCTCCCCCAGATCGGCCCACGCGGCCTGCGCCTCGGTCTCGGGTGTGAAGTCCGCCTCGGCCACGAAGTCGCCGCCGATGTAGTTCCCCGCGTCGTCGTAGGCGTGCTCGCCGAAGGCCTCCTGGTATTCCGCCGACACCACACCGCCCTCAGCCGCCTGCTTGATGGACAGGCTGATACGGCGACGAGCGAGGTCCAGATCGATGATCTTCACCCACAGCTCCTCGCCGTCGGTGACCACCTGGGCCGGAAGGTCCACGTGGTGGGCCGCCATCTCCGAGATGTGCACCAGACCTTCGATTCCTTCGCCTACCTGCACGAAGGCTCCGAAGGACTCAAGCTTGGTCACCCGACCATAGACAAGCTCGCCGATGCGGTGGGCGTTGGCGAACTCCTGCCAAGGGTCCGGCTGGGTGTTCTTGAGCGAAAGGCTGATCCGCTCGCGATCCAGGTCCACTTCCAGGACCTGCACCTCAACCTCGTCGCCCTGGGCCACCACGTCCTGCGGGTGGTTGACGTGCTTCCAGGACAGCTCCGAAACGTGGATGAGGCCGTCCATACCGCCGAGGTCCACGAAGGCCCCGAAGTTGACCAGAGACGACACCACGCCACGACGGACCTCGCCGGGCTTGAGGTTGTCCAGGAAGTCCTTGCGCTGCTCCTTCTGCGTTTCCTCCAACCAGGCTCGGCGGCTCAGCACCACGTTGTTGCGGTGGCGGTCCAACTCGATGATTTTGGCTTCGAGGGTCTTGCCCACGTAGGGGAGCAGGTCGCGGACCCGCCGCAGCTCCACCAACGAAGCGGGCAGGAAACCGCGCAGGCCGATGTCGAGAATCAGGCCACCCTTGACCACCTCGATGACGGGACCGGAAACGACCCCGTTGGTCTCCTTGAGCTTTTCGATCGTGCCCCAGGCCCGCTCGTACTGTGCCCGCTTCTTGGACAGGACCAGGCGGCCTTCCTTGTCCTCTTTTTGCAGAACCAGTGCATCGATGGCGTCGCCCAGGCTGACCACGTCGGCCGGGTGGACGTCATGGCGAATCGAAAGCTCGCGCGCTGGGATGACGCCTTCGGACTTGAACCCGATGTCGAGGAGAACCTCGTCGCGATCAACCTTGACTACTACCCCCGAAACGATGTCTCCATCCTCGAACAACACGATGGTGGCGGCGATGGCATCGTCGAAGGACATCCCGTCCAGGTCGTCGACCGCTATCACTCGCAGGGGTTCCTCTTCTGGAACCTCGGGGTTCGGGGCGACTTCAAAGACGGGGGTGAGGGTTACATCGGACATGGGGTTGGTCGGCTCTCTTTTCGGACGGTATTGGGGTGGCGGGAAGGGGCTGGCGACACCGGGGGCGAAGTCTACCGGGTGGAGTCCCCGCCGGGCCCCGACGAAGGGCCCGAGCGGCCCTCTGAGCGGGAATGCCCAGCCGCTACCGGGATCGACGTCTTGGCGTCGGCCCAGCTGCTTGCCCAGGACACGTTCACTTCCAACGGAACCGACAGATCGGCTGCGCTCTCCATAGCCCCCAGCGTCAGCTCGGCCGCTCGGCCTTCTTCGGCCGGGGGAACTTCCAGGATCACCTCGTCGTGAACCTGCAATACCAGGCGGCTGGTCAGGCCGGCGTCGAGGAGATCGCGGTCGAGGCGAACCAGAGCCACTTTGAAAATGTCAGCCGCCAAGCCCTGAATGCCGGCGTTCATGGCCTGGCGCTCTCCGGCCTGGCGCAGCCGGAAGTTGGTGGACGACAGCTCGGGAATCTGGCGGCGCCGTCCGAAAAGGGTTTCCGTGTAGCCCCGGTCGCGGGCCTCGGCCACGGTCGCGTCCATGTAGGCCCGAACGCCCGGAAATGCGGCGAAGTAGGCGTCGAGAATGGTCGCCGCCTCTGAAGTGGCAATGCCGAGGCGCTGACCGAGACCGAAGGACTCCATGCCATAGGCCAGGCCGTAGGAGACCATCTTGGCCTTGGAACGCTGGCCCAGGGTGACCTCGGCCGGCTCGCAGCCGAAGATGCGGGCGGCCGTCTCGGAGTGGATGTCGGCGCCGGACTCAAAGGCGGCGATGAGGCCGGGGTCGCGAGCGAGGTGAGCAATCACGCGCAGTTCAATCTGGTTGTAGTCGGCCACCAAGAATCGGTGCCCGTCGGTTGGGATGAAGGCGGAGCGGATCCGCCGGCCCTCGTCGGTGCGCACCGGGATGTTGTGGAGGTTGGGGCGATCCGAGCTGAGACGGCCGGTGCGGGCAACGGTTTGATTGAAGCTTGCGTGGATACGCCCGTCGCCGCCCACCTCGGCCAGCAGGCCTTCGCCATAGGTGGAACGCAGCTTTTCCATCTCCCGGTAGCGCAACAGCGGTTCGATGATGGGGTGTTCGCCGGCAAGGCGAGCCAGCGAGGCGGCGTCGGTGGAGAAGCCGGTCTTGGTTTTCTTCTGGGGTGCCAGGCCGAGCTTGTCGAACAGGATGCGGCGCAGCTGGAGGGTGGAATTGATCATGAAGGCCTCGCCGGCCAAACCCTGGATCTCGTGTTCCAGGCGCTGTGCCTCGGCCACGACGTCGTTGTAGAGGTGACGCAACCGGTCGGCGTCCACCCGCACCCCCACCGCCTCCATGCGGGCCAACACCGCAACCAGAGGCCGCTCGATTTCGTCATAGAGACGACTGAGGCGGCGCTTTTCCAGCGCACCGCTCAACACCGGCGCCAGGCGATCCACCGCCACCGCCTCGCGCGCCGCGGCTGCCGCCGGATCGGGGACCCTACCCGAAAGATCCAGTTGGCCGGGGGGCGGCCCGTCGGGGGCGGTGACGTCGATCTGACAGAAGCGTGCGGCCAGGTCGGCGAGGTGATAGTTGGCGTCGCCCGGTTCGATCAGATAGGCCGCCACCGAGCTATCGAGAACCAGACCGGCGGGGTGCTGGCGGCGCTGAGCAAACCACCGCAGCATCTCCTTTGCCCCATGGGCGTGAAAGGGGGCGACGGCCACTGCGGCGGTCACCGCCGGAGCGGCCAACACGTCGGCGGAGATCCAGTGGGCCTGGGCCCCGCCGGGCTCGGCCACGGCCAGGCCGAGCAGCTCGCTACGCCCGGCGTCGCCGGCCCACGCCGGAGCCCAGCCTCGGGGCGACCCGGGCCCGCTCAACACGGCCACCGCGCCCGCAATATCGGCGATCAAGACGCCGACGTCGAGGCGCTCTTTGGACTCGGTCGGGGCCACCATCGTCTCGACCCCTGCGCCCGCTCCGCCTTGGGGGTGCATCGCCGCCACAAGCCGATCAAACAGGGATCGAAACTCCAAAAAAGCGAACAGGTCTCGCACCGCGGCGACATCGAATGAGCCCATGGCTAAGGAGTCGAGGCTCGTCTCCAAGGGCACGTCGCGTACCAAGGGAGTGGCCTGGGCGTTGCTCAGCACCTGGGCGTGGGCGGCGGCCAGATTCTCCCGAAGCTTCGGGGTGAGGGCCCCCAGGTTGGCGTAGATCCCCTCCAGATCGCCGTAGCTGTTGATGAGGCGGGCCGCGGTCTTCTCCCCGACGCCCGGTACCCCCGGCAAATTGTCCGAGGGGTCGCCCCGAAGCGCTGCGTACATCGGGTACTGGACCGGGGTCACCCCGGTGCGGGCAAAGATCCCAGCCTCGTCGTAGAGAACGTAGTCACTGACGCCTCGTCGGTTGTAAAGAACCCGGACGCAGGGGTCCTCCACGAGTTGGTAGACGTCTCGATCTCCGGTGACCACGATGACGTCGTCGCCCCGCTCGCGGCCCTGGGTGGCCAAAGTGGCCAGGACGTCATCAGCTTCGAAACCGGCCATCTCCACCATCGGCAGGCCCAGCGTGTCGATCACCTGGCGCACCAGACCCATCTGCTGGCGCAGAATGTCCGGAGTTTCGGCCCGGCCGGCCTTGTAATCGGGGACCAGGGCGTGGCGAAACGTCGGTTCGGGACGGTCGAACGCCACTACCACCAGGTCAGGCCGGTGGTCTTTGAACAGGTTGGTGAGCATGGACGTGAACCCGAAGACCGCGTTGGTCACCTGGCCGGAGGCGGTCGCCATGTCGGTAGGCAGGGCGAAAAAGGCCCGGTAGACCAGGGAGTTGCCGTCGAGAAGCAGGATGCGGGCCACTGACGGTGATGCTAGAAGCGATGGCCGGACCTACCATGAGGAGCGTGTCAGCCGACGGATTTCACCCCCCTCTCGAGGAATACCTCGAAGCCATCTGGGAACTGGAAGAGGAGGGGGTGGCGGTAATTCAGGCCCGCCTGGTCGAACACCTCGAACACTCCGCTCCGTCGGTATCGGAGATGGTGAGGCGCCTGCGTGACGAGGACTACATATCGGTAGTGGGCAGGGCGTTGAGCCTCACCGAAAAGGGTCGGGCGCGGGCCATCAGCGTGGTACGCAAACACCGCCTGGCCGAACGCCTCCTGACCGACATCATCGGCCTTCCCTGGCACAAAACCCACGTCGAGGCCTGCCGGTGGGAGCACGTGATGTCCGACGAGGTCGAGGAGCGCTTGGTGGCCCTGCTCGACAACCCCACCACATGTCCTCACGGCAACCCGATCCCAGGGGCCGGGGGACCCGAGCGCACCCTGGTGGCGTTGGCCGAGCTTCGCCCGGGGGATTGCATTCGTCTGGAGCGTGTGACCGAGCAGGTGGAGGTGGACATGCCGGCTCTGATCTATCTCGACGAAAACGGGTTCACCCCTGGGGCCCGGGCTGAGATTCGCTCAAGGGCTCCCGACGGGACGCTGGTATTAGACCTGGACAATGGGTCGATAGCCCTGGGGCCGGGCCTGGCCAGCCAGCTGTTCGTGGCCAGGGTCTGACGGCGGACCGCGGCTGCATTATCCGCCGGGACTGATTTCGCCTTCGATGATGCGGCGGGCGACATCGGCCATCCGCACTCGCTCGTGCATGGCCTGGCGTTGGATGTAGTCGAACGATTCGCTCTCGCCCATGGCGTGGCGGTCCATCAGCAGGCCTTTGGCCCGGTCCACCAGGCGCCGGGTTTCCAGCTGGCCCTTGAGAATCTGTGTCTCGTCTTCCAAGCTGCGCAACTCTCGGAATCGGGCCAGCGCCACTTCGATGGCCGGCACCAGATCCATCTTCTGGAACGGCTTGACCAGGTAGCCGGTGGCGCCCGCCGCGGTGGCCTGCTCCACCAGGTCGCGCTGGCTGAAAGCCGTCAGGAGCAGCACCGCTGCGGCCCGATCGGCGGTGATCTCCCGGGCGGCGGCGATGCCGTCCATACCCGGCATCTTGATGTCCAGAATGGCGACGTCAGGGCGCAGCTCGCGAACCAGAGCCACGGCCTCATCGCCCCGGCCTACCGAGCCGACGACTTCGTAGCCCTCTTCTTCAAGGATCTCCTGCAGGTCGAGGCGAATGATGGCCTCGTCCTCCGCGATGATCACCCGAACGCCCATCGTCAGTACCCCTGTCCCGGCGCAAAGACCACTAGCCGGGGTCCGCGGTCATTTGGTCCAGGAGCTGGTCCTGGATGCGCTGGATGTTGGCAATGGCCTCGATCAACTCGGTCCGATGGCGCGCCATGGCGTCGGCATGGCGTTGTGCCTGGCGGAACTCGCGTTTTGCTCCGGTGGTCTCCGATACCAGGGCTCGCAATCTCGTCTCCTCCACGGTGTCGGCCAGGGCGGCCAGTTGCTCGTCAGCCACCGCTAGATCGCTTCGCAATCGTTTGAGTCGCTGCGAGGAGTCCGAGAGCCTTCGCTCCAGCATCCGTCTGGCCGACATGTCGGCCAGTGTACGAACCCCGGACGGGTCACCGAAATTGCCTGGGGGGGTCAGCGAAATTGAGCGACTAATTCGGGAACCAGACCACGGCCCGAAGGCGTCGAAGTGACAACGACAGACCAGGAGGACCTACCTTGACCACGACCATGCAGGAGCCGAGTACGACTACCTGTGGAGGGACACCCGGATCACCGGAGCGCCATTCATGGCGACGGCCATGGCGCCTGGCGCTGGTCGCCCTGGCGGCCCTGGTCATTGCCGGCGCGATTATCGCCGTAACCGGAGTGGGCTCCGTCCGCAACGTCGGGTCTTCCAACCCATCGCAAGTCCGAGGGGTCAAAAGCACTAGTGGCTCCGTGGGCGAGAGCGCTCCTGCGTCGGATGCGCAGTTGGACATGGACATCGAGCGCGAAGTCTCGATGGCTCCCAAGACCCAGATCTCGCCACCCACGATTGACGAGGGCACTTCGGTGGTTCCCGACGCCCCCCGCGTGGTGCGGACCGCCAATTTGGGCATCGAAGTACCCAAGGGCGGATTCGCGGCTGCGTTCGACCGGGCCTCATCCATCGCCACCACCAACGGCGGCTTCGTGGCCGGATCGTCCACCTCCTCATACGAAGAGGCCGACGGCTTGTCACAGGAGCGCAATCGTGACGTGCGCACGGGCGACCTGACCCTAAGGGTACCCGCCGATCGCTTCGACAGCACCCGTCAAGCGCTGGCCGGCTTGGGGACAGTGAAGTCCCAGTCCATCCAGGGTGAGGACGTCAGCGGCCAATTGGTGGACTACGAGGCTCGGCTGCGCAGCCTGGCAGCCCAAGAGGATGCTCTTCGCACCCTCCTCGGCAAGGCCACCGCTGTGGGCGAGGTGCTTCAGGTCCAATCTCAGTTGTTCTCGGTCCGCCAGCAGATCGAGCAGCTCACAGCCCAGCGTGCCAACCTGGATCAACGAGCCACGCTGTCCAGCATCGTGGTTTCCCTCTTCGAACCAGGAGCGATCTTCAAGCCCGAGCCGCTTCCGGCGACGGGCCTGGCTGGCAGCTTTGAGCAAGCCTGGAACGGAGCTTTGGCGGTGTTGGGAGGCATGGTGATCGCCATCGGGTGGAGCCTTCCCCTGATCGTCGTCGGAATGGCAATCGCCGGCGGCGTCCGTATCCGGCGCCGGGTGAGGCGCTCATAGACTCCGCCGCCATGGCGGCCGACCCCACCAGGTGGGGCGTGGAGCCCGGATATCACGATGATCTTGGGCAGTGGCGGGTGCCCGGGGCCGAGGCCGTCACTGCCATCCTCACGGCGATGGGCGCCGCTCAGGACGTTCCCCCCGGTCCCGATGTGCTCGTCGTAAGGCCCGGGCAGGCCGCCACGGTCACGGGAGTTCACGAGTTGGCAGCCGAGGACGGCGTCGCATCCAACATCGAGGGCGCCCTGCCGGTGGATCTTTCCATCGGTTACCACCGCCTCACCGATCTCGATTCCGGGGCCGAGACCATGGTCATCGTGAGCCCCGGTCGCTGTCCGCAACCCGACCGGAGGGCGTGGGGCTGGGCCGTCCAGGTCTATGCGGTCCGCTCCGCTACGAGTTGGGGAATCGGCGACCTGGGCGATCTGGAGGCTTTGGCCCGCTGGTCGCATGACCTGGGAGCCGGTTTTATGCTCACCAACCCTCTTCACGCCGCCCCACCGGGTCCCGAGCAGACCAACAGCCCTTATTCGCCGAGCAGCCGCCGCTTTCTCAATCCTCTGTATCTCGACATTGCTGCCATACCGGGCGCCGGCGAGATCCTGGCCGGCGGGGACTTGGGGGCGCTGGCCCGCCAAGCCCAGGGCCTCAACACCGAGCGGATCATCGACCGCAACCATGTTTACCGCCTCAAGATGGAGGCACTGGAACTGATCTGGCAAGCCACCAGCCACAACTATTGCGAGCACGACGGCGGAGATTTCGATCGATTCGTCATCGACCGGGGCCACTCACTCGAGTCGTACGCCACCTGGTGCGGGCTCACCGAGCACTTTGGCAACCGGTGGCGGACCTGGCCGGAGCGATACCGCCACCCCAAAGGGCCGAGCGTCGCCAGGTTCGCTCGCGACAACGCCCACCGGGTCCGCTTTCACGCCTGGCTGCAGTGGCTGACCGAACAGCAACTGATGGCCGTGACCACTTCGCTGCCTCAAATGGCCGACCTGGCGGTGGGGGTGGACCCCGAGGGCGCGGATGCCTGGCTCGACCAGGACTGCTACGCCCCGAACTTTTCGGTCGGGGCTCCGCCCGACGACTTCAACCGCGCCGGACAGGACTGGGGGCTACCGCCCTTCGATCCCTGGAGGCTGCGCCAGGCCCACTACGGACCCTTCATCGAAACCCTGAGGGCGTCGCTGCGTCAGGCATGGGGGCTTCGCGTAGACCACGTGATGGGTCTGTTTCGGCTGTGGTGGCTACCCGCCGGCCACAACCCCACCGGCGGGGCCTATGTGCGCTATCCGTCCGACGACCTGTTGGCCATCTTGGCGGTGGAAGCGTGTCGCGCCGGGGCCTGTGTGGTGGGCGAGGACCTGGGCACTGTCTCGCCCCCTATTCGTTCGGCCCTGGCCGAGGCGGGGGTCTATTCCACCCGCCTGGGCTGGTTCGAGGACACCGATCCCGACACCTGGCCCACGGCCTCCCTGGCTGCTCTCACCACACACGACCTGCCCACCACTACCGGAATCTGGAACCGCTGCGATCCGGACTCGGTCAACCTGGAGCCATTGCGGCGGCGCCTGGCCCGTTTGGCCGGAGCCGACCCGGCCCAACCGGCCGGGTCGGTCGCGACATCCGAGGTGGCGGTGGCCGCCCATCGGAGTTTGGCCCGAGCCGGGTCCACTTTGGCGACGGCCACGCTGGACGACGCACTGGGGGTGGCCGAACGGCCCAACGTCCCGGGCACGATCGACGAATGGCCTAACTGGCGCCTGGCCCTGCCCCGTACGCTGCAGGAGATTATGACCGACCCTCTCCCTGCCAGCGTGGCCCAGGCCATGGGTGAAACTCGATCGGGATCGCCCGGTGAAGCCGCGTGATCGAGGGTCTCAGCCTCTGGCTCGCCGCCACCAACTCCTGGATCGTCGCACCCTCCGGACCCGGAGGGGAATGCGTGATCATCGATGCGCCGCCGGAGCCCGACGCGATCCTGGCCCGCCTCGCCCAACACGAACTGAAGCTGGTGGCCCTGATCGCCACGCACGGCCATGTGGACCACGTGGGCGGGATAGGAGCAGTAATTCGGGGGACGTCGCAGGTGCCCGTGCATCTCCACCCCGGTGATCGGGCCATGCTGGGCGACCCCACCTCCGCCGGCACCCTCGGCCGCTTCCTCGACCTCGACGCACTTCCCGGGCCCCCACCCGAGTTGGTTTTCGATCTCGACCACGGTCAGCGGGTCTCGGGAGCGGGCATGGTGTTCACGGCCATCCACACGCCGGGGCACACAGCAGGATCGACCTGCTTTCTTCTGGAAACCGACGGTGACCCGGGCGTGCTCTTCAGCGGCGACCACCTCTTCGCCGGGTCCGTCGGAAGAACCGATATGCCCGGCGGCTCCACCGAGCAACTGATGGAATCCATGGCGACGCGAATCCTGCCGCTCGACGACGAAATCCTGGTCCTACCGGGCCACGGCCCCACCACGACCATCGGCCACGAGCGCGCCACCAACCCGTTCCTCGAAAAGTTCAGAACGGGGCACGGGTGACATATTGCTGTCACGTCGATATGCTTTGATGCCATGAGAACGACGGTGCGACTGGACGACCATTTGCTGCGTAGCGCTAAGGCCCATGCAGCCAAGACGGGGCAAACACTCACTGCCGTCATCGCGGACGGCCTTCGTCGGACCCTCGAGGCTGCGGAACCAGTTGCGGACGACGAGCTCTATCGCGTGGTCACGTTCTCATCTCCGACTCGGCCCGGCGTCGACCTCGACAGCAACGCATCAATCCTCGATGCCATGGAGGGTCGACTCGGGCAGCTAGTGAGTTGATCCTGCCGGACGTGAACGCCCTCGTCTACGCCCATCACCGTGATAGCGCCGGCCACGACGCCTATCGCTCGTGGTGGGAGGGCGTCGTCAACGGCCCGAGCGCTTTCGGAATTGCCGACCTGGTTCTCTCCGGTTTCGTCCGGGTCGTGACCCACCCACGGGTGTTCGATCGACCCCTTCGGCCGGTCGATGCCATGGCGGCGGCCCAGTCGATCCGCGAAAGGGGCAATGCCCGTACCGTCAAGCCGGGTGACCGTCACTGGTCTCTCTTTTCTGACCTGGTTCGCACAACCGACGCTAAGGGAGGCGGCGTTGCTGACGCCTACCTAGCCGCCTTGGCCATCGAGTCCGCCTGCGAGTTCTTCACTTGCGATCGGGGTTTTGCTCGCTACGCCGAGCTTCGTTGGCGCCACCCACTGGACGCCGATCAGTAGCCGGTGGCATAAATGGGCCTACGCGTTTGGTGGGGGCGGCAGGGATCGAACCTGCGACGCGCGGCTTAAAAGGCCGCCGGTCTGCCACTGACCTACGCCCCCCGATTGGGCCGAAAGCTACTCAACGCGGCGGTTCAGGGGTTGCGCAGTAGCGATCGCAGCTGCAGACCAAGCCAGGGGCGCCGGCCCCAGGCCAGAAGACGGCCCCGGCCGACCGCCGGCCACTGATCAATCCGTCCCCACGCCACCAGCAGGAACGCCACCGGATCGACCGACAGATAGCAGTCCACCGGCGAGCGACCCTTGACCGCCGGTGGGGCGGTCGTCGTCACCTTCAGGTCCCCGTCGTCAAAGGCAAGCCAAGCCCGTTCGCCGCCTCGCACCCGGATCTCGAAGGTGGCTCGGCGGCCGGCGGCGGCCTTCTGATCCACCAGACCGGCGCCGAGGGCGCCCAAGGCAGGAAAGAGGAATCGGTTGACGGCCAGGGCGGCGTGGGCCGACGCTATGGGCCAGGCCACCCCCTGGCCCTTGGCTACGTCGTAGCCGTGCACGAGCAGCTCACTGAGCACCTGGGCGGTGATGGTCTCCACGGGAAACGTCACGCCTCCCACCATCCACGGCCTCTCCTCGGTGGCCGCGCCTGCCCCCACCACCTCCAAGAAGCGCTCCACCGACGCCTCGACCCTGGCGGCAATCGCGGCCGGACTTTTGTCGGTCTCGGCCGCCACCAGCATCTTTGACAACGACCCCAGGCTCCAAACGTCCTCCACCATCGCCCCGGCACCCAGCACCGCGGCGGTGGCGGCATCAATGGAATGGGAGAGGTGCATGGCTACGTCGGCAGCCGACCACGACCCGAGACTGGGGTCGGTGGGCAACACTGCGTCACGGACCATGGCCACGAAGCGAGGCGCCACCTCGCTCACCGCTGTCGCCGGATCCATGCCCGACCCTAACGGCCAGCATTCTTGGCCGGCCCGGCAAGGTACGATGACGTGCTCTTTTCGGAGGAAAATCCGCAAAGTTGTTTCGGGGGGGACTGAGATGAAAGACCCATTCGGCCGAGGCCGTGACGCCGCCAGGCGCGAGGAGCTCGAACGCCAGGCCCAGGAGGAAGTCGAACGCCTCACCCGACGCCCGCCCGGCGGTGGCGGCGGCATGGGCGGCGGCGGCATGGGCGGCGGCATGGGCGGCGGCGGC
>Ga0187894_10002301_pt1 | contig 22987 bp, 27 predicted proteins | sample GBC1701081metaG_FD_136650 | JGI IMG/M metagenome (GOLD analysis project Ga0187894, IMG submission 136650) | White microbial mat communities from a lava cave in the Kipuka Kanohina Cave System on the Island of Hawaii, USA - GBC170108-1 metaG ... | reverse complement strand
GCGACGGCACCGGCGGTGGTGCTGGGCGCCGGCGGCGCCGCCCGGGCGGTGATCGCGGCCCTGGTCGATGCCGGCGCGCCCGAGGTGCGGCTGGTCAACCGGACGCGCCAGTCGGCCATCGATCTGGGGGTGCAGTTCACACCCGACGACGGCCGCACGGTGGTCGTGGATGACTGGAGCCGCCGTGATGCCGCGCTGGCCGATGCCGGCCTGCTGGTCAACGCGACGTCGCTGGGCATGACTGGCCAGCCGATGCTCGAGCTCGACCTGGCGCGGCTGCCAACCAACGCTCTGGTCAACGACGTGGTCTACACACCGCTGCACACGGACCTGCTGAGACGGGCGCGCGCGCTGGGCAATCCGACTGTCGATGGCCTCGACATGCTGCTGCACCAGGGCCGCCCCGGCTTTGCCGCCTGGTTCGGCGGCGCCGTGCCGGCCGTGACCCCGGCCCTGCGCACCGCCGTGGCCGGCGACCTGGGAGCGTGAGCCAGTGCGCGCGCCCCTACCACCGGGACTTGCTGTGCGAAGGCCTTGCCGGGCAGGAATTTCCGCATTTGTCGGCCGATCGGGTGGCGTCGTCAGGGCGCCGAATCTCCTTGGTATCTCAACACCTTGCGATTTGTCGGATTTTTCGCAATTTCCGCACGGGGTCGGACAAGGACGATCGAATTTGTGCTTGGGGTCGCTGGCTACCCCAACGGCTGGTGGGTGCGACCGAGCCGGCCTGCCGGCCCTGGGGCGCGTTCTCGCGCGGATGCGTGTTCCTGTGAGCGGGTGCTCCGGGCTAATCTGGGGCCCAACGGAGCGACACGCCAGGAGGCGGTCGGTGTAAGCTTCGAGTCAGCGGCGTTGTCGAGGAACTGAGCGGCCCGCGCGCATGCGGTCGGCGTGGATCGGAGAATGGAAAAAAGCCTGTTCAAATATATCTGGCGGCACAGCCGGCCGGAGCAACTCGTCATCCTGTTTCTGGTCGTGGTGGCGCAGGTCTTCTATTTCGCCTCGCTCAACATCCCCAAGACGATCGTCAACGACGGCATCGAGGGCAAGGCGTTCAAGGCCGTCCAGGAGGTTACTTTCCTGCGCCTCAGCCTGCCGGTGCCTTCGTTCCTCTCCGACTCCGGCTCGATCACGCTGTTCGACGGCCTGTCGCTGACGCAATGGCCCTACCTGGTGGCGATGAGCTGCCTGTTCCTGGTGATGGTCACCGTGAACGGCATGTTCAAGAAGACGATCAACACCCAGAAGGGCCGCATGGGCGAACGCATGCTGCGGCGCCTGCGCTACGAGCTGTACAACCGCATCCTGCTGTTCCCCAACGCCCATTTCCGCAAGGTCAAGCCGGCCGAGCTCAGCGGCATGATCAAGGACGAGGTGGAACCGCTGGGCGGCTTCATCGGCGATGCCTACGTGCAGCCCGCCTTCCTCGGCGGCCAGGCGCTGACGGCGCTGCTGTTCATCATGCTGCAGAGCGTCTGGCTGGGCCTCATCGTGGTGGCGGTGCTGGCGCTGCAGGCTTTCGTGATCCCGAAGCTGCGCAAGCGCATCCTGGTGCTGGGCCGGCAGCGGCAGATCACGGCCCGCCAGCTCGCCGGGCGCATCGCCGAGACCGCCGACGGCGTGCACGAGATCCACACCAACGGCACGTCGAACTACGAGCGCGCCGACATCGCGAACCGGCTGGGCACGATCTTCAAGATCCGCTTCGACCTGTTCCAGCGCAAGTTCACCGCCAAGTTCCTCAACAACCTGCTGGCCCAGACGACGCCGTTCATGATCTACCTGATCGGCGGCTATGCCGTGCTGTCCGGCGAGATGCAGGTCGGCGCCGTCGTCGGCGTCCTGCTGGCCTACAAGGACCTGCCCGGCCCGGTGAAGGAGCTGATCGACTGGGACCAGGCGCGCCAGGAGACCCAGCTGAAGTACGAGCAGGTGGTCGAGCAGTTCGAGCCGGAGAGCATGCTGCCACCCGAGCTGCAGGTGGTGCCGGCGGGACCGGTGGTGCCGCTGGCGGGCGAGGTCGTGCTGTCCGGCGTCACCGTCGCCGACGATGGCGGCGCCAAGCCCCTCGAGGGCGTCAGCCTGGTGGCGCAGATCGGCCGGCGCCTGGCGCTGGTCGGTCCGCCTGGCGGCGGCAAGGAGGCCGTGACGCAGGTCATCGCCCGCCTGATGCAGCCCAGCAGCGGTACCGTCCGCATCGGCAGCGCCGACCTCGCGACCCTGCCCGAGGCGGTCACGGGCGCGCGCATCTCCTATGTCGGGCAGGACGTCTACCTGTTCCCCGTCAGCGTGCGCGACAACATCCTCTACGGCCTCAAGCGCCGGCCGCTCAAGCCGGCGGCCTACGAGGACGCGATGCGGCGCGAGCGCGAGCGGGTCGCGGCCGAGGCGCGCCGCGCCGGTAACCCCGATTTCGACCCGGCCGACGACTGGATCGACTACGAGGCCGCCGGTGCCACGGGCCCCGCCGACATCGACGGGCGAATCGTCGAGGCGCTGCGCGCGGTCGAACTCGAGGATGACATCTACCAGTTCGGTCTGCGCGGCACGATCGACGCGGCGATGCGTCCGGCGGTCGCCGAGTCGATCCTCAAGGCGCGCGACGAGCTGCACGCGCGGCTGGCCGAGCCCGGCATGGCGGCGCTGGTCGAGCCGTTCGACCGCGCCCGCTACAACCGCAACATGTCGGTCGCCGAGAACCTGCTGTTCGGCACGCCGATCGGCAAGACGTTCGATCCCGACAATATCGCTGCCAACCCGCACATGCGCGAGGCGCTGGCCCGCGTCGGCCTTGAGACCGATCTGCTGCAGATGGGCGTCAGCATCGCCGAGACCATGGTGGAGCTGTTCGCCGACCTGCCGCCCGGCCATCCGTTCTTCGACCAGTTCAGCTTCATTGCCGCCGAGGATCTGCCGGAGTTCCGCACGATCCTGAACCGGCGGGCGGGCAAGAGCCTGTCCGACCTCGAGGAGGCGCCGCGCGCGCGGCTGGCGGCGCTGCCCTTCCGCTACATCGAGGCCCGCCATCGCCTCGGGCTGGTCGATGCGGCGATGGAGGAGCGGCTGCTGGCGGCGCGCCGCGCCTTCGCCGAGAACCTGCCGTCCGAGGCCGCCGACGCCATCGAGTTCTACGACCGCGATCGCTACAACTCGGCCGCCACCATCCAGGACAACATCCTGTTCGGCCGCATCGTCTATGGCCAGGCGCAGGGCCCGCAGCGCGTCGGTGCCCTGATCTCGCAGGTGCTGGAAGGTCTCGACCTGCGCGGCGCGGTGATCGAGGTCGGCCTCGACTTCCATGTCGGCGTCGGCGGCAAGCGCCTCGCGGCGGTGCAGCGGCAGAAGGTCGGGCTGGCGCGCGCGCTGGTGAAGCGGCCGGATCTGCTGGTGCTCAACGAGGCCACGGCGGTGCTCGATGGCGCCACGCAGCAGCGCGTGCTGGACAAGATCCTGGAGTTCTGCCGCGGGCGCGGCGTGGTGTGGGCGCTGAACCGCGCCAACCTCGCGGACCGCTTCGACCAGGTCATCGTGTTGCAGGGCGGCAAGGTGACCGCCACGGGCGCGCCGCAAGAAATCACCGGGGATAAAAGCTTCGCCGACCTGCTGGCGGCGGGTTGAGCGCGCAAGGAGAGCCTCATGAGCATCCATGAAGAAGTCGAGCTGCTGAAGACGGTGCCGATCTTCGCCAAGATCGAGCCGGCCAAGCTCAAGCTCATCGCCTTCACGAGCGACCGCCTGACCTACAACGCCGGCCAGGAGCTGTGCCACCAGGGGGACATGGGCGATGCCATGTACGTCATCCTCGGCGGCTCGGCCGACGTGCTGATCGACTCGGAGCGCGGCCCGATCAAGGTGGCCGAGCTGCAGCGCAATGGTTTCTTCGGCGAGACAGCCATCCTGTGCGACCAGCCCCGCAACGCGACCATCACGGCGCACGAGAACCTGACGGCGCTGAAGATCACCAAGGACATGCTGTTCCAGCTGATCGCCGAGTTCCCCCAGATGGCGATCGAGATGATGCGCGAGCTGGCGCATCGCGTGGAGGACATGAACGTCAAGCTGCGCGAGGCCAGGGCGGCGTGACGGCGCGAGGAGAGGGCGGCTTCATGGTGAGCCCTTCATCCCGAGCTTGTCGAGGGGCGAACCATGAAGCGACCTGCACGGTCGATCGTTCGAGAGCCTTCATGGTTCGACAAGCTCACCATGAAGGCTGCCATGGCATCGACAGCTTGCACGGGCGGTCGGCATGAGCCGCCTCGACAGCTTCATACGCCGCATGCAGGCTCAGCGCGACTGCCTGGACTGGGCCGCGGCGCAGGTGCGCGACGTCCGCGGCCCGATCCTTGAGGTCGGGCTCGGCAACGGCCGCACCTACGACCATCTGCGCGGCCTGCTGCCCGGCCGCGACATCTACGTCTTCGAGCGCGAGGTGCGGGCCCATCCCGACTGCGTCCCGGCGGCCGATCGTCTGTTCCTGGGCGACATCCACGAGTCGATCCCGCGCGCCGCGCGCACGTTGGGCCGCAGCGCCATCCTGATCCACAGCGACCTCGGCACCGGTGACCGCGTCGCCAACGCGGCGCTCGGCGAGTGGCTCGGTCCGGCGCTGGATACGCTGCTGGCGCCCGGCGGCTACGTCGCCGCCAACCAGCCGCTCGACGTCGCGCGCTGGACGCGCCTGCCCGAACCGGAAGGCGTGCCGAAAGACCGCTACTTCATCTACCGCGCCTGATTCCCTCTCCCGCATGCGGGAGAGGGAGGGGCCCATCGCGCCAGCGATGGGAAGGTGAGGGCTTCATGCGACGCGCTTTGCGTGAAGCCCTCACCCGGCGCGAAGACGCGCCGACCTCTCCCGCATGCGGGAGAGGTGAAAACCATGAAGCTTGCCAGCACGACGCCTGGCGTCAGGTGCGCCTGACCAGCTTCAACAGCACCAGCAGCACGACGGCGCCGACGATGGAGCCGAGAAACCTCGCGGGCTCGTCCGGGCCATAGATTCCCAGGGCCCTGCCGCCATAGGTGGCGATCACGGACCCGACGATGCCGATGACGATGGTCACGATGATGCCGGCAGGGTCGCGGCCCGGCGTCAGCAGCCGCGCGATCAGGCCGACCACCAGGCCGACAACGATCATGATCAGCAGGTCGAGCACGATACCTTTCCTCCTTCACGTCATCCCGAGCGAAGCGAGGGATCTTCTGCGAAACGGAGCCTGCATTCGAGGAGATGTCTCGCTGCGCTCGACATGACGGACTGGACGGCGCGCCATAGCGGTCTTCGTCATTCCTGCCCCGGTGTCGCCAGCGCCGGCGCCGCCGTGCCCGCAGGCTTCGGCAGCTGCACGCGCAGGCGCCGGATGCGGCGGGCGTCGACGTCGACGATCTCGAACTCGCAGCCCGAGGGGTGGCGGATCACCTCGCCGCGCTCGGGGATGCGGCCGGCCAGCGAGAAGATCAGGCCCCCCAGGGTGTCGACCTCGCCGCGCTCCTCCTCGTCGAGCAGCGGGCCGACCATCTCCTCGAACGCGGCGATCGGCGTGCGGCCGGTAGCGTCGAAGCTGCCGTCCGGCCGCGCCACCAGGCCGGCCATCTGCTCGGTGTCGTGCTCGTCCTCGATCTCGCCGACGATCTCCTCGACCAGGTCCTCGATGGTCAAGAGCCCGTCGGTGCCGCCGAACTCGTCGACGACCAGGGCCATGTGGACGCGCTGGCGGCGCATGTCGAGCAGCATGTCCGACACCGGCATGGTCGGCGCCACGAAGCTGACGCGGCGCAGCACGTCGCGCAGGTGGAAGCGCCGGCCGCTGCCCCAATAGGCCAGCACGTCCTTGATGTGCACCATGCCGATCACGTCGTCGAGCGACTCGCGGTAGACGGGGTAGCGCGAGTGCGCCTCGTGCTGGATCAGCTTGACCGTGTCCTCCAGCGGCGTGTCGATCGGCAGCCCGATGATGTCGGCGCGCGGCACCATGACGTCGGCCACGGTCTTGGCGCGAAGGCTCAGGATGTTGGCCAGGAAGTCGCGTTCCTCGTCACCCAGCGCCGGCATGTCGGGCGGCGCGTCGCGCAGCTCGGGCCGCTCCTCGATCAGCTCCTCGATGACATCGCGGATCTCTTCGCCGCGGTTGCGCTTGCGCAGCTTGCGCAGGATGCGCCGCAAGGGACCGCCTTCGGACGTTCCGGGCGCGCCGGAACTTCGGTCGGACGACGGATCGGACATGGGAGGACTATAGGGACCGCGCCGCCCCGGCGGAAGAGCGCGTCGGCGACCCGGACGACAGGAAATTGCGGCTTGACTCGGCCGACCTCAGCTGCGCAGCAACAGGACGAGGCCGAATGCCAGCGGCAGGATCAGCGGCAACGTGGTGAGCACCACCGCCAGCGTGTTGCGGCCGTGGCGCCAGCACCACAGCCAGGCGACCACCGAGAACACGACGGCGACCGGCGGCCACGACCACACCGACCCCACGAACAACCCGGGCCAGGGATCGCCCGGCGTCGTCGGCGCATCGAACGCCATCACCGACAGGCCGGCCAGCGGCAGCCAGAAGATCAGCAGCACCGCCATGGCGACCTGCGTGCCGACCAGCCAGGCACGCGCAGTGTTGCGTCCGATCAGCGGACGCGGCGTGTCGGGCTGTCGCTCGGACATGCGGATCGACCTCCGGGCGAGGGCGCGTGCGGCCCCGGACGCCGTCGATCCTACATCACAACCTCGATCAGATAAGGCCCCTTGTGGCCCATCGCCCATTGCAGCTGCTTCGTGAAGCCCTCGAGGTCCTCGACGCGCGCGCCCTCGACGCCCATGCCCTTGGCGAGCGCGACGAAATCCAGGGTCGGGCGGTCGAGCGTCAGCATGTCGATGGCGCGCGGGCCGGGATTGGGCGCGCCGACGTCCGACAGCTGGCTGTAGAGGATCTTGTAGGAGCGGTTGGAGAAGATGATGGCGCAGACGTCGAGGCTCTCGCGCGCCATCGTCCACAGCGCCTGGATCGTATACATGGCGCTGCCGTCACCGATCATCGAGATGACCTTGCGGTCCGGGCAGGCGACCGCCGCGCCGACTGCGACCGGTGCCCCGAAGCCGATCGAGCCGCCCATGTTGTTGAGCCAGTCGTGCGGCGGCGCGCCGGCACTGAACGGGAAGAAACCGCGGCCGGTGGTCACCGATTCGTCGACGACGATGGCGCCCTCCGGCATCGTGGCGCCCAGCGCCATGCCCAGGCCGTCGAGCGTGATCTTGCCGCCGGGCTTGTCGGGGCGCTTGGATGCCGCGACGCCGGCGGCCGGCAGGTCGAGCGCGCCCAGCTCCGCGGCCAGCGCCTCGAGCGCCGCCTCGCAGTCGTCCTCGACGCCGCAGAGCCTGGTGATGGTGCAGTCCTCGGGCGCCAGCATGCTGGGCTTGCCGGGATAGGCGAAGAAGGCCGCCGGTGCCTTGGCGCCGCACAGCACCATCTGCCTGGTGCCCTTCAGCACCGCCGTCGCCTGCTCGACGACGAACGGCACGCGCAGGATCTGCACGCGGCCGGCGCCCCGCTGCAGGCGCGCGCCGGCGCCGGCGGCCTGCACCTTGCAGCCCGTCTTGGTCGCGATCTTGCCGGCCAGCTCGAGCGCCCGTGCGCGCAACGCGCGGCCACCCAGCAGCAGCATGCCGGGCTCGCCGTTGGCCAGCGCCTTGGCGGCTGACGTGACGGCCTCGCCGGTCGGCCTTGCCGGCGCTGCCGCGGGCGGTGTCTCGGCGATTTCGTGCGCCGTGCCCCACGCGGTGTCGGCCGGCAGGATCAGGGTGGCGATCTGCCCGGGTGAGGTGCGCGCCGCCTCGATGGCCCGGGCGCCGTCCTTCGCCACCGTCTTGGAGGTCGGCGAGGTTTTCACCCAGTGCGAGAACGGCTTGGCGATGCCCTCGATGTCGGCGGTCAGCGGCGTGTCGAACTTGATGTGGTAGGTCGCATGCTCGCCGACGATGTTGACGATGCCCGAGCCGGCCTTCTTGGCGTTGTGCAGGTTGGCGCAGGCGTTGGCCAGCCCCGGCCCGAGATGCAGCAAGGTCGCGGCCGGCTTGTCGGCCATGCGGTAGTAGCCGTCGGCGGCGCCGCTGCACACGCCCTCGAATAGCCCGAGCACGCAGCGCATGCCCTGCACGCGGTCCAGCGCCGCAACGTAGTGCATCTCCGACGTGCCGGGGTTGGCGAACGACACGCTGACGCCGCCTTTCACCAGGGTGCGGACCAGGCTGTCGGCGCCGGTCATCAACTCGGTCATGGTCTCTCCGTGTCGTCACCTTGTCCGGCGCGCACATTAACGGCCGTCCGACGGCGGCGCCAACCCGGGGGCGGTAGCGCAACCGCATAGCCGCGTTGCGGGCCTACGGCGGAGTCTTCTCCCCTCCAACGTTTCCGCGGCCATTGCGCGCAGCCACGGGCAGGCGCGGCGAGCACGGGCGGAACCATTCCGTGCCCTGGTCTTTTCCTGTTGTGAGACAGAAGAGGATCAGGAGGGTGACGATGGCTCAAGGCAAGCAACAGCGCGGCTTCGCCTCGATGGATCAGCAGAAGCAGCGCGATATCGCGCGCCAGGGCGGTCGCAGCGTGCCCGACGAAAAGCGCAGCTTCTCCCGGAACCCGGGGCTGGCGGCGTCGGCGGGTCGTACCGGCGGGCAGAACGTGCCGGACGAGAAGCGCAGCTTCTCGCAGGATCGCGCGCTGGCGGCGGAAGCCGGCCGCAAGGGCGGCGAGAGCCGCCGCAGCGCGACAGGTGTCGTACCTCACAACGATAACGACGGGAGCGGCAGCGCCGATCCGGAGCGTGCTACCGACGGAGAATGAACACTGCTCCGGCCCGCCCGCCGCCTGCCGTGAGTCTGAAGGATCCACGCCCGCATCGGCGCATCAGCGCCGACCCTTCGCTTTTGCCTCGCGCTACGAGCGAATGCGCGCGGGCGCACGCGGTTTGAAGATGCGTCAGGCGATGCGCAGACCGAAGGGCGGCGTGTTGGGGTTGAGGCCGGTGTACTCGTAGGAGCCGACACAGGGGCCGCGCCTGCCGCGCTTGCCGGGCGCGTAGATCTCGACGCGCTCGTCCTCTTCGACGAACAGCATCACGCCCGGCTTGTACCAGAGGCCGGCGACCAGCGCCTCGAGCCCCGGCTCGACATAAAACTTCTTTGGCATCGTGGCGCGACCTTTCCCCGGCAGGCGAACGATGGATGTTTTGGACAACCGACGTATCGCCGCGCGAGGCGGCCGCTTCAATGTCATGTGCCTGTGAACGGATCAGAACGGATCATTTTCACAACCATTGTAAGCACCGCGATTCAGATCGTCAGCGCCGCCTGCGGGTCGAGCAAGCGCTGCAGCCGCTCGGCGCCCAGCCGGGCACAGCGCAGGATCAGCGCTTTGCGTCGTGCGGCCGCCAGCCGCGTGTCGACCGGCGGCCGCGGATCGTCGCGCAGGATTTCGCCGCCGAAGGCGTCCGCGACAATCAGTCCCACCCCGCCCGGCAGCAGGCCCTGCGGGAAGTCGCCGGCGACGGCGAAGTAGAAGCGGTCGCTCCAGGCGAGATAGTCCTGCCATTTCGCATCGGCCCGGTAGTCCTCGACCGATGACTTCACCTCGACCATGGCGATCGTGCCGTCGTCGGCCAGGGCGACGATATCGGCCCGGCGGCCGTCGGCCAGCGGCACTTCGAGCAACGGCGTCCAGGCCCGCGACCGCCACAGGCGGCAGACCCCGCGCGTGACCGCGAGCGTGACGTCGGGACGCGTGCCGGCCGCCACTGTCGGCATCGGCACGCCAAGTGAAAGCACGCTCATGGACACCATCTGGACCGGGTCGGTACCGCGTTGCGTTGAGGGTAGCCAATGTTGCGTCGTTGTGTTAAAGACGTTCTAATAATGAAAGTCATTATCCGGGGTGTATGTGCGATGAGTTCCGATATGCAAGTTCCGCTGGCGCCGCAGACGGACGCCGATATGAAAGTTGTGTCACGCCGCCGCGCGCTGGCCAGGCTTGGCCTCGCCGCCGGGGCTGCTTATGCCGCACCGACCATCACCAATCTGGATCGCCGCGCGCTTGCGAACGGGACACCCTGCCCGCCGCATTGGCAGAAGGGCCCGAGACCGCCGCACTGCAAATAGTGGTAGGGGTGTCCGCGGCGACTTGCGTCTCGCCGCTAGCGTCCGCACGCTTCTGAAAGACTGCCTTGGGAGCCCGCTTCGGCGGGTCGTTCGCGTCAACGCCGTTTGACCCAGCGCACCGGGCTTGCCCATTCCAGCCGGGCATTCACCATCGGGGAGGCGTTGTAGGACATCAGCATGAACTGGCCGCGGCCGCCGCCCATCTCGACCCGTTTCACCAGGGTCGGGCCGTTGACCACCTTCACGACACAGTCGCGACCCAGGCAGCCCGCCACGTCGACGCCGTGCGCCTGCAGGTCGCGGCTGTAGAACAGGATGTCGCCCTCGCTGTAGACGGGGTACATGCTGTCGCCACGGACCTTGACGGCGACGATGCTCAGCGAATCGCCGGGCGGCGCTTCGACCTCGTCGATACCGGCGCCCATGGCATGGTCATCGATGGGAAAGACCTCCGCGCCGGCGCCGACATAGCCCGCAACCGCGATGACGCGGCGCACGCCGCCACCCGGCCCGTAGCGGAATTCCGAAACCGATACACTGGCCATGTCGGACAACACCTTCAGGGTCACGGGGTCCGGCTCGAAGGCGCCCTTCTCCCAGCGGTGCACCGTCGGCTGCGTGACGCCCAGTCGGGCCGCGAATTCCTGCTGCGTCAGATCCTGCTGCTTGCGCAGCGTTTTGATCCGCTGCCCCAGCTCGAAGAATGGCTCGCGCATGCCCTGCGCCTCCGCGATGCCTTGATAGCATCATCTGAATAATACGGAACCATACCACAAATATATTCCAACTTGAAACACCTCGTAGGGCGATCTCCGGTTGTTTCCAAGGGGTCAAGTCAGGCCCGGCAGTCTCGCACACACGGCCAATATATACTGGCGATGCATTTCAGCAAGTCCGCGGGAGGTTCACTTCTCGGGAGGTCCACCGGGCTGATCCAATCGCCGGATTGGAGATCCCCTCCTGGCCGACGGCAGAGGCTGGTTCGTGCCTCAGGGCCGGGGCATTGGCTTGAGCGGTGGGGCCTCGTCGTCGGGCCGCACCAGCGGACGTTCAGGCCGGGGACGGAAAGCGTCCGCGGCGGTCTCGGCCTTGCGCATCTCGGCTGCAGACATTTTCTCCGCGGCACGAATGCGGACCTTGCCGGCGTTGGTGTCGCCCTGCCGCTCGGCCAGCAGCAGCCACATGTAGCCATCGACGGCATCCTTGGGACCGGCCACGCCGCCGGTCTTCCAGATGCCCAGCACGTATTGCGCGTCCGTCAACCCCTGGCGCGCCGCGCGCGCATACCATTGCTCGGCTTTGGGGAAGTCGCGATCCAACCCGGCGCCCGAAAACAGCGCATTGGCCAGCTTGAACTGAGCCAGGGCGGCACCGGCGTTGGCGGCGATCGTGTACCAGCTGATGGCGCTCGCGGCAGCGGTCTGTGCCGCATCGCCGCGGCTGCTCATCGCCATCCTCGCCGACAGATCGCCCAGAGTCATCGCCGCTTCGGGATAGCCGTTGTCGGCTGCGTGGCGCAGGAAGCGCTCGCCCTCGACCTGATCCTTGCGCACGCCGCGGCCTTCGACCAGCAGCGCGCCATAGCGCAGCGCCGCAGGCAGGTGACCAAGTTCCGCGGCCACGCGGTAATGGCGGACCACGTCGGCGGCGCGCGTTCGGGCCTGGGGCGAGAGCTCGATGGCACGCGCCATCGCGTAGGCGCCATAGGGGTCGCCCGCCTGGGCCGCGCGCTCGTACCAGTGCAGCGCCTGGGCACTGTCGGGCGGGACGCCGCGGCCCTTGGCGTACAGCACGCCAAGATTGTAGGCGGCGCGTGCGATGCCGGCTTCGGCCGCTTCCTGGAAAAGCTGGACCGCGCGCGTCTCGTCCTTGGGCACTCCCTGGCCGGCGGCGTGCTGGAAGGCGAGCAGATATTTGGCGCGGCCGTTGCCGCCATCGGACGCCGTGCGCAGCAGCCGGATCGCCTCCGCCAGCCCGGCGCGGTCGCCCCGCTTCAGCAACGCCGCCGCCAGCCACGCCGCGGCTTCGGCATCCTTGGCGGCGAGCGGTCGCAACTTCTTCTCCGCGCCCGCGACGTCGCCGGCCTCCAGTGTCGCGATTGCGGCCCGCAAGGGATCGCCCGCACCGTCACCGGACTGGCCGTGCGCGGCCGTCGCAAACAGCGCGAGCCAGGCCACAAGAAGGGTTGTCGTGCGAGGGCTCCGCTTCACGCGAGTCGACCGCATCGTCACGGGGCGATCATTTGCGCGGCACGAATGCGTCGGCGGCTTTCTTGGCGCGCTCGAGTTCCTCGTCCGTCATCTCGCTGGCCAGCTGCGCCAGCGCCGGTTCCACGCCGGGCACTTGCAGGCGCGAAGCCAACGCTATGAATTTGTAACCCTCGACCTTGTCGCGGGCGACACCCGCACCTTCGGCCAGGGCGGCGCCGTACACCGCCATGGCACGTGGAAAGCCGCGTTCCGCCGATTCGCGCAGCAGCGGGATCGCCTTGGCAAGGCTGAACATCGGTGACTGGGCAAAGCCGTAGACCTCGGCGCCGAGCAGGAACTGGGCCCGCGGATCCTTGCGGTCGGCCATCGGCCTGAGGATCCGCTCCGCTTTGGCGAAGTCCTTGGCCCGCAACGCGTCGAACGCCGGTTTCAGATCCTCGAGAGGCGGTTGTGTCGGCTTGTCCGCGGCCGGCTTCTGCTCCTGCGTGTCCGCAGGCGGCTTCTGATCGGGGGCCTGGGCGAGGCTGGTCCGATCGAGCACCATCTGCGCGGACAGGGCCGCGATCATCGCAGCGGCGGCATGCCGGAAGTACGATCGCATCGCTTGCCCGTCCTGCTGGTCGGCTGATCGTGCGACGGCCGCGCGGGGGGCACGGGCGCCGGTCGTTGCTATCGCCGCAACATGGCGGAAAGGCGGCCTCGTATCAATCGGGGTCCCGATGACAGCAGACGCAGGACGCAGGGCGGAACGAGAAAGTCCGGTCTCTCTGGTCTCTGTTTTCCGTCCTCGGTCTTCTGGTACCGTGTCGAGCAAGTCGGGGGGAAGTGTCGATGAGCGACGATCGCAACGATGGCACCGTTCGGGTCTGGGATCTGCCGACCCGGCTTTTCAAGTGGACGCTGGTCGGGCTCGTCATCTTCCAGGTCGTGACCGGAAAGATGGCGGGTGGCTGGCTCAAGTGGCACATCTGGTGCGGCTACGCGATCCTGACGCTGCTGATCTTCCGCATCCTCTGGGGGCTCGTCGGCAGCACCACGGCACGCTTCTCCGATTTCGTGAAAGGCCCCTTCGCCGGCCTGCATCATCTGCGCGCGCTGTTGGGTTCGGGTGCGCCGCGGGAGGTCGGGCATAACGCGGTCGGCGGCTGGATGGTGGTCGCGCTGATCCTGGCGTTGCTGGTGCAGGTCGCAAGCGGGTTGTTCACAGAGGATGACCTCGGCATGGGAGACGGCGGCCCACTGGTCGGCGCCGCCGGCGACTCCTGGGTCAAGAGCATGACCAGCCTGCACCACCGCTGGATCAATCTGATCTACATACTAGTCGCGCTGCACGTGCTCGCCGCCGTGCTCTACCTGATCGTCAAGAAGCAGAATCTGATCGTTCCCATGATCACCGGCCGCAAGAAACGCGGCGACGTGGTGGCACCCGGCGCGCCGCCGCCGCCCCTTCGCTTCACCGGCAACCTGCCGGCGCTTGGCTGCCTCGTGGTCGCAGCGGCGATCGTCTACGGCATCGTGCGCATCGGGGGATAGCCTCAGCGTTGCCGCGATGTGGGCATACGCATACGGCCGATCGGATATCCCGATCGGACGCATGCATTTTCGGCCGTGCCGCGTCGAAGAACGAGTGCGCGTCGGTCAGCCGTCACTTGGCGCGGAATTTGTCATGGCAAGCGCCGCATGCCTTGCCGACCGCCTGGCGGGCCTCCTCGATTTTCGCCATGTCACCCGAACCAGCCGCCGCGGCCAGCGCATCGATGGCAGTCCCTTCCGCCTTGTTGGCCGCCGTAAAGCCTGCCTTGTCGGTCCAGATGGCAGGCAATGCCTTGGTTTCGCCCTTGTCTGATCCTGCCGGGAACAGCGCCGGCATCGCCGCCGATAGTTCCTTGAGCTTGGCCGCTGCCGTCACTACCTGGCTCGCCGGTCCCTTGGCGTCGACGACGCCCTTGATCGCCTTCATCTGCGCGCCGGCCTGTTTGCGGTTGTCCTTGCGCGCCGCGATCGGATCACCTTGCGCCAGCACGCCGCCGATCATAGCTCCCGAGAGCGCCAGTCCGATGGCGCCGACGATCAGCCCCTTCCGCATGTTCGCTTCCTCTCTCCGCTGTCGACGGACCCCAAGATCCGTGCCGCACGCCGTCGTCCGCCTGAATCGGCACGCCATCTGATGAAACACTGCCAGCCGCGTTGCCGCCCATCACGAAGCCGTGAGACGGAACGAAAAAACTCAGTGTTTCCAGATAGTAACTTGAATTCCAGAAGTCCGGGGCGAGGCGGCTGACCAGCCGGCCTTCGCTTACCGGACAGCCACTGTCCAGCTTGCTGCAGGCGGTGCCGGGGCCAGCATCTGTCGCACATGCACCATCAGCGCGGTGCCCAGGATCGGCGCCAGCAGGTTCAGGATCGGCACGATGCCGGCGGCAGCGATCAGGATACCGGCCAACCACACGCGGCTGCGCCAGGCGCGGCGCAGTGCTGTGACCTGTGCCATCGGCTGACGCCGCAAGCCGACCAGCTCGAAGTATTCGACGCTGCAGAGATAGCCGTTGACGACCAGAAACAGCGCCAGGCTGGCGATCGGAAAGAACAGCAGGACGATATAGACCGGCAGCAGAACCAGGTTGATGGCGATGAGCAGCAACAGGAATTTCACGCCGGACCAGATGCCGACCCAGACGGGAACGCCTGGCGCCTTGCCGAGGTGCGGATAGTGACGTGCTTCGACTGCGTCAGCGACCTCCTCGAGGAACAGGCTGACGATGATGCCGAAGCAGGCCGGGAACAGGAACAGCGGCAGGATGAAAGCGGCGAGCCCGGCGAGGAACCGCAGCAGCCCGGTGATCCAGCCGCTGATGGTCTGCCCCAGCCATGAGATGTGGACCGTCGGCGTCTCCCCCACCAGGTACCAGGTGCCGATCCACAGCGCGATGTAGAACAGTACCGCGATCCCCAATGAGTTGAGGATCACCCAGCGCAGCTTTGGATCGCCGAGCTGCGCGAACGATTTTCCGACGGCCTCGAACATGCGGCGAATATAGGGTACGGCTGACGACGGTCCAACGGGCTGGGAGCGCGCACCGGCTGGGAGCGCCGGCTTGCAGCCGGTTCATGACTCGGCGCTAGGTACCGGCAAGATGCCGGCGCTCCCAGCATCGTTCACCGAGGGTGGAGTACTTCCGGCGAGTCAATTTCCGCGGTCAAGGCGTGCGGCGCCGACGATCGGGCCGTAGGAGACGCCCTGCACCAGCACCGCGACCGACTGGCCGGCGCTCACGCGGTCGGCCGACACTTTCCAACTCGCCGCTTCACCGTTCCACGTCCCGAGCTTCTCGAACGAGCGCACCACGTTGTGGTTCGTGAGCGTCGCGCCCTTGTTCTCGCCACGCGCCACGGACGTGTGGTGCTGCCGGTCGAACGTCACCAGCCAGATGTCGCAGAGCGTCGCCACCCGGCTCTCGGGCATGGCCACGGCGACGCCATTGCTCGCAGTCCGAGTCAGCGCCGGGCTGACCTTCGTACCGACGCGCTCGGCCGCGATGCGCAGCATCTTGCCAACCTTCGCCGGGTCGGAACCCGGGTCATGGACTACCCCGCCGAACACCATTTCAGGGGTGTAGACGTAGCGCTGCTTCAGGGTCCGCGCATAACCGCGCTGCCGCTCGGTATTGATGGCCGAGGCGAAGGGATCCTTCCAGCCGATATAGTCCCAATAGTCCACGTGCAGGGACAGCGGCAGTACATCGGGCCGCTTGGCAAGTTCGCCAAGCTGGCGGTCGGATGCCGGACAGGAGGAGCATCCCTGCGACGTGAAGAGCTCGACTACCGTCGGCGGTGAGGCTGCCGCCGGTCCCGTCGTCTGTGCGTCGACATCGGCGGCGCCCGCGGATGCAGCGATGGACAACACCAACATGAAACGGCCGAGCGACGACATATCGGCACTCTGGCCATCGCGTCCCGCCGGCGCCAATCACTTAGCGGTGACGGAAACATTTCAGGTTTCCGTGGCGAAACGTCAACCCGCCGGCCTTGGGGCGAGAGCCCCGCTGGACGCGACGTCCGTCCTCTCGCTGCCATCAACAGTCATCCCGAGTGTGGCGAGGGATCTCCCGTGAGCGGTGCACTTGTGCGTCAACTCGCGGGAGATCCTCGCTGCGCTCGCGATAACAAAGATTTCGCCCGACAGGGTGCCTGGAAATGACGGAGTTGGCGTGCCGATTCCGACTCGCAATCCGGGCCGACTTTGTTATGTTATAGGTTAACAATCAGGCAGATGCTCATGACGGTTCACGCCCATCCATCCGAGGCTACGGCCGACCTCGGCACCCGCCTGATGGCGATGAGCGCCGGGCGCCGCTTGCTGTGGGCGGCGGCGGGCGTCGTGCTGCTGTGGCTGGCGGTCTGGTGGGCGTTGTCGTTCGAGGCGAGGGCCGCCACGCCACCGGCCAGTGCCGCCCCGGTTGGAGTCGGGCGATGAGCGCGGCGTTGCGCCTGGTCGATGTCACGGTCGCCTACGATCGGCATCCGGCCGTCCATCACGTCTCGGTCGACATCCCGGAAGGCGCCTGCACTGCCGTCGTCGGTCCCAACGGCGCCGGAAAATCGACCCTGCTGAAGGCGATGGTGGGGCTGGTGCGTCAGGTGCACGGGCGCATCGAGTTCCCTGACCGCACGCGGGCCAAGATCGCCTATCTGCCGCAGCAGTCCGACGTCGATCGCACGTTTCCGATCAGTGTGCTCGACATGGTGCTTCTCGGACGCTGGCGCGGCATCGGCGCGTTCGGCACCGCCGGCCCGGCCGACATCCATGGCGCCGTCCACGCCCTGGAGGCGGTCGGCCTGCGCGGCTTCGAGCGGCGGCCGCTGTCGACGCTGTCGGCGGGCCAGTTCCAGCGGGCGCTGTTCGCGCGCATGCTGCTGCAGGACGCCGAGATCATCCTGCTCGACGAGCCGTTCAACGCCATCGACACGCGCACCACGGCCGATCTGCTGGCGCTGGTGCGGCGCTGGCGCGAGGACCGCCGCACCGTGGTGTGCGTGCTGCACGACCTCGATCAGGTGCGCGCCCATTTCCCGCACGCCCTGCTGCTGGCGCGCGAGCTGATCGCCGCCGGTCCGACCGAGCAGGCGTTGACGGCGGCCAATCTGCTGCGAGCCCGCGCGATGGCCGAATCGTGGGACGAGGCGGCCGACATCTGCCACACCAGCGAAGCCGCCTGACCGGCGCCGGCCGCTTCCGCCATGGATTTCATCTGGGATCTCCTGATCGGCCCGTTCGTCGATCACGGTTTCATGCGCCGGGCGCTGGTGGCGTGCCTGGCGCTGTCGGCCGGCAGCTGCACCGTCGGCGTGTTCCTGATCCTGCGCCGCATGAGCCTGATGGGCGACGCGCTGGCGCACGCCCTGCTGCCGGGCGCCGCCGTCGGCTTCCTGCTGGGCGGCCTGTCCCTGCCGGCGATGAGTGCCGGCGGCTTCATCGCCGGCGCCGCGACGGCACTGCTGTCGGGCGTGGTGGCACGCTACACGTCGCTGCGCGAGGACGCGAGCTTCGCCGCGGCCTATCTCACGGCGCTGGCAGTGGGCGTCATGATCGTCTCGGTCAAGGGCTCGACCGTGGACCTGATGCACATCCTGTTCGGCAGCATCCTTGCCGTCGACGACCTGTCGCTGGTCCTGGTGGCGGCGACTGCGTCGTTGACCCTGATGGGCATGGCGGCGATCTACCGGCCGCTGGTGGTGGAGTGCTTCAACCCCGGTTTCCTCGCCGCCGTCGGTGTGCGCGGGTCGCTGTATCACTATGCCTTCCTGGCGCTGGCGGTGCTCAACATGGTGGCGGCCTTCCAGGCGCTGGGCACGTTGATGGCATTGGGCCTGCTGCTGCTGCCGGCGGTGGCCGCCTCGTTCTGGGCCCGCCAGGTCGTCACCATGGCGCTGGTCACGCTGCCGATGGCGGCCGCGTCGGGTGTGATCGGGCTGCTGATCTCGTACCATTCCAGCGTGCCCTCGGGGCCGGCGATCGTGCTGGTGGCGAGCCTGTTCTATATCGGCTCGCTGTTGCTGGGCACGCGCGACAGCGTGCGGCTGCGGTTCGTGCCACCGGCACATTTGCGGGCGTGAGGGCCGCGCAGGCCCGTGCAGGGGAGCGGCACATGGCAGTGCATCGTCGGGCTGTCTTCGTCTGCTGCGATGGCCTGGGCCGCGACTGGGTACGGCCAGATTACACGCCGATCCTGCATGACATCCGGGCCGCGAGCCTGTGGTGCGCCGGGCATCGGGCGGTCTTCCCGTCCGTGACGCGCACCTCGGCCGCGTCCGTATCGACCGGCTGTCATCCAGGGAAACATGGCCTGCACGGCAATCGGATGGGGCTCCTTGAAAACGGGCGGATCGTCGTCCGCGATGTCGGCAAACCGGACTTCCGCATGCACATGCGCCGCGCGACAGGCATGACGCTGCGGATGCCGACGATCGCCGAACGCGTCGCGAAGGCCGGTGGCTTCGTCGCTTTCTCCAACGTCTCGCCGGGGGCCGCCTATTTCCTCGACCCGGAACACTTCGGCTACGTCTATCACCGGGCCGGCTCATATGCGCCGGGCGGCGAGCCGATCAGCGGCACCGACGCACTCGATGTCAGCCATGACCTCGCCGGCGACTGGGCGATGACGCAACGCTTCTGCGCCGAGATCCTGTGCGACCGGCGGCCTGCGGTCGCCGTGCTGTGGCTGGCCAACCCTGACCTTACCTTGCATGGCAATCCCCTCGGCTCGCCGGCACACCACGAGGCGCTTCATCAAACGGAGCGTTGCGTTCTCGAAGTCTTCCGGACCGTGGAACGACTCCGGCGACAGGGAGAAGAGCTTCTCCTGTTGATCGGCTCGGATCATGGTCAGGAAACCATCGGTGACTGCGTCGACCTGGAAGAATGGCTCTCCACGCACGGACTCGCCTCGTTCCTCGATTCGGGTGACGTCGCCGTGGCGGGCCAGGGAACGGCGGCTCTTCTCTACGCGACGGAACCAGGTCGCTGGCCGCTGCTGGATGTTCTCGATGCGATGCGCCAGCAGCCCTGGCTTGGCGAAGTCATCGCCGATGAAGGACTCGCCGAGCGCGGCCATGCCGCGCGCGGCGGTGTCGTGGCGGCGATCAACATGGCGCGCCGGGATGACTCTAACCCATACGGGGTTCGTGGCCTGCGGTGGACCGTCGCCGAGCTGGGCAAACCGGCCGCCATCGGCAGCGGGCAGCACGGCGGGTGGGGACCGGACGAGATGAATCCCTTCCTTATCCTGAATGGCATGAGTGGATCGCCCGGCAAGATACGGCCGCGCACCAGAATCACCGATATTGCGCCCACCATCCTTCGCTTTCTCGATTTGCCGGTTGATGGTTTCGACGGATCGCCAGTGTCTGCGGGCGCTGCTCCGTGACGAGCGATCACTGCGACGCATCGCGCTCGATCTGTCGAACCTGATTTCGGCATGGACGCCGGTCAGTCCGAACGCCCGTATTCGCGCTCCATCTTGCAAATCCGGATCATGTAGTGTGCGTACCAGGTGCTGCGTCCCTTGGTTTTCGCGATGAGATGTTCCGGGTCGCGAGCCCACGCCGTGATCGCCTCCATGTCCTTCCAGTAGGACACCGCGACGCCCGACCCGTCACCGTTCCTGGCGGGCTCGATGCCGAGGAATCCGTCGTACGTCGCCGCAAGTGCGGCCATGCGCTGCGACGTCGCGACGTGCTCGGCATGGTCGACGTCCGCGTTGATGGAGGTGAACACGACCGCGTAGTAGGGCGGTTTGGGCGTCCTGGATATGAACGGCATGGGACGATCATCCATCGGGTGGATTTGAACGGATCGTGCCGGGAAGCGACCGGCTTACCCCCGCTGCCCAGCATGACATGCTATTCTAGCCTATAGCGTAAAATTTTCTCTATAGAGAAATGCCATGAAACCGCCGCCAGCCATGGACATGGCCGCCTTGGGACGCCGCATCAGGACCCTGCGTCAGCAGCGCGGCCTGTCGCTGGAGGCGCTGGCGGAACGGTCGGACGTCAGCATCAGCATGCTGTCGACGGTCGAACGCGGCCGAAAAGTGCCCTCGATCCTGGTGATGGGCCAGATCGCGACCGCGCTCGATACATCGATCGCGCGCCTGGTCGACGAGGAGCGGGCGCCGCGCGTGATCGTCATGCGCGCCGCCGAGCAGCGGATCATCAAGGATCCGGCCGGCATGGTACGGCGGTCTCTCTCGCCGGTGCTGCCGGGCGTCGAGTTCGAGCTGATGCAGATCACGCTGGCGCCCGGGGTCGACGCCGGCACCTTCCCGCCGCACCGGGCGGGATCGCGCGAATACCTTGCGGTCGAACGCGGCACGCTCACGTTGACTGTCGCCGGGACCGACTATGTCCTACGCGCCGGCGACAGCATCTACCATGATGGCGACTGCCAGCATGGTTATCGCAACGACGGCAGGACGCCGTGTACCTACTACCTGGCCATGGACATTGCCGGCGGGCGCTGATCGTCAGCGCGGCGCCAGCAGCCGGTGCGAGACGAAGCATAGCACGCCGCCGATCCCCATCGCCGCCGCCATCGGCCAGATCGTGCCGTCGAGCAGGTGGCCGACCAGGGTGCCGAAGACGGCGCCGGTGCCGAACTGCACCACGCCCAGCAACGACGCGGCGGTGCCGGCCATGTGCGGATAGCGCTGCATGGCGCAGGCGTTGGCGTTGGGCAGGATGAGGCTGAGGCAGCCGACCATCAGCACGGTCAGCGGGATGAAGGGTGTCAGGCCCAGCGCACCGGTGCGCATCTCGATGAAGCCGCAGACGATCATCGCGGCGCCGGTCAGGGCCGGCGCGATGGCGGCGCGGCGCAGCAGCGCGTCGGCGCCATAACGCGGCACCAGCCGGCTGTTGAGCGTGCTGCCCAGGGTCATGGCCACGACGTTGGCCGCAAATAGCCAAGCATACTGGCTCGGCGCCAGGCCGTAGTGATCGATATAGACGAAGGGCGACCCGGAGATGAACGCCATCATGGTGCCGAACATGAAGGCCGGTGCCATCGCATAGCCCATGAAGTCGCGCGTGCGCAGCAACTGGCCGAAGCGGGCCAGGACCGCGCTCAAGGCCAGGGGCGCGCGATGCTCGGGCCGCAAGGTCTCGCGCACCCCCAGCAGGCCGATCAGCAGGGCGCCCAGGCCGAACGCCGCCAATGTCCAGAAGATGGCGCGCCAGCCGGCCAGGTCGAACACCAGCGCGCCGATCAGCGGCGCCAGCATCGGCGCGATGCTGACGCAGGCCATCATCACCGACATCACCTGCGCCGCGCGGTCGCGCTCGGCGAGGTCGCGCACCATGGCCCGCGCCATCACCACGCCGGCGCAGGCACCGAGGCCCTGCACGAAGCGCAGCGCGACGAGGTGCTCGATCCTGGCCGCATAGGCGCAGGCAAGGCTGGCGAGAAGGTAGATCGCGATGCCGGCGAGCATCACCGGCCGGCGGCCGAAGCGATCGCCCAGCGGGCCGTAGAAGATCTGGCCCAGCCCGAAGGCGATCATGAACGAGGTCAGGGTGAGCTGCGTGTCGGCGTGCGATACGCGGAAATCGGCCGACATCGCCGGCAGCGCCGGCAGGTACATATCGACGGAGAGTGGCGCGAACGCCGACAGCGCCGCCAGCACGGCAATCAGAGCCGGCGTCAGGACGTGGCGCGCCGGGCGCGAGGAGTCGAGGGTCGTCGGTGAAGCGGACACGCGGACTCCTGAGACGCGGAACCTTGGTTGGGCAGGTCGGCGGGGCGTTCCGGGTGGACAGCCCCGCCGTCGTGGTGAGGGCAGGCCGATGTCAGCGCCACGCGGCCCGGACTGGCGTGCGCGGCGTCGAAGTCACGGCCGCCACATGGGCTTGCCGATCTCCTGCAGGGCGTCGGCCCTGCTGAGGCCGATGTCATGCAGCTCGCGCTCGCTGAAGCGCGCCAACTCGGCACGTTCGCGGGCCCGGCGGCGCCACAGGCGCAGCGTGTCGAGCAGGGAGTGCGATGCCGGCCGCGCGCGCGACTCGGCGCGGCGGGTGGCGTCGGGCAGGGTGCTGACGAGGGTCATCGCAGGCTCCCGTCAGCGGCCGTGCACGGCGTCGATCTTGCCCGCCGGCAAGTCGACGTCGCGGCTGCGGAACAGCCAGGCAAAGCCGTTGCGGAAGGTATCGCGCATGGCCTGTGCACGTAGCAGCCGCGCATGGCGCTCAAGCGCGCGTACGTCGTCCGGCGTTGCATTCACCGATTCGCCTCTGGCGATCGCGGACTGGATGGTTCTGAGTGTGTCTTCGCGGAGCATGTCCAACCTCCAAAAATGGTCGAGGTCAGAGCGCTCCTCCCGTTGACCGGGCGGCTTCTTACTGAGCGACCGGCTACTCACAAGATATGGGTCAGCACCTCTGTCATGCCACGGGGTATGCTGCATCGCACCAATGCACTCACTGCAATGCGCCTATTTCAAATGCATGACTGAACAGTTTCACGGCAATGAACCTAAATCCAGCAGTTGCCTCGTTGACGTTCGGTTAGTCCGTTGATTCAGAACGCTAATTCGGCAGGAATTCCAACTGCTCCGCAGTTGCAATTTCTGTCGAATCGACCTTCTGAATC
>Ga0187894_10002300_pt1 | contig 23006 bp, 18 predicted proteins | sample GBC1701081metaG_FD_136650 | JGI IMG/M metagenome (GOLD analysis project Ga0187894, IMG submission 136650) | White microbial mat communities from a lava cave in the Kipuka Kanohina Cave System on the Island of Hawaii, USA - GBC170108-1 metaG ... | reverse complement strand
TGGCCGGCGCCCGGGAGGCGTACGAGGCCAAGGACTACGGCTTCATGTTCACCCGCAGCTTCGAGGATCCCGACGGACACATCTGGGAGCTGTTCTGGATGGACCCGGCGCAGGTGCCGAAGGGGTAGCGTTGAGGATCGGTAGTCTGCCGTTGGACCATCGACGCCTGTCGGCCGAGTTGACGGATACCGGGTGCCAGCTGAAATGCGCCGAGTCAGTTGCCTTCATGGTGAGCTTGTCGAACCATGAAGGCCTCGCACCAGCGATGGTGCGGCGCTTCATGGTTCGACAAGCTCACCATGAAGCGATTCTCTCACTTCAAAGAAAGAACGGGGCCGCACGCGGCCCCGTTCCTTATCCACCAGGTTGAGACCCGGTCGCCCTACTCGGCCGCCATCCTCGGCGTGACCGCGTCGAGCGCCGCCGACAAGCGTGGCGGCGACAGCGGCAGGTCGGTCATGCGTACCCCCGTGGCGCGCGCGACGGCGTTGCCGACGGCGGCCAGCGGCGGGACGATCGGCACTTCGCCGACGCCGCGCACGCCGTAGGGATGGTGCGGGTTGGGCACCTCGACCAGGATGGTCTCGATCATCGGCAGGTCCGACGCCACCGGCATGCGGTAGTCGAGGAAGCCCGCATTATCGAGCCGGCCCTTGGCGTTGTAGATGTACTCCTCGTTCAGCGCCCAGCCGATGCCCTGCACCGCGCCGCCCTGCAGCTGGCCCTCGACGTAGCTGGGATGGATCGCGGTGCCGACATCCTGGGCCGCGGTGTAGCGGTCGATGGTGACGATGCCGGTGTCGCGGTCGACCGCGAGGTCGACGACATGCACGCCGAAGCCCGGGCCGGCGCCCTGCGCGTTGAGCTGCGCGTGGCCGTTGATCGGGCCACCGGTCCGGCCGGCCGTCGCGGCCAGCTGGGCCAGCGACAGCGGCTCGAACTCGCCGACGTTGCTGCCGGCGGGCCGTGCCATGCCGTTCTCCCACACCACGGCCTCGGGATCGACCTTCCAGGTCTTGGCGGCGCGCACCTTGAGCTCGCGGACCATGTCCTTGACCGAGTTCACGACGGCCAGGCCCGTCGCGAAGGTGACGCGGCTGCCGCCGGTCACGAAGTTGAAGCCGATCGAGCTGGTATCGGCGATGACCGGACGCACCTTGTCGTAGTCGACACCCAGCTCCTCGGCCGCCATCAGGGCGAGCGAGGCGCGCGAGCCGCCGATGTCGGGGTTGCCGGAGATGACCGTCACCGTGCCGTCCTCGGCGACGTGCGCCGCGGCGCTGGAATCGGCGCCGACGTTGAACCAGAAGCCGGCCGCCACGCCGCGGGTGAAGCCCTTCTTCACCGGCGTCTTGTAGTGGGCCGAGTTCTTGACCGCCTCCAGCGTCTCGACGAAGCCGATGGTGTCGAAGGTCGGGCCGTAGCTGGTCTTGGTGCCCTTCTTCGCCGCGTTCTTCAGCCGCAGGTCGATCGGGTCGATGCCCAGTTCCTGGGCCAGGATGTCGAGCGTCGATTCGACACCCCAGGCCGAGATCGGCGCGCCCGGCGCACGGTAGGCCGCGACCTTGGGCCGGTTGCTGACGACGTCAAAGCCGACGACCTTGATGTTGTCGATGTCGTAGCAGGCGAAGCTGGTCCAGCAGGCCGGACCCAGCGGCGAGCCGGGGAAAGCGCCGGCTTGCAGCGCCACCGTGCATTCCGCGGCGACGATGCGGCCGTCCTTCCTGGCGCCGAGCTTGACCTTCACGGTGCCGCCCGGCGCCGGGCCGGAGGCGCGGAACACCTCCTCGCGGGTCATCACCATCTTCACCGGCTTGCCGGTCTTCTGCGACAGGCGCACGGCGACGGGCTCGAGGTATACGACGGTCTTGCCGCCAAAGCCGCCGCCGATCTCCGATGGCGTGACGCGGATCTGCGAGGCCTCGATGTTGAGCAGGCGGCTGCAGAAGCCGCGCACCTGGAAGTGACCCTGCGTCGTCGACCAGATCTGCACCTGGCCGTCCTCGGCCGCCGATGCGAGCGTCGCATGCGGCTCGATGTAGCCCTGGTGCACGGCCTGGGTCGTGTAGCTGCGCTCGATCACGACCTCGGCCAGCTTGAAGCCGGCCTCGACGTCGCCCTTCACGTTGTCCATGCGCTTGGCGATGTTCGATGCCTTTTCCGGAACCGGCTTGACGCCCTCGGTGATGAGGTGGTCGTGCAGGACGGGCGCGTCGTCCTTCATCGCCGCATCGACGTCGATGACGTGCGGCAGGACTTCGTAGTCGACCTTGATGAGCGCCAGCGCCTGTCGCGCCACTGCTTCCGTCGTCGCAGCCACGGCCGCGACGGGATGTCCCTCGTAGAGAGCTTTCTCACGCGCCATGACGTTGCGCGTGATGTCACGCAGGTTGACCTGCATCTCGCCCGTGGGGACGATCACGTTCGGCTGGTCGGGGAAGTCCTTGGCCGTCACCACGGACTTGACGCCCGGCAGGGCCTCGGCGGCCGAGGTGTCGATCGACTTGATCAGCGCGTGCGCGTGCGGGCTGCGCAGCACCTTGCCGATCAGCTGGCCGGGCATGTTGAAGTCGGCGCCGAAACGGGCGCGGCCCGTCACCTTGTCCGCGCCGTCGGGCCGGTCGGGCCGCGTGCCGATCCACTTGTAGCGTTGGCTGCTCATCGTGCCGCCTCCTTCTGCATGTCTGCGGCCACGTCCATGACCGCGCGGATGATCTTGTCGTATCCCGTGCACCGGCAGAGGTTGCCGGCAAGCCAGTAACGCACTTCGGTTTCGGTCGGGTTGGGGTTGCGGTCGAGCAGCGCCTTGGAGGCAACCAGGAATCCGGGTGTACAGATCCCGCATTGCAGGGCGGCGAGCTCGACAAACTTCTTCTGCAGGGGATGCAGCTTGTCGCCCTGCGCCATGCCCTCGATGGTCTGGATGCTGTGCCCCTCGGCTTCGGGCGCCAGCATCAGGCAGCTGCACACCAGGCGGTCGTCAATGGTGATGCTGCAGGCGCCGCAGTCGCCCGAGCCGCAGCCTTCCTTGCTGCCGGTCAGGCCGAGCTGGTCGCGCAGCACGTCGAGCATGGTCTGGTTGGCATCGCACAGGAACTCGACCGGCTCGCCGTTGATGGTGGTGGTGACGTGGGTCTTGGCCATTTTCAGCGACTCCCGGCGCGTTCGACTGCAATTGCTGTGGCGCGCTTCAAGAGAACGCCGGCGATCTTGGTGCGGTAGACGATGGTGCCGCGCTTGTCGTCGATCGGCTTGCAGGCGGCGCGGCAGGCGGCGGCGGCGGCTTCGAGCGCCTTGTCGTCGAGCCTGGAGCCGGTGAGCGCCTTGCCCGCATCCTCGACCAGCAGCACCGTCGGGGCCACGGCACCGAGACTGACGCGGGCGCTGGTGCAGGTGCCGTTCTGGACCGTCAGACTGACGCCGCAGCCGACCACGGCGATATCCATCTCGGTGCGCGGGATCAGCCGCAGATAGGCGTCGCTCGACCCCGGCGGCCGCGCCGGCAGGGTGAAGCTGACCACGATCTCGCCGCGCTCCAGGGTGGTGCGGCCCGGCCCGGCATGGATCTTCTCGACCGGGACCTCGCGGCGTCCCTTGGGGCCTTGCACGGTGACCATGGCGCCCGCGGCCACCAGCGCCGGCACGCTGTCGGCGGCCGGCGAGGCGTTGCACAGATTGCCGCCGGCCGAGGCGCGGCCCTGGATCTGCTTGGAGCCGATCAGGTTGACCGCCTCGACGATGCCCGGCCAGGCCTTCTTCAGCCCGGCATGCTCCCCGATCACGGCGCCCGATACGGCGGCGCCGACGCGGAAGCTGCCCGCCTTCTCGTCGATGGTCATCATCTCGGCGATCTTCTTCACGTCGACGATGACGCCGGGCGACACCACGCCGGCCTTCATCTGCACCAGCAAATCCGTGCCGCCGGCGAGAACGCGGCCGGTGCCATTGGCGGCCGCCATGGCCGCGACCGCCTCGTCGAGGGTGCGTGCTGCTATGTATTTGACGTCGTTCATTACTGCTTCCTCATGACGTTCCCGATCCCGCGCGATGCCCGTAGCCCGGGCGATCCGATGCTATGCTACCGGTACTATAGCCAGCCCGCCACGGGCAGGACAGGCCCCTCGAACGGGGGGCTGGCCTGCATGCGGCGATGTTGCTTGCAGGCGATGGCTCGTCCGGGAATGGCCGGGACGGCGCCGCTCCAGGGCTCGTGTTTTGCCGGAGGACCAGCGCAACCGGCTCACGTCGGCGTCGACCGAGCCGAGGAATCCCGCACCCGCAGCTCCGCTTTGAGGCGGACGACCCGGGGCGGCAGGGCCCGGGCGGTCTCGTTCTTGAGGCGCTCCAGCAGCAGCAGCATCGCCTGGACGCCGATGGCCTGGGTCGGTTGCGCCACCGTCGTCAGGCGGGGATGGAAGATGTTGGCCCAGTCGAAATCGTCGAAGCAGGCGACGGCGATGTCGTCGGGGCAGCGCAGGCCGGCGTCGTAGATCGCCCGCATCAAGCCGAGGCCGGACAGGTTGTTGCAGGCGAAAATCGCGGTCGGCCGGTTGGCCAGCGCCACCAGCCTGTTGGCGGCGCGGTAGCCGTCATCAGCGCCGAAGCGGGCGCTGCTGACCAGCGCCGGCTCGAAGGCGATACCGGCCTCGGCCAAGGCCTGACGGTAGCCCTCGTAGCGCTCGCGCCCGGTCGACAACGTCGCACGGCCGGTGATCAGGCCGATGCGGCGGTGGCCGGCGGCAACCAGGTGGTGGACCGCGTCGCGCGTCGCGGCGGCGTTGTCGATCACCACGGCGTCCGTCTCGAAGCTGTCCACCAGGCGGTCGATCAGGACGACCGGCGTGCGCCCGTTCTCGGCCAGCGCCCGCAGCTCCGGCGTCTCGCCCGCGGTGGCGACGATGAAGCCGTCGACCATGCGGTCGGCCAGCAGCCGCAGATGCATCCGTTCCTTCTCCGGATCCTCGTCACTGCAGCAAAGCATCACCCCGTAGCCATGCCGGTGGGCCATCTCCTGGATGGCGTGGATGACCGTGGTGAAGAACGGATTGGTGATATCGGCGACCATCAGGCCGATGGTCGATGTCGTGCCGGTCTTCAGGCTGCGGGCGATGGCGTTGGTCTTGTAACCAACCTCCCTGATCGCCCTTGTGATGCGCGTCTTGAGCTCGGCGCTGACCGGCGCCGACCCGTTCACGGCCGCCGAAACAGTCGCGAGGGAAACCTCGGCCGCGCGGGCAACGTCGACCATGGTCGGCGCGCGGCGAGCCCGTGCCTCGGGCCGCGCGCCAGCGCCGTTTCCTGATCTTTTGTCGAATCGTTTCGCCATGAACTCCGCATGCGTCTCCCGATCACCGGCCCGATGAAGGACCGGTTACCAGGTTGACCGCCTCGACCGTCTGCCCATCGGTTGCATAAAATATGCCTCATTTCCAAACACTCGTACAAGAGGAAGCCGACTGTCGCAACGCGGTGATCACGTCCGGTAACCGCGATCTACCCCGAGGCGCCGACCGGATCGATTGACGTGATCGAAACGTTTCGATACGACTCGGGGCAACAGCGGTCACGATCAAACGGGCCGAAGCCCCGATCATCGGGAGGGAACGGAAATGGCAGGTTTCAACGGGCTCGGACTCCATCTGGGCAACCTGTCGCGCCTGTCCGACGCCAAGTCGCGCTCGATCAGCCCGGAGAACTTCACCGGCGCGCCCGGCCAGGGCGGCATGGCGACCGAGGGCACCGGCAAGTCGCCGGCGCGCTCGCTGGGCCAGGGGTGGAAGGTGTCGCCGTCGATCGACGTGGCGCCTGGCGCCACCGCCGTGCTGGCGGACATCGAAGGGCCCGGCGCGCTGCAGCACATCTGGGCCACGATCCGCGGCGGGCGCTGGCGGTTCCTGATCCTGCGCATCTACTGGGACGATCAGGAGAACCCGTCAGTGGAGTGTCCGTTCGGCGATTTCTTCGCCAACGGCTGGGAACGCTACGCCCACGTCAACTCGCTGCCGGTCTGCGTCAATCCCGGGCGTGCCTTCAACTGCTACTGGGAGATGCCGTTCCGCCGGCGCTGCCGCGTGACCTTGACCAACCTCGACGAGGTCGAGACCCGAATCTACTACCAGGTCGACTACACGCTGACCGACGTGCCGGAGGCTTGCGCCTACTTCCACGCCAGCTTCCGGCGCTCCAATCCGCTGGCCTACATGACCGACCACGTCGTCGTCGACGGCGTCAAGGGCAAGGGCCACTACGTCGGCACCTACATGGCCTGGGGCAGCAACAACACCGGCTGGTGGGGCGAAGGCGAGATCAAGTTCTTCATCGACAGCGACCGCCAGTTCCCGACCATTTGCGGCACGGGCACCGAGGACTATTTCTGCGGCGCCTACGATTTCGACATCGGCATCTGCGAGCCCGACCGGCCGCACGCCTACACAGAGTATTCAACCGCCTACGCCGGGCTGTGCCAGGTGATCCGGCCCGACGGCATCTACAGGTCGCAGCAGCGCTTCGGCATGTACCGCTGGCACATCATGGACCCGGTGCGCTTCGAGCAGGAGCTGCGCGTCACCATCCAGGCGCTGGGCTGGCGGCCCGACAAGGAGCGGCGCTACCTGCCGCTGCAGGACGACATCGCCTCGGTCGCCTTCTGGTACCAGACCCTGCCGCACGTGCCGCTCAAGGCACTGCCGGAGCGCGACTTCCTCGAGGTGATCTGACGTCCGGGCGGCACCGACATGGCCCGCCACGCGCGCTTCCTGATCGGCCGGCTCGCCGGCTACGTGGCCGTGGTGCTGGTCGGCGTCACCTTCATCTTCATCATCCCGCGGCTGCTGCCGGTCAACCCGGTCGAGGCGATGCTCGGGCGGATGATGTCGCAGGGCGCCTACATGCAGGAGGACCAGGTCACGGCGCTGCGCGAGGCACTGTCCGATGCCTTCGGGCTGAACGGCACGTTGCTCGAGCAGTATTTCGGCTTCCTGCGCCGCGTCATCTTCAGCCAGGACTTCGGCCCGTCGCTGGCGATGTATCCGACACCGGTGCGCGAGCTGATCGGCCAGGCGCTGCCCTGGACCTTCGGGTTGCTGCTGTGCTCGGTGCTGATCGCCTGGCTGGTCGGGAACGCGCTCGGCCTGGTCATCGGCACCATGCCCAACAGCCGCATCTCCAAGTCGCTCGAGGCGGTGGCGATCGTGTTCTACCCGATCCCCTACTTCATCCTGGCGCTCGTGCTCAGCATCCTGTTCAGCTACGTGTGGAAGGTATTCCCGCTGACCACGACGGTGCGCGGCGCGCCGTGGAGCTGGGAGCTGCTATCCAGCGTCGTCTATCACTCGTTCCTGCCGGCGGCTTCGATCATCGCCGTGACCTTCGGCTGGTGGATGCTGTCGATGCGGGCATTGTCCTCGACGCTGATGGACGAAGATTTCGTGGTCTACGCGCGGTTGAAGGGCCTAAGCCGCCCACGCATCCTGCTGCGCTACGTCCTGCCCAACGCCATGCTGCCGCAGGTGACGTACCTCGCGCTGCAGCTGGGCCTGATGTTCAACGGCTCGATCATCGCCGAGATCGTGTTCAACTACCCCGGCGTCGGCTCGCTGATCTACACCGCTATCCTGCAGGGCGACTACAATCTGCTGATGGGCACGGTGTCGCTGTCGATCGTCGCCGTCGCCACCGCCACCCTGCTGGTCGACCTGCTGTATCCGCTGCTCGACCCGCGTATCCGGCACCGATGACATGCCCAGCCGGCTCGCCATCGGCATCATCATCGTCGGGCTGATCATCCTGGTCGGCCCGCTGGCGGCGTTCTTCGCGCCGGATGACCCGCGCATCTGGCAGACCCATCCGCGCAACCTCCGCCCGGAGGTCGAGCATTGGCTGGGCACCACGGCGCTGGGGCAGGATACATTCTGGCTCCTGAGCTGGTCGGTGCGGAATTCGCTGATGCTGGGTGTCGGCGTGGCGGCGCTGGCCACGATCATCGGCGTCGGGGTCGGGCTGCTGGCGGGCTATCGCGGCGGCCCGCTGGACCGGGTGCTGTCGTTCCTGATGGACGCGCTGATCGTCATCCCGAGCCTGCCGCTGCTGATCCTGCTGTCGTCGATGACCAAGGGCCAGACGTCGCTGCTGGCGGTGGGGACCATCCTGGTGATCTTCAACTGGCCGTTCCCGGCGCGCCAGATCCGGGCCGTGGCGCTGACCATGCGCGAACGCGACTTCGTCAACCTGGCCTGGTTCTCGGGCGAGTCCGTCGGCCGCATCCTGTGGCGCCAGATGGTGCCTTACCTGCGCGGCTGGGCGGTGGCGAACTTCATCAACACCATCCTGGTGGTGGTGGCGATCGAATCCAGCCTCGCCTTCCTGGGCCTGTCGAACGACAACGTGCCGACCATCGGCACCATGATCTACTGGGCGCTGAAGTACCAGGCGCTGATCGCCGGGCGCTGGTGGTGGGTCCTGCCGCCGATCATCTCGATCATCCTGATCTTCGTCGGCTTCTTCCTGCTGTCCAATGCGCTCGCCGACCGGATGCGCATCAACCCGATGGCCGCGCGATGATCGTGGTCGACAACGTCGTCGCAGGCTACCGCACGCCGGCCGGCGTGGTGAAAGCGGTGGACCGCATCTCGATGGAGGTGCGGGACGGCGAGATCCTGGGCATCGCCGGCGAATCGGGCTGCGGCAAGACCACCTTGCTGAAGCTGCTTTACGGCAGCTTCGGCGACGGGCTGGAGATCTTTTCCGGCCGCATCTACTGGCGCGACCCCGACGGTGGCCGCACCATCGAATGCGCCGACTTCCACCGGCACTGGTGGGAGATCTTCTCCTACGTGCCGCAAGGCTCGATGAGCGCGCTGAACCCGCTGATGCGGATCGCGCCGCAGATGCTGGACGCCGGCAGCGGCGGCGCCCGGGTCGACAAGACGGCACGACGCGAGCGGATCGCGAAGACCCTGGCCGAGCTCGACCTGCCCGAGCGCACGGTGCGCCTCTACCCGCACCAGCTCTCCGGCGGCATGCGGCAACGGGTGATGATCGGCCTTGCCGCCTACGTGGATCCCGATGTCGTGCTGGCCGACGAGCCGACGACGGCGCTGGACGTCGTGGTGCAGCGCCAGATCCTCGAGAACCTGGTGCGCCTGCAGCGGGCGCGGAAGAATTCGATCGTGATCGTCTCGCACGATCTCGGCCTGCACAGCCAGGTGGCCGACCGGGTGGCGGTACTCTATGCCGGGCGCCTCGCGGAAGTCGGCACGGCCGATGCGGTGCTACGCCATCCCGCGCATCCCTACACGCGAGGGCTGCTCGATGCCCTGCCGCGTCTGGGCGACAAGCAGCCGCGGCTGGGCATCGAAGGGCGGCCACCGGACTTCATGGACATGCCGCAGGGCTGTCGTTTCCACCCGCGATGCAGCCGCGCGATCGAAGCCTGCGGCGGTGTCGATCCCGATCCGAGCACGCTCGCCGACGGGCGCGCCGCGGCCTGCATCCGCCTCGACGAGGCCGTCGCATGAACGACGTGGCGCCCATCCTCGAGGTGTGCAACCTGCGCAAGGTGTATCGGCAGGGCGCGCTGTTCGGCGGCGGCACGGGTCATGCGGCGCTGACCGATGTGTCGCTGGCGTTGCGGCCCGAGGACGGCAAGGTGCTGTCCATCGTCGGCGAGTCGGGCAGCGGCAAGACCACGCTGGCGCGTATCGTGCTGCGGCTGGTGGCTGCCGACTCCGGCACGGTGTCGGTCGCCGGACAATCCATCGTCGCGGACGGACAGCGCACGGTCGACAACCGCACGCTGCGCAAGCTGGTGCAGCCGATCTTCCAGAACCCGTTCGAGGCCTTCAGCCTGCAGCTGCCGCTCGAGGAATATCTGTTCCGTACCGCCATCAACCTGGGCGAAACGGCAACGCGCAACGATCCGCGGCCGGCCGTCGAGGAGGCGTTGATCGCGGTCGGCCTGAGCTACGCCAAGGTCGCCGGCAAGGGCATCCGCGCCTTCTCGGGCGGCGAGCTTCAACGCATCTCTGTCGCGCGGGCGCTGATCGCCAAACCGAGATTGATCGTCGCCGACGAACCGGTCAGCATGGTCGATGCCTCGCTGCGCATGACGATCGTGAACCTGTTCAAGGAGCTGAGCACCCGGCTGGGCGTGGCGTTCGTGTACATCACGCACGACCTCAGCACCGCGTACTACCTGTCGGACGTGATGGCGATCATGCGGCAAGGCGAGCTGGTCGAGTTCGGCCGGCCGGAGGCGATCCTGCAATCGCCGAGCAGCGACTACACGAGGGCTCTGCTGGACGCGATTCCGACGCTGGATCGCCGGTGGGACATATGAGGAGTCACGGAGTGGACTCGTTGACCGAGGATTGCACGCGTTGTCGTCCTGAGCGAAGCGAAGGACCTTGCGGTGGTTGGATCACATCGTCATCCCGAGCGCAGCGAGGGATCTTGCTGGAATGGAGTCTCCCTTCGCGGAAGATTCCTCGCTTCGCTCGGAATGACGACTGATCGCACCACCGCAAGGTCCTTCGCTTCGCTCAGGACGACATGAGGGTATCGATCTTACTTGAAGAGGGAGGGAAACGGACATGAGATTGCGCACACTCATCGCCGCGGCGGCCTTGGCCGCGGTCGGCCTGGCGGAAAGCGCCTGGTCGCAGGGCAACACGGATGTCGGCACGCCACGCAAGGACACCCTTGTCGTGGACATCCTGACGGGGCGCGTCGGCAACCCGCGACGGATGAACCCCTATCTGGAGGGCAACAACGTCGTGCAGGGCCTGCACCAGCTCGCCTACAGCAACCTCTGGGACATCGACACGGTGGAGGGCACGCAGTACCCGGCGCTGGCGGCGACCCTGCCCGAGCCGCTGGACGGCACCTTCACGAAGTGGCGCTTCAAGGTCCGCAAGGGGCTGGCGTGGTCGGACGGCGCGCCGTTCAGCTCGGCCGACGTGGTGTTCACGGCGCGCATGGCGCTGGACAATCCCAAGCTGCCGTACCACCGCTTCATCGTGAACAACATCAAGGACATCCGCGCGGTCGACGACGAGACGATCGAGCTGGAGACGGTCAATCCGCTGCCGAAGATCACCTACTCCTTCGGCTCGGTGATCTTCGGCAACGCCTTCCGCGTGGTGCCCAGGCATGTCTGGGAGAAGGTCGATCCGCTGACCTTCGAGAACTATCCGCCGGTGACGATCGGGCCGTACAAGCTCAAGGACTCCGATCCCAACGGCTTCTGGTTCCTGTGGGAGAAGCGCGACGACTGGCAGCGCACCGACGTCGGCCAGCTGATCGGCGAGCCCAAGCCGAAATACGTGCTGTTCCGCTCCTACGGGCCGGAGGAGAAACGCGTCATCGCCATGGCGCAGAACGAGATCGACATCCTCACAGACATCACGCCGGAGGCGCTCGAGATCCTGCGGGCGCGCAATCCCAAGGTGCGGGCGTGGTACGACGCCTTCCCGTGGGCCAACCTCGACGATCCGTGCCAGCGCGGCATCTCGTTCAACACCACGACCGCGCCCTACGACAAGTGGCAGGTGCGCTGGGCCCTGGCGCTGGCCACCAAGATCGACGACGTCAGCATCGCCACCTTCTCGGGCATGCTGCGCGCCTCGCCGATCCACGTGCCGCCGATCTCGATCCTGATGAAGAACTACCACGAGCCGATGACGGAGTGGCTGAAGGGCTTCGCGCTGGCCGACGGCTACAAGCCGTTCGACGCGGACTATGCGATGCGCATGGGCAAGCGGCTGGCCGCCGAGCGGATCGAAGGGTTGCCAAAGGACGAGGCCGGCCTGCGCAAGCTGTTCGGCGTCGGCTGGTGGAAGCACGATCCGGCCAAGGCGCAGCAGCTGCTGGAGAGCGTCGGTTTCAAGAAGGCCGGCAATCGCTGGATGCTGCCTGACGGCACGCCGTGGAAGATGACGATCAACGCGCCGGCCGACTTCGAGATCCAGTCGCAGCGGCTGGCCTTTGCGGTCGCCAACGAGTGGAAGAAGCTCGGCATCGACGTCAACGTGCAGCAGCAGCAGAGCGGCGTGTTCACCACGGAGTACGCCACCGGCAACTTCCAGGCCGGCTCCTACTGGAACCAGAACTGCGCCATCGGTCCGGATGTCTGGGTGCGGCTGGAGTGGTGGCACGAGCGCTACGTCAGCCCGAACGGCCAGCCGGCGTCGTTCAACCGCGAGCGCTACAAGAACCCCGAGGTCAGCCGCATCATCGAGCAGATGGCGCGGCTGCCGGTGACCGACCCGAAGAACGTCGAGTACGGCACCGCCCTGCTGCAGGAGCTGGTCAGGGGCATGCCCGTGATCCCGATGTTCGGCACGTCCAAGTTCGTGCCGGTCAACACGACGTACTGGAAGAACTACCCGACCTCGTCGAACTACTACGAGGGGCCGTGGTGGTGGTGGTCGAACTTCAAGTACATCGTGGCGCGGCTGGAACCGGCGCAGTAACAGGACGGAACCTCCGCCGGATGTTTCCGGCGGAGGTTCGCACCACCATGAAGCAATCCCTGGCGCTCCACCGACTTGGCCGTAGTCCGGTCGAGATCACGCGTCTCGGCCTGGGCTCGGCGCCCCTGGGCGGCCTCTTCACACCAGTCAGCGACGCCGATGCCGAGGCGACGATCGCGCGGGCCTGGGCGCTGGGGATTCGCTACTTCGATACCGCGCCGCTCTACGGCTTTGGCATCGCGGAGCACCGCCTTGGCGCCTTCCTGCGCAACCAGCCGCGCGACTCGTTCGTGCTATCGACCAAGGTGGGGCGGTTGCTGCGGCGTCCAGCCGGCGGCGATCCGCCTGACGACGATGCCTACAAGGGCACGCCGCCTGAACGGCCGGTGTTCGACTTCAGCTATGACGGCGTCATGCGTTCGGTCGACGAGAGTCTCGGCCGCCTCGGCCTCGACCGGGTCGATATCCTCTTCGTCCACGATCCTGACCACCACCACGACGAGGCGATCGACGGTGCCTTCCGCGCGCTCGATCGATTGAGAAGCGACGGCACGGTGCAGGCCATCGGCGCCGGCATGAACCAGCACGCGATGCTGACGCGCTTCGCGAGCGAAGCGCCGTGCGACTGCTTCCTTCTGGCCGGTCGCTACACGTTGCTCGACCAGAGCGCGCTGTCGGGTCTCACGGCATTGTGCCTGCGGCGCGGCATCGGCCTGGTCCTGGGCGGCGTCTACAACAGCGGCATCCTTGCCGCCCCGCGCGCCGGCGCCACGTTCGACTACAAGAAAGCCGACAGGGCCCTGGTTGCGCGGGCGCGGCATCTCGACTCGCTCTGCCGCCGACACGGCACGGCGCTGAAGGCCGCGGCGATCCGGTTCTCACTGACGCATCCCGCGGTGAGCGGGATCCTGTTGGGCGCACGTTCGGCGCGGGAGATCGAGGAGAACGTCGCCATGGCGAAGCTGGATGTCCCGGCGGCCCTGTGGTTGGACATCCGTCGCGAGGGTCTCATCGATCCGGCGGCACCTCTGCCATGACCACACCTGTCATCGACGCCCATCAGCATTTCTGGGATCCGGCGCGGGCCGACTATCCCTGGATGCAGGACGCGGCGCTGGCGCCGATCCGCCGCGCCTTCGGGCCCGACGATCTCGCACCGTTGCTGGCGGCCAATGGCGTCGATGCCAGCATCGTCGTGCAGTGCCGCTCGGCGCTCGATGAGACCGAGGAATTCCTGGCCGTCGCCGCCGCGACGCCGTTCGTCGCGGGCGTGGTCGGGTGGGTCGACCTGACGGGTGCCGGAGTCGGCGCGACGCTCGACCGCCTGCGTCGCCTGCCGGGCGGGGACAAGCTGGTCGGCATCCGCCACCAGGTGCACGATGAAGCCGACCCCGACTGGCTGTCGCGCGCCGACGTGCGGCGAGGCCTTGCCGCGGTGTTCGAGCATGGGCTGGCCTACGATCTGCTGGTGCGCACGCGCGAGCTGCCGGCCGCCATCGCCGCCGCGCGCGACCTGCCGCAGGGACGTTTCGTGCTCGACCATGCGGCCAAGCCGCCGCTCAAGGGCGGAGTCGACCGGCAATGGGCCGACCGCCTCGCCGCCCTCGCCGCCTGCCCCAACGTCTGGTGCAAGGTCTCCGGCCTCGCCACCGAGGCGTCGTGGGACGATTGGGACGCAGAGAGCCTGCGTCCGGCCATCGATCATGCCTGGCGCTGCTTCGGTGAGGACCGGCTGATCGTCGGGTCGGACTGGCCGGTCTGCCTGCTGGCCGGCAGCTACGACAGCATCAAGGCGGCGACCGAAGCCTGCCTGGCGTCGCTGCGGCCGGCCGCGCTCGACAAGGCCCGCGGCGCCAACGCCGTGCGGGCATACCATCTCGCGATCGGAGATAGCTGATGCTGATCGGCCTGGACCCGCTGCTCGGCCCGGACCTGCTGCATGCCTTGCGCGCCATGGGCCATGGCGACGACCTCGTGCTGGCGGATGCCAACTTCCCGGCGCAGTCGGTGGGGCGACGCGTGATCCGCGCCGACGATTGCGACCTGCCGCGCCTGCTGGCGGCGGTGCTGAAGGTGCTGCCGATCGATCAATTCGAACCGGGCGCCGCCGTGGGCATGGAGGTGGTGGGCGATCGGCTCAGGCGCGAGTCGGTCCATGCCGACATCGAGCGCCTGCTGACGGCGAACGCGCGGCCACGGGCCAGCCTGGAGCTGATCGAGCGTCACGCGTTCTACGCCCGCGCCCGCAACGCCTTCGCCGTCGTCGCCACGGGCGAGCGGCGCTTCTACGGCAACGTCATCCTGCGCAAGGGCACGATCGATCCGTGAGGGTTCCACACGTCATCCCGAGCGCAGCGAGGGATCTTCTGCGAACGGAGACTCCATTCCCAATAGATCCCTCGCTGCGCTCGGGATGACGGACTGGTCGAACCATCGCTCTATGACGAGAGCCCTCACGGCGGCAGCCGGTCGAGCATCTCGGGCAGCAGGGAATTGAACTCGGCGGCGCGTTCGTAGGCGACCCAGTGGCCGCCGCCGGGGATGTAGCGCAGGTCGATGCCGGGCTGATGACCGCGCAGCAGCGTCTCGCGCTCCTCGAAGTAAGGATACGCCGTCGAATCGAACTCGCCCCAGATCGCGTTCAGGCGGGTGCGGATCTTGGGCAGGCAGTCGCTGAGCACGCCGGCCACCGACATGGACCGGCTCTTGGTACGCGCGCGCGTCGAGTTCAGGATCTGCATGTGGATGGCGACGCCATCGACACCCGCCGGATCGGCGAACATCAGGAGCTCGAGGTTGCGCCGGGCCTCGACGGCCAGCCGCTCGGCCGGCATGTCGCGCGTCAGCTTCGTCAGCGCGCCACGCGGCTGGCGGCGCAGGCGGAAGCCGCCGGGGCCGACCAGCGTGACGCTGCGCAGCCGGTCGTCGAGCAGGGTCGATACGTGGCCGCCGACCATGCCGCCGAAGGAGAAGCCGCAGATGTCGAAGCGGCGGTCGCGCGGCAGGATCGCGTCGAGCGCCGCCTTCACGCAATGCGTCACCGACCAGACATCGCGCACGTTGTCGGGCGGGTCGCTGTCGCCCAGGCCGGGCAGATCGGCGGCGTAGACGGTGTAGCGCTGCGACAGCGGCACGACGTTGCGGATCCAGTGGACCCACGAGCCGGAGCCGCCGTGGAACAGCACCAGCGGCGGCTTGCCGGAGGCGCCGCCCCAGACGTGCCACATCATGAGGCCGCCGTTGGGCATCGGCACGCGGACCGCTTCCGCCTGGCTCTCGACCTCGGCGATGTGCTCGGCCGCCGTGCGGCTGTCGGCCATGCGGGGCACGGCGGAGAAATCGGGCAAGGACGCAACGCTCGACCGGGTCTCGGCCGGTTCCGGTTGCGAATGCGTCGTCGGCTTTCCCGCGTCCTCGTCCATCCCGTTCCTTATCAGGTCGAGTGATCGGTTGTGGCAAGCATTTGACCGGCGATGCGCATGCTTGGCGTGCAAGGCACCTTTCACCGCGTGAAGGTATTGCGTACCCGGACGGAGCTGAACATGTAGATCACCCACAGTCCGCTATACAGGATGTGCCCGACCGTTCTGCCAATGTTCATCCCCTCCATGATCCGGGAGGCCGGGATGTGGAGCACCTCCGACACCAGAACAATGTCGCCGATTACCGCCAGGATCGTCGCGATCCACTGGCAGAGGTAGATCTGCGGGTAGTTCCGACTCCGCCGGTACATCGCGGCGACGGCCATGATCTGGACGGCGAGGAGCGCGACAGCGAGCGCCACCTCGCCATAGACGACCACGGGGCCGTTGGGTAGCTGCATCAACTCCCGGTAGTCGGGCAGACTTGTCAGCTCCTGGATCACGGTCGCAAACGGCGCCAGCGTCTGGCCGATAACGACCAGTATCAACCAGCCGCCGAACCCGGCCAGGCCTATCCGCCCCGCGATGTCATCCGTGCTCACTTGTTCTCCCCTCCCCGAGATGGCTCTGGCTGTGCCCCCGCGATAGTTGCATTTCACAATATGAAATACAACTTCAATCGATGTGGTGGGCCTGTGAAAGAGCGGAGTCTCCTTTTGCGGGAGATCCCTCGCTGCGCTCGGGTTGACGGTGTGTTCGAAGCACCGCAAGGTCCTTCGCTGCGCTCAGGACGACGTCAACTCGATGACGATGTTGCCGCCGGGGTCGAGGATGGCGGTGGCGCCGGGCGGGATGACGCAGGTGGCGTCGTACTCCTCGACGATCAGCGGGCCGGCTCGTGGCGCCTTCAGATCGGCGCGGCGAAGGATGGGCGTCTCGATCCAGCCGTGAGTCGGGCCGAAATAGGCTTGGCGCGGTGGCGGTGGCACTGGTTCGGCGCGGCTCGAACGGACACGCTGCGGCACGCCGCTGCCTTCGCGCAGGCCCATGCCGACGACCTGGATCGACACCAGCTCGACCGGTTCCTCCGGGCCGGCGCGGTGGCCGTAGGTCTTCTCGTGCTCCTGGCCAAACGCCTCTTCGAGGTGCGCGACCATCGCGGCGTCGATCGGACCGTCGGGCACGGCCACGGTCAGCTCGTAGCTCTGGCCGTGGTAGTGCAGCGCGGCGGCGCGGCGCAGGCGCATGCCCGCACCGGTGAAACCTTCGACCGCGAGCTGGCCCGTCGCCTGTTCGGCGAGCGCGTCCCAGGCGCGCTGGATGTCGGCGAGGTCGGCCTTGCGCAGCAGGCGGCGGAAGGTGCGGGCGTAGTGGTGCTCGACGTCGGCGTAGAGCAGGCCGAACGACGAGAACAGGCCGGCCGACGGCGGCACCACGACGCGGCTCATGCCCAGCGCCGCCGCCATGCCGCAGGCGAACACCGGGCCGTTGCCGCCGAAGGCGAAGAGGGCGAACGCGCGCGGATCGCGGCCGCGCTCGGTCGATACCGCCTTGATGGCGCGGATCATGTTCGAGGCGGCGATCAGGTGCGCGCCATACGCCGCCTGGTCGAGCGGCAGGCCAAGCGTCGTCGCCACCTTGTCGGCGAAGCTGCGTTCGGCCTTGGCCGCGTTGAGCGTCACCGCGCCGCCGACGAGGTGCGCGGGGTTGATGTAGCCCAGCAGCAGGTTGGCGTCGGTGATCGTCGGGATCTCGCCGCCCTTGTCGTAGCAGACTGGCCCGGGCATGGCACCGGCGCTCTCCGGCCCGATCTGCAGCGAGCCGGCGGCGTCGATCCATACGAGCGAGCCGCCGCCGGCGCCGACCTCGGCGAGGTCGATGGCCGGTACCTTGAGCGTGTAGCCGGCGCCGGTCAGCAGACGCGAGCCGATCATGATGCCGGCGCCGACCGAGTACTCGGCGGCGCGGCTGACCTCGCCGTCCTCGACCATCGCCGCCTTGGCGGTGGTGCCGCCCATGTCGAAGGTGATGATCCTTGGCAGCTGCTTGGCGCGCGCCAGCGCCTGGGCACCGATCACGCCGCCGGCCGGCCCGGACTCGATGATGTTCATGGGCCGCTCGGCCGCGGCGCTGTCGGTGGTGAGCCCGCCGTTGGACTGCATCAGCAGCAGGCGCGCCGGGATGCCGGCCGTGTCCAGGCCCTGGCGCAGCGCACGCAGGTAGCGGGCGACGATCGGCATGACGTAGGCGTTCACCACGGTCGTCGAGGTGCGCTCGTACTCCTTGATCTCCGGCAGCACCTCGAAGGAGACGCTGAGCGGCAGGCCGGGCGCCTTGCGCTTGACGATGTCGGCGATCAGCCGCTCGTGCGCCGGATTGGTGAAGGAGTGCAGCAGGCAGATCGCGATCGCCTCGACCTTCTCGGCCAGCAGCGCGTCGATGGCGCGCTCGGCGTCCTTCGGATCAAGCGCGCGGTCGATGCGGCCGAAGGCATCGACCCGCTCGTCCACGACCTGGCGCAGGTAGCGTTCGACCAGCGGCGGCGGCTTGCTCCAGGCCAGATCGTACAGCCGGGGCATCCGCAAGGTGCGGATCTCCAGGATGTCGCGGAAGCCCCTGGTCGTGATCAGGCCGACGCGGGCACCCTTGTGCTCGAGGATGGCGTTCGAGGCGACGGTGGTGCCGTGGCGCAACTCCTCGATGGCGGTGCCGTCCAGCCCGGTCTCGCCGAAGACCTCGGCGAGGCCGTCGACGATAGCCTGCGCGTAGTTCTCGACGCTGGAGGCGATCTTCTTGGTGTGGATCGTGCCGTCATCGCCCAGCAGCACGATGTCGGTGAACGTGCCGCCGATGTCGACCCCGACGCGGTACTGGACCATGCCCGATTACTCCACGCCCGCATGACTACGCCTTCCCCCGGAGGGGGAAGGTGGCGCGAAGCGCCGGAAGGGGGATGTTCGGACGGACGCGATGCCAACCAGATCAATCGCATCCGGTCGAACATCCCCCTTCCGCCCCTTCGGGGCACCTTCCCCCTCCGGGGGAAGGTAGTGGTGATCGATACCCATCATCTGCAACACCGCTACTCCGCGGCGCGGGCGAGCGGTTGCGGGTCGTGCCATTGGACCTTGGGGATGGCGTGCCAGTTGCGGGTGCGGCGTAGCTCTTCGCGGCGCTTCGCTGTCGCGGCCGCATCGACCTTCCAGTGCGTCGTGTCGATCACGACGCCGTAGTCGGCCAGCGCCTTGGCCGGCGACAGCAGCTCGTTGCGGACGTCCTTGAGGACGGCGGCGGGGGCGCGCTCGAGCGGGTCGCCCCAACCGCCTGCGCCGGCGAGCACGTGGCGAAAGACGTCGCCGCGCCTGATCGTCATGGTGAACTTGCCCGGCAGGACGCGATTCTCGCCGTCGGGGTTCAGGTAGTTCTCCGACGGCAGGCCGGGGTTGCCGCCATAGAGCCCGAACGGCCGGTGGTCGCGCCGGTCGGAGCGAACCTGCAGCATGGCCTCGGACTCCAGGAAGCGGTAGTCGCGGCGGAACGGCACGCCGCCGCGGTACTTGCCGGCGCCGGCCTTGTCGGCGACGAACTCGTAGGCCAGGATCTGCATCGGCTGCTCGGCCTCGGTGACCTCGATCGAGTGCGAGGCCATGTTGGCCATCATGTGCGAGTTGCCGTCGAGCCCATCCTCCCATGGCCGCGCGCCCCAGGCGCCGCAGGTGAAGTCGACATAGATGAAGGGCGAGCGGTCGGCATGGTAGCCGCCGATCGAGATGCCGGTGTTGCCGCCGTCGCCCGCGGCCTTGACCTTGTCGGGGAGCATCATGGCCAGCGCGCCGAACATGCAGTCGGTCATGCGGAAGCCGGTGAGGCCGCGCGCCGCGCAGGCCGCCGGCAGCACGCCGTTGCCGACCGTGCCGGGCGGACAGATCACCTCGATGGCACGGAACACGCCCTCGTTGTTGGGGATGCCGGGCGGCAGCACGGAGCGCACGCCGGTGTAGGACGCGGCTTTGGTGAAGGAGAGCGTGTTGTTGATGGCGCCCTTGACCTGCGGATGCGTGCCGGTCCAGTCGACCACCATGTGCCCGCCTGTCTTGCGGATGGTGACGAAGAGGCGGATGGGCACGCCGTAGTCGACGCCATCATCGTCGATCCAGTCCTCGAAGCTCCATTCGCCGTCGGGCAGCTTCTCCAGCGCGGCGCGGGTCAGGCGCTCGGCGTAGTCCACCGTCTCGCGCATGAACGCCCGGGTTTGCGCCGGGCCGTACTTCTTCACCAGGTCGGCGAACTGCGCCTCCGCGATGTGGCAGGCCGCGAGCTGCGCCCGCAGGTCGCCGAACACCCGGACCGGCAGGCGCACGTTCTTCTCGATGAAGGTCATCAGGGTCTTGTTGACCTTGCCGGCCTCGTAGAACTTCATCGGCGCGATGCGCAGGCCCTCGGCGTAGATCTCGGTCGAGTCCGAGGCGTTCGAGCCGGCGACGCGGCCGCCGACGTCGGTGTGGTGGCAGACCGTGCAGGCGAAGGCCAGGCGCTCGCCCTCGTGGTACAGCGGCTTGAAGACGAAGATGTCCGGCAGGTGCATGCCGCCGTCGAACGGGTCGTTCATGATGAACACGTCGCCCGGCATCATGTCGTCGCGGAAGTGCCGCATGATGGCGTCCATCGCCGTCGGCACGCTGCCGAGATGGCCGGGCAGCGTCAGGCCCTGCGCCACCAGCTTGCCGTCGGCGTCGGCGAAGCCGGTGGAGAAGTCCATGTTGTCCTTGAGCACGCCGGAATAGGTCGTGCGCACGACGGTGAGCGCCATCTCGTCGGCGATCGAGAAGATCGCGTTCTTGAACAGCTCGAAGGCGATCGGGTCGTGCGTGGTGGTCACGGGCGCGGCTTTCCGTTGGCTCTGTCGCAGTGTGGGCGGACCGGACGGTCGGGGGCAAGGTGCAAGCCGTGTGCCGGGCATGCGGTAACAGCGGCGCCCGCCGACGGTAGCGGCCATGACGTCACGAGGATGTCTACAGTACTCACGGCATCCGCCAGCGGGAATTGCGCGAACTCAATTCGGCAGTCCCGACAAGGGCTTGCGGGCATTCGGGCGGGTTGCGCAAATGACTTGCGCAAGTCGGGCCACCCTCTGTCTTCCCATCGGCCGCGGGCGGGCCGATGCTTCGCACGACGGGATAGCGGGAATTGCGCAAACTCGAATCGGCAGCTGCGACAAGCACTTGCCGGCGCGCCGGCCGGCTGCGGAAATCATTTGCGCAAAGCGGCGCGGCCCCGTCTTGCGGCGAGACTGCGAGGCGCCCCTGCAAACCCGTTGCAACAATTGCGGAAAGTCCGACAAATCGTAAGTCGTTGGAATACAAGGACGAGTCTGGCTTCCGACGATGGCACTCGATCGGCCGGCAAATGCGGAAATTCCCACCCGGCCCACCGATCGCGCCAAAGGTTTGAGGCGCCGGATTCGGGTTGGCGCCGACTGCGCGAATTGCGCGAAGTCGGGACGGCATGACAGCCGCCGACGGCCGGCGTGAAACCACGGTGCGCAAACTGCGCAAACTGCGCAAACTGCGCAAACTGCGTGAAGTCGAGACGCCGCTCCGACGGCCGGCGCGAAAAGGGGTAGCGCGAATTGCGGGAACTCGATCCGCCGGTCCACACCACAAGCACTTGCCGGCACACCGGGCGGCTGCGGAAATGATTGGCGCAAGTCGGGCCCACCCGTTGCCTTCTGTCGACCGCGGAAAGGTCGATGCTCCGCACGACGAGGTAGCGGGAATTGCGCGAACTCGATCCGCCAGTCCCCACAAGCACTTGCCGGCACTCTGGACGGTTGCGGAAACTGGTTTGCGCAGGCCTCGGAATGCCTGCTGGCCAGGCAGCCCCGACTGACCGCCGCTGCGCCGGCGGGACTTGCACGAAGGGCGGCAGCTGCCGTCGGCACTCGACACACGACAACGCTCAGGCAGCGCGACGCATGACGCGGCCCGAACGGCGATCGATGGCGCCGGGCGTGCCGGCGGCTGCCGGCAGCAAGGCGAAGGTACGCGCCGCGGCCTTTGCATCCTCGGTTCCTGCGCACTCGATTGTTCTGGATGCCGACCTATGTCACGATCTGTAGAAAAAGTCAAGTACAAATTGCCCGGAACGGTACAAATACGGACCATGTGTCGCATTGTCTTTTTGAGAGTGGAAGCAAAAGAACCAATGGAGACGAGGTGAACGTTGACGATCCGACAGTGCCAGACTGCGCACGATTGCCAGTAAGGACTGTTCATTTGTGGACTGTGCATGTCTGTCGTGCGGAGCGACGGGAAAGTGACGAAATGCTGGCTGCCCGATATGATCGCGGCCGACTGCGCCATGGCGCCCCTGAGGTGGAGTTCCCATGCCTGCCCTTCCCCGCCGCCGCATCGGGCGCACGGCCCTCGATGTCACCGAACTCGGACTTGGTGGCGCGCCGATCGGCGGCTTCCGTGCCACGCTTCCCGACGCCGAGGCCGTGGCGCTGGTGAACGCCGCCCATGACGCCGGGGTCAACTTCTTCGACACCTCGCCGTACTACGGCTATGGCCGCAGCGAGCTGCGGATGGGCGCGGCGCTGCGCGAAAAGCCGCGCGAGAGCTATGTGCTGTCGACCAAGATCGGCCGCGTGATGCACGCCCAGCGGCCCGGCGAGGCGGCGCCCGCGGACCTGAGACCGAACGGCCTGCCCGGATTCCTGCCGACCTTCGACTACAGCTACGACGGCGTCATGCGCTCGCTGGAGCACTCGCACCTGCGGCTGGGCATCGCGCGTATCGACGTGGCGTTAGTGCACGACGTCGACTTCTGGACGACGCAGGACCGCACCGTGCTGGAGGAGCGCTTCCGCACGGTGATGGAGGGCGGCTTCCGGGCGCTCGACGAGCTGCGCCGCGCCGACGCGATCGGCGCCATCGGGGTTGGGCTCAACGAGGCCGACATGAGCCTGCGCTTCCTGCGCGCCGGCGATTTCGACTGCGTGCTGCTGGCCGGCCGCTACACGCTGCTCGAGCAGGGCGCGCTGACCGAGTTCATGCCGGAGTGCGCGAAGCGCGGCGTCTCGGTGATCCTGGGCGGGCCGCTCAATTCCGGCATCCTCGCCGGCAACGTCAAGCCTGGCGCCAAGTACGACTACGCCGACGCGCCCGACCCG
>Ga0187894_10002298_pt1 | contig 23018 bp, 17 predicted proteins | sample GBC1701081metaG_FD_136650 | JGI IMG/M metagenome (GOLD analysis project Ga0187894, IMG submission 136650) | White microbial mat communities from a lava cave in the Kipuka Kanohina Cave System on the Island of Hawaii, USA - GBC170108-1 metaG ... | reverse complement strand
GCGGCTGTTAGGTACTGCGCGAGCGGGCAGCCGAGCCCGCCGGCGCCGATCAGCAGCACGCGCGCCTCGAGCAGCATGCGCTGCCCCTCGACGCCGAAGTCCGGCAGGTTCAGGTGGCGCCGATAACGCTCGAACTGCGCAGGCGTGAGCACCGGAGCGGCCATGACGCGGACGCTAAGGCTCGGTCCCCGAAGCGACAACGCCCGGCGCGTTGCCAGCCCGCGCTACTGGACCGTGACCGTCACCGCCTTGCGCGGGCGATCCTCGAAGCGCCAGCAGATCACCACCGAATCGCCCGCTTTCAGCGCGTGCCAGCCCGCGCGGCCCACGACTCGCGTCTCCGGCGCGCGCTCGAAGCCGATGTTGTCGTCGAGGCGCGAGTCGACGTACAGCTTCCGCCCATCGATCGCGCTGATCTCTCCGCGGAACTCGCGCATGCCGCCGGGACACTCCGCGTGCGCCGCCGCCGCGCTCAGCGTCGCGAGCGCGAGAGCGAAGCCGCAGAGGAAGTTGCGCATTGCACCCACCATCGCATTCCTGACGATGGTGCCGGAGGTGGGATTCGAACCCACACGGACCTCGCGGCCCGGGGGATTTTGAGTCCCCTGCGTCTGCCGTTCCGCCACTCCGGCGCCCGGGCACATCTTTGCGAACTCCGCTCGGCTCCGCAGTTCTTTGCGGGTTCTTGCAGGCCCTTGCGACTCTCCGCTCGGCTTCGCCTCGCTGCGCGCGCGGCCTGCGCCGCTCGCGCGGCGCTGGGCCGCTTGCGCTTCTCGAGCTGCGTTCGCTCGCGGCGTTCAGATCGGAGCGCCGCGCGAGCTGAGTCTGACCTTTACGCGCGTCGGCGATGCCGATAGCTTGCCTCGCCTCTCGGGGCTGTAGCTCAGCTGGGAGAGCGCGTGAATGGCATTCACGAGGTCGTCGGTTCGATCCCGATCAGCTCCACCAAGATCGACGAACGGGGTTCGGCGCGTGTCCGACCCCGTTCTCCTTTTCTAGGCCTCAGCGAACCGCGAGCGCGAGGCGGTTGCGGCCCCCGGACTTCGCCTCGTAGAGCGCGCGGTCGGCGGCTGCGAGCAGCGCTTCGCGTGAGTCGCTCGGGCGTGAGAGCGCGGCGCCGAGCGAGACGGTGACGAGGCCATTCGAGGCGGCTTCGGTCGCGAGGCTCGCGGCACCGCGCAGGCGCTCGGCGAGCGCCGCAAGCGCGGCGGCGTCGCGCACGCGGATGCACAGCAGCGCGAACTCGTCGCCGCCGAAGCGCGCGACCCAGTCGCCGGCGCGCAGCGCGCCGAGCAGGCCGGCGGCGCAGGCGACGAGCACGGCGTCGCCGGCCGCGTGGCCGAGGCGGTCGTTCACGGCCTTGAAGCCATCCAGGTCGAGCGCCAGCACGCCGACGCCTACGCCGCGCGAGCGCGCGAGCTCGCGATCGAGCGCATCGAGGAACGAGCGTCGGTTCGCGAGGCCGGTCAGGTCGTCCTGCGTGGCCTCGCGCTGCAGCCGCTCGGCCTGCTCGCGCTGCGCAGTGACGTCGCGCAGCGTGTTGACCACGCCCCTCAGCGAGCCGTCGAGCACGTTGCGCCCCGCGGTCTCGCACCACACGTAGTGACCCGCCGCGTGGCGGATGCGCAGCGTGCAGCTGTACGAGGAGCCTCCCTCGGCGCGCAGAGCCGCGGCGACGCGCGCCGCCTCCGCGAGGTCGTCCGGGTGGATCAGCTGGTAGGTCCGGTGCTTTGCGAACTCCTCGGGTGTGTACCCGAGCACGCTGCGAACCGAGGGGCTCACGAAGCGAATCCGCCGCTCGGCGTCGTGGATGAAGATCACCTCGTGCTCGAGATGCACGAGTGCGCCGAATCCCAGCTCCGAGCTCGGTGAATCTGCGGATGCCATCAGGCCGCGGCTATCGACCTCGGCGCCGCGCCGCTTGAGGGCGCACCGGGCGACCCGCGATTCGGCCTAGAACGCGCCGTTGGCACGCCCTCACGTCTCGAGCAGCGCGATCAGCTCCCGGAAGCTCTGCTCGACGCTGCGCCGCGCCGTGTTCAGCTGCAACGGCGCCTCGCGGTAGAACGGCTCGCGCGCGCGCAGGATGCGACGCAGGTCGCTCATCGCCTCGCGATTCTTTGCCATCGGGCGCATGTCGCCTTGATCGATGACGCGCTGCATGTGCTCTTCGGGCGACGCCCGGACCCATACCGTGCGCGTGCGCTCGAGCAGCAGCTCGAGCGATGACGGATCGGTCGCGAAGCCGCCGCCCGTCTCGATGACAGCGCGCGGATGGCGCGCGAGCACGGCTTCGAGGCATTGCGATTCGTAGCGGCGGTAACCGGGCTGGCCGTGCAGCGCGAGGATCTCGCCGATCGTCGCGCCGCACTCGCGCTCGATCTCGCGATCGAGCTCGACGAACGGGATGCCCTCGTGCTGCGCGAGCCGTCGCCCGAGCGTCGTCTTGCCGGCGCCGCGCAGGCCAATCAGCGAGATCGAGTCGCGCCGGCTCTCGCCCGCGCGGCCGTAGCGCTGCGCGAGCAGCGCGCGCGCCTCGGCGAGTTGCTCCGGCGTGAGGCGGTTCAGCGTCTGAACGATTAGGGACTGATCGATCGGCCGCGGCGGGGCGTCCGCGACGAGTCTCTCCGGCGCGAAGCCGAGCGCCGCGGCGACGCGCCGCAGCACGATCAGCGATGGATTGCCGCGCCCGGCTTCGAGCTGAGCGAGGAAACGCAGCGACACGCCCGAATCGTGCGCGAGCGCGTTGCGCGTCATGCCGCGCTGCGCGCGCGCGTTGCGCAGTCGCTCGCCGAGGCGCTGCAGCGCGCCGCGCTCGCGCTCGCCGGCGCGCGCCTTGCTGCGGTTTTGCTTCGTCCTCGGCGCGCGTCGCGCCAGCGCCGAGCTCACGGCGCGGCTCGCAGCCGGAAGCGCTGCAGCTTCCCGGTCGCCGTCCTCGGCAGCTCGGCGACGAACTCGATCCAGCGCGGGTACTTGTACGCCGCGAGGCGATCCTTCACGAACTGCTGCAGCTCGCGCGCGAGCGCGTCCGAGCCGACGTGACCCGGTGCCAGCACCACGAACGCCTGCGGTTTCACGAGCCCCTCGGCGTCCGTGCGGCCGACCACAGCAGCTTCGAGCACGGCCGGATGCGCGGTGAGCGCCGCTTCGACCTCGACTGGCGAGACGTAGATCCCACCGACCTTGAGCATGTCGTCGGCGCGGCCGGCGTAGACGAAATCGCCCTGCGGATCGACGTAGAACTTGTCGCCGGTTCGCGTCCAGTGGCCCTGGAAGGTCGAACGGCTGCGCTCGCGCTGGTTCCAATAATGCTTCGCGCTCGTGGGCCCGCGCACGATCAGGTCGCCGATCACTTCGCGCGCGACCGCGGCACCGTCTTCGTCGACGACGCGCGCCTCGTAGCCGGGCACCGGCTGGCCGAGCGTCCCGTAGCGCACGTGCTCGGGTCGATTCGAGATGAAGACGTGCAGCAGCTCGGTCGAGCCGATGCCGTCGAGGATGTCGACGCCGGTGGCCGCCTTCCAGCGGCGCGCGATGTCTTCGGGCAGCGCTTCGCCGGCCGACGTACAGCGGCGCAGGCGCAGCTCCTCGCGCGCGGGCAGCTCGCCGCTCGCGAGCAGGTTCGCGTACAGCGTCGGGACGCCGTAGAAGATCGTTGGCTGGTGCGCGCGCAAGCGCGCGACGACCGCCGTCGGCGTTGCGCGCTCGGCCATCAGCACCGCCGTCGCTCCCGCCCAGAGCGGGAACGTGAGCGCGTTGCCGAGGCCGTACGCGAAGAAGAGCTTCGCGGCGGAGAACACGACGTCGTCCGCCGTCAAACCGAGCACCGCTTGCGAATACAGCACCGCGGTCTCGACGAGGCTCGAGTGCACGTGCACGGTGCCCTTCGGCGCGCCGGTCGAGCCCGACGAGTAGAGCCAGAAGCACGCTTCGTCGCGCAGCGTCGGCGCGGGGGCGAGAACGCCGCTCGCTTCGGCGAGCAGCGCCTCCAGCGAAAGGCAGCCCGTACGCGCAGCGAAAGGCCCGCTCACGATCACGTGCTCTAGAAACCGGCAGCGCCCGAGCAGCGGCGTGAGCTCCGGCAACAACGGCTCGGACACGACGAGCGCGATCGCGCGGCTGTCGTCGAGCATGTACGCGTAGTCGGCGCCCTTCAGCAGCGTGCTCACCGCGACCGGCACCATGCCCGCGTGAATCGCGCCGAGGAACGCGGTAGGGAAGTCGACCCCGTCGTGCAGGCAGAGCAGGATGCGCTGCTCCATTCGCAGCCCGAGGCGCTGCAGCGCGCCCGCGAAGCGCCGGGCGCGCTGCGCGAGCTCGGCGTACGTGACGGAGCCCCGATCATCGACGAACGCGAGCTTCGAGCCGCGCCCGGCGCGCAGGTTGCGCTCGAGGAGGTCGTAGGCTGCGTTGTAGCTCGCCGGAATCTCGATCCGCGGCGGCGTCCCTCGATCGTCGACCGTGCTCAGCTCCATTCCGCCCCCGGTCCTTGCATGCGCTTTTTACCGCACCTCTTCGAGCACGGGTGCACTATAGTGCTCACCATGAAAATCTGAGCTCGCTGCTCTTGGCCAGGCGGGAAAGGGAGCATGGCGACACCCGAAAGCACAGCCGCAGCGGAGGCGGTGTCCTTCGACACGCATCCCGATCGCTATCGGCACTGGCGGCTGTCGTTCGAAGGGCCGATCGCGACGCTGCGTCTGCAAGTCGACGAGAGCGGCGGCGTTCGGCCCGGCTACGCGCTCAAGCTGAACTCCTACGACCTCGGCGTCGACATCGAGCTGCACGACGCGCTGCAGCGCATCCGCTTCGAGCATCCCGAGAGCCGCAGCGTCGTGATCACGAGCGGCCGCGATCGCGTGTTCTGCTCGGGCGCCAACATCTTCATGCTGGGCCAAGCGTCGCACGCGTGGAAGGTGAACTTCTGCAAGTTCACGAACGAGACGCGCAACGCGATCGAAGACGCGAGCGAGCACTCCGGGCTGAAGTTCGTGGCCGCCTGCAACGGAACCACCGCCGGCGGCGGCTACGAGCTCGCGCTCGCATGCGACGAGATCTTGCTGATCGACGACCGCTCCTCCGCGGTGAGCCTTCCCGAGGTGCCGCTGCTCGGCGTGCTCCCGGGGACGGGCGGCCTCACGCGCCTCACCGACAAGCGCCGCGTGCGGCGCGATCTGGCGGACGTGTTCTGCACGACGGTCGAGGGCGTGCGCGGTGCGCGCGCCAAAGAATGGGGCCTCGTCGACGAGCTCCTGAAGCCGCAGCAGTTCGCGGCGCGCGTGCTGGCGCGAGCGCTCGAGCTCGCGCAGCGCAGCGACAGGCCGAGCGATGCGCGCGGCGTCCTGCTCGCGCCGCTCGCGCGCAACGAGACGGCCGGCGGATTCTGTTACGAGCACGTCGAGGTGAAGCTCGAGCCCAGCTCGCGGCGAGCAGAGCTCGTCGTCTCGGCGCCTTCCGCACCGCCGCCATCGTCCCTGAGCGCGATCGTCGCCGCGGGAGCGAGCTGGTGGCCGCTGCAGATGGCGCGCGAGCTCGACGACGCGATCCTGCGGCTGCGCACGAATCATCCCCTGCTCGGTACCTGGCTGCTGCGCACGCGCGGAAGCTCCGCGCATGTGCTCGCCATCGACGCAGCGCTCGAAGCGCACGCGCGCGACTGGCTCGTGCGCGAGACGATCGGCCTGTTGCGCCGCACGCTCGCGCGGCTCGACGTCTCGGCGCGCTCGCTGTTCGCGCTGGTCGAGCCCGGCTCGTGCTTCGCCGGCACGCTGCTCGAGCTCGCGCTCGCCGCCGATCGCACCTACATGCTCGATCAGGCGCAGGCGGATGGCGGCCCGACGCTCGCGCTCTCGGCGCTGAACTTCGGCGCCTACCCGATGGTGAGCCGCCGCGCGCGGCTCGCCGCGCGCTTCTACGAAGCGCAGCAGCCGATCGAGCTTGCGCGCGCGGCGATCGGCCGGGCGCTCGGCGCGCGCGAAGCTTCGGCACTCGGGCTCGTCACGGCGGCGCCCGACGAGCTCGACTGGGCTGACGAGCTGCGCGTCGCGCTCGAAGAGCGTGCGAGCCTCTCGCCGGACGCGCTCACCGGGCTCGAAGCGAACTTGCGCTTCGGCGGCGCCGAGACGCCCGAGACGCGCGTATTCGGGCGGCTCTCCGCGTGGCAGAACTGGATCTTCACTCGCCCGAACGCCGTCGGCGCGGGAGGAGCGCTCAAGGTCTTCGGGACCGGGCGCAAGGCGAGCTTCGATTGGGAGCGCACATGAGCATCGATCGCAGCGCGAGGATCCCTAACAACGTCGATCTGGCGAGCGACAAGACGCTGCAGCGCGCGCTCGAGCGCTGGCAGCCCGAGTTCCAGAATTGGTGGGCCGAGATGGGGCCGGATGGCTCGGCGGCGTTCGAGGTGTATCTGCGCACCGCCGTCAGCGTCGAGGCGAGCGGCTGGGCGCACTTCGACTACGTGAGGATGCCCGACTACCGCTGGGGCATCTTTCTCGAGCCGCCCGACCCGGATCGCACGGTGAACTTCGGCGATCACAAAGGCGAGCCGGCTTGGCAGGAGGTTCCCGGCGAGCACCGCGCGAACCTGCGGCGGATCATCGTCACGCAGGGCGATACCGAGCCCGCGTCGGTCGAGCAGCAGCGTCAGCTCGGCCTCACCGCGCCGTCGCTCTACGACCTGCGCAACCTGTTCCAGATCAACGTCGAGGAAGGCCGGCACCTCTGGGCGATGGTCTATCTGCTGCACCGCCACTTCGGCCGCGACGGCCGCGAAGAGGCGGAGGCGCTGCTGCAGCGGCGCTCGGGCGACGTCGACAACCCGCGCATCCTCGGCGCGTTCAACGAGCGAACGCCCGACTGGCTGTCGTTCTTCATGTTCACCTACTTCACCGATCGCGACGGCAAGTTCCAGCTGTGCGCGCTCGCCGAGTCGGGCTTCGATCCGCTCGCGCGCACGACGCGCTTCATGCTCACCGAGGAAGCGCACCACATGTTCGTCGGCGAGTACGGCATCGCGCGCATCGTGCAGCGCACCTGCGAGGTGATGGCCGCGCAAAAGACGGACGACCCAAAAGCGCTGCGCGAGCTCGGCGTGATCGACCTGCCGACGCTGCAGCGATACCTGAACTTCCACTTCAGCGTGACGGTGGACTTGTTCGGCTCCGACGTCTCGTCGAACGCCGCGACGTTCTACGCGAGCGGGCTCAAGGGACGTTTCGGGGAGACGAAGATCGACGACGACCACCGGCTGACGGACGCGACATATCCCGTGCTCGACATCGCCGGCGGGAAGCTCACGACGAAGCCCGCGCCTGCGCTGAACGCTCTCAACGAGAAGCTGCGCGACGACTACGTCGCCGATTCCGTGCGCGGTGTCGGACGCTGGAACCGCATCATCCAGCGTGCGGGAATCCCCTTCGAGCTCGCCGTGCCGCACAAGGCGTTCAATCGCCGGATCGGCCCGCTGGCGGGCGTGAAGGTGTCGCCCGACGGCCGCGTCGTGAGCGAGGTCGAGTGGGAGGCGAATGCGCCGCATTGGCTCCCGACCGGGGAGGATCGCGCGTTCATCGCTTCGCTGATGGGCCGCGTCGTCGAGCGCGGCAAGTTCGCGAACTGGATCGCGCCGCCGCCGTCCGGGATCAACCGGCAGCCCGTCGATTTCGAGTACGTGCGGTTCGCCTGATCGCCGCGGCGATCCCGATCCGCTCCATCATCCGCTGCAGCAACGAAAGCGCGGGGCCGGGTCGCCTGACCCGACCCCGCGTTCGCGAGCCGCGCTCGATTACGGCAGCTCGCAGTTCTCAGGGAGGATCGGAGGAGTACAGATCGCTCCTCCCTCGGTGATCGTCTGGTTGCCGCCCTTCTCGGTTGCCAGCACCTCGAACTCATAGATTCTGTTCGGCTCGAGGAATTGCTTCGGCACGAGCATGCTCGTCTCGTTCTTGGAGACGTCGGCGTCGAACGCGGTCTTCAGTTTTCCCGGCGGCAATACCGGGGAAGTGACGTCCACGACGACGACGTGGTAGCCGACGATCTGGACCGGTCCGAGATTAGGGAGGATCGGAGCGGTCACCTTCCTCCAGCGGATCAGCAGTGGCGCGTCGTGCGGGACCACGTCGCCGTCCTCCGGCGTGGTGATCTCGGGGCCAGCGGGAATTTTGTGCGTGAGGTTCGCCGTGCCCTCGAACTCCACGCCATCGCTCATGCCTTCGAATTCGTAGGTCCCGGCAGGCCACGCACTGAGCAGCTCGGCGAGCGAGATCGCGTCGCTGGACGGCTCGCAGCCGAGAGCGCTCTCCAGCTCGACGATCGGCGGCTCCACGCGCTCCTGGAAGCCTTCGGTCTGGTCATGGGTCTCCTCCATGCCCTCGACCGCGGCAAAGCTGTAGACGACGTCCTCGTTCGGATCTTCGACCGAGCCTTCCGTAATACCGTCCGTGTCGAAGACGATCTGAATGCCCATGTCGCAAGCCGACGCGTTCGTCTCGAAGTGGACGTTCGTCAGCTTGAACGGCTGAGGCGGGGCGGCGATGGCCATCTGCGAGCCGGTCGCCAACGCCAAACCCGCCATGATTGCGACGGGCAGCGTGCGCTCGTGAGTCTTCATCAGGTTCTCCTTCTGGATGCGACACCAAGCTCGGCGCCGATCCGTTTGCCGGGGCCAAAAGCAACGGACATGCCACGACGCAACCAGCGCGGAACGCACGCGAGCGCGCTCGCACTGCCGAAAGCGGCAGGAGCTGCGCCGGACTCTGCAGTGATTGGGCATCGGCCCTGGAGAGCTGCGTCACTCGAGCCGCGCACTAGCGGCTATGCGCGCCTGATAACTCGTCGTCGGGAGCGGACGCTCTGCGCGACGATGTGCGTCAGGCCGCGGTCGGCGCGCCGTCTCGCTCGTCGTTCGACGCGAGCAGCGCATCGCGCAGCACGCGCACGTGCTCGTCGATCTCGCTCGCGCGCTCTCGGTAACGCTGCTCCCGCTGCGGGTTGCCGCTCGAATGAGCTGCGAGGTGGCGAAACAGCTTGGCGCTCTCGGCGAGGCTGCGAAGCGCCGTCCACAGCGCAGCCTCGAGCTGCTCTTCCTTTGCGGCGCGCAGGCTCTCCTCCCCCCACGCGTGCCCCACTTGGCAGCGGAAGTGCGTCGGCTGCACTCCGTCCTCGACGCTGCGCAGAACTCCGCCGCAATCCGGGCAAGTGAAATTCGAGGGTGTGCCTGGCTGTTGGTCGTGCTCGATCACGTCCGGGTCGGACTCCGTCATCCGGATCTCCGTCTCCGTCTCCTTCGGCAGCTGGCGGTCGGTCCGTTGCGGCTCGAAGCTGACGAGCTCCATCAGGAACCCACCGATGTCCGCGAGCGGCACGATGTGGTCGACGACGCCGGCGGCGATCGCATTCCGCGGCATGTCCGGAACCGTCGCGCTGAACGGATCCTGCGCGACGGTCACTCCTGAGCGCGCCTTGATTACCGCGAGACCGAGCGTGCCGTCGTCGAGATAGCCGCTCAGTACGACCCCGACTGCGCGGCTGCCGAACGTACGGGCGACGCTGCGAAACATCGGGTCGATCGCCGGCCGCTGGCCATTCTCTCGACTCGCAAGAGAGAGGTGGACCCGATTGCCCCGCAGCAGGAGATGGTGATCGGGCGGCGCGACGAGCACCTCACCGCGCCTCAGCGGCTCTCCGTCGCGCGCATGCTCGACCGGCAAGGAGCTCGCCTTGCCGAGGACGCGCGGCAAGACGCCGAGACCATGCGCAGCGATGTGCAGCGTCACCAGAATCGCGGCGGCGAAATCGCCGGGCAGGCTCGCGAGAATCACCTTCAACGCCTCGATGCCACCGGCCGAGGCGCCGAACGCGATCACGTCGAAACTGCGCGCAGGAACGCTTCGAGCGACTGACGCCATTCTCGATGGCGCTGCAAGAATCGTGCTGCGTCTCAGCGAGTCGGAGCCGTCTCAGAGCGCGCCGTCGCGGGCGCGAGGCATTACGCCCAGCTCGTCTACGAATGCCCCCACGGCAAGTGTGGTAGCGATCGCTTCGGCGGCGAAGCGGAGCGGCATCATGTTCGGAGCTGGAAAGAGCCCGCGCTCGACCCAGCCTTTCGTGATTCGCGCGGTCCGCTCGGGCCCCCAGCTCGCCGCGAACTCGGTGCCGAGCGTGTTGCCGAGCACGACGTGCGTGAAGTCGACGTCGGGGTGCTCCATCCGCCACGCGGCAATCAGGCCGGAGAGCGCGAGCTTGGAGACGCTGTAGAGGGAAATGCCCGGCAGCGTCTGGCGTGCCGAGTAGGAGCCGACGTAGATCGCGCGGCCTCGCGCGTCGCGCAGGTGCGGCAGCGCCGCAGCGGTGACCTGCGATGCGCCGAGCAGGTTCGTATCGAGCACCTCGCGCCACTCCTCGCGCGTCGCCTCCGCGAGCAGCACCAGCGGCGAGATGCCTGGTGCGTACAGGAACGCATCCAGCCCGCCGAGCGCCGCCGTGCTGCGCTCGACCACGCTGCGGCAGTCGGCATCGCGGGCGACGTCGCATTCGAATGCGAACGCGTCGGCTCCCTGTGCCCGCAGCTCCGCAGCCAGCGCCTCGAGCCGATCGATGCGCCGCGCCGCGAGCGCGAGACGTGCGCCGGCTCGTGCAGCTACCGCGGCCACGGCTGCGCCGATCCCCGACGAGGCGCCCAGGATGAGCACGCGTCGGCCGAGCAGATCGAGCTGAATCGCCATCCGTGCCCCTGGTTGGGGCGCGCATCCTAGCCTCGGCAGCTCACAGGGATCGCTCGAGTTTCGCGTTGGGACGGAGCCGTCGTCTGCATCGCCAGCGGGTGAGAGCCGCGCGCCGCTGAAAATGGGGCTGCGAAGGCGGAGGTTTTTGCGCGAATCGCCCGGTTTTTCCGGCGCCCTGCCCTGGTTTCGCGCGCGCGAAGCCAAACCTCGAAAATCTCGTGAACAGCTCTGTCGAACTCGCGAGGCGCGGGCTAACTTCTCTGGGTCCTAATGACTTCACGCGCCCGCTTCGGCGGGCTTTCTAATGGGTGGGGGTTTCGTGTTAGCTTCGCCCGCGAGCAGCCGAGATCCCTCCCATCCTTCTGAAGCCTCGGAACACGCGGCCTCTTGCCGGAGGATCGCGTTCCCGGCCTCGCACGCGCGCCGACCTCGCCGCTAAGGAGCTTCGCCTCAGCGTGACCGAGGTCGCGCTGAGTCGGCTGCCGCGCCCGGTCGGGTTCGCCGGCCGACTGCGGGAGCTGTTCGCGCTCGGCGTCGACGCGCACGTCGCATATCAGAAGAGCGCCGCGCGAGCGGTTGCCGGCTTCGAGGCCGAGGTCGCGGTGCGAACCGTGTGCGAGCGCGCCGGCTGGCGCGTCGTGCTCGGCGGACGCTGCGATGGACTGCGGCCCGCTGCGGACGGCGCGAGCTTCGTCGTCGAAGAGCTGAAACACGTCGCGCGCGGCCTGCCGAGCCTCGCACTGCGCGAGGCCGCGAGCGTGCAAGCGGCGCTCTACGCCTGGATGCTCGAGCGCGAACGCGGCTCGCCGTGCGCGGCGGAAGTGGTTTGGCTCTCGCGCCGCGGAGAGACCGCTCGCGAGCAGGCGGCGCTCTCGCGGGCCGAGGCGCTCGCGTGGCTCGACGAGTCGATCGATCGCGCGATTGCGGAGGCGAGCGCCGCGCACGCCGAGAGCGTGCGCCGGCGCGAGGCGGCCTCGGGCGTCGCCTTCCCGTTCGCGCGGCTGCGTGCTGGGCAAGAGCAGATCGCCGCGGCGGTGACGCGCTCGCTCGAAGCGCGCGAGCACCTGTTGCTCGAGGCTCCGACCGGCCTCGGCAAGACGGCGGCGGTGCTGACGGCCGCGCTGCGCTTCGCGCTCGCGAACGACCTGCGCCTGTTCGTGCTGACGAGCCGGACTCTGCAGCAGCGGCTGGCGCTCGAGACGTTACGCCGCATCGCGCCGCCCGGCCTGCGCGTCGCGGCGCATCTCCGTAACAAGCGCTCGATGTGCGCGACCGGCGAGCAGAAATGTCACGAGCAGCTGTGCGGCTTCGCGCGCTCGCACCGCGCAGCGGTTCGCGAGCACGATCTCGTCGCGCGCGCACTGGCAGGCGGCATCGCGCCGGCCGACGAGGTGTTCGCGCTCGGAGAAAGCCACGGCGCCTGCCCGTTCGAGCTGATGTCCGACGTCGCGCGCGCCGCCTGCGCCACCGTCGCCGACGCGAACTACGCGTTCGATCCAGTCGTCGCGCTGCCCGAGCTGCGCGACCCCGACACGCTCGCGCGCAGCGTGCTCGTGATCGACGAGGCCCACGGTCTGCCAGCCCGTGCTCGCGATGCGCGCAGCGCGCGCCTCACGGCCTCGGCCGTGCAAGAAGCGCTTGCCGAGATCGCGCTCGGCAGCTCGCCGCCGCACGAGCGCATGCGCGAGGCAGCCGAGACGCTGCTGCGACTGATCGATCAGCAGGCGCGCGACGCCGTCGGCGAAGCCTCCGACGCTTGCGTACTGGGCGATCTCGCGGCAAGCGAGATCGAGGAGATGCGCGCGAGGCTCGATCAGAGCCTCGGCGAAGCGCTCGACGATCTCGCCGGCGCGCCCGCGTTGGGACCGCACGCCGCCTTTCTCGAGCTCGCGAGCGCGGCGCTCGCGTTTCTCGACACGAATGCAGACGGAACGCACCGCGCGCTCGTCGGGCGCGCGCGCGGCGATGCCTTCCTCGAGCGCACGTGCATCGACGCGAGCCCCGATCTCGCGCGCATCCTCGGCGGCGCGCACAGCGTCGTGACGATGTCGGCGACGCTCTCGCCGCCCGAGTGGCATGCGAGCCTGCTCGGGCTCGATGCGAAGCGGCTCGCGCTGGCCCGCATCGCGGGCGAAGCCCCTGACGAGCGGCTGCGCGTCGTGATCGACGCCAAACTGACGACCACCGCCGAGTCGCGCGAGCGAGAGCGCGCAAAGCTCGTGAGGCGGCTCGGCGAGCTGGCGGATGCGACGCCGGGCAACGTGCTCGTCGTCGGTCCGAGCTTCGCGTGGCTCGCGCAGCTCGCGCGTGCGCTCGAAGACGCCGGGCGCAGCGTCGCGCTCGAGCAGCCGGGCGCCGACCGGCGCGAGCGCGAGCGCTGGATTGCAGAGCTGGCGGGCGCGAGCGGCGTGCTGGCGCTCGCGATCGCGGGTGGGGCGCTGACCGAGGGCTTCGACACGAGCGGTCTCGGCCTCCGTGCGGTCGCGGTGTTGGGGCCGTGCATCCCGGCACTCGACGCGCGGCGCGAGCTCGAGCGCGAGCACTACGACGAGACGCTCGGCGACGGCTTCGCGCTCGCATATGCGCTGCCCGGCATGACGCGCGTGATTCAGTCCGCGGGGCGCCTGCTGCGCCAGGAAAGCGATCGCGGTGTGATCGCGCTCTACGGCGCCCGCTTCTTGCGCGAGCCCTACCGCAGCCTGCTGCCCGCTGCGTGGCTGCGCGGCCGAGACCCGGAAGAGCTCGCCGGCAATCCGGCGCGCGTCGCGCGCGAGTTCTTCGCCTAGCGGCGCGCGCCGTTCGCGCGGCCGCACATGCGCGAGACGATCGCGACGATCGGCTCGACGCCCGCACTGAGCGCCTTGCGCGAGATGCTCTCGTTCGGCTGATGCGCTTCCGCGAGGTCTCCCGGCCCGCAGATCAGCGAGTCGATGCCGGCCACCGCGAAGCGGCCCGCATCGGTGCAGTAGGGCGCGCCGCCCACCTCGCTGCCCCCGAACTGCGCGAGCAGCTCGCGCTCGAGCGGTGTGCCGCGCGGCGTGAGCAGCCCGGGCGCGGCGGTCGCCGGCAGCACGTCGACCGCGAGCGGCAACTCGCTGCCCGGGTCGCGCAGCGGCTCGGCTAACAAGCGCGCACGCGCTTCACGCCAGATCGCGAGCGGATCCTCGTCGGGCAGCGGCCGATAGCTCACCAGCAGCGTGCACGACTCGGCGATCATGTTCGAGGCGCTGCCGCCGTGGATCGTGCCGAGATTCAGCGTCGCGTAGGGCGCCTCCGGGAACAGCGCAGCGAAGCGCGCGCTCCACCGCGCGCGCAGCTCCGCCTGCAGGCGGCCGAGGCGGATCGCCGCCTCCGCGGCGCCCGCGATCGCATTCGCGCCCGCCTCGGGCACGCTCGAGTGCCCGCCGCGCCCCGCGATCTGCACCCGGAACGAGACGACGCCCTTGTGAGCGTGGAACACGCGCCCCGAGGTCGGCTCGCCGATCCAGGCGAGCTTCGGCGGCGGCATTTCGCCTAACAAGCGAGCCAGCTCGGGCACGAGGCGCTGCGCGCCGAGGCAGCCGATCTCCTCGTCCGCCGTGAAAAGCAGGACCAGCGGTCGCTCGAGCTCGTCCGCGGCGATGCGTGGCAGCGCAGCCAGGCATTGGGCGAGGAAGCCCTTCATGTCCGAGGTGCCGCGCGCGTAGAGGCGCTCACCCTCTGCGCTCAAGCGCAGCGGCTCGCGCGTCCAGCCCGGCTGCTCGGCGAACGGGACCACGTCCGCGTGGCCCGAGAGGATGATTCCGCCGGGGACCGCCGGTCCCAGGCTCGCGACCAGGTTCGCCTTCGCGGTGGCGCCCTCTCCCCATTCTTGGAGAGCGACGCGCGCGCCCGAGTCCTCGCAGCGCTGCGCGAGCTCTGCCATCAACGCGCGATTGCCGTTGGCGCTGACGCTGTCGTGGGCAATCAGGTCGCGGAGAAGCGCGTCGATCTCCACGTTCCGACCTCTTAGCCCCGAGGGGCAGTCAACTTTGACACTAGAACCGGCGATTTCCTACGAGCTAGCACGATTGGTAGTTGATTTACGCCGCCAGGAACGCTTTTCTTGTTCGACCGCCATCCGCAACTCTCGTTTGGGGGCCCCTCATGCCTGCCTCGATCACGAAGCCGCTGACCGGCGCCGAAGTGCTGATCCGATGCCTCGAGCGGGAGGGCGTCGAGTACATCTTCGGGCTCTCGGGCGGCGCCGCGATGCCGATCTTCGACGCGCTCGTCGATTCGAAGATCAAGCTGATTCTCGTTCGCCACGAGCAGGGCGCCACCCACATGGCCGACGGGTATGCGCGCGCGACCGGCAGACCCGGGGTGGTGCTGGTCACCTCGGGCCCCGGCGCCACGAACACGGTCACCGGTCTGCTGACCGCGCTGATGGACTCGGCCCCGATCATCGTGATCTCGGGCCAGACGATCCGCGAAAACCTCGGCAAGGATGCCTTCCAGGAAGCGGACGTCACCGGCATCACCTACCCGGTCGTGAAGCACAGCTACATGGCGCGCGAAGCGAACGACATCCCGCGCATCGTGCGCGAGGCGTTCCACCTCGCGACCACCGGGCGACCCGGGCCGGTTTTGATCGACGTGCCGAAGGACGTCAGCCAAGGCCCCGGCACGGACCGAGTTGTTACGCAGGTCGACCTGCCCGGCTACCGCATCCCGCAGCGCGGCGCGCTGCCCGAGATCGAGCGCGCCGCGCAGCTCTTGATGCGCGCGCGCCGGCCGGTGCTCTACGTCGGCAACGGCGCCGTGATCAGCGGCGCGGGCAAGGAGGTGATGAAGCTCGCCGAGAAGCTGCGCGCGCCGATCGTCAACACGCTGCTCGGCAAGGGCGCCGCGGATGAAACGCATCCGCTCCATCTCGGCATGCTCGGTATGCACGGCACCGCGTACGCCAACAAGGCGGTCACGCATTGCGACGCGATCGTCGCGATCGGCGCGCGCTGGGACGATCGCATCACCGGCAAGGTCGACGAGTTCTGCGTCGGCGCGACCAAGATCCACATCGACGTCGACCCGTCCGAGTTCAACAAGGTGTTACGGCCGGACGTCTGCATCCTGGGCGACGTGAAGGCGGTGCTCGAGGATCTGCTGCCGCGCGTCGGCCCGCTCGACACGAGCGCGTGGCTCGCCGAGTGCGAGGGCTGGCGCAAGAAATATCCGCTGCGTTACGCGAAGAAGGGCGGCTTGCGCGCGCAGCACGTGCTCGATCGCCTCGATGCGCTCACCGAGGGGCGCGCGATCATCACCACCGACGTCGGCCAGCACCAGATGTGGGCGGCGCAGTTCTGCCGCACGCGCGAGGGGCGCCGCTGGATCACGAGCGGCGGCGCCGGCACGATGGGCTTCGGCTTCCCTTCCGCGATCGGCGCGCAGTTCGGCCGGCCCAAGGAAGAAGTCTGGGCCGTGGTCGGCGACGGCGGCTTCCAGATGACGCTGTGCGAGCTCGCGACCGCGGCGATTCACGCGCTTCCGGTGCGCGTGCTGATCGTCAATAACAATTACCTCGGCATGGTGCGCCAGTGGCAGGAGCTGTTCTTCGAAAACCGCCTCTCCGGCGTCGACCTCGAGGGCAATCCGGATTTCGTGAAGCTGGCCGAGGCCTACGGCGTGAAGGGCCTGCGCATCACGCGCCCGGGTGATGTCGACAAGAAGATCAAGCAGGCGCGCGCGCACAAAGGGCCGGTGGTACTGGTCGCCGAGGTCGTCAAGGAGGACAACGTCTTCCCGATGATCCCGGCCGGCGCCCCGATCGCGAACATGATCATCGAGGCGCCGAAGACGCGCATGGAGAAGCCCGTTGGCAGCACCTGAGCAGCAAGCCCCGGCGCGCGGCGCGATCGCTCCGCCGGCGAACATCTCCCCGCAGCAGGCGCGCGCTCTGCGCCGCGATCTCCACACGATCTCGCTCTAAGTCAATAACAAGCCCGGCGTGCTGGTGCGCGTCGCGCTGGTGTTCGCGCGGCGCGCCTACAACATCGAGAGCTTGGTCGTCTCGCCGGCGGTCAGCGGCGACTTCTCGCGCATGACGATCACCTGCTCCGGCGATCCCGAGACGCTCGAGCAGATCATCAAGCAGCTCGCGAAGCTGGTGGACGTCGTGCACGCGACCGACCACACCGGCGACTACTCGTACGAAACCGAGATCGCGCTGGTAAAGGTGCGCAGCGCACCCGCCGAGCGCACCGAGGTGCTGCAGATCGCGGAGCACTATGGCGCGAAGGTGGTCGACTTCGGCGCGGATTCGCTGATGCTGCGCGTCTACGGCTCCAGCGAGAAGCTCGATGCGTGCCTGGCCCTGCTGCGCCCACTCGGGCTCACCGAGATCGTGCGCAGCGGAAAAATTCTGATGGCACGCGGCCTGCAGGAAACCTGAGGCCTTCGCGACCGGCGCCCGCTCCGCGAGCATTAACCTCGGCGCCTGCGGTGGCGTGGCGAGGAGACGCAGTGGCGAGGGCGGGCTGGATCTTGGCCGTGGCGGGCCTCGCGTACGCGGTCGCTGTTTCGCCCGCGTCCGCCTTCGATTGGGCGGACGTCGCGGCGCGCGCACGCGCGTTGGCCGCCGATCCGTATCACGACCCGGACGGCGTGGTTCCCGACTGGCTGCTCGGGCTCTCGTACGACCAGTATCGCGACATCCGCTTTCGCCCCTCGCGCTCGCTCTGGCGCGGCTCTCCATCGCCGTTCGAAGTGCAGCTTTTTCACCCGGGGCTGTTCTACGACCGCGTCGTCGCGATCCACGAGGTCGACGCGAAGGGCGCTGTCCGGCCGATCGAGTTCTCGCCCGATCTGTTCGATTACGGGCAGAACACCTTCGCCAGCCGCGTGCCGCAGGGCCTCGGCTTCGCGGGCTTCCGGCTGCACTACCCAATCAACCGGCGCGACTACCGCGACGAGGTAGTCGTCTTTCTTGGCGCGACCTACCTGCGCGCGGTCGCGCGCGGCCAAGTCTTCGGACTCTCGGCGCGCGGCCTCGCAATCGACACCGCGCTTGCGTCGGGCGAAGAGTTCCCGTGGTTTCGCGAGTTCTGGCTGGTGCGCCCGGCGGCACGCGCGCGCACCGCGGTGATCTACGCGCTGCTCGATTCGCCCAGCCTCACCGGCGCCTACCGCTTCGAAGTCGTGCCGGGCACCGAGACGGTGGTCACCGTCGCCGCGCAGCTGTTCTTTCGGCGGCCGGTCGCGACGCTCGGACTGGCGCCGCTTACGAGCATGTTCTTCGCCGGTGAAAACGGCGGGCCGGAACGCCGCGATTATCGGCCCGAGGTACACGACTCCGACGGACTACTGATCTCCGACGCGAGCGGCTGGCGCTGGCGCCCGCTGGCGAATCCGGAGCGCCTGCAGGTCTCGAGCTTCCCGGTGGTTTCGCTGCGTGGCTTCGGCCTGGTCCAGCGCGACCGCAGCTTCGATCACTATCAGGATTTCGAAGCGCGCACCGATCTGCGGCCCTCCGGCTGGGTCGTCCCGCTCGAGCCCTGGCCGCCGGGCCGCGTTGGCCTGGTGGAGATCCCGACGCCGGGCGAGCACAACGACAACATCGTCGCGCAGTGGATCGTCGATCGGCCGAGCGGCGCGCTCGACCCGCTGACGTTCTCTTATGCGCTGCGCTGGACGGACGGCTCGCCGGCGGATCCTCGACTCGCGCGTGTCGTCGCCACCCGGGTCGCCGCCGGCACCAGCGACGACGCCGAGCGTTACTTCGTCGATTTCGAAGGCGGCGCGCTGTCGAAGATTTCCAGCACGCGCGTGCTCGAGGGCGTCGTCTCGATCGATCCGCCGAGCGCGGGCGAGATCCTCGATCAGCAAGTCGCGAAGAATCCGACGACGCGCGGATGGCGGCTCGTGTTCCAGCTGCGCGTCCGCGAGCCCGCGCGGTTGACCGCATTCCTGCGCGAAGGCCCGCGCGTGCTCACTGAGCGCTGGATCGAGGACGCGACGCCGTGACGGAGCCGCTGCCGTTCGCCCGCAGTCTCGCGCTCGAGGCGCGCACCGCCGGAGTTCCGGTCGAGCGCCTGCTCGAGCCGTGGGCGGAAGCGCACGCACGCGCGCGCCGGTACGCGCAAGCGGCGGGCGCGCCTGATGCCGACGCGATCGCACGCCGTGCGGTCGAGGCTGCGGCGACGGAGCGCAGCTGGGCTCCGGGCGCGAATGCGCTCGAGCGGACGATGCGCGCGCTGCGTCGCGCGCTCGGGCTCACCGGCAACGGCGCGCGAGACGCCGACTCGATCGCGCGCCGCTGGCTCGGGCGCGAGCTCGCGCCCGCGGACTTCGCGCCGACGCCGCCGATCGCGCGCATGTCGATGGCGTCGCGCGATCTGCATCCGTCCGAGTCCGTGCATGCGCGGCGCAATCGCGCGCGCTGGGTGAGCGCTGCACGCCGCCGCCGCGCTGTGCTCGTCTGCTTGATCTCGCTCTCTGCGGGGATCGCCGCGCGCGTGCTCTACGGCGCGCTGCCGAGCGCCGACGGCGGCGGCCTGCTGAAAGCCGCGCTCACGCTGCTGTTCGGCGCGCTGTTCGGCTGGATCTCGTTCGGGTTCTGGACCGCGCTGGTCGGCGCCTGGGTGGTGCTGCGCGGCGACCGCTTCGTGATCACGCGGAGTGCGCCAGAGCGCGCTACTAGCGCGCCCGAAGGCGCACCCCAGCCCGCGTCCGCGCGGCCGCCCGGCCGAACCGCGCTGTTGATGCCGATCTGCGAAGAGCCGGTCGCGCGCGTGTTCGCCGGTTTGCGCGCAACGGTCCGCTCGCTCGCGCGAGCGGGCGCGCTCGAACACTTCGACGTGTTCGTGCTCTCGGACTCCGCCGACCCGGATGTCTGTGCCGCTGAAACGCGGGCCTGGGCAGAGCTTTGCCGCGAGGTCGATGGCTTCGGCCGCATCTTCTACCGCCGCCGTCGCTCTCGCCTCAACAAGAAGAGCGGGAACATCGCGGACTTCCTGCGCCGCTGGGGCCGTCGCTATCCGTACTTCGTCGTGCTCGACGCCGACAGCGTGATGTCCGGCGAGACGCTGCGTCGGCTCGTCGGCTGGCTCGACGCGAATCCCGAGGCGGCGGTGATCCAGACCGTGCCGGCGCCGTTCGGGCGCCGCTCGCTGTTCGGGCGCATCTCGCAGTTCGCGAGCCGGCTGCAGGGCCCGCTGTTCGCGGCGGGTCTGCACTTCTGGCAGCTCGGCGACGTGCCGTACTGGGGCCACAACGCGATCGTGCGCACGTCGGCGTTCATGCAGTACGCCGCGCTGCCTCGCTTGCGCGGCCGGCCGCCGTTCGGCGGCCCGATCCTCTCCCACGACTTCGTCGAAGGCGCGCTGCTCGGTCGAGCCGGCTTCTCGCTGTGGCTCGCGTTCGACGTCGGCGGCAGCTTCGAAGAGACGCCGGCCACATTGCTCGAGGAGATGCGGCGCGATCGCCGCTGGTGCCAGGGCAATCTCCAGCACCTGCGCCTGCTTTTCGAGGACGGCTTCTTTACCGCCCACCGCGCGCTCTTCCTGAACGGAGCGTTCGCATATGCGTCGGCGCTGCTGTGGCTCGCGTTTCTCGTGATCGGCACCGCGAACGCGCTCGTGCTCGCGGTGCGCGGCCCCGTCTACTTCACCGAAGCGCCCGCGCTGTTTCCCGCGTGGCCGGTCTGGCATCCGGCCTGGGCCGCCGGCCTCGCGCTAGCGACCGCCGTGTTGTTACTGGTCCCGAAGCTGCTCGCGCTCGCGGTCGTCGGCTTTCGAGCGGGCGGCCGCTCGTGGGGCGGAGCCCCGCGGCTGCTCACGAGCGTCGCGATCGAGGCCGTCTTCTCGGCGGTGCTCGCGCCAATCCGCATGATGTTCCACGCGCGCTTCGTGCTGAGCGCGCTGATCGGGCGCACGCCCGGCTGGCCAACGCAGGAACGCGGCGACGTCGCGACGCGCTGGCGCAGCGCCGTGCGCCAGCACGCGCTCGACAGCGTCGTCGCGAGCGTCTGGGCGCTGGCAGTGCTCTGGCTCGACGCGGCGTACTTCCCGTGGCTCGCGCCGGTGCTGCTCGCGCTGACGATGTCGATCCCGAGCTCGGTCCTCTCGAGCCGTTCGCGCCTCGGCGACGCCGCCGAACGCGCCGGCCTCTTCCGCACGCCCGAGCAGAGCTACCCGCCGCAAGAGCTCCTCGACGTCGCGAGCGCCGCGGCGAATGGCCGCGAGCGGGACGGCTTCGAGCGCACCATCGTCGACCCGATCGCGAACGCGACGCAGCGCCTCTTCTTGCGCGCCGCGCAGCGACGGGTCGCGCCGCGCAATGGCTCGCTCGCCTGCGAAGCCATCGCGACGCTTCTCGCCGCGGGGCCCGGTTCACTCGACCGCGCGGCGAAGCAGCGACTTCTCGAAGACACGGCCGCGCTCACGGAGCTCCACGAGCGCGTCTGGATGCTGAACGAAGACGCGGCGCGGAGCTGGGGCATCGAGACGGGCATAGTGCGCGCCTGAGGGCCGAGCGGGGCTGATCATGCGCTGACGCCGCACTCGTCGGCACGGCCAGCGAGATCGCCGCGCCCGTGATGCCACTCGACTGTGAAGCAGTTAACAGCGCTCGGCCTTGCACGCGGTGGAGTGTCTGGGCTCGAAGGAGCCTGAATGAAAGCCTTTGCTGCCGCCATCGTGGGAGTGTCGTTGGCGGGCTGCGCGAACTTCGGATCCATCGAGCGCCGAACAGACCTTCCAGCAAACGGAAGCGACCCGTCGGGGAAAGCGATCCATCTCGACATTCAGCAGCGCCTGGCGATCGCCAAGAAGGAGAAGAGAGACGACCAGGAAGTTTCCTTCCTCTGCGCCGAACCGAGCCCGGATGCGCTTTCCTCCTTCGCATCATCGCTCGGAGCGGGCGGCTCTCTCAGTGGCAGGGGCTCCGCCTCGGCGGCGCAAGCGTTCAGCCAGGCCGCCGCCAGCGTGGGTCTGCGGACTCAATCGATCACTTTGATGCGCGATGCCTCGTATCGAATTTGCGAGGCGTACTACAACAACATGCTCACGCCCTCCGACGTGAAGGTGCTCCTCTCGCGCGCGCAGGACCTGACGGCCGCGGTCGTGTCGATCGAGCAGCTCACCGGCGCCATCGTCGCGCAGCAGGCCGTCCTCGGAGGCGGAGCGTCCGCTTCGAGCGGCGCCACGATGCTGTCCAATGCGGAAGCCCTCGCGAAGACGAAGGAGCTCGAGACAAAGGCCGAGGAGTCACTCGCAAAAGCCGAGAAGGATCTAGAGGAGGCGAAGGCTCGAAGGAGTGACGCGCCTGATCCAGCTGCCGATGACTTGAATGACGAGGAGCGGAAAGCCCGGCAGGAGAACGTTGTGAGGCTCGACGACGAGGTGCAGCGGGCGAAGACACTCGTCGAGCTTCGCTCGGAGCAGGTCGAGGTCATCCGGAAGACGCGAGCAGCGATCGCGCAACAGCTCGATTCGAGCATCACCCTCGCTTCCGCGAGTGCGACGTCCTCGGGCTCTCTGCACGGCGGCTCGACGGTCTCGAAGTTCGACAAGGAGACGGCCGAGGCCGTGAGCAAGGCAGTCGAGACGATCTCCATCGCGATGCTCGAGCAGACCTATGTCGTCGAAGAGTGCATGGCGATGCTCTCCCAGGACAATTGGGCCGCCCGGCCCGAGCCGCTTCTGTTGACCTGTTACGACGCGATCCGAGCCGCTGCGAGCAAGGGCGCCGCGCAGGCGGAAGCTGCGCGGCAAGAGTTCTCGAAACAGCTCACCGGCGCAGTCCCTGGCGCTATTCAGCTTCGGCGCGAAGAAGCCGCCAGCCAGATAGACGACCTATCGACTGAGCAACGGGCGGAGCTTGCGAGGAGGCTGAAGCTCACACAATCCGATGCGGCGAACCTTCGCATTCACGTCGCCAACACTCGGGACGGCCCCGCAGTGGAAAAAATTCTCAGCGAGATCCGCGCCGCAAAGGCGGCAGTACCGGACCGGAGAGAAGATCAATGACCATCCTCGAGAGACGCGAGACCGATGGCTCGAGCTCGCTCGAGGAGCTCGAGACGATCGTGCAGCAAATGGAAGGGATCTTGGGGCCGCTGCTTACGCTCGGCTGTCAGGACGGAACCAACTTTCTCTACTTCGAAGTAACGACCCGGCTCGAACCGGAGCGGCGCGCCAGGCTGGTGCAATACGACGAAGCTCCGAACGTTCCGGCCGGCTTCGTCTTAGTGTGTGCCGGAGCGTGCCAGGTAAAAGACAAGAGGGTGCGCGTCGCAGCCTCGAGGAAGGCGTAGCGCGATACCGAATTCACGCGGAGGCG
>Ga0187894_10002297_pt1 | contig 23021 bp, 25 predicted proteins | sample GBC1701081metaG_FD_136650 | JGI IMG/M metagenome (GOLD analysis project Ga0187894, IMG submission 136650) | White microbial mat communities from a lava cave in the Kipuka Kanohina Cave System on the Island of Hawaii, USA - GBC170108-1 metaG ... | reverse complement strand
GGCGCTGACGCCGCTGGTGATCAAGTACGTGAACGACGGCCGGCGCGCGCGTGCGCTGTCGGATTCGCAGGCAATCGGGCAGGCGATCCTGGCGTTTCAGCTCGACACGGGCATGTGGCCGGTGAACGACGACGCCAACCTCACCGATGCGGGCGAGCTCTCGCGGCTGGTGGGGCTGCCCTCTCCGATCGTCGCCGCGAGCATTCCCACCGGCGTGGGTACCGCCGGCAACTGGGACGGCGGCGGCAGCGGCGGCACCGCCGGCTCTTTGCAGGATCACTTGATCCGCAACCAGACCCCGGCGCTGAATCCGGTCTATCCGGTGAGCCTGTCGGCGCCGGAGCCGCCAGGTTGGAACGGGCCGTATCTGAAGCAGATCCCGCTCGATCCGTGGGGCCACCCTTATGTGTGCGACGTCCGGTATTTGGACGGGGCGCGCGTGACGACGGCGGCCAATGAAGACAATCACGCTGTGCTGTGCCTCTCCGCGGGGCCGAACGCGGCGTACGACACGCCGTTCGACGATGCGACGCAGCTGGCGGCGCCGCTCGTGGACGACATCGGGTGGGCGATCCAGGGGGATCAGACGCCGTAACAAGCTGGGGTTGTACGCTTGGCGGCGGGCGGCTCGCGCGAGCCGCCCGCCTTGCGGCGCCTGGTTGTTATGAGGGTCGAGGTTCACGCGCGAGCGAAACAACTCGCTGGTCGGACGGGCTGAGGTTCACGCGCGAGCGAAGCCGCGCGGGGCGCGCCCGGCGCGCTCCTCTGGTGCCGCTCTCGCTCCATGGCTCGCACGTCTCGCATGGTGGACCGATGCTGCGGGGTTTGCGGCGCGCGTGCTGAGCACTCGGGTTTCCTGCTGCGCTGTACTTTCGCTCGATCGGCCCCACGCCGTCGCGCGCCGGGCGCGCCCCGCGCGGCTTCGCTCGCGGGCGGAGGTGTGCTGCGAACCGGCACAGCACACTATTAGGGGAGTGGTGACGCCGGCGCGCCATCGAGGCGCGCCGGCGTCACTTTCGTTCGAGGCGATCCGCCGTTTCGCTGCGGACGAGGTCACTCGACGCGGTGTTTCGCTGTCTCGTCGCGGTGCTTGGCCAAGTACTTCATGAACGGGGTTCCGCCGGTGCCTACGTCGCTGGGGTTGGCGCCGCCGCCGGCTTGGGAGTGGATGTATTTGGCGGCGTAGTCGAGGTGGAGCGAGCGGAAGGATTCGAGCCAGCGCAGGCACGCGTCGTAGATCTCGGCGAGCTCGGGATGCGCGCCGCGTAGGTCGCGCACGGCGGCGCGCACGGAGCCGGCGGCTTCGACGTGGCTGAGAAACGCGCGGTGGCCGGGCGGCATGTAGGCGCGCATCTCGTCGAGATACGCGCGCAGCGGATCGGGCGCGTGGGAGACGCCGAGCAGCGCGTCCATCACGGGCACGATCGTGCTCTGTGCGCCGGTTTCGCCTCGTAACAACTGCGGGCCGGCGAGGTCGGCCGCGCCCGGGTAGGCGACGCCGTTCGGCAGCGCCGGGTGATTCTTCCAGCCGTGGATGAACGGACGCACGCGATGGAAGTAGATGTACGGGTCGCAGCGTTCCGGCATGCGACGCAGCGAGCCGAGCATCGCTTCGAGCGCGCCAGCGACCTCTTCGAGACGAGCGCCGAGCTGCGCAGCCTCGCCTGCGCGCGCAGCGGCGAGCGCAGGCAGCGCGGCGTGGAGCGCCTTCGCGGCGAGCGCCTCGATCTCGACGTGGATCAGGATGAACCAGTCCTCGTCTTGGCCGCCTAGGAAGTTCTGGAGGATCGCGAGGTTCTCGACGCGCAGCGGGCCCTGGCTGTCGAAGCGCCGCCAGTTGTCGAGCGCGTAGGAGGCATAAGAGAGGATGGGCGGGCGGCCGAGCTTGCGCGCGAGCGCGCACCAGGGAGCGGCGAGCTGAGCAGGAAGCGCCGCCGCGGGCGCCGCGCCTTCCCAGACGAACGCGTGGCCGATGAACGAGAGCACGCGCATTGCGGCGCGCTCCTCGGCGGGTGAACGCAGCGCCGCGAGCTCGAAGCGCGGCAGCGTCCGGACTGCGCCGCGCACGCGCTGCGCCGCGAGGCGCTTCGGAAGCTCGCTCGCGAGCTCCTGCCAGGGAGCGAGCGGCGCGGGCAGCGCTCGCTCGGGATCGTGCTCGGGCAGGAAGCCGCGCTGCTCGCTCACATCGAAGCGTTTCAGGTCGGGCATTTCGAGCTCCGTTCGCCAAGTCTTGCGTGGGCTGCGTTCGCCTTCGGCTCGGTGCGCGCTGCCGGCTCCGCTCCGCGGAGCGGGTCCGCTTTCGTGTCGGAAGGCCGTGCGTTCGGCTCGAGCGCACGCGTGCGAGCAAGCTAGACGCGCGGCTCAGAAGCGAAAGGCGTGCAACGAGCCGCTGCGCAGCGGACGGCTAACGGCGAGCGCGCGGGCGAAGCGAGAGCGCTGCGAACGCGGGGATCGCAGCAAGGCAGAGCAGCGCGACCGACGGCTCGGGAACCGCGGTGACATTGTCGACGCCGAGCTGGGTCAGGACCTCGGGGCCAGGAAACGCCGCGCTCGGGCCGTGAAAGATGCGCAGAGCGGTGACGTTCGAGAGCAGGGTGTCGACATCGCCGGTCAGCAGCGTGAGGTCGCTCGCGCTCACACTGAAGGTCACGTGGACCCAGCCCTGACCGGAGGGAAGCAGGACCGCGTCGGTCACCGCGGTGTCGACGGGAGGTCCGCCCATCGGATTCTCGAGAAACAGGCGGATGCTCAGATCGGTCGCGCCGTAATTGAACAGGTCCATCTCGATGAAGCTGACGCCGGCGCTCGCGTAATCGCCCGCCCACTGCGTCGTGTTGATCACCGCGAGGCGACTGCCGGCGCCCGACCCGCCCACTGCAGTGAGCACGAGGTAGTTGTCGAACGGGCCCTGCGGGCCGCCGCCTGGAACGTTTGCGGGCGGCGCGGGGTGCGAGCCCATGCCGAGCAGGTTCACGACCCAACCTCGAGTGGTTCCGTCCTCGAAGTCGTCCGACTGCCCAATGGCGACGGCCGACGCCTCGCCTGCAAGCAGCGCAAAGCCGAGCGCAGTGGCGAGAAACAGGGAACAGGTTTTCGGCATGGCGCTGCCTCCAGCCTAGAAAGTGGCGATCGATGGGCGGAAATGGCGGTGAGCGCGCGCACCGCGAAAGCTTCCGCTCCGTTGCGCAGCCGCTGCGTTCGACTTGCTCAGCGAGACGGCGGTGTCTTCGCCTGTTCTGCGGGCGCGGCAGGGCCCGCCTCATAGACGCGCTCGCCGTTCATCCAGGTCTCGAGCACGCGCAGCTCCGAGAGCGCCGCGGGCGGAATCTCGAACGGGCTCGAGCCGAGCACGATGAAGTCCGCGAGCAACCCGGGTGCGAGCGTTCCGATCTCGCCCTCGCGATGGAGCTGGTACGCCGCGCCTGCAGTGTATGTGCGCAGCGCCTGGCCGAGCGGGAGCGATTGATTTGCGCCGAGCACGCCGGGCAGCGCGCCGAGCCCATTCGTCGCGCGCTCGCGCGTGACCGCGGTCTCGATCGCGTCGAAGCGATCGGAGGGATCGACCGGCCAGTCGCTGCCGAACGAGAGCTTTGCGCCGGCGGCCGCCAGCGCGCGCACCGGGTAGAGCCGCGCGTGGCGCTCGCTGCCGATGTAAGGCTCCAACGTGTCGATCGTGTAGGCGTTGCGCTGCGCCCACTGCGGCGAGAAGTTTGCGACGACTCCGAGCTCGGCGAAGCGCGGCACATCGTCGGGATCGATCAGCTCGAGGTGCGTGATCGTGTGGCGCGCGTCTCTCGGGCCGTTCGTGTTGCGCGCCGCCTCGATCGCGTCGAGCGCCGTGCGCACCGCGCGATCGCCGATCGCGTGGAAGTGGAGCTGCCAGCCGTCGGCCTCGAGCTTGATCGCGAGGCGCGCGAGCACTTCGGGGTCGGTGTAGAGCTCTCCGCTGTTTCCGCCCGCGTACGGATCGAGCAGCGCCGCGGTCTGCGCCGGATACTCCATCACTCCGTCCAGGAAGAACTTGATCGTGCCGACGCCGAGCCCGGCGTACTGCATGCCATCGCGCAGCGCGCGCACGCGCGCGGCGGTCGGCACGGGATCGCGTTCCAGCGTCGGGTCGACGACGAACGCGATGTGCGCGCGCGGGCCCGGCGGCGGCGGCGCGAACGCCGCGAGCTGATCGGGAGTGACCGAGGCGGCCAGGTACGAGGTGACGCCGATCGAGAGCATGTATGCATGCGCGGCCGCGAGGTTCGCGCGCAGCTGCTCGGCGCTCGCGGCTGGAATCGCCGAGTCGACCAGATCGATCGCGCCGTCGAGCAGGTAGCCATTCGGCGCGCCGGCCTTGTCGCGCAGCAGCTTGCCGTCCGGCGGGTCGAGCGTGTCGGCCGTAATGCCTGCGAGCTCGAGCGCGCGCGAGTTCGCGAGCGCGGTGTGGCCGTCGGCGCCGTGCACGAGGATCGGGCGCTGCGTCTCGAGGCGATCGAGCGTCTTGCGCGAAATGCGCGCACCGGCCGGCACGATGCCCTGCGCCTGCCACGCCCAAACTTCGAACCAGTTATCGGCGCTCGCCTGCGGCTCGGCGGCGAGGCATGCGGCAATGCGCTCCCGCACCTGAGTGCGCGTCAACGGCTCGTACTGCAGCGAGCACGAGGAGAGGATCTGGCCAGCCTTCAGCGGATGAACGTGGCCGTCGACCAGGCCCGGCATCACGAATTTTCCGTCGAGCTCGATGATCCGCGTCGCTTTGCCGACGTGCGCCGCTACGCCTGCGTCGCTGCCGACGAACGCGAGGCGGCCGCCGCGCAGCGCGATCGCCTGCGCGAGCCGCTCGCCAGCGACCGCGCTGAAGACGACGCCGCCGCGCAGCACGAGATCGGCGGCGGGTGGAGGCGGCGGCGCGGGCGGGGAGGCGGTGCAGGCATCGAGCGCGAGGGCGAGAGCAGCGAGCGCAACGAAAGCAGCGAGCCGCGCGAGCCTGCGCATGATTCCTCCTCCGTCCCGCGCATACTAAGCGGTTCGGAGGCAGCGATGAAGGCGGCGGCCGCGCTGTTCGCGTCGTTGCTCGCGGCGGCGTGCGGAGATTCGCGCGAGCCCGCGGCGAAGAATCCGGCGCCCACTCCGGCACCGGCGCCAGTGCGCGGGCTGGTGAGAAATTCGGGCGGCGTCTCGCCCGGCTTCGTGCTGTTCAGCCCGCTCGCTTCCAACAAGATCTACCTGATCGACAACCGCGGCCGGGTCGTGCATCTCTGGCAGACGCTCACCTCGCCCGCCGGCGATCAGGTGCTGCAGGACGATGGCTCGCTGCTGCGGGTCGGACGCGATCTCGATTTCGAGCACTTCCGGACCGGTGGCGTCGGCGGCTGGCTCGAGCGGCTTGCGTGGGACGGCGAAGAATTATGGGCGTGGCAGTTCGCGAGCGAGCGCGCGGTGTTGCATCACGACTTCGAACCGCTTCCGAACGGGAACGTGCTCGCGCTCGCGTGGGAAGTGAAGTCGCCGGAGGAGGCCGCGCACGCGGGACGGCGTGTCGATCGCATCCCGAGGCAGGGACTCTGGCCGGACTGGGTGCTCGAGGTGAAGCCGGAGGCGCCGCGCGGCGGCGAGATCGTCTGGGAGTGGCATGTCTGGGATCACCTCGTTCAGAACGTCGACGCGACCGGCGAGACGTTCGGCGAGCCGCGCGATCACCCGGGCAAGCTCGATCTCAATGCGGGCGCGCCGAAGCCGGCCGTCGGCGAGCAGGAGCTCGCGCAGCTCAAAGCGCTCGGCTACGTGCCCGACGACGCAAAGCCCGAGGATCTCGAGCCGGACTTCCTGCACGTCAACGCGCTCGATCATCACGCGGGTCTCGACCAGATCGCGCTCAGCGTGCCCAACCTCGGCGAGATCTGGATCCTCGACCACGGCACGACGACCGCGCAGGCCCAGGCGAGCGCCGGCGGCAAGCGCGGGCGCGGCGGCGAGATCCTGTATCGCTGGGGCAACGCGAGTAGTTACGGACGCGCGCCTGCGAGCGCTCAGGTGTTCGGTAGCCAGCACGACGTGCGCTGGATCCGCGAAGGCCTGCCCGGAGCGGGCAACCTGCTCGTCTTCAACAACTCGGTCGGCGGTCACGAGGCGAAGTGGTCCTCGGTCGACGAGCTCGAGCCGCCACTGCTCGCGAACGGTTTGTACGCGCTCGCCGCGGGCGAGCCGTTCGCGCCGTCGGTGCCGAAGTGGCGCTACGCGGCCGAGCCGCGTGAGAGCTTCTTCGCCGACTTCATCTCGGGCGCGCAGCGCACCGCGAACGGCAACACGCTGATCTGCTCGGGGCCGCACGGCAGGCTGTTCGAGGTGACGCCGCGCGGCGAGATCGTCTGGGAGTATCTGAATCCGTTCGCCGGCAGCGTGCGCCTGAAGGACGGCAGCCCGCCGCAGCATGGCCTCGACGACGCGCCGTACGCGGTGTTTCGTGCCGCGCGCATTCCGCCCGATCACCCCGCGCTTCGCGGGCGCGCGCTCGCGCCCCTCGACCCGCAGCCCGAGATCGCGCCGCCCAAGCCCAGGTAGCGAGCGGGGCGATGCAGCGCGTCAGGGCTCAGCGCGGCTCCAGGACCACCACCGGGATGTCGCGCTCGGTGCGCGCCTGATAAGCGGCGTACTCCGGATACACCTCGTTGAGACGAGGCCAGAGCGCGGCCTTCTCCTCGGTGCTTGCGCGCCGCGCGCGATAGGCGCGAACTCCGCTCTCGCGCGTCTCGAACGAAACGTCGGGATGGGCCTCGAGGTTGAGGAACCAGACCGGGTGCTTCGGGAGCCCGCCCTGAGAAGCGACCAGCACGATGCGAGCGCCATCCTGCAGGTAGATCAATGGCGCGACGCGTCGCGCGCCCGACTTGCGGCCGGTCGTCGTGAGCAGGCCGACCGGCGAGCCGTGCTGGAAGAACTTCGAACCGAAGCGTCCGCCCGTCAGCCGGAACACGAAGACGTTCGCGGCGCTCATCGCGCGGATGAATGGCTTCGCGCGCCGGAGCTCTTGCTCGGTGCTCGGGGCGGGTCGTTCCGTGGCCATGCGTCTTCCTCCTGCGTCCAGCGCGCCAGCGCTCGCGCGCCCCGCGAATCATCGCGTCGTCGAGATGCCCCCGTCGACGGGAATCACCGCGCCCGTCACGTACGCGCCCGCGCGCGATGCGAGGTAGACGGCGACGCCCGCCATGTCCTCGGGCTCGCCGATGCGCTTCATCGGGCAGCTCTTCTTGATGCCCTCGCCGAACTTCTCGAGCGTCTCGTGCATCATCTTGCTCTCGAACGGCCCGGGCGCGATCGCGTTCACCGTAATGGCTGGCGCGAGCTTCTTCGCGAGCACGGCGCTCATGTGATGGACGGCGGCTTTGCTCGCGGAGTACGCGTACGTCTCCAGCAGCGGCACCTGGATGCCGTCGATCGATCCCACATTGATGACTCGCGCGGGATCGCCGGGCCGCGCCGCCGCCTCGAGCTGCGGCAACAGGAAGCGCGTGAGATCGAACACTGCCTTGAGGTTCAGATCCACGACCTTGTCCCAGCCCGATTCGGGGAACTCTCGCAGCGGCGCGCCCCAGTTGGCGCCCGCGTTGTTCACGAGCACGTGCAGCCGCGGCTCGCGCGCCGCGATTTCCTCCGCGAGCGCGCGCGCCCCGGCCTGCGTGCCGAGATCCGCCGAGAGCGCCGTCGCGTTCGGGCCGAGGCGCGCGATCGCGGCGTCGCACTCCGCCTTCTTGCGCGCCGCGATGTAGACCTTGGCGCCGGCAGCGACGAGCCCCGTCGCGATCATCTCGCCGATGCCGCGCGAGCCGCCTGTTACGAGCGCGACCTTGCCGCGCAGCGAGAAGAGGGAATCCAGCGAGATCGCCATCAAAGCCTCCACGAAGGGGAGGCACGTTAGCCGCGCTGCGAGCGGCGTCGGGCCTGTCGGCCCGCCGCGCCGGTTGGTCTCTCAGCCGACGATCGCGAGGACGTCGTCCTCGCGCAGGATGAGGTGAAGCTGGCCGGCGATGCGAAGCTCGGTGCCCGAGCCTTTCGTGAACCGCACGCGGTCCCCGAGCGCGACTGCGAGGCCGTGCACGTTCGCCTCGTGCAAGGGCTCACCCTTCCCGATCGCGATCACGCGACCCTCGTTCGGCTCCTGCTCGGCGGAGTCCGGGATCAGAAGCCCGCCTGGGGCCTTGTGCTCTTCCGGGAAGCGCTTGACGAGGATCCGGTCGTAGAGCGGTTGGACGTCCATCGCGAGTCTCCTTTTGCGCCGCGGCGCGATTCCGCGCTGCCGGCGTCGCGTACGTCACCTGCGGCGTCGATGCGAAAGGCGCCGCGCGTCGTCTCGAAATCCGTGCTGTGCGTGTAACGGGCGCGGCGCAGCTCGCTCTGCTCGCGAACGCCAGATCACGCCGCCACGCTCCACCCAGACGTAATCGTTGTGGAGGAGCTGGCGCTGCTGCTCGGGCGTGAGCGCCCCCAGCAGCGCCTCGCGCTCCGCGAGCTCGAGCTCGGTGCGGTTCCAGCGAACCCAGTTGGCGATGGTCATCGGTCGTCTCCTTCCGATCCCAGATCGCGGGGGCTTTGCAAAGAATATGCGATTCGCTAAGTATGTCAAGCGACGATGCGAACTGCTTGACATACGAAGCAGCGCCTGCGACGTTGCGCGACGTGAAGCACACACCTCGCAAACGCAGCGCGCCGAAGCCCGCGAGCGCCCCACGCAACCAGAGCGCGCTGGGAGGCCTGCTCGGCGATCTGCGCTCCGCCAAGGGGCTCTCGCTACGCGAGGTCGAGGAAGCGACGGACCGCGCAGTCTCGAACGCGTACTTGAGCCAGCTCGAAAAGGGCAAGATTCAGCAGCCGTCTCCGAGCGTCCTGCACCAGCTCGCTGTCGTGTATGCGGTGCCCTACGAGGCCTTGATGGAGAAGGCCGGCTACTTGCTGCCGCCGCTGAACGGAGCGGGCCGGCGCAAACGCCTGGCCGCTTTCGCGATCGACGACTTGACCGCCGAGGAAGAAGAAGAGCTCCTCAAATACTTGGCGTTCATCCGCTCCCGTAAGCGCTGAAGCGATACCCGCGCGCGCTTGCCTCGCGGGCAAGGAGTCACGCGAGAACTCCTCGCGTCTCCCCCGCGACCGACATCAGGAGATTCTCATGGTCGAACTCGGTCTCACCTACCTATTCGGTGGGCTGCTCTGTGGAACGCTCGTGGCCGCATGGATCTGGCGGTCGATCTGGCCGCACCCCGCGGTCTCCCCGCTTCGTCGGGAGGTATGAGCGATGGCCCGCATCACGATCGAAGATTGCATCGCCGTCATCCCCAATCGCTTTCACCTCGTGCGCGTCGCAATGATTCGCGCGCGCCAGCTGCGGAAGGGCGCGACGCCGCTCGTCGACGTGGGTGACAACAAGCACGTCGTCACCGCGCTGCGAGAGATCGCCGCCGGCTTCGTGAAAGCCGACTACGGAATCGATGGCGAAGCCAAGCAAGGCGACGCCGTACCGGCGGCGATCGCAGCCGGCGCAGCCGTTCGCAGGTAGGCGGCGGAGCGCGTTCTGATCCAGTAACGCCAGCTCACACGGTCGAATCGAGACCCGACTCGCGCGCGCGCTCGGAGAGCGCAGCGCCCTCGGCATACGCGGTGGCGAAGCCTTCTTCGCCGAGCGCGCTGCGCATCGCCCGCGGCCGCGAGTGCCGCGCGCGGATCGGCGAACACGGCGAAGTGCGCGTCCCCTTGGTTGTCGACTTCGACGCCGCTGTGGCGCGCGAGCGCCGCGCGGATCACGTGCCGATGCTCGGCGAGCGCCTTCGCGTACTTCTCTTCGCCGAGCGCACGCAGCTGGCGCGTCGAGCCTTCGATGTCCGTGAACAGAAGCGTCACGGTGCCGGTGGGAAGATCGCTGCGCACCGCGGAAGAATGCGCGACCTGCGCGGTGCGGTCATGTGGCAGGATGCGTTCGCAGCGGGAGGCAGCATGCGAGCGCGATTCGCGATCGTCGCTTCGATCGTCACGGCTTTGTCGGGTTGCGATCGTGGAGAGGCGCCACAGCCCGCGCTGACGACCGCCGCCGGCGAGCAGGATGCGCACGGCTTCAGTGCGCCGAGCGAATCCACTGCGCGCGCGAATGCCGCGTTCGGCGCTGCGCTCGCGCTCGACGAGCGAATCGATTTCGAGGAGGCGACGCGCGGGCTCGTCGGGAGCGAGCCCGCACTAAAGATCGAATCGATCACCGGACGCAGCTGGACTCCGAGCGCGTTCGCGTTCGTCGAGGGCGACGCTCCGGCGAGCGTCAACCCGAGCCTCTGGCGCCAGGCGAAGCTGAACGGCAACCACGGGCTCTTCGAAGTCGCGGACGGCATTTATCAGGTGCGCGGCTACGACGTATCGAACATGTCGTGGATCCGCGGCAAGACGGGCTGGATCGTCGTCGATCCGCTCTCGAGCAGAGAATCCGCCGCTGCGGCCGTGAAGCTCGCGCGCAAGCATCTCGGAGAAGACCCCGTCGTCGCTGTGATCTTCACGCACAGCCACGTCGACCACTTCAATGGCGTCGGCGCCGTGCTGCCCGAGCGCGGCGCCGAGCTAGTTCGCGTGATCGCGCCGCGCCGCTTCGTCGAGGAGGTCACGAGCGAGAACGTGCTCGCCGGCATCGCGATGGGCCGCCGCGCGACGTATCAGTTCGGCTTCGGGCTGCCGAACGGCGAGCGCGGCTACGTCGACAGCGGCCTCGGCAAGCAGCCGCTCACGGGTACGCCGGGTTTCGCGTTGCCGACCGACGAGGTCGACCGCACGCCGCAGCCGCTCGCGATCGACGGCGTCGAGTTCGTGTTCCAGTACACGCCGGATTCCGAGGCGCCCGCCGAGCTCGCGTTCTACCTGCCCGCGCAGCGGGCTTATTGCGGCGCCGAGATCGTGAACCGCACGATGCACAACCTCTACACGCTGCGCGGTGCGAAGGTGCGCGACGCGCTGAAGTGGAGCGGCTACATCGACGACGCGCTGCAGCGCTTCCCCGACGTCGAGATCGTGTTCACCAGCCACAACTGGCCGGTGTTCGGGCACGAGCGCGCGGTCGCGTTCCTGAAAGGACAGCGCGACACCTATCGCTTCATCCACGATCAGACGCTGCGGCTCGCGAACCAGGGCGCGACGCCGCGCGAGATCGCCGAGCAGCTCGAGCTGCCGCCCTCGCTGGCGCGCCAATTCGCGAACCGCGGTTATTACGGAACTCTGCGCCACAACAGCAAGGCGGTCTATCAGTTCTACTTCGGCTGGTACGACGGCAACCCCGCGAACCTCGATCCGCTGCCGCCGCAGCAGCTCGGCGCGAAGTACGTCGAGGCGATCGGCGGCGCGGCGGCGGTGCTCGCGCAGGCGCGCGCCGCGATCGCGGCGGGCGAGTACCGCTGGGCGGCCACGCTGCTGGACCATCTCGTGTTCGCGGACGAGAGCAACGACGAGGCGAAGCAACTGCTCGCGAGCGCCTACGACCAGCTCGGTTATCAGGCTGAATCGGGCGTCTGGCGCTCCGTATACCTCTCGGCCGCGAACGAGCTACGCCACGGCGTGCCCGGCGCTGGGATCGATGCGCGCGCCGGAGCCGCCATCCTGGGAACCATCCCGCTCGAGCTGTTCTTCACCGCGATGGCCACGCGTCTGAACGGCGCGGAGGCTGCGGAGACCGATCCCGTGACGCTGAACTTCGTGTTCAGCGACGTCGGCGAGACGCACGTGCTGAACATCGAAAACGCGGTGCTGCACCACTGGCAGCGCGCCGCCGATCCGAACGCCGCAGCCACCGTGAAGCTGACGCGCGAGATGTTCGTGAAGCTCATTACGGGACAGACCGGCGTGAAGGATCTCGTGTTCTCCGACGATCTCGACGTCGACGGCTCGCGCACCGCGCTGCTCTCGTTCTTCAGCCTGCTCGACCCCGTCGACGCGAGCTTCGCGATCGTGACTCCGTGATTCGAGCTGCGCAGTGCTGCTGAAGGACGAGACGATCGCCGCGATTCGCGCGGGACGGATCACGCTGCTGTTCCGGCGCTGGAAGACGCCGCGCGCGAAGGCCGGCGGGCGCAGCCGCGACGCCCGCGGCGTCGTGGAGGTGCTCTCGGTCGAGCGCGTGCGCCGCGTTACCGAACGCGAGGCGCGCGCTGCCGGCCACGCTTCGCTCGCGGCGTTGCGTGAAGACCTCGCGCGCCATTCAGGTGACGGCGATCTCTACCGGATCGCGGTGCGCTGGGGAGGCGCGGATCCGCGCGCAGCATTGCGGCAGCGCGCGAAGCTCGGCACCGACGAGCAGAGCGCGCTCGCCGCGAAGCTTGTGAGGCTCGATGCGCGCAGCAGCGACGGAGCGTGGACCGCGCGCGTGCTGCGCGCGATCGCCGCACAGCCCGGCGTCGTCTCGACGAAGCTCGCCGCGCAGCTCGGCATGCCGCGCCCCGAGTTCAAGCTGCGCGTGCGCAAGCTGAAGGAGCTCGGGCTCACCGAGAGCCTGGAAGTCGGCTACCGAATCTCGCCGCGAGGGCGCGCGATGTTAGGGGCCCTAGCGAAATGACCGAGGCCGCCGCACGCCCCGGGCATGCGACGGCCTCGAATGTTCGCGCTGCGGCTCCGCCGCCTTCAGCTCAGCCCATGAAGAACGCGTTCAGCTTGTTCCCGTCGAGATCGCGGAAGTAGCCGGCGTAGAAGCCATCGCCGCGCGGGCCGGCCGGCCCTTCGTCCTTACCGCCGAGCTCGAGCGCCTTCTTGTAGACCGCGTCGACCGTGGCCTTGCTGTCGACGAGCAGCGCCGCCATCACGCCGTTGCCGACCGTCGCGGCCTTCTTGTCGAAGGGCTGCGTGATCGCGAGGCAGCCCTTGTCCATGCTCGTGCCCCACATGACGAACGTGCCGAAATCCATCAGCCGCTTCGCACCGATGGTGCCGAGCAGCTCGTCGTAGAACTTGGCGGCGCGGGCGAGATCGTTCGTTCCGAGCGTGACGTAACCGACCATTGGGGGTCCCTTCTGGTTGTTAGGCGGCCTGCGGGCGCTCAGCCGCGAGAAAGCCGTGGGGTGAGTGACGGGGATCGAACCCGCGACCTCCAGAGTCACAATCTGGCGCTCTAACCAGCTGAGCTACACCCACCGCGGAAGGCGAGCCAGGCTACGCAGGCGCAATGAGCGTGTCAAAGCGCCGCGCCGCTCGCTGCAGCCAATGCCTGTCAGGAGCCCGCGCGGGTCGCCGCGCGCGCCCTCCCGCTGGAGCTCAGGCAGGCGGTCAGCGCCGAGCGCAGCGCCGCCACGGAATCAGGCGAAGGCATGCGGCCGCCGGTCGTCCTCAGCACGAACCAATCTGCGGCGAGCTCGCCTTCGCTGCCGACGATGAAGCGATCCGCGTGCAGCCCGAACAGCGCGAAGCGCTCGAGCACGCCCGCCAGGAAGCCAGGCTCGTCGAAGCCGCGCACCGAAACCTCGAAGCCGCCGGAGCCCGGCAGCCGCACGATCTCGAACGATTCGAGGCGCGGCAGCGCCGCGTGCATCGCACCGGACGGCCGACGTCGCGCCATACGCAGAAAATCGAACGCGTGCAGCTCGGCGTCGCCGCGCCCGGGTGTGGCATGGCCGCGTCCTGGTGAGAGCACGAAGCGGGCTGCCCAGCGCGCAGCCTCGATGCGGCAGCCACTGCCTTCGACGATGTCGATGCCGACGCCCGCGCAGTGCAGCGCGAGGCTGCCCGCCCAGCTCGGCGGGAGCGAGCCCCAGAGCTCGAGCTGCCACCGCTCGCCGGCGCGCGTACAAACCGCCTCCGTCTTCTCGCTGAGGCGAGCCTGTGCGATCACCGGCGCGAGGCTGACTTCCAGATCGACGGGCGCGGGCGCGCCTCGAGCTCGAGACATGACTCACCCCAGCTGCCACTCGCCTGCAGGATTCGCGCCCCGCGTCGCGCGTGCGCCATGCGACGCGCGAGTGCGCGAGCCGAGGCCCGTTCGCGCTGTGCCCGTGCCCGCATTCGCGCCAGCTCGAGCGGCGGACATGAGCAGTTTGGATTGGGACCTATTTGGCGTTTCCGCGAGCCCGCAATCGAAGGCGATGGCCTCTTGGTGGCCTGAGTGAGATCACTCCGCCACCGCCGTCAGAGGTCCCGGATGAGCGCCACTGACCTGCGCATTCTCGATTCCGAAGTCGCGTGCATCCGTCTGCGACTGTCCGTATCTCGCAGCTGCCGTCGAAGCGGGCGCGTCGCTGATTACTGCCGACGCGCGCTTCGCGCGTCGCGCACGCAGCATGCTCGCCGCCGTCGAGCTGATTCGCTGAAGCGACGGTGTGTGCGTGACCCCGGGCCAGGCGCGCTTCCAGCTATAGATATGGCCGTCCGCCCCGGTAGCTCAGGGGACAGAGCGGCTGCCTTCTAAGCAGCGGGTCGCAGGTTCGAGTCCTGCCCGGGGCGCCACTCGATCGCGCGGGAAGCGAGCGGAATCGCAGCGGAATCGGGCGCTGGCCTTCGTCGCGTCGCCTAACAATTCGACTCGCCGCGAGGTCGCCAGCGCCGTCTAGCGCCGTCTTGCGCCGTCTGGGAGCCTCGTTCTCGCATGTTGCGGGGCGCGGGCTCGCCCGTGGTGTGCATGAGCGAGCGAGCCGGGTGCTGAGGCGCGCCGGGAGCAGAGCTCGCGCGGCCAGTGTGGCTCGAGCGAGGTGGCGGGCGTCGTTCAGTCGGCATCACCCGCGGGCGCAGCCTTGCCACGCGAGAGGGCGAAATAGGCTGCAGGGGGGCGAGTTCAGAACGCGTGGCGATGGCATGGCGCCAGCGAGGAGCGCGGAGGACGCGTTGCTTCGCCGTGTTTGCGGGAGGATGATGGGCTGCGAGGGATGGTCCGCGGGGGCTGTCCAATATGGAGTTGGGCGGCGAGAGTGCGAGCATGATGAACCCCTACCCTGTCGTGCTGGCGCTCATGGCGATCTTCGCAGCAGCGTGGCTGTGGGCCGAATTCAAGGCTGGCCTTGCCTTGCGCCTTGTGTCAGGCGTCCTTCTCATCACTTCCTTTGCGTACGCTGCCTACTACATCGGGTGGCTCGGTCCGCAGTACACAATCACCTATTACGAGTCGGCCGTCAGGCGATCGACGGCCGCGTTGAAACACGGGCGCTCGGACTTGGTGCTTGAGGCATTCGAGGAATACTCGCGTCAGCCGAAGCCGCATCCCAATACAATCAGTGCGCGGCTAGACAAGGCTGGCGTTCACGAGTAGTAGCTCGCCGCCCAACAAGCGGTTGCAGCTGCCGGCCGCCCCGCCTTGCTTGCTGTGCGGGTCGCACGGCCGGCGGCCGCCGGTCGGGTGGTTGACGCGCGGCGGCCGCCGGATTGATACTCGGAAGTGCGCGGGGCGGCCGCAGCTGAACCGCGATCCGTTGGGCGGCTACGGAGCGAACGCACCGGAGAGATCAGTCGCGATGTTTACGCACTTGCGTCGGTCGGCGATCGCAGTCGCCGTGTGCCTCCTCTCAAGTCCCCTACCGAGCTGCCAATCGGCAGATCACGGCGAGTCTTACTCGCCGGGCCTGGGGGAGATCATGTCGCTGACGCAGATGCGCCATCTCAAGCTGTGGTTTGCCGGCCAGGCGAAGAACTGGGCTCTTGCCTCTTACGAGACCGACGAGCTAGAGGAAGGTTTCAGCGACGCCGTGCGGTTCCACCCCACGCACAAAGGATCGCCGGCCCCGCTCTCGCAACTCGTGCCTGAATTCACGGCCGGTCCGATCGAGGCGCTGCGGTCGGCGATCGAACGTCGCGACCTTGTGGAGTTTACGGCTGCCTATGACTCGCTCACTCAAGCGTGCAACGGTTGTCATCGGGCCGCGGAGTTCTCCTTCAACGTGGTCGCGCGGCCGTCGGCAAACCCCTACTCGAATCAACGCTTTCAGCCGCTTCGGTAGCCGCCCAACAAGCGGTTGCAGCTGACACCCAACAGCTCGCTCCAATCGATCCGTGGTACCGTTCTGGCGGCGGGCGCGGTGCCCCAGCGCTGGCGGTCAGCGCTGTTGGGCGCAGCTGAACCGCCAGTCCGTTAGGCGGCGGCAACTGACATGTCACGTTGGATCGAGCAGGCGCCGGCAAGGATTGCGAGGCGTTACGACCGGCTCGCTCCCTTCTACGTTCTTCTCGAATGGCTCTACATGCTCCCGCTCTTCCGGATCCGGGCGAAGACTGTGTCGCACCTCGAGCTTCAACCCGGCGAAACAGTCTTAGACATCGGCTGCGGGAGCGGCCGGAACCTCCCTCTTCTGATGTCCGGCGTTGGTCCAAGTGGCTCTATTCTCGGCGTCGATCTCTCGGCGGGCATGCTCAAGCGTGCGAGGTCTCTTTGCAGTCGTCGAGGTTGGGCGAACGTCGAGCTCACGCAAGCGGATGCGACGGGGTATGTACCCCGCTCTCCTCCGCACGCGGTTCTGTTCTGCTTCTCCTATTCGGCTATTCCCGAGCGCGGTCGCGTTCTGGAATCCTCCTGGGCAGCGCTCAGGCCAGGGGGCCGCCTGGTCATCACCGATCTCTCCCTCTCCGAGGGTCGTGGGCTCCGCTTCGTGCTGCCATTCGCCAACTGGTACAGCCGGCGCCTCCTGCTCGGGAAGCCTGATACGGAGCCGTGGCGCGACCTCGCGAGTCATGCAGGCGCAATCGACCGGGAGCGGATTGCGCTCGGTGGTCTTGGGCACTTCCACATCTGCTCCGCAAGGAAGCCCGCCGCCTAACAAGCCGCTGAAGCTGACGGCCGCGGGCTTCAGCCACGCGGGCGGCCGAGGTCGACACGAATCGTGGTAGGCTCCCGCGCGGCCGCAGCTTAGCGGCCATCCGTTGGGCGGCGCCGGAAGTTCGATGGATGAGACTCATTCGATCGGAGTGGCAGGCGCGACAATTCGCGACCTCGTCAACTCGAGGAACATCTACGACCGGCACTTCAAGGGCCGGAGCGACGACTGGAACCGACTCACAGTCGCGATGGACACGCTCGGCGACAGCTCTGAAGCGCTTTCAGACTTCGAGGAGCACGGCTTCGGCGAAAATACGGGAGCGCGATACCTCCGCTTCTACGGAACGCTGCAAGCGATAATCCTGCAGCAAGACTCGATCATCGAGCACCACCGGATCTTTCTGCAGGCGTCGCCCGCGGTGCCCAGCGATTCGGCGTGGCTGGAACTCCGACGCTTGCGAAACCTGGCGTCCGGTCACCCTCTCAACAAGAAGGGCGACCCAATCGTCGGGGAGCTCAGAACCTTCGTGAATCGGAATCAGATGTCGCCCGACCGCGTTCAGCTGCTGCTTTGCGAGCAGAGGACTGGCGCCACCAGGTTCGAGGCATTTGAGCTTCGCTCCCTCATGGATCGCTACAAAGTGGAAGCGTTGGTACCGCTCAACGCGATCATCGAATACGTTCGCCAGCGATGGCCGTAAGAAGGCGCCGCCCAACCAGGCGCTGCAGCTGACCTGGCGCTGCTTGGTCGGCGTGCGGCGTTGGTCGGCCGTCGGCCGGCCGGTCTGGGGTCAACACGCGACCGTCCTCCGGTCGTGGCATCATGGTCAACGGCGCCGGGCAGCTGAGCGCCGATCCGTTGGGCTGCAGGAAGAGGTATGACGCAGGACAGAGCAAGCGGCATCGCCGGAAATGAGTTCGGGAGGAGGACTGCACCGCTCATCGCGGAGCGCCTTGGTGCCAAGATGCTCCGCTCCGCGGCCAACGAGGCCACATACAAGGGGCAGCGCGTCGTTATCAAGTGCGCGAGGCCGCGCACAACGAGCGTAGGCGTGACCTACCTCATGCTCGACCGACTCGACTCGGTCATCGCTGCGTTCCAGCAGGATGATGGGACCTTCCAGATCTATGCGCTTGACGCGCGAGCCTATCGCCAAGAAATGCGGGGAACCCGCAGTCGTGGAGCCTCGGCGGGAAAGGTTGGCCTTGTATCGAGGTTGGTCTTCGAGAGGATGGGCTGCGCTGTCGGCTCTGTTTTCCTTGTGAGAGCCTGCTGCCCAACAACGCAATGAAGCTGACCGGCCGCCGCCCGCAGGTTGGCAATAGCCGCGGACGTCGGCCGGCCGGTCCGGGGTCGTCGCGCGACTGGCCTCCGGTCGTGGCATTATGGTTCACGGCGCCAGGCAGCTGAGCGCCAAACCGTTGGGCCGCCGGGAGCCTCGATGCGTTCTTCGCAGCTTGTCGCCGCCCTGATCCTCTGAATCACCCCGGCTTTGTCGGAGGCTCCATTCCTTGAGAGGATGGAGCGATGGCACGCAAGAGCAGGTTTTCGACGGAGGTCCGGGAGCGAGCAGTTCGCATGGTGCTCGAGCACGGGCCTGAGCACGGGTCCGAGTGGGAAGCGATGCGCTCGATCGCTGGGAAGATCGGGTGCACGGCGGAGACGCTGCGCACCCGGGTGCGGCGGTTCGAGATCGACTCGGGCCAGCGCCTCGGCGTGAGCAGCGGTGAGCAGGCGCGCGTGAAGGAGCTCGAGCGCGAGGTCCGCGAGCTTCGCCGCGCGAACGAGATCCTTCGCAAGGCGTCAGCTTATTTCGCACAGGCGGAGCTCGACCGCCGACCGAAGTGATGGTGGAGTTCATCGACGAACACCGCGCCGTGTACGGGGTCGAGCCGATCTGCAGCGTGCTGCCGATCGCCCCGTCGACTTATTATGAGCAGAAGGCGCGCGCTGTCGACCCAAAGCGGCTTCCGGCTCGCCTTGTGCGCGGCCGCGAGCTGAAGGTCGAGATCGAGCGGGTGTGGAAGGAGAACGAGTCGGTGTACGGAGCGCGCAAGGTCTGGATCCAGCTCGGACGCGAGGACTTCGAGGTGGCGCGCTGCACGGTCGAGCGCTTGATGGCGCAGATGGGGTTGCGAGGCGTCGTTCGAGGCGGTGCGTTCAAGCGGACCACGGTGGCCGATGAGCGCGCACAGCGGCCGGCGGACCTCGTAAAGCGAGACTTCAGCGCGGATCGCCCGAATCGGTTGTGGGTGGCGGATCTCACGTACGTCGCGACGTGGACGGGCTTCGGCTACGTCGCCTTCGTCGTCGATGTCTTCTCACGCCGGATCGTCGGCTGGCGCGTGTCGAACTCGCTGCGCAGCGACCTCGCGCTCGACGCGCTCGAGCAGGCGCTGCACGCGCGGCCCGACACCGATGGGCTCGTCCACCACAGCGATCGCGGCGTGCAGCCCGGGTTCAACCGCTCGTCGCAACACGACGTTGTCGGAATGAACGTAGGTGATCGTCGAGCGCTTCCGCTGGTGACTTCCAGTTGAGGGTCTTGCGGGGGCGGCCGTTGAGGGCCGCCGCCAGCGCCGTCTAGCGCCGTGCGCCGCCGCGGTTTCCGCCCCTTGCCGCGCATTTCCAGCCCTGAAGACGCACCAGAAGCAAGATGGCGACCTAACAAGCGGTCGCCGCGGCCTTCTAAGCAGCGGGTCGCAGGTTCGAGTCCTGCCCGGGGCGCCAGCTGGCTGATCTTCTTGCGAGCGCACTCTTCGTAGCGGTTGCGCTCGCATCCCCTTCGGCGAACGCGGCGTCGATCTGGGCGACGTGGACGGTCGACAGTGCGACCGCGGCGACCGCGAGCACGCCGGATGGCCGGACCGCGAGCTACACGGGTCACCCCGTGAGCGCGAATGCGCTCGGCGGCGTCTACAGCGCTTCGCCGTCCGTGCCGGGAATTCCGAGCGGCGTGAATCCTTCCTTTCTGGGGACGGTGACGGGGCAGCCTCACCCGACGTTCTTGAACCCCGGCGATCTGGTCATGACGATCGACCTCGCGAGCTTCGGCGTCGATTCGGAGACGACGTTCGGGATCGCAGACATACAGGACACGGCCTACTACCGGCTCGAGCTGCTCGACGCTGCGCTAGCTCCGCTCTCATTGTCCAGCGTTCAGGTCACGAACTACAACCTGACCTACGCGAACGGCGGCCTCATTGCCGACGAGGACATCACGCTCAATGCGACGAGCGGCGCGCTCCGGCTGAACTTCATTCACGATGCGGGCGGCACCTACCGGCATAGCGGCCTAGCACTGTTCACGAACCTTCCGCTCGCCACGCGATACATCCGGCTGACTGCCAACCCGCCGGGGTTCCAGCTCGCAACCGAGGGGATCCAGATCTGCCTCGGCGGGTCGGCGGTACCTGAGCCGGCGGCCGGCGCGCTGCTTCTTGCCGCGGCACTCGAGCTCGTGCGACGCGTGAGGCGCACTCGGGTGTGAGTCATTGCTGAACTACCGCCAGCGCGACGTCCGCGATTCGAGCGCCGCGAACAGCGCATGGATTGCCATCGCCATCGCGGCCGAGGGCAACGCGCCCAGCATCACGACGCGCCAGTCGTTGAGCGCGAGCCCCGTCACGATCAGGGTGCCGTAACCCCCCGCGCCGACCAGAGCCGCCAGCGCCGCCGTGCCGACGTTGATCACTGCTGCGACCCGCACTCCGGCGATTAGGGCGGGCGCCGCCAGCGGGAGCTCGATACGCCGCCGCCGCTGGCGGTCCGTCATTCCCAGAACGGCAGCGACGTCGCGCAGGCTCGCGTCGATCTGAGTGAGACCGGTGACGACGCCCTGGACGATCGGAAGCAATGCGTAGGCCGCGAGCGCATACACCGCGGGTTCCCATCCCACTCCAAACACCGGGATGAAGAAGCAAAGCAGCGCGATGCCTGGGATGGTCTGGATCACGCCGACGAGTGACAGCACGGTCTTCGCAACGGTGCGGTGCTGGCTCGCCCACCAGCCGAGAGGCAGGCCCACGACCAGCGCCATCGCGAGCGACACCGCGACCAAAGCGAGATGCTCGAGCGTGAGCCGGAGCCAGCGCGGCTCATCGGCCGCCGCTGGGCCACTCACCGCCCCGCCAGGCGTCCCGATCGAAGCCAAGAAGTCGGCCGCGATCGCGGAAGGGCTGCGACGCGCGATCTCGAACTCGCCGTTGAGCCGGGTCATCGTCGAATCCGAGAGCCGACCGACCAGCTGCTCGAGCGCTGCCCACGAGCGCGGGTACTCGCGGGCGAAGCCGCTCCGAGCGAGCGCCAGCCCCTCGTAGCGGACGAACACGCCGAGCGGGTCGTCCAGCACCACGAGATCTCGTCGGCGGATGGTTGCGTCGGTGGTGTAGACGTCGACGAAGTCGACTTTGCCGCGCGCCAGCGCAACGTAAGACAGCGCGTGCTCCATCGTGCGCACTTCGCCGAGCGCGAGGCGGTATGCGCTCACCATCGCGCCGAGCCCGGTCGCGGCCTCCCGGAACTCGGGAGTGACGCCGCCGCGCCAGGGCTGCCCGCGGAGATCGGAGACGGTCCGCAGACCGAAGCGCTCGGCTACTTCCCGCTTCACTCCGATCCCGTAAGTGTTATTGAAGCCGAGCGGGCCGAGTACCTCGTAACCGCGCGCTTCGACCTTGCGACGGATCGTCGTGAAGTCAGTGAGGCTGGGTTCTCGAAGCAGCTCTTCCGCGAGCGTGCCGGAGTACTGAGGCACGAGATCTACTTCGCCCGCGTGGAACGCGGCGAATACGACGCCGGATCCACCCAGGCCGAGTCGGCGCTCGACGCGCGCTTCTCCAGCGGACTCGACGAGCTGCGCGAACATCTCGCCCAGCACCTGACCCTCGACGTCTCGCAGCGATGCAACTCGAATCACTGGCGGTTCAGGCGCCCGCTGACATCCGATCGCGGCTGCGGTCGCTCCGAGCGCGATCCCGAGCGCGAGCCAGCGGCCAGCCATCACTCACGCTCGCCGTCGACGAGGTCCAGCATGCGACGCCAGCGAGGGGCCGCGGACCGGACAAAGCTCCGCGCCCAATCCGAGGCAGGACTGCGGGCGAGCGTCTCGGCGGGACCGTGCTGCGCGATCCGGCCGCGATCGAGAAGCGTGATCGTGTCGGCCAGAAAGAGCGCCTCGGGCACGTCGTGAGTCACGAGCACGACGGTGCGCGCGAGCGACCCGAACAATCGCTTCATCTCATCCTGCAGCTCGGTGCGGCTCTGCGGATCGAGACCCGAGAGCGGCTCGTCCAGCAGCAGGAGCGCTGGATCCAGAAACAGCGCGCGCAGCAGAGCGGCGCGCTGGCGCTGTCCGCCGCTCAGCGCGCGCGGGTAGCGCTGGCGCAGCTCGGAGGCGAGGCCCACCAGCGCCTCGAGCTCCGTCAAACGCCGCTCGATCCGATCTCGAGACCATCCATCCAAGACTGCGGGCAGCACGACGTTGTCGCGCACCGAGAGATGCGGAAACAATCCGCCGTCCTGCAGCACGAGCCCCGCCCGGCGATTCGCTTCGCGCTGTGCGGCGGCCCCGGCCGCCTCCACGCGTCGTCCTAACACCATCACCTCGCCGCGGATTGGCTGGCTGAGGCCGGTCATGGAGCGGAGCAACGTCGATTTCCCGGACCCGCTGGGACCCAGCAGACAGTGGGTCTGCCCTGCAGCGAGCGTGAGCGAGAGGTCCTCGATCACGGGAACGGGCCCGTATGCGAGCGTGACGCACGAGAAGCCGACGGCGGGGATCATCCGACGAACCCGCTGAGCTCGCGGCGGGCCGGCCTGATGACTGATCGAGCGAAGGCCGTACCGCGTGGACCCGGGCTAATGGCGACGCCACTGACGAAGCGCGCGCGACGCACCGGGTAGGCGATCGCAGTCGATCGCTCGCTGCGCACGCTGCCGCTGGCGAGACGATGATGCGAGGCCATCCGACGACTCTACCGTGAGCGGCACAGGCTCCCTCCGGCTCAGGCTCACGAGGCCGAGGATCGCCGCGCCTCAATCCGCCAGCAGGCTGAGGCTGGAACCGGGTCGCACGCGTCCTTTGTCGTCGCGCACGTCGGTGAAGAGCCTCACGCCGTCCTCGGCCTGCTCGATGCGCACGTAGGCGAAGTTGAAGATGTCGCCCTCGGCATAGAGGACGGTCGGATGAAGCGTCGCGTCGAGCGCGCGCGGCGACGGCGTCTTGAACGCCGAGAGCGGTCCGCTGATCAGCTCGTGGAAGACGTAGTCGTCGCCGTCCTGGTCGTAGTCGCT
>Ga0187894_10002296_pt1 | contig 23031 bp, 16 predicted proteins | sample GBC1701081metaG_FD_136650 | JGI IMG/M metagenome (GOLD analysis project Ga0187894, IMG submission 136650) | White microbial mat communities from a lava cave in the Kipuka Kanohina Cave System on the Island of Hawaii, USA - GBC170108-1 metaG ... | reverse complement strand
GCGGCCGCCGGTGCGCACCAGCGCGAAACGTCCGAGCAGCTTGTGGCCTTCCAGCGCGAGATCGAGCTTGCCCTTCGCGAGGCCGTCGGCGGGCGCGACCCCATCCACGCAGCGGTAGCTCCCGCAATCCCAAACGATCATCGCACCGGCGCCATAATTGCCGGCCGGGATCACGCCCTCGAAATCCGCGTACTCGAGCGGGTGATCCTCGGTCTGCACCGCGAGCCTTTTTTGCGCCGGATCGAGGCTCGGCCCGCGCGGCACCGCGAAGCTCACCAGCACGCCGTCGATCTCGAGCCGCAGGTCCCAGTGCAGATTGCGCGCGGCGTGCTGCTGCACGACGAAGCGGCGCCTGGCTTCGGGGGGAAGCGCACGCGGCTCCGCGTCCGCTCCGAACGGCTCGGGCGTGCGGTTCGGATCGCGCTTGGCTCGGTAGTGCTTCAGGTCGCGCAGCGTCCGCTCCAGTCATCAGGGCGGGGCCGCTGCACGCGCTCGTCACGGTGTCGGACTCCCGACACCGAGCAGTGTCGGCGTAAAGCCGCGCGCCTCGCTCGTCGATTCTTCGCATGGTAGGTTGCCCGCTCTCCCCGCCAAACGAACCCCTCGTCCGAAAAAGCAGGTGCCCATGGCCGCGCGCGCGTCCTCCTCCGCGACGATTTCGTTCGGGCTCGTCTCGATTCCCGTGAAGGTCTACACGGCCAATCGCAGCAAGAGCGTCTCGTTCAACATGCTGCACGCGAAGGACAAATCGCGGCTGCGCCAGCAGTACGTGTGCGCGACCTGCAGCGAGAGCGTCGACAGCAGCGAGCGCATCAAGGGCTACGAGTACGCGAAGGATCAGTACGTCGTGATGAGCGACGAGGAGCTGAAGGCGCTCGACCGCAAGAGCGACCACACCCTCGCGATCGAAGAATTCATCCCGATCGAGAAGGTGGACGCGCTCTACTACGAGAAGGCGCAGCTACTCGGCCCGGACAAGGGCGGCGCGAAGGCCTATCGCCTGCTGAACGAGGCGATGCTGACGATGGGAAAGGTGGCGATCGGGCGGCACCACATCCGCGGCCGCGAGCAGCTCGTGCTGATCCGCCCGCTCGGGCGTGGCCTCGTGCTGCAGGGTCTCTATTACGCCGACGAGGTCGCGAAATTCGACGACATCGAGTTCGGCGACCAGCCCGACATCAAGCGCGGCGAGCTCGACCTGGCGCAGCAGCTGATCGAGCAGCTCGCGAACGAGCGTTTCGAGCCTGAGAAGTACGAGGACGAGTATCGGCGCGAGCTGCTCTCCGCGATCGACCGCAAGGTCGCTGGCGAGGAGATCGTCACGACGCCGAAGCCGGAGCAGCGCGAGCAGATCATCGATCTGGTCGCCGCGCTCAAGAAGAGCCTGGAAGAGAAGCGCGGCGCGCCGCCGACCAAGGTGACCGCGGAGGACGCCGCGGAGCGCACGCGCAAGCCCGCGCGCGCGAAGGGCAAGGCGGCGGGCGCCAAGCGCGCGACGAGCTAGCCGGCGCCTTGCTTACTTCCTGGTGAGCGCCGTGCAGTCCTCAGCGGCTGCCGTCGTGAGCTTCGTCCGCGATGCGCTCGAACAGGAGGCGCTCGAGCGCGGCGCGCGGAGACGAGGCGTAGGGAACTTCGCGGCCGAGCGTGATCAGCATCTCGCCGTGCAGCACGGCCACGGTCATCGCCGCGAGCGCGGGCGCTTCGCTCGGATCGCCGAGCAGCTCGGCGAGATCGTGGGCCAGCCCACTCTGAAACTCGCGGTGTAACGCGAGCAGCTCGTCGCGGAGCGGCGCGGCGTGCGGCTGCGACGCGAAGATCCAGCTCACGAACGCGCGAATCGTCGTGCGCTGCTCGCGGATGAACGACTCGTACGCGTCGATTTGGCGGACGATGCGCTCGCGCGCGTCGCGATGCCCGCGGCCGCGCTCCAGCGAATCTCGAAACGGCACCAAGAAATGCCGGCACGTCTCGCCAAACAGCGTCGCCTTGTCGGAGAAATGCCAGAAGATCGAGGTGCGGCTGACGCCGGCGCGTGCGGCGATCTGTGAGGTGCTGGTGCGGTGATAGCCGCGCGTCGCGAACAGCTCCATCGAGGCGCGCAGGATCTTCTGCTGCGTCACCGCTTTGCGGTTGGCGCCGACACTCGCACGCGGCAGCGTCTCGATCTGGGCGCTCACTCCGCGAGCTCTGCGCGTGCGCCCGAGAGCTCAGCGCTGATTAGGGCCGCGTCGGCCGCGCTGGCGCCTCGCCGCCTGCGCGCCTCGTAGCGCGCGAGCGCCCAGAGCGGGAAGTACGCGCGATACAGCTCGTAATCGAGCAGCGCGGTGCGGAAGAACAAGCCCGCCGGATCCTGACGAGGCCAGCTCCCGTCTTCGCACTGCGCGGCGATCAGAAACTGCGCGGCGCGCGCGATCGCATCCTGGTCGGGAGCCTCCGCCTCGAGCAGCGCGAGCAGCGCCCACGCCGTATGCAGCACCTGACTCTCGTCGTGCGGCACGTACTCGCCGCGCGTGCAGCCGTCCGCAGCTTCGCCCCAGCCGCCGTCGTCGCGCTGGCGCGCGAGCAGCCACGCGCAGGCGCGCCGCAGAGCGGGATCGCGAGGCGACACGCCCGCGGCGATCAATCCGCGCACACCGAACAGCGTCCCGTACACGAACTGGACGCCCCACACGCCCCGCCAAGATCCGTCGCGCCGCTGGAGACGGCGCAGGCGGCGCTCGGCCCGCGCGATCGAGCGCGCGACGGAGCGCTGCTCGATCTGCGGATGTCGCCGGTGAAAATCCGCGAGCGCCGCGAGGCACGACGCCGTGCACTCGACGTAGGAGTGCTCGGTCATCGATTCACCGAACATCTCGGCGGGGTTCAGCCATTCGAGGCCCACGCGCGTGCGCCTCGCCTCGTAGCTACCGAAGCCTCCGTCTGGGTTCTGGCAGCGCAATAAGAACCGGACCGCGGAGCGCTGCGCATCGCGATCGAACGTTCCGCAGCCCGCGCGCGCCAGCGCGTCCATCGCCTCTGCGGTGCAGTCGCTGACGGGCCATCCATGCCACGCGCCAGCAAAGCAGAAGCCTCCGCGCGGATCGAGGCGAAACGCTGAACGATGACCCGCGAAAGTCTGATCGATCTGTTGAGTGCGCAAAAAATCCGCGCCGCGCGCGATCGCCCCACGCGCGATCGCTGCCTGCGAGCTCGCGAACGGCGCCGCGTGCGCGAGCGCCTGCAGCGCGAACGCGCTGTCCCAAGTCGCGCTGCGCGCGCCGGCGATGCGCAGGCCCTGCGCTGCATCGTCCCAGATCCACGCCTCGAGCCGCGCGCTCGCGCGCTGGACATCCGCGTCCGCGGCGTCGCTCGCGTGCAGCGCCAGAATGCTCAGCAGGCCGCTCACCGGAGAGAGGCAGGTGAAATCCGTCGTGCGCAGCTCGAAGCGCATGCGCTCGTCGAGCTCGCTCAGAATGCGACGGCGGCGCGCCGCCGAGTGATGGCGCTCGCTGAACGCGAGCATGCGGTAGACGACGCGCAGCGCGCGGCTCGGCGGCGTCACGAGCTCCGCCTGGCGCAGCCGCCCGCGCGCGCGGCGCCAGTCGACGCGCTCCATCCCGCCCGGATACAGCTCGCTGCGGATCTCGCGCAGCCGCGCTGAATCCGGCGCGCACGGCCGGCGCGCGTACAGCGCGGACATCGCGAGGTAGATGTGTCGCGTGTGGCAGTAGAAGCGCGAAGGATGAATCGGCAGCGCGCTGGGCAGCGCCCACAGCTCGGGCACGGTCGGCGGCACGCCGCGCCAGTCGTAAAGGCCGAGCAGCGCGAGCCAGAGCTTCCCCCAGCTCGGGATCGCGACGATGTCCTCGCGCTCGATGAAGGCGCGCGCGCGCCCGAGCAGCTCGCCTCGCGCTGACTCTCCTAACAAGCGAGCCGCGACGTAGACGAGCGCGGTCACGAACAAGTAAGGCCGAGACAGCGCGTGGAGACCCCAGAGCCCGTCCGCGCGCTGGGTGTGCTCGAAATGGCGCAGCAGGCGAGCGCGGCGCTCGTCCGCGAGTGGAAGCCCGAGCAGGTGAGCGAACAGCACGTACTGCGCGGCGAGCATCGGGCACCAGATCACCTCGCCTTCCCAGCGCCCGTCCTCTCGCTGCGCGGCGGCGAGTGCGCCGACGCCGGCGGAAATCGCGCGCACGGCGTCCGGACTGCGCCGCGAAGCGATGCCATCGGGCTCCTGCGCGGCCGCCGCCGCGCGGGGTCGGCGCGCTGCGCCCGCGATCAGCCACGAGCTGCGTGCGGCGAGCTCACGAAGCGCGGCGCGCGCGGCGTCAAAATCGCCGCGCCGAACGCTGCGAATGACGACACTCGCCAGCGCGGGCACGGCTACGCGCACGAAAGTGCTGACGAATGCGCCGAGCTGCCCGTCCTCGGCGGCGAGGTAGCGCATGCTGCGGGCGCGTTCGTCCTCACTGCGCCGCCACAGCGCGAACACGCCGCGCCGTAGCGCGCGCGCCGGCTCGCTGTCTACGGCGAAGGCTTCGTAGAGCGCGCCGCCGAGCAGCTCCGGAACGCGCGCGCTCGCCTCTCGCGCGCGCCGCCAGCGGACGAAGTCCGCGCAGCGCGCGTGCTCGGTGGCGTCGCACAGGCCGAGCGTCATCCCGACCGCGGTCAGCGGATGCTGAAAGCCGACCGCGTCGCCGAGCAGCGCGATCCGCGAGCTTCCGTAATGGTTGCGGGCGCGCTGCTGATTCAGCGCCCAGGCCAGCTCGCCCTCGCGTAGCGCGCGCTCGAAGGCCTCGCGCAGCGCCTCCGGCAGAGCGGGCGCGTAGGCGGCGAACAACCACGCGCGATCGGCCTGGGCGCCGAGCGGCACGTCGAGGCAGAGCCGCAGTGCGTCGGGCGCGATGCGATACGCGAGCATCGGGCCCGGTGCGCCGAGGAATACGTGCCCGAAGCCCTCGCTCGGAAGCCGCACGTCCAGCAGACGCAGGCCCGCCATGCGCGAGAGCGTCGTGCGGTCGTCGGCGAGGCCGAGCGCAGCGCGCACGCGCGACCTACGGCCGTCGGCTCCCAGAATCAGCTCCGCCTCGATGCCGATCTCGCGCGAAGCCGAGCCGCGGCGGAAGCGAAGCGCGCCGTCAGTAACAAGCGTCGCGCGTGCGCCCAGCTCGAGCTGAATCCCGGGCTGCGAGCTCACCGCGCTGCGCAGCCATTCGACCAGCCCCGCGTGCTCACCGCTCCAGCCGCGCTCGCTCGATCGGTAAGGCAAGAGAACGGGCGCGCCGCCATCCGTGGGATGCACCGCGAAGCCGCGCCCCGTCTCGTAGGGCGCCAGCACGGCGGGCTCGAGGCCGATCTCGCGCAGAGCCGCTGCGCCGCGCGGATGAAGCCACTCGCCGGCGAGGCGCTGACACGCCTTCGGCTGCGCCTCCAGCAACAGCACGCGCGCACCGCGGCGCGCGTGCGCGATCGCGGCCGCGCAGCCGACCGGCCCCGCGCCGACCACCGCGACGTCGAAGTCGCGCGCGCGGCTCAAGCGCTGGCTCGCTGCAGCGCCGCCGAAACATCTCGAGCCGGCGCGCGCGATCTGGACATTCACGCAGGTTTATCAGGGCACATTTCGGACGATCGAGGGCGTACAGTCTGAATTGGACCGATTTCGCCAAATCGGTCAGCGGAACGCTTCGCGCTGACAGACCACGGCGGCCAACCTGCGCGCGGTGATGGTTCGGCGCGATCGCATGCGAGAGCGCAGCCAGCGAAGCATTTCGCAAGCGAAGCGCGCAGCGAGCAAAGCGAGCGGAGCAGCGAAGTCGAATCCGCAAGCGAAGCGCGCAGCGAGTAACGCGAGCGAAGTCGAATCCGCAAGCGAAGCGCGCAGCGAGCAACGCGAGCGAAGTCGAATCCGATAGGGGGTAGGAATTTGCTGACCGCGATTCACGATCCTGTTGCGCTTCGCGAGCTGCCTCGCGAGCAGCTGACGCTCGTCGCGAACGAGCTGCGCACGTACCTGATCGAGCTCGGCGCGCGCGTTGGCGGACACTTTGCGGGCAGCCTCGGCGCAGTCGAGCTCAGCGTGGCGCTCCATGCGGTGTTCGATACGCCGAATGACGCAATCGTCTGGGACGTCGGCCACCAAGGCTACGCGCACAAAGCCCTAACAGGCCGGCGCGAAGCGCTCCAGCGCATCAAGCGCGCCGACGGACCCGCGGGCTTCCTGCGCCGCTGCGAGAGCCCGTACGACGCCTTCGGCGCCGGCCATGCGGGGACCTCGATCTCGGCCGCGCTCGGAATGGCGGAAGCGTTTGCCCGCAAGCGCAGCTCCCGGCGCGCGGTGGCGGTGATCGGCGACGGCGCCGCGACCTCCGGCATGTCCTTCGAAGCGCTGAACCACGCGGGCCAGCTCGGCGCGCAGCTGCGCGTCGTGTTCAACGACAACGGCATGTCGATCGCTCCGAACGTCGGCGGGCTGCATCGCAGCGGCCGCGTGCGCGAATACGTCGAGGCGCTCGGCTGGCGCTACCTCGGGCCGGTCGACGGCCATGCGTTGGACGAGCTGCTGGCAGCGCTCTGCGAGCTGCGCGACGCCCGCGGACCCACGCTGCTCCACGTCCGCACGCGCAAGGGCAAGGGCTATGCGCCGGCGGAAGCCGACCCGTACCGCTGGCACGCGACCACGCCATTCGAGATCGCGCGCGGCGAGCGCAAGGCCTCGGCCGCGGCGTCGCGGAGCTGGACGCACGCGTTCGCCGCTGCACTCGCCCGCGTCGCGGATCGCGATTCGCGCGTCGTCGCGATCACGGCCGCGATGCCCGATGGAACCGGGATCGATCGCTTCGCGCAGCGCCATCCGGATCGCGTCTACGACGTCGGCATCGCCGAGCAGCACGCAGTGACGTTCGCCGCTGGGCTCGCGGCGGAAGGCCTGCGCCCCGTGTGCGCGATCTACTCGAGCTTCCTACAGCGCGGCTTCGACCAGATCGTGCACGACGTCGCGCTGCAGAACCTGCCCGTGACGTTCGCGCTCGACCGCGCAGGCTTGGTCGGCGCGGACGGCCCGACGCATCACGGCGCGTTCGACCTCGCTTATCTGCGCGCGATTCCGAACCTCGTGATCGCCGCGCCGCGCGACGAGAATCAGCTGCAACATCTGATCGCGACCGGCGTCGAGCATGGCGGTCCGTTCGCTCTGCGCTTCCCGCGCGGCGAGGTGTTGCCCGCGGCGCTCGACCCGGATCCGAAGCCGCTGCCGATCGGCCGCGGCGAGCTGCTGCGCGAGGGCGGCGCGCTCGCGCTCGTCGCGCTCGGCAACACGGTCCAGACCGCGCTCACCGCCGCCGAGCGGCTGGCGGAGCGCGGGATCGAGGCGAGCGTCGTCGACGCGCGCTTCGCGAAGCCGCTCGACGCCGATCTGCTCGAAGCGGTCGCGCGCCGGACGCGCCGGCTGATCACGATCGAAGACCACGCGCTCGCCGGCGGCTTCGGCAGCGCGGTGCTCGAGTGCCTCTGCGATCGCGGCGTCACGGCGACGGTCGAACGATTGGGGCTCCCGGACCGTTTCATCGATCACGGCGCGTGCGAGGCGCAGTGGCAGGAGGCGGGTATCGACGTCGACGCGCTGGTCGAACGCGCGCTGCGGCTCGCGCTCGCGCGAGAGCCCGCTTGAGCACGCCGGTAAAGCTCGACGCGGCCTACCGCCACTGCGCGGCGATCACGCACGCGAGCGGCTCGAGCTTTCTCGCGGCGTTCTGGATGTTCCCGCGCCCGCAGCGCCGCGCGCTGCACGCGATCTACGCGTTCTGTCGGCTCGCCGACGACATCGCCGACGACGAGAGCGTGCGCGGCGATCGCAGCAAGCTGATCGGCGAGTGGCGGCGCGTGCTCGAGGAGTCTTATCTCGGGAAGTCCGATCATCCCGTCGGCATCGCGCTCGGGGACGCCGCGCAGCGCTTCCGGCTGCGAGAGCAGTGGTTCCAGGATCTGCTCTCCGGCGTCGAGGCCGACTTGCGCGGGACGGCGATCGAGCACTTCGCCGAGCTCGAGCACTATTGTTATTGCGTCGCCTCGACGATCGGCCTGCTCGTCGTCGCCGTGCGCGGCCTCTCGGGCGGCGCGGTGCAGGAATACGCGCACACGCTCGGCATCGCGGTGCAGCTGACGAACGTGCTGCGCGACGTCGGCGCAGATGCGCGCGCAGGCCGCGTCTACCTCGCGGCCGAGGATCTGGCGCGCCTCGGCGTCGAGCCTGCAGCGCTCGCGCGCGGCGAGCTCACGGAGCCGATTCGGCTGCTGCTCGCGCTCTACGCCGAACGTGCGCGCATCCGCTACGAGCGCGCGCAGCGCGTGCTGCCCGCGGAGCTGCGCCGCTCCGCGCGCCCGGCGCAGGCGATGGGCGCGATCTATCGCGCGCAGCTCGAGGCGCTGCAGAGCGCGGGCTTCCCGTGCCTCACGCGCACGCTGCGGCTCTCGCGCGGAAAGCGGCTCGGGATCGCGGCACGCGTCTGGCTCGGCGCCGGAGCGGCGTGATGAGCAGTGTCAGCCGCCGCAAGCTCGAGCACCTCGATCTGTGCGCCGCGCAGGACGTCGAAGCGCGCCGCACGACGCTGCTCGAAGAGGTCGAGCTGCTGCACGAGGCGCTTCCCGAGCTGAGCGCCGCCGAGATCGATCTCGGCGTGACGCTGTTCGGCCGCAGCCTGCGCGCGCCTCTGCTGATCACGGGGATGACGGGCGGCGCCGAGCGCGCGGGCGCGATCAATCGCGCGCTGGCCAGCGCCGCACAGAAGTGTGGGCTCGCGCTGGGCCTCGGCTCGCAGCGCGCGATGTGGCTCGATCCGGAGCTTGCGAGCACCTACCGCGTGCGCGAGGTCGCGCCGGACATTCTGCTGCTCGCGAACCTAGGCGTCGTCCAGGCGCGCGATGCCGGCCCGCACGCGGCCGCCGAGCTGGTCGACGCGGTGCGCGCCGACGCGCTCTGCATCCACCTGAACCCCGCACAGGAGCTCGTGCAGGACGAGGGCGACCGCGACTTCCGCGGCTGCGTCGCCGCGATCGAGCGATTGGTCGCGGCGTTGCCGGTACCGGTCGTCGTCAAAGAGACGGGCTGCGGACTCTCGCGCGCGACGCTTTCGCGGCTGCGCGCCGCGGGCGTGCGCTGGGTGGACGTCGCCGGGGCGGGCGGCACGAGCTGGCCCGGCGTCGAGGCGCTGCGCGGATCTCCGCGTCAGCACGCGCTCGGCACGGCGCTGCGCGAGTGGGGGATTCCGACCGCCGCGTCGATCCACTTCGCGCGCGAGCTCGGGCTCGAGACGATCGCGTCGGGCGGCCTGAGAGATGCGGGCGACGTGGCTCGCGCGCTCGCGATCGGCGCGCGGATCTGCGGCATGGCGCTGCCTTGGCTGCGCGCCCACGAACGCGGCGGACTCGATGCAGTGCTCACGTTCGCCGAGCAGCTGACAGAGAGCCTGCGCGCGCTGCTGCTGCTGGTTGGCGCGCGAGATGTCTCGCAGCTCGCGCGAGCTCCGCGCGTGATCGGCCCTCGCCTGCGTGCGTGGATCGGCGATCCCCTAATGCCTCGCTCCGCACGAGCAAGCGAACGATGAACAGCAGCGCCGAGGAGGCTCTGCTCCGTTCGAGCGCGCTCGAGCCGGAAGCGATCCTGCGCCGTGCGAGTGGCGAGAACTTCCCGGTCGCGCTGCGCTGGCTCGGCCGCGAGCTGCGCGAGGATCTGCTCGCGCTCTACGGCTTCGCGCGGCTCGTCGATCAGATCGGCGACGCGGCGGAGGGCGACCGGCAGCAGCTGCTCGACGCGGTCGGAGCGGATCTCGCGCGCGCGTTCGCCGGGACGCCGCGGCACGCGCTGCTGCAGCAGCTCGCACGAACGATTCGCCGCCGCGAGCTGCCGCGCGCGCCGTTCGCTCGCCTGATCGAGGCTAACCGCTTCGATCAGCAGCGCGTTCGCATCGCGAGCTGGAACGAGTTGTTGGGATACTGCGCGCTGTCCGCGAACCCGGTCGGCGAGCTGGTGCTGCACGTCGTCGGGCGCGCCGAGCCGGCGAACGTGCAGCGCTCCGACGCGGTATGCAGCGCGCTGCAGGTGATCGAGCACTGCCAGGACGTCGCGGAGGATTTCGCGAACGGTCGCGTCTACCTGCCGGCCGATGACCTCGCGGACGCGGGCTGTCGCGAGGACCAGCTCGCGCGCGCTCCCGCGCCGCCCGAGCTGAGGCGCGTTGTCGCACTGCAAATTCAGCGCGCGCGCGTGCTGCTCGAAGAGGCGCGCCCGCTGGTCGGCGCGCTGCGCGGTGCTGCGCGCTGGATGATTGCCGGCTACGCCGCGGGCGGCCTCGCGTGCTGCGACGCGTTCGACGCCGCCGGCTACGACCCGAATGCGCGCAGCGTGCGACCGCGCCGCCTCGCGTTGCTTCGGCATGCCCTCGTGCTCGCACTCGCGCGACCCGAAACGCCCGCGCTCGGGATCCGCACGCAGTGAAGCCGCACGTGCTCGTGATCGGCGGCGGGCTCGCGGGGCTGCAGGCTGCGCTGCGCTGCGCGGAGCGCGGCGCGCGCGTCACGCTGCTCGAGGCGCGCCGGCGGCTGGGCGGCGCCACCTGGTCGCACCCGCACCGCGGCCTCGGCTTCGAGATCGACAACGGCCAGCACGTATTCATGCGCTGCTGCGACCACTACCTCGCATTTCTCGATCAGCTCGGTGTGCGCTCGCGCGTCGTGCTGCAGCCGCGCCTCGCGGTGCCGATCGCGCGGCCCGGGCACCGATTGGCTTGGGTCGGGCGCGCACCGCTCCCGGCGCCGGCGCACCTCGCGCCCAGTCTGCTGCGCTTTCCCGCGTTGTCGTTCGCGCAGCGACTGCGCGCGATCGTCACGGCGCGTCGCTTCGCCGCGCTCGATCCCGATGACGAGGCGCTCGACGAGCGCGCGCTCGGCGCCTGGCTGCGCGAGCAGGGCGAGAGCGAGGCGTCGATCGACGCGCTTTGGGATTTGCTGATTCGCCCGACGCTGAACGTGCCGGCGCGCGAAGCCTCGCTCGCGCTCGCGGCGCGCGTGTTACGGACCGGATTCCTGGACACCGCCAACGGCGCGGACATCGGCTGGCCCGCCGTTCCGTTCTCGGCGCTGCACGCCGAGCCCGCGGCGGCTGCGCTGCGCGCGCGCGGCGTGCGCGTGGAGATCGCAGCGCGCGTCGATGCGATCGAGCACGACGCCGCGCAGCCGGCGGTGTGGTCGCAAGGCGCGCGGCTCGAAGCCGACGCGATCGTGCTCGCGACGCCGCACGCGGTCAGCGCTCGCCTGCTGCACGCGCGCAGCGAGCTCGGCTCGCTCGCAGAGCTCGGCCACTCGCCGATCGTGAACCTGCACGTCGTCTTCGATCGCCGCGTGCTGCCGCATCCGCTGCTCGCGGTGCAGGACAGCCCGCTGCAATGGATCTTCGATCGCACGCACAGCGCGGGCCTCGAGCGCGGGCAGTACCTGACCGTCTCGCTGTCGGCGGCCGATCGCTGGCTAAACGAATCGACCAGCGCGCTACGCGCGGTGTTCGTGCCCGCCTTCGCCGAGCTGCTGCCCGCAGCGCGGGAGGCGCGCGTGGAGCGCTTCGCCGTCACCTGCGAGCCGGAAGCGACTTTTCGCGCGACGCCGGGAACGCGGCGCCTGCGGCCCGCACCGGGTCGCGAGATCGACGGCGTGTTTCTCGCCGGCGCATTCACCGACACCGGCTGGCCCGCGACGATGGAGGGCGCCGTGCGCAGCGGTCTCGCCGCCGCGAACGCCGCGCTCAGTGCTTGCGCCCGGCGCGGCCGAACGGGCGCGAAGGAGGCCGCATGAATTCCGTCCATATCTGGGGCGCGAGCGCGCCCCCGAAATGCCTCTCGCGAGCGCGCATGCTGGTCGGGCCTTCGCTCGCAGCCGCGTCGGCGACGCTGAGCCCCGAGCTGCGCCGCGTGGTCGAGTATCACTGGGGCTGGATCGATGCGGACGGGCGGCCAACGGGGCAGCGCGGAGGCAAGCTGTTACGGCCCGCGCTCGCACTGCTCTCGGCTGAAGCGGTGGGCGAGCCCGCCGAACGCGCGCTCGCCGCCGCGACCGCGCTCGAGCTGATCCACGATTTCACGCTCTTGCACGACGACGTGATGGACGCCGATCGCGAGCGCCGCGGGCGAGCGACGGCGTGGGCGGTCTTCGGAATCGGGCCCGCGCTGTGCGCGGGCGACGCGCTCGTCCCGCTTGCACAGCGCGTGCTGCTCGCCGACGAGAGCCCGGCCCGCGTCGGCGCATTGGCCGCGCTCGCCGAAGCGACCGAGACCGTGATCGCAGGACAAGCGCTCGACCTCGCGTTCGAGGGCCGACGCGACATCGATGTCGCCGAGTACGTGCGGATGGCCTCGATGAAGACTGGTGCGCTGCTCGGCTGCGCGGCTTCGCTCGGCGCACTGCTCGCCGAGGGTCCCGCAAGATCTGTTACGGCGCTCCGCGAATTCGGCGGCTCGCTGGGCCTCGCGTTCCAGGCCATCGACGATTGGCTCGGCATCTGGGGCGACCCGCGGCGCGTCGGGAAGCCGGCCGCGAGCGACCTGCGCCAGCGCAAGGCTTCGCTGCCGATCGTGATCGGCGCGGCGGCGGACTGCGCCGCAGGCGCCGAGCTGCGCGCGCTGCTGGCCGCGCGCGAGCCGCTCTCCGAGAGCGACGTCGCGTGCGGCGTCGCTTGCCTGGGGGCGACGGACGCCGAGCCGCTCACGCTGGCGCTCGCGCAGCGAGAGCTCGGGCGTGCGCTCGAGAGCCTCGAGCGCGCACAGCTCGAGCCCGTCGCGCGCGGCGCGCTGCTCGAGCTGGCGCACTTCGTCGTGGCGCGCGAATCGTGACTGCGACGACGGCACGACTCACGCTGCTGCTCGCGCGGCCGCGCGGCTTCTGCGCCGGCGTCGAGCGCGCGATTCGCATCGTCGAGCTCGCGCTCGAGCGCTTCGGTCCGCCGGTCTACGTGCGCCACGGCATCGTGCACAACCGCGCGGTGCAGGATCGCCTGCGCGCGCAGGGCGCGATCTTCGTCGAGCAGGCGGCCGAAGCTCCGCGCGGCTCGCTGCTGATCTTCAGCGCGCACGGCGTCTCGCCGGCGGTGCGCCAGGAAGCGCGGCGCTGCGGGCACGATGTGATCGACGCGACCTGTCCGCTCGTCACCAAAGTGCACCAAGAGGCGCGGCGTTACGCGCGCGAAGGCGCCGAGATCTTGTTGATCGGTCACGCGCGGCACGTCGAGGTCGAGGGCACGCGCGGCGAGGCACCGCAGGCGACGCAGGTGGTAGAGACGCTGGAGGATGCGCGCCGCGTCGCGGTGCGCGACCCAGAGCGCGTCAGCGTGCTCACGCAAACCACGCTCTCGGTGGACGAGACGTCGGAGATCACCGCGGCGCTGCGCGCGCGCTTCCCGAAGCTGCGCGCGCCGCACAAGGACGACATCTGTTATGCGACCCAGAATCGCCAGGACGCAGTGAAGCAGCTGGCTCGGCGCGCCGAGCGCGTGCTGATCGTCGGCTCGCCCGAATCGTCGAACGGCATGCGGCTGGTCGAGACGGCGCGCCGCGCCGGCGCCTGGGCGGAGCGCGTCGAGGGCGCCGCCGAGGTCGAGCCGCGCTGGCTGGAAGGCATCGCCTGCATCGGAATCGCGGCGGGCGCGGCCGTGCCCGAATCGAGCGTCGCGGCCGTAATCGCTCGCATCGTCGAGCTCCGCGGCGGCGCGGCTCAGATCGAGGAGCTGCCCGGAGTCGACGAAGACCTGTCGTTCGCGCTGCCGGCGCTGCTGCGCAGCACGCGGCCCCGCCGCCGAATCAGCGAGGGAATGACAGAACCGCCGAGCCCGTGAGGACGCACTACGCTGCTTTTCCAGCAAGCCGGCCAACGTCGCGAAGCGACGTAGTCGGCGCGCAGCGAGACGGAGCCGAGCGGAGCTCGGATCGAGCTTGAGCCTCGCCCGCCGCGCGCGACACTGCGCGGCGTGACTCCCGCAGCGCTCACGACCGGCGACGTTGCGCGCGTGCTCGGCGTCTCCGAGGCGCGCGTGCGCGGCTACGTGCGCGCCGGCTGGTGCGCACCGCAGCGCGCGGGGCGCGCGCTCGCGTTCAGCTTCCAGGATCTGGTGGTGCTGCGCGCCGCGAAGAGCCTGCAGGAGGCGCGCGTTCCGGCCGCGCGCGTGCGGCGGGCGCTGCGCGCGCTCGAGCGCGAGCTCGGCGGGGAGGGCTCGCTCTCGGGCCTCCGCATTGCGGCCGACGGGAAGCGCGTCGTCGTGCATCGCGACGGAGCGTCGTTCGAGCCCGAGAGCGGCCAGCTGCTGCTCGACTTCTCGCTGGATGCTCTCGCCGAGCAGGCCGCGAAGCTGGCGCAGGCCGAGGTTGTTACTACGCGCCGCTCGCGCGGAGATCCGCGCGCTCCGCTGGCGAGCGGCGCAGCGCGCCCGCCCGCCGAAGTGCGCGAGAGCGGCGAGAGCGGCGAGAGCGCGAGCGAGGCCGCGCCGCGCGCACTGGCCGAGCGCGCCTTCGCCGAGGCGCTCGCGCTGGAGGAGAGCGACGCCGCGGGCGCGATGCGCGCCTACCGCCGCGCGCTCGCGCGCGACGCGAGCTTCAGCGACGCCGCGGTGAACCTGGCGCGCCTGCTCCACGCAGCGGGCCGCCCGAAAGAATCGGTCGCGCTCTACCAGAGCGCGCTCGCACACGCGCCCGGCGACGCCGAGCTGCACTTCAACCTCGCGCTCGCGCTCGAAGACACGCGCGGCGCGGGCGCGGCAATCCATCATTACGAGCACGCGGTCGCGCTCGATCCGAGCTTCGCGGACGCGCACTGGAACCTCGCCGGTCTGCTCGAAGCCGCGGGGCGAAAGCAGGAAGCGCTCCGGCACTACCGTGCATACGAGAAGCTGACGCGCTGAGCGCCTGACAACTCGCCTTCCGCGGCGATGGAAGCTTCGTTCCCTGGAGCCGGGCCCGCGGCGAGAAACGCCCCTAACGAGTCGAGCTCCCTGAGCGATCCTGCTGCGCCGGGCCCGACACCGCGCAGCGGCGAATAATGCGAATCGAGTCGACTAGTTACGTTGGCAGCGCGGAGCGCGAAACGCGCGCCCGCATCCGCTGGGCTTCGCTCGCGGCGGCCGACACAGCCGGCGGTCAGCTGACCCCTTGCTTGCACCTCGGCGCGGCTCCGGCCGGAGCTCCACCGTGATTCGTCTCGCCTGCTCGTTGATCGTATGCGTCGCTCTGGCGCCGAGCGCCGCGTCCGCTGGGCGCCTACTCGGCGCCAGCTTCAGCACGATCATCTCGAGTACACCGATCGTGCTCGACTCGACGACGGCTACGAGCACGTTGGTCGGAAACCAGTTCTCGCTCGATGCGGGCAGCTGGTTTGCGACTTCGTTTTGCATCGGCGCCGCGGCCGGCTGCGTGCCTCGCTCGCGGCCGTTCACGCCGCCGGTAAACCGTCTCGAGCTCACGTTCGGGCCGAACGGCGCGCTGATCGGCACGTTGGGTCAAGCGTCCGTGCTCCCGACCGGGACGCCTCCGAACGGGATCCGAGGCAGCGCCAAGGTGATCGGCAAGATCGGAAAGTCGCCGTCCTTCACGGTGCTCGTCGTGCCGATCAACAGCGGCTCGGAGCTGACCACGACGACGCCAGCGACGCCGACGCCGTCGAACGATCTCACTGTGCGAGTCGAGAACGACGCATGGCACTTGGGACCCGGGACTGAGAGCGGGTTGACGCTCCAGGGTTTCACGCGCCCGGACGTGATGGCCACCGGCAGCGTCTTCGTGACCGCGAACGGAGATACGGTGGTGAACCTCGTCAACCTGGCCCGCATCCGCCTGCGTGGACTGACGCGCGAAACGTTCGCGGCTCGGACGTTCTTGCAGCTGATCTACGCGCCCGAGCCGGCGCTCACGGGCCTACTCGGGGCGGCCGCGCTTGGGCTGGGGATCGCCGGTGCGAAGCGGCGACGGCGTTCGTGCACCCGGAACTGAAGATCAGTTCGCCCGCGGCTCGCTCTGCTCCTCCTCCATCCGCGCCAGCGCGACCAGCCAGGGGTCCCAGCGGCTTTCTGCCGCGTCGATCTCGATCTCGGCGGTGGGCTCGGGCGTGGGCTGGGCTTCGGGCTCCGCATCGGGCTCGCGATCGGCTCCGCGCAGAGCGCGCAGCTCTTCGTCCTCTCGTCGCTTCTTCACGTCTCCACCCCCTCTGCGCCGGGCTTCCGGCAATTCGTTGCAGGCTTGGCCCAACGTCTTGCGTGTCAACTGCTGCGATGAGCGTGCGTGGCGTCTCGTCACAAGCAGTAGGTGGCTCCCGACTTCGCTGCAGCCACCCACAGCGGGCTCGCGTCGTGCTTGGGCCCTTTGCAGCGCGCGTCGCAACGCCCCGCTTTGATTGGAGTTTCGCGCGCGCCCAGGCCGGACCTCGCGGTCTAGATGGTTAGAATGCGCGCTCACCGAGGAACCGAATGCTCCAACTGCGAGGGGCGCGCGCGGCGAACGAGGCGCGCATCGCATCTCTGCTCGAAGTGTTCCGCCAACGCGGCGTGCATCCGGCTGCCCTCTCCGCTCGCTTCGTCCACTATGTCGATACGAGCGCCGAGCTCAGCGCGGATGAGCGCCGGGTGCTGGATGCGCTGCTCGCGTACGGCCCGGCCGAGGAGCGCGCGCCCGATCCGGCTGGCGCGACGCTGTTCGTCGTGCCGCGGCTCGGGACGATCTCGCCGTGGTCTTCGAAGGCGAGCGACATCGCGCACACCTGCGGGCTCGCGAAGGTCCGGCGCATCGAGCGCGGCGTGGCTTGGACGCTGGCGGGCGTGAACGAGCGCGAGGCGCTGCGCTGCGCGGATCTGCTCCACGACCGCATGACCGAGAGCGTGCTGACCCAAGGCGAGGACGCGGCGGGCTTGTTCGAGCGCGCGCAGCCGGCGCGTTTTGCGCGCATCGACCTGCTCGGCGGCGGGCGCGCGGCGCTCGAGGCCGCCGACAGGCAGCTCGGCCTCGCGCTCGCGCCGGATGAGGTCGATTACTTGCTGGCGGCCTACCGCGAGCTCGCGCGCAACCCGAGCGACGTCGAGCTGATGATGTTCGCGCAGGCGAACTCCGAGCACTGCCGGCACAAGATCTTCAACGCCGAATGGTGGCTCGACGGCGAGAAGCAAGAGCGCTCGCTGTTCCAGATGATCCGCAACACGCACGAGAAATCGCCGGACGGTGTGCTCTCGGCGTATCGCGACAACGCGGCGGTGATTCGCGGCAGCGAGGCGACGCGCTTCGTCGTCGATGCCGAGGCGAAACGCTGGACGCCGCTGCGCGAGCTCGCGCACGTCGCGATCAAGGTCGAGACCCATAATCACCCGACCGCAATCTCGCCTCACCCGGGCGCGGCGACCGGCACCGGCGGCGAGATCCGCGACGAAGGCGCGACCGGACGCGGCGCCAAGCCGAAGGCTGGGCTCGCCGGCTTCAGCGTCTCGAACTTGCGCATCCCCGGCGCCGAGCAGCCGTGGGAGAAGGGCTTCGGCAAGCCCGACCGCATCGTCTCGGCGCTCGAGATCATGACGGAGGGCCCGCTCGGCGCAGCGGGCTTCGCGAACGAGTTCGGACGCCCGGCGCTACTCGGCTACTTCCGAACCTTCGAAGAGCGCGTGCCCGGCCCGAACGGCGAAGAGATCCGCGGCTACCACAAACCGATCATGATCGCGGGCGGGCTCGGCGCGGTGCGGCCCGGACACGTCGAGAAGGCGCCGCTGCCGCCGGGCGCGAAGCTCGTGGTGTTAGGCGGCCCCGCGCTGCGGATCGGACTCGGCGGCGGCGCGGCCTCGTCGGTCGCTTCCGGAGCGAGCGACGCGGAGCTCGATTTCGCGTCGGTCCAGCGCGCCAACGCGGAGATGGAGCGCCGCTGTCAGGAGGTGATCGACGCCTGCGTCGCAGAGGGCGCGAGCAACCCGATCCTCTCGATCCACGACGTCGGCGCCGGCGGGCTCTCGAACGCGCTGCCCGAGCTCGTGCACGGCGCGGGGCTCGGCGCGCGGATCGCGCTGCGTGCGATCCCGAACGACGACCCGGGCATGTCGCCGCTCGAGATCTGGTGCAACGAAGCGCAGGAACGCTACGTGCTCGCGATCGCGCCGGAGCGCGTCGCCGAGTTCGAGGCTTTCTGCGCGCGCGAGCGCTGCCCGTACGCCTGGGTCGGCGAGGCGACCGCGGAGCCGCGGCTCGTCGTCCACGATTCGCACTTCGGCGACGAGCCGGTCGACGTGCCGCTGGCGTTGATCCTCGGCAAGCCGCCGCGCATGGTGCGCGACGCAAAGCGCGCCGAGGTGCGGCGCCGCCCGCTCGATCTGCGCGGGGTCGCGCTGCCGGAAGCGATTCGCCGCGTGCTGCAGCTGCCGGCGGTCGCGGACAAGACCTTCCTGATCTCGATCGGCGATCGCAGCGTCGGCGGGCTCGTCGCGCGCGACCCGATGGTCGGCCCTTGGCAAGTGCCGGTCGCCGACGCGGCCGTCACGCTCGCAGGCTTCGAAACGCACACCGGCGAAGCGATGGCGCTCGGCGAGCGGACTCCGCTGGCGCTGATCGACGCGGCGGCGTCCGCCCGCATGGCGGTCGCCGAAGCGCTGACGAACTTGTTATCCGCGGACGTGCCGTCGCTCTCGCACGTGAAGCTCTCGGCGAACTGGATGGCGGCCGCGGGCCATCCCGGCGAAGACGCCGCGCTCTACGACGCGGTGCGCGCCGTCGGCATGGAGCTGTGCCCCGCGCTCGGCATCGCGGTGCCCGTCGGCAAGGACTCGCTCTCGATGCGGACGGTCTGGAGCGAACGCGGCGAAACGAAGACAGTGACCGCGCCGCTCTCGCTGATCGTCACGGCGTTCGCGCCGGTGCGCGACGTGCGCGCGAGCTTCACGCCGCAGCTGCGCACGGACGTCGGCCATACGGTCCTGCTGTTCGTCGACCTCGCGCGCGGGAAGCTGCGACTCGGCGGATCGGCGCTCGCGCAGGTATACGAGCAGCTCGGCGACGAGGCGCCTGACGTCGAGGCGTCCGAAGACTTGCGCGCGTTCGCGAGCGCGCTCGCCGAGCTGCGCGACGCCGGCCGCGTGCTCGCTTATCACGACCGCTCGGACGGCGGCCTGTTCGTGACGCTGCTCGAGATGGCGTTCGCCGGGCGGGTCGGTGTCACGGTGTTGCTGGACCCGAAGAGCGACGTACTGGCGAATCTGTTCGCGGAAGAGCTCGGCGCGGTGCTGCAAGTTCGCGAGCAGGACCTCGCGGAAGCGATCCTGGCGTTCGGCCGGCATGGGCTGCGCGCGACACTGATCGGAATGCCGGACGAGGACGACCGCTTCCGCGTCGTGACCGGCGCACGCTTCGTCTACGACGAAGAGCTCTCGACGCTGCGCGGCTGGTGGAGCTCGACCTCGCACGCAATGGCTCGCCGGCGCGACGACGCCGCGAGCGCGGACGAGGAGCAGGCGGCGCGCATCGATCTCTCGGATCCCGGACTTCGCCCGCACGCGCCCTTCGAGTTCGCTGCGCGAACAGCTCCGGCCGTGCTGCGCGGCGCGCGTCCGCGCGTCGCGATCCTGCGCGATCAGGGTGTGAACGGTCAGGTCGAGATGGCCGCCGCCTTCCATCGCGCGGGCTTCGAGCCGGTCGACGTGCACATGACCGACGTGCTCGACCGCGGCCTCTCGCTCGCGAGCTTCCGCGGGCTCGCCGCGTGCGGCGGCTTCTCGTACGGAGACGTGTTAGGGGGCGGCGGTGGCTGGGCGAAGTCGGTGCTGTTCCATCCGCGCGCGCGCGATGCGTTCGCGGAGTTCTTCGCGCGCCCGGACGCGTTCACGTTGGGCGTGTGCAACGGTTGCCAGATGCTCGCGCAGCTGAAGGAGCTGATTCCCGGCGCGGAAGCGTGGCCGCGCTTCGTGCGCAATCGCTCGAATCGCTTCGAGGCTCGGCTCGTGCAAGTCGAAGTGCTCGACAGTCCGTCGCTGTTGTTACGGGGCATGGCGGGCGCGCGGCTGCCGATCGTGGTCGCGCACGGTGAGGGACGCGCAGAGAGCGACCGCGCGCCGGCGATCCCGGCGCTGCGCTTCGTCGACGGCCGAGCGCGCGTCGCCGAAACGTATCCCGCGAACCCGAACGGCTCGCCGGGCGGCCTCACCGGCCTGACCACGCCCGACGGCCGCGCGACGATCGTGATGCCTCACCCGGAGCGCATCTTCCGTGCCGCGCAGCACTCGTGGCGCCCGGATGCGTGGACCGAAGACGGGCCGTGGATGCGACTTTTCCTGAACGCGCGAGAGTGGGTCTCGTGAAGGAGCTCGCGCTCTCCGCGCTGACGGCGGTCTCGCCGCTCGACGGCCGCTACGCCGCGCGCACCGCCCCGCTGCGCGCGCTCGCGAGCGAGTACGGGCTGATCCGGTACCGCGTGCGCGTCGAGCTCGCGTGGCTGCGCGCGCTCGCTGCGCACCCGGGCGTCCCCGAAGTGCCGCGACTCTCGGCGAACGCGGACGCCTTCCTGAGCGCGCTCGAAGCGAGCTTCGGTGAAGCGGACGCCGCTCGCGTGAAGGAGATCGAGCGCACCACGAATCACGATGTGAAGGCGGTCGAGTACTTCCTGAAGGAGCGCTTGGCCGCGCTCCCTGAGCTCGCGGCGATCTCGGAGTTCGTGCACTTCGCGTGCACGAGCGAGGACATCAACAACCTCGCGTACGCGCTGATGCTGCGCGAGATGCGCGCCGAGGTGTTGCTGCCCGATGTCGACGCCGTGATCGCCGCGCTCTCGGCGCTCGCCGAAACCCACGCCGAGCTCGCGATGCTCTCGCGCACCCACGGCCAGCCGGCCACGCCGACGACGCTCGGCAAAGAGCTCGCGAACGTGGTCGTGCGGCTCGCACGCGCGCGCACGTGGCTCGCCGGGGTCGAGATCCTCGGCAAGCTGAACGGCGCGGTCGGCAACTACAACGCGCACGTCGCCGCCTATCCGGACGTCGACTGGGAGGCCGTCTCGCGCGCATTCGTCGAGAGCCTCGGGCTCGCCTGGAACCGCTTCACGACGCAGATCGAGCCGCACGACTGGATCGCCGAGTACGCCGACGCGGCCGCGCGAGTGAACACGATCGGCATCGACTTCGCGCGCGACGTCTGGGGCTACGTGTCGCTCGGATATTTCCGGCAGCGCACCATCGAAGGCGAGGTCGGCTCCTCGACGATGCCGCACAAGGTGAACCCGATCGACTTCGAGAACGCGGAGGGAAACTTCGGCGTAGCGAACGCGTTGCTGCGCCATCTCTCCGAGAAGCTCCCGATCTCGCGCTGGCAGCGCGATCTCACGGACTCGACGGTGTTACGGAACGTCGGCAGCGCGGCGGCATACACTTCGCTTGGCTGGCAATCGCTCGCGCGCGGCTTACCGAAACTCGCTGCCGACGAAGCCACGATCGCGGCCGATCTCGCCGCCGCGACCGAAGTGCTCGCGGAGGCGGTGCAGACCGTGATGCGCCGCTACGGCGTCCCCGAGCCCTACGAGAAGCTGAAGGCGCTGACGCGCGGGCGCGCGATCACGCCGGCCGATCTGGCGCGCTTCGTCGATGGGCTCTCGATTCCCGAGGAGGCGAAGGCGCGCCTGCGCGCACTCACGCCGGCGAGCTACACCGGCCGCGCCGCGGCGCTCGCGCGCAAGCGCGAGGAGGCGCCCTGAGCGCGCCGGCCGGCCGCGCCCCGCTCTCGCCGCGCGAGCAGCGCGTGCAGACGGTGTGCCTCGCGGTGCTCGCGACGGTCGCGATCGCGTTCGCGCTCTGGTGGCTGCGACCGGTGCTGATTCCGTTCGTGATGGCGCTGTTCATCGCGCTCGCGCTCGGCATGGGCGTCGACCTGCTCGCCGAGCACGGGCGCGTGCCGCGGCGCATCGCGCTGCCGTTGGTCTTGCTGTTAGGGGTGCTTGGCCTGTTCGGGATCGGCGCACTGGTCGCCGTCTCGGTCGGCGAGCTCGCCGCGAACAGCGCCGCGTATCGCGAGAAGATCGCCGCGCTGATCGACCGCGCGATGGCGATCGCTCCACCTTCACTGCGAGCTCAGCTCGGTGCGGGAACCGAGAAGCTGCGCGAGATCCCGGTCGCGACGATCGGAGGCCTGTTGCAGACCGTCTCCTCCACGGTGGCCGGCCTGCTTTCGAATTCGCTGATCGTGCTCGTGTTCTTGTTCTTCCTGATGCTCGGCGCAGACACCTTCAGCCGCCGCGAGCAAGGCGCCTGGGGCGCGATCGTGCAGCGCGTGCAGGCGTACCTGGCCGGCAAGCTCGCGCTCTCCGGCGTCAGCAGCGTGCTGGTCGGCATCACCTTCCTCGCGCTCGACGTGCCGCTCGCGCTGGTCTGGGCGCTGCTGACGCTCGTGCTCACCTTCATTCCGGCCGTGGGCGTCACGATCGCGTTGTTATTGCCTCTGCCGGTGCTCTGGCTGGATCCCGGGCTGAGCCGGACCGCGTTCGTGCTCGCGCTCGCGATTCCGGGCGCGATCCACTTCGTCGCGAACCTGCTCGAGCCGAAGGTGGTCGGCGATTCGCTCGGCCTGCATCCGATCACAATCATGATGGCGCTGGTGTTCTGGACGATGCTGTGGGGGCCGGTCGGCGCGCTGCTCGCCGCTCCGATGACGGCGGTGATCGCGATCCTGCTGGAGCGCTTCGAGGGCAGCCGGCCGATCGCGCAGCTGCTCGCCGGGCAGTTCGGTGCGATGCGGAAGGCGTTGTGACATTCGAGATGAGCACGCCGCTACCCGCACATCGAGGCGGAGTCTTCCGCGCCAAGTGGAGATCGAAGTGACGTCGGCGTCCCGTAACAGCGTGAGCGATGCGCGTGCAGCCGAGGGCGCGGGCTTCCGGTTCGAAGAGTCGGCGCGGCGGCGCTGGACGCGGCGCGCGCTGACCCTGCCGCTCGCGTACGGGAGCCTCGCGCTGTTCGCGCTCGGGCTTCCGCTCTGGCTGCTGCTGGCGGCCCTCGCGGATCTCGCGACGGGCGGGGCGCGCCGGCGT
>Ga0187894_10002295_pt1 | contig 23032 bp, 19 predicted proteins | sample GBC1701081metaG_FD_136650 | JGI IMG/M metagenome (GOLD analysis project Ga0187894, IMG submission 136650) | White microbial mat communities from a lava cave in the Kipuka Kanohina Cave System on the Island of Hawaii, USA - GBC170108-1 metaG ... | reverse complement strand
GCACGAGGCCAAGAAGAAACAGGTCATCATCGAAGTCAAAGAGATCAAGTTCCGCCCCGCTACCGATGAGCACGACTACAATTTCAAGATGAAGCATGCCAAAGAGATTCTGGCCGACGGAAACAAAGTGAAGGCGACGGTCAGATTCCGAGGCCGCGAGATCACGCACAAAGAACTCGGCATTCAGTTGCTTGACAGGCTTGAGAAAGACTTGGCCGAAAACGGCGCGCCTGAGTTCAGACCGCGCCTCGAAGGCATGCAGATCACAGTTATTTTTTCGCCGAAGAAGGAAAAATAAGGCGGTGGTTGGCGCCTGGTGGTTGGTGGTTGGCTGCGAGGTTAATAGCAGCCAACCACCAACCACCAGGCGCCAACCACCAATTAACGGAGGAATTATGCCAAAACTTAAAACACATAAGGGCGCCGCGAAGCGCTTTCGCACGACCGCCACGGGCAAGATCAAACGCGGTCATTCGCACGCGCGCCACATTCTGACCAAGAAGGCCGCGAAACGTAAACGTCAACTCGATGTTGACACGCTCGTTTCCGAAAACGACTTCGAACGGGTGATGGCGATGCTGCCTTATGGCCGCAAGTAACTCGCAATACGTCATTCGTCATTGAGAACCCGCGGCGAGCCGCCGGCTTGCCGGACTTTTACCAAGGAGGGGCTTATGCCTCGAGTTAAAAGAGGGAATAAGCGTTTAGATAAACGCAAAAAGCTGGAGAAACTTTCAAAAGGCTATCGCGGCACGAAGAGCAAGCTGTACCGTTCGATGAGGGAGTCGGTTCAGCGCGCGCTCAAATTCGCCTACGTCGGACGCAAGGTCAAGAAGCGCGATTATCGTTCGCTCTGGATCATCCGCATCGGCGCGGCGGCGCGATTGAACGGGATGAATTACAGTCAGTTTATGCACGGTCTGAAAGTAGCCGGAATTGACCTTGATCGGAAAATTCTCGCCGACCTGGCCGTCAATCAGCCACAGGCTTTCGCCGAACTCGTGGGTTCGGCGAAAAAGGCGTTGGAATCGGGCAAAGCCGCCGCTTGATCCTGTTCCTACCGGAATCCGAGAATTGCCGACCCAAGACCCCCGGAAAACTTTACCGGAGGTCTTGGGTCTTTAAGTTTAACAGGCCGATTTTTATGTCTGATCGAATCACGAAACTGCGCGAAGATTTTGAAGCCGAGCTTCAAGCGGTCAATACCGACGCCGATGCGAAGGCGTTGCGCGAGCGCTGGGTCGGGCGCGGCATGGCCACAGGCAAAAGCGGCGCGCTGATCGCCGAGATGAAGACGCTCGGCGGTCTTTCGCCGGAAGATCGCCGCGTCGCCGGGCAACGTCTCAACGAGCTGAAAAATTACGTCGAGGCCGAAATCGAAAAACTGCAATCCGGTTTCGCCGCGAAACGTGAAGCCGAGCAGTTGGCCAAAGAGCGCCTTGACGTGACGCTGCCCGGACGCCGCATCCGGACGGGCCATCTCCATCCGATCACGCTGCTCAGGCAAAAGATCGAAGACATCTTTGTTTCGATGGGCTACGAGATCGAGGACGGACCGGAGATCGAGACCGACTTCTACAACTTCGACGCGCTGAACATTCCGGCCAATCACCCCGCCCGCAGCCCGCAAGACACGTTTTACATCAACGAGCGGCTCGCGCTGCGTTCGCAGACCTCGACGATGCAGATTCACGCGATGCAGAAGCGCCGTCCGCCGCTGCGCGTGGCCGCTCCGGGACGCGTCTTCCGCCGCGACACGCCCGACGCGACCCACAATCCGATGTTCTACCAGGTCGAAGGATTGCTGATTGATCGCGGCGTCACACTCGGCGACCTGAAAGGCACGGTCGAAGAGTTCGTGCGCCGGCTCTTCGGCCCCGAAACCCGCACGCGCTTCCGGCCTTCGTATTTCCCGTTCGTCGAACCGGGCGCGGAGATTGATTACACCTGCTTCAAATGCAACGGCGGCGGTTGCCGCGTCTGCAAAGGTTCGGGGTGGATCGAGATGGGCGGATCGGGAATGGTGCATCCGAACGTGCTACGAACTGTTGACATTGACCCCGAAGAGTTCACCGGATTCGCGTTCGGACTTGGGCTGGATCGTTTGTGCGCGTTGATGTATGGGCTGGATGACATCCGGTTGTTGTACGAAAATGATATTAGGTTCCTTGAGCAGTTCAGGTGATCAACGGAGTGAAACCCAATGATAGCCGGAGGTGTTTATGAATGAACAGACGCTGACGATTTCGGAGTCGCTTTACAAGCATCTCGAAGCGGAGGCTCAATTGCGTGTAATGAATATCGAACAGTTGCTCGCCATCAAAAGCCATTTTTCTGTCCCCCATTTTTTTGTCGGAAGAAGATTCGACAGAAAAATAGAGGACAGAAAAATGTGGGCGTATAGCATTTGTCGCCTGACGGTTCTCGCGCTTCTGTTTAGTGTCACAACGGCGTTCGCTCAGGAGCCGGAAAAGAAACCGGAGTCCATTTCAACTGAGCCAGAGCTTTTGTCTGTCACGTTGAAGGTGGACAACGGCGACAGTGTCAAGATCAGTCGCAGCTTCTTTGCCGGTGGGCGAGAAGCATTGTCATTGGGCGAGGTCGCGCCCCTGTTAGAGCAGTTAACCGTCTTCTAAAAGGCGAGAAAGATGAGTAGCGCAAATCCGGCAAGATGAAACGCAAAGTCTCCGAATTCTCATACGGCTTCGTTCTGACGCACGAACTGGTGAACGCATACGGCTATCTTCCGACAGACACGCCGCGGGGTTCGCGCAAGAAGCGAAAGAAGAACGCCGGCGACGGCGCGGACGACACGCCGCGCGGGCGCCCGCTGTTTCTGCAATTCAAGGCCAGCGAGTATATGAAGCGCAGGAACGCCGGCGAATCGAAGCTGGTCGGGTTGCCCTATTTCCGTTTTGCGCTGCATCGCAAGACGCAATCGAATCAGCACCAGTTGCTGATCGAGCTTGAAGAGAAAGGCAGCGCGGTCTTTTACGCGACGCCGAAGATCCACGAGGCCGTCAATTTGAACAGCGCGTTTTTCGACCGTCAGGTTGTGGCTTCTTCGCTCTTCGTCAATCCGGGCGAGATCGGCGAATTGCCGGACAATCAATCTCATCGCATTGTCTTCAGCGGCAGGTCGGACGATGTCTATCTCTGTTCCAGGCCGCGAAAGCTGGACGGTGTGATTCACGGCGCGGCTTTCGCCGAAGCTGTTCAGCGAATTGTTTCCGAGAGAGAGCCGCAATCGTTGGATGATGAGTTCTTTCATCGCCTGGCGGACGATATGGTTTCGTTGATTTCGCCGAACCGTAGAATCTTCGACGAACTATCGAGGGGCAAGGTCGAAATGAGCGCGGCCACGTTCGCCAACTATCTGGCGAAGACTCTCTTTGATTGCGAACTGTTGATAATCCCCGCATGAAATTTTGACCCGCGTGATGTTTTGAGAGGTTATGCGAAGTTACATTTCCAAATCGTCGCTGGCGTGGTTGCTGGCGGCTTCATTCGTTTTTGTTATTTTTGGGCGCGGAGCAGCCGCGTTAACTCGGCCGGCGGAGACCGCGCGGCGACAAACAATCCCTTGCGTCTTCGACAACTTTGTGTGGTTCAAAGACCAGGAGATCGTTGACGAGATTCGCAAGGATTTGCCGTCGTTCGACGGTACGGCGCCTGAGACCGGAGATTCGATCAGTAAAATACTGGGCGCGCTTGAACGGATGCTGAAGAAGAAGAGGCTGCCGAGCCAGGTCGAGTACATCTTCTTTTCGGGCAATGGGTATCAGTATCGCCCCGAGCACATCTTCGCCGCGCGCGATGCGAAGATTCCGGTCTGCAAGATTGTTTTTCAAAACTCGCCGCCGCAGCTCGAAAGGGAACTGCAGCAGGCCGCGATGGCGCTCGTCAACAAGGATTATTCGAAGGTCATCACAAGAAGCTTTGTCGAAGGATCGGCCGTTCAGGTCTACAGAAAATATGGCTACTTGCGCGCCGTCACCCGCATACTGTCGGCGGAACTGGATCAATCGTGCAGGAGCAGCGTCGTGGTCAAGGTCGCGGCCGAGCCCGGAATCGCTTACGTCTGGGACAAGGCCGTGTGGACCGGCGCCCAGGCGATGTCGTCTCGATCTCTGGACGCCGCGATCGAGTTGAAGCCCGGCGATTTGGCCGACGGGCTGAAGATTGACACGGGATTGCAGGCGGCTTACATCGTCTATCGCAAACTGGGGTACGTCACGTTGCAGATGGACCCGAAGCCGGTCTTCGACGACGTCAAAAGACGGATCACACTGAACGTGACGATCAGCGAAGGCCCTCAATTCCGAATGGGGAACTTCATCGTCAACGGGGTTTCCGAGAAAGTAGTCCTGGTTTTAAAAGAGAGATGGGCGCTTAAGACGGGCGACGTTTACGACGCTTCTTACCTCGAAGATTTCGTCAAGAAGCTCGTTGACGAGAAGGTGATCCTTCCCGACCTGGCGAAGTTTCTCAAACCGGAATTGAAGCCGGACAGGCAAAAGTTGACCGTTGACGTGATCATCAATTTCAAAGCTTAAGTTTATATGAAGATCAGCTACAACTGGCTAAAAGAACTTGTGGATGTTGATCTGCCGCCGCGCGATCTGGCGGTGAAGCTGACGATGGCCGGGCTGGCTGTTGACGCCGTCGAGTTTTACGGCAATGACAGCATCCTCGAATTCGACCTGACGTCGAACCGGCCCGACTGCCTGTCGCACCTGGGCATCGCGCGCGAGACGGCCGCGGTTCTGGAGAAGACGGCGCGGGCGCCGGAGGCGAAGATCAGGGAGGCGAAGGCGAAAACAGGCGATGTGACCTCGGTCGAGATTCTCAATCCCGGACTTTGTCCGCGTTACACCGCGCGGGTGATCAAAGGCGTGAAGATAGGTCCTTCGCCTGATTGGCTGGTCAAACGCCTTGAAGCGTTGGGGCAGCGCAGCGTCAACAACGTCGCCGACATCACCAACTACGTGATGCTGGAAATGGGGCAGCCGCTGCATGCGTTCGACCTGCGGCGCCTGAGAGGCGAACGGATCATCGTTCGCGCGGCTGAGTGGGGCGAGAAGATCACGACGCTCGACGGCGAGGAACGCGCGTTGACTTCGGAGATGCTGGTGATCGCCGACGCCGAGCGGCCTGTCGCGCTTGCCGGAATCAAAGGCGGCTCCGATTCGGGCATCACGGATTCGACCACCGATGTTCTGCTCGAAGCGGCCTATTTCACTCCCGCTCAGGTGCGCGCGACATCGAAGGCGTTGGGTTTGAGCACCGAGGCTTCGTATCGGTTCGAGCGCGGGAGCGATCCTGAAATCGTCGCGAGGGCTTCCGACCGGGCGGCCGCCTTGATCGCCGAGATCGCGGGCGGCGAGGTTTTGAGCGGCCTGGTGGATGTCTATCCGCTCGGTCTTGTGCGCGATTGGATCAGGTTCCGCCGCTCGCGTTACACGGTCTTGACCGGGTTGCAGATCGAACTCGGCGAGGCCGAGCGCATCCTGCGCAGCCTTGGTTTCGCCGTCGAGGCCGATGTCGAGAACGAACAACTCCGCGCGTTGGCGCCGTCGTGGCGCGTTGACGTTTCAATTGAAGAGGATTTGATCGAAGAGGTGGCGCGGGTCGCCGGCTACGACAATCTAAAAAACGCTCTGCCGGGCGGCGCGGGCGCGGGCGCGCATCTGTGGGGCGAAGACAGACGCCGCGCGGCGCGCCAGACCCTGACCGCGCTCGGTTACAACGAAGCCATCAGCTTCAGCTTCGTCAACGGCGAGACCGACGAGATGTTGAGCGAGGTCGGCAATGACGCGCGGCTCGCGCTACGGAACCCAATTGACGAAACGCAGGCGCACATGCGGGTGACGCTGCTCGGAGGCTTGCTCAATGCGCTCGAACGCAACTTCAATCACGGCGCGCGCAACGTGAGCCTGTTCGAGATAGGCAAGTGCTTTATGGATGACGAGGGGGAGAGGCCATTCGAGATGGAGCGGCTGGGGATTGTCGCCACAGGCGCGCGCAATGAAGACGATTGGCAGGCTGCGGCCTCGTCCAATAGTGGGGGCGCCGCCGCCGGACGCATTGATTTTTACGATGTGAAGGGCGCCATAGAGTCGGTCGCCGAAGCCATGGGTTTGCCGGCTCTTGAGTTCTGGCCTGATGAGACCTGTGACTTCCTGCACCCAGGGCGCAGGGCGGAGGTCTGGCTGGGTTGGGAGGTGATCGGCGTCATGGGCCAGTTGCATCCGCGGGTGGCCGCCCCGTACAAATTCAAACAACCGGTCTTTGTCGCGGATTTGAATTTGAGAATGATGCTATTGGCTGATCGAGCCGAAGTCCGCTATCATCCTCTTCCAAAGTTCCCCACGGTCGTTCGCGATCTGGCGTTGTTGATTGACGCCGACGTTCAGTTCGCTGGTGTCAAGGCTGTCATCAATGGGCTGAGGATTCCGGAACTGGTTGGAGTCAAACTCTTCGATCTCTATACCGGCAAAGAATTGCCGCAGGGCAAGTATTCAATCGCGCTGTCATTACGCTATCGCGCCGCGGATCGTACGCTGACCGATGAAGAGGTCAACGACGCGCACGAACGCGTCGTTAAAACATTGACAGAGCAATTTGGGGCCGAAGTGAGGTAGAGGATCGAGGATCGAAGATAGAAGATGGAAAACCAAACGGATGACGCGATCCTCGATCCTCGATCCTCGATCCTCGACCCTCGATCTTCTATCCTCGATTTATTATGTCAGTCACCGGTCTTGAAAAATTCGCGCACTTGCAGGACAAGATTCGCCTCGCCCTGGAGGTGTGCAAAACGCTCAGGCAGGAGAAAGAGCAGCTTGAGGCGGAATTGGCGCGCGCGCGTGACCTGCTGGCTGAGTCGAATATGGAGAATGAACGTCTGAGATCGCAAATCGAGCGGCTAATGATCGAGCGCGACTCGATGCGGAACAACATTGAGGCGATGCTGCACGAGATCGCCACGCTTGAAATCGAAGCGGAATCACTCAACCGATAGCCCCGTAGATTGTGTAGGTAGCCCCGAGACAGGATCGTGGGAATTATGGAATTGCAAGGACAGAGTGTGAACGTCAGAATTTATAATCAGACATACGCCATCCGCGCCAGCGATGGCAACTTCGAGCGTACCCAGCAACTGGCCGCGATGGTGGACGAGCGGATGCGCGAGATAGCGAAAAGCGCCCTGACTTCGGATTCGCTCAAGCTGGCTATTCTGGCCGCGTTGCACATCGCCGATGAATTGGACAGGGCGAACAACAAGTATGAAGATCTAAATCAAATGCTCCTCAACCGCACAAACGAATGCGCCATGATGCTCGACCAACTGCTCAAAGACTCCAATTAGCGAGCTGTCCGTCACGCCTGGCGCAGCGGTGTTTTTACACTTCGGTTACAAGAATCAGGCGCCTGGCTTCACACCGGTGGCGTATTCATCAATCCACGTTCGATTCAAAAACCAAGTCATCCGCAGGTTGTACAACCTGCGGTACATTTTTGGGGGGAGGATTTGTGAGAAGAGTTTTTCTGGCAGGCATGTTGTTGTCGTGCGCGCTGGCGCTTTCGCAGCCGTCAAGCTCCGCGCAAGGCAAGCGGGAGAAGGCGAAACCGGCGGCTGGCGCCGCCACGCAGGGCAAACAGGACAAAACAAAACCGGCGGCGACCATTGCCGGACAGGAGGACAAATCAAATCCGGCGACCATTGCCGGGCAGTTCGGCAATGTTGAAGCGATTACGGCGGCGCAGTTGAAAGAATGGCTCTACTTCGTCGCTTCTGACGAGATGGAAGGACGCGACACGCCGTCGCGGGGGCTTGATATGACCGCCAAATTCCTCGCGGAGCATCTGTCGCGATTGGGAGTCAGACCGGGCGGAACTGACGGAACGTACTTTCAGAAATTCGCGCTGACCAGCAGACGCGTATTGCCCGAACGATCGACGGCCAGCGTTAACGGGCAGGGTTTCAAGATCGGAGAGGATTTCATCGCCGCGCCAACGCCGGGCCAGGCGAGCGGGCGGATCGTTTATGCCGGCCACGGCTACATGGTCAAAGCCAGAAACATCAACGCCTATCAGGGCGTGGATGTGAAAGGCAAGATCATGCTCGTGGTCGAGGGGTTTCCGAGGGGGGTGACGTACCAGGATATTAACGGCAAAAAAGCTGGCGAAGATTACGACAGCCCCGAAACTTACGCCCGCGCCCACGGCGCCAAAGGCATCATCTACATTCCCAGCTCATCAACTCTCACGTTCTGGCAGGATCGTCACAGATTCTCCCTGAATCCATCGCGTATGACGATGGAGAAGCCGCAGCAGACCGGCGCCAACGTTCCCGCCATCTACGCTTCTGAAAAAATGGTCAAGGCGATCCTGCAAGGAGAGAAGCTCGATTACGACACGATCAAGAAGCGGGCGTCCGAGGACGCGCTGGGCGAAGGGTTCGACCTCAGCCCCGGCAAGCAGGCCAGCTTCAATGTCAACGCGAAAGTTGAAACGGCGATAACGCAGAACGTGGTCGGCGTCATCGAGGGCCTCGATTACTATCTGAAAAAAGAATACGTCGCGGTCGGCGCTCATTACGATCACGTCGGAATGCGCCAGACTGGCGAGGGCGACAGAATCTTCAACGGCGCTGATGATGACGGGTCGGGAACGGTGGCGACACTAGCGATTGCCGAGGCTTTGGCGAAGAGCCAGCAGCGCCCGAAACGGTCAATTCTTCTTGTCTGGCACGCGGGCGAAGAGAAGGGGCTGTGGGGATCGGGGTATTTCACCGACAACCCGTCTGTGCCGATCAATCAGATCGTCGCGCAACTCAACATTGATATGATTGGCCGCAGCAAAAAGGAAGGCGACAACAAACCGGAGAACAAGCACCTGACAGGGCCGAACGGGCTTTATGTCATCGGGTCGAAGATGATGAGCACGGATCTCGGCAATTTGAGCGAAGAGGTCAACAACTCGTACCTCCGACTCAACTACAATTATAAATACGACGATCCGGACGATACCGAAAGATTCTTTTATCGCAGCGATCATTACAACTACGCCAAGAAAGGCGTCCCGATCATCTTCTACTTCTCGGGAGTGCACGAAGATTATCACGGCCCGGCGGACCACGCCGACAAGATTGATTACGAGAAAATGGAGAAGGTGACGCGGACCATCTTCGCCACGATGTGGAAGTTGGCCAACGCGCCAACGCGCCCGAAAGTGGATAAGCCGCTGCCGCCGCAATTGGCGAACTGATAGACTTCAAGAAAATGGTGTCAAAACAGATCAATCGCATCATAGTTCGAGGCGCGAACTGGATCGGTGATGCGGTGATGACCACGCCGGCGCTCGAACGTTTGCGCGCGTCTTTTCCTCAATCTCACGTTGCGCTTCTCGCCACGCCGCTTACGACGGGGCTGTTCGAGAGCTTGCCGTTCGTTGATGAGGTCATCGAATACCGCCGCAAGGAGAACGGGACGCGGGCTTTTCTCGAAACGATGAAATTGATGCGCGCGCGCCGCTACGATCTGGCGGTGTTGTTTCAAAACGCGTTTGAAGCCGCGCTGCTGGCGTGGATGGGCGGCGCGGCTTTGCGGATCGGGTTTGCGGAGCAGGGGCGTGGGACGCTGCTCACGCACAAACTTCATCGCGATTCGCGGCGGCGCAACCGCCATCAGATTCACGATTACCTCGACATCGTCGCCGAATGCGAGCGCGTCTGCCTGCGCGGGAATCTCAACTCTCAAATCTCAAATCCACTTCCGTCTTTAATCCCCAGCCACTCGCAACGTCAGGCCGCGGAATCCTTGCTGCGACGCTTCGGCGTCAATTCAAATTCGCGCCCGCTCGTCGCGCTCAACGCCGGCGCCACCAACAGCCGCGCGAAACGCTGGCCCGAGGACCGGTTCGCCGCGCTCGCCGATCAACTGGCGGACGCTCTCAACGCGCGGATCGTGTTCATCGGCGCGGCGTCGGAACGTGACGGCGCCGAACGAATCATTCAGCGAATGAAACAGCGAGACGCGATCAACCTCGCGGGCAAAACGAGTATGGCTGAGTTGATCGGCGCGCTCGACGCTTGTGATCTACTGGTCAGCAACGACACCGGCCCCGCGCACATCGCGGCCGCGCTTGGTCGCCCGACGCTGACGATCTTCGGCCCCACCAACGAATTTGAGACCGCGCCGCGGGGTCTGCGCGCGGAATTGATTCGCGCCGAAGGCGTCGAATGCGCGCGCTGTATGCTGCGCGATTGCCCGATTGACCATCGCTGCATGACTCGCATCGCGCCTTCGGAAGTTCTTGAACGCGCGTTGAAGTTGATGGAAGAAGTTCGCAGCGGCTATAGTAAGCTTATGGCGTCTGAAGAGGAGATTCGCGCAAGATGAATGAGAAACGCGAAACGTGGAGCGACCGCTACTGCGACTTTGAAGTCATCAGACCGCGCGTTCAGACGATGCGGGTCGTTTTGGTGGACAATCTGATTGCGGACGAGAGCCAGTATTCGGATGTCGCGCGCCGCCAGAGAGATTTTCACGCGGGCCGATGGGTGCGTCTGGAGCGGATGATCGCCTCGATAGCGATGAGCAATATCGAACGCAACGTCGGCGCCCTGGTGGTCGAACCAAACGTCCGCGTCGTCCACCTTTCGCAACTGAATGACGCGCTCGTTCGCGAATTCGATCCTGACGCGATTGTGCTCAGTGGCACGCTCCGCGATTTCGATCTTTACGATCCGGCGTTGATCGAAAGCTTCAATGAGTTCATCAAAAAGACGCCTGTGCCAACGCTCGCGATTTGTGGCGGGCATCAACTGGTTGGCCAGGCTTTCGGCGCCGGCGTAACCACGCTCGATGACAAACGCCCTGGCGAAAAACGAAACGGGCGTTTAATTGAGTACCAGTACCGCTTCGTCAAGATCACTGACACGGGCGACCCGATCTTCGCTGGGACAGATGATCGTCCCGGCGCGCGCTGGCGGCGATACGCCAAACGCCGCCATCTGCTCCGTGTCTGGCAGAATCACGGTTTGCAGATTGACCGCTTGCCAGCCGGGTTTAAACAACTGGCTCGCGGCTACCTATCGGAATACCAGATGATCGCGCGCCGCACCGATAAGCAGTTGATTTACGGAGTGCAGTTCCACATCGAGAAATCTTTTCAGGATTGGCAGGCCGACAAATACTGGGACCATCGCAGCGAGAGTCGCGACGGGCGAATGATCTTCGACAACTTCCTGGTCGAATCGCTGCGGTTCAGAGGCAAGGAGGCCGACCTGGTCAAAGGAAAGAATGGCGAGGTTGGCGCCGGGAGGACTCAAGCTTCCGCTGGCGCAGGCGCCGCAGGCGCGCCTGGCACGGGGTTCTGATATATAGAGCAAACTGTCCAGCTTGCTCAGGTCTTCTTGATGAACCGACTGTCGAAGCAAGGGGCGCCTCTTCTGATTCAGTTTGCTCAAGTCTTCTTGATGCGCCGATTATCGAAGCCGGAGCAAACCGGACAGTTTGCTCTACATTTTCCAAAGCAATGAATAGTAACGCGATCAAAGTCAATGTGCTGTTATTTGGCGCGTGCCGCGAGGTGGCGGGCGTGAGCGAACTGAACTGCGATCTAACGGCCCCGGCTGATGTCGCGGGCGCGTGGAATGAGATCAAAACCCGGTTTCCGAACCTTGAGAAATTCGAGCGAAGCGCGCTCTTCGCGGTCAACGAGGAGCACGCGCGAAAAGATGACCCGTTAAAAGATGGCGATACATTGGCCATCTTCCCGCCTGTTTCCGGCGGATAAAGAGTATGGATATTTTCGAAATCACACGAGAGCCGATTGATAAGCTCGGCCTGGAAAAGAGATTGTTGACCGGCGGCGCCGGGGCCGTAGTGACCTTCGACGGCGTCGTGCGCGACAACACCAAGGGCCGCCGCGTCGTCAGCTTGCAGTACGAAGCTTACGAACCGATGGCCGTCAAAGAAATGCGCCGCATCGGCGCCGAGATTCGCGAGCGTTGGCCCAACGTCGAACGCGTCGGCGTTATCCACCGTTTCGGCCCTCTGGAAATTTCGGAATCCTCGGTCGTGATCGTCGTCACCTCGCCTCACCGCCGCGTGGCGTTTGAAGCCTGCCGCTACGCCATTGACCGTCTGAAACAGACCGTGCCCATCTGGAAGAAAGAGATTTTCGAGGATGGCGAAGAATGGGTTGAAGGGCAGGCGCCGGAAGTAAGTTAGTAGGTCACAGAAGGGGCAAGAACGGCATTTTCCATTTGCCATATTACATTTTTCATTGGTCATTTTTCCTTACAGCGGTTTTCGCTTGCGTGAAGAATAGTTTCAGCCACAGAGCACACAGAGATCACCGAGAATGAGTCTCTGTGCGCTGCGGTGACCTCTGTGGCTACTCTTCATCCGCTTGAAAACCGCGGCAGTAATCACCTCTGCAATTGGGCCAATGGAAAATGAAAAATGTAATATGGCAAATGGAAAATGTTCCGCCCTTCAGGCTTACACCCACAGTTGCTGCGCCAGCAAATTCAAAAACGCTCCCACATCGGTCACCACGCCCAAGGTCTGCTGCGAGCCTCTGTCGGACAACTTCGTCACGACCGCCGGGTTGATGTCCACGCAGACCATTCGCACCCACGACGGCGTCATGTTGCCCGCGCCTATCGAATGGAGCATTGACGACAGACAGACCACCATCTTCGCGTCGTCGAGCAGCCTCGCATACTCTTCCTGGGCTTTGATCAAATCCATCTCGGTGTCGGGCAGCGGGCCGTCGTCTCGGATCGAGCCGGCCAGCGTGAACGGCACATCCTTTCTCACCAGTTCGTACATAATGCCCGAACGCAAGGCTCCGGCTTCTACCGCGCCACGGATCGAGCCGTAGCGGTTGATGACATTGATCGCTCGCATGTGGTTCTTGTGGCCTTCTTCAATCGGGACGCCGTTTTCCAGGTCGACGCCGAGGGAGGTGCCGAAGAACTGATGCTCGATGTCGTGGACGGCGATGGCGTTTCCCGCAAGCAGGGCGTCAACGAAGCCTTTGCGGATTATTTCGCAGAACGCCGCCGTGCCTCCGGTGTGCACGACGACCGGGCCTGCGACGAAGACTATTCGCCCGCCCTCGGCTTTGATCTGACGCATCATCTCGGCGATTTTGCGAACGGCGGTCTCGGCGCGACGCTCGGATGAAATCTCGTTGGCCATAAAGGCGAAACCCAGCCGGTCGCGCTCTTTGAATTCAGGTTGAATGCGGATGCCGTTCGGGCCACAGACGACCATCTCGTCCTTTTTCACATCGCGCAGTTTTCGGCATTCGGCGTAAGGCCCGGCGGCGCCTTCGATGATGATAACGACGGCGTCCATCCGTTGTTTGGCGACCTCGACCCAGACGCCGCCGATTCGCACGTAGGTCCGGTGGTTGGTCGTCGAATAAAAATCATCGGGCACAACGCGGTCTTTCGGCGCGGGCTTCAATGTCGCGTCGCTGATCCGGGCCTGGTAACAACCGAGTTCGACCAACTCTTCGAGTGTCTTGTCGAGTATCTCCTTGGTCGGCGCCAGCACGCGCAATTGCAGTTGCGAGAACTCGTCGTTGGTGCGCCCGAGTTTGAACTCGATCACTTCATAGACCGCGCCGCACTCGATCACGCGATCCATGATGTTCGATAGGATCTGCGAATCTACCAGGTGTCCTTCGGCTTCGACTATTTCCACGTAATTCATAGAAACGCACTCTAACGGAGCGGCGGCGGATTAGTCCAGCCGGGAATTCAGGGAGATTTCTCTAGGACTTACCGAGCGGTTAGTATATAATGCGCCCGTATTTCACCCTCATTGGTTTGATCGTATTCTCGATCAAGCTCGTCAAAAGTAAATCGGATAAGACGGTAAATATAGCGATTACGGAAGCGCAGGAGAAGACTTCCCATCCAACAGGCTAGCTGAGCGTTTCGGGGTTCGACTCGATCTTATCGCAGTTCGTCAACTTCGCGCATCAACTTTTAATCTCTTCAACAAGGAGACAACCTTATGAGATGTTTCGCCAGTTACGCGCTTTCTTCTCTTCCTGGGGAAGACTTTTTGAAGTCATCATTCTTCCGAAATGCGTTGAGCATTTTGCTGACGGTATTCTTGGCCGGTGTTTCCTGGGCGCAGGCGCCGGTCGGCACGATCTCCGGCACGGTCACCGACCCGTCGGGCGCGGTCATCAAGGACGCTCCGATCATCATCCTCAACAAAGCCACCGGCTTCGAGCGCCGGACGAAATCCGAAAACGACGGCACATACTCCGCTCCAGCGCTGCCCGCCGGCCAATATGAGGTGAAAGTCCAGATGCAGGGCTTCCGGACAATGCTGCGTGAGGTGACCATCACTGTCGGCTCGATCGTCAAGCTCGACCTGGCTCTGGAAATCGGGCAGACGACCGAGATTGTAACGGTCGAAGCCGCGGGCGCGGCTCAGATCAATTACGAGGGGCATTCGGTCGACGGCGTCATCACACGCCAGAAGATTCAGGAATTGCCGCTCAATGGTCGCAGCTTCCTGAACCTGGCCTTTCTGGAACCGGGAGTGACGGTCACCCCTGGCACGACCTCGCAATACAATTCGCTCTTCTCGGTCTCGGTGTTGGGCGGCGAGTCCAACAAGACCGCTATCACCGTGGACGGCGGTAATATCCGCAATTCGATCGAAGGCAATACGGGCATGAACTTCTCGCAGGAAGTCGTGCAGGAGTTCCAACTCTCGTCGGCCAACTACGACCTTTCGACGGGCATCACCTCGGTCGGCGCGGTCAATATCGTGACACGCTCGGGCGGCAACGATTTTCACGGCTCAGGCTATTTCTTCTTCCGCGACCACAATATGTCCGCTTACCCGGGTTTGAGACGCATCTGTGGTGAGAACCCGACCAACGCCATTTGCGCCAACGTGGATTCGCGGAAGGGAACTGAAGACCCATTCTTCGTCCGCCGCAATCCGGGCGTCTGGGTCGGCGGCCCGATCATCAAGAACCGGCTCTTCTTCTTCTCCAACTACGAATACACGAATCAGGTGCAGGTCTTTACCGTACAGCCCGATCTGCCGTCGGTAAGCGGGCTGGCGGGCAACTTCCTAAGCCCGTACCGCGGTCACCTGTTCAGCCTGAAGCTCGATCTGAAGCTCAGCGACAAGCACAACCTGTTCGCGCGCTACTCGCACGACCAGAACAAGGGCTTCGGTCCGCAGACCAGCTCGGCGCTGCCGTCGAACTGGCTGCAGAACAAAAACTTCTCCGACCAGAGCGTGCTCGGCGTCACATCGGTCTTCACGCCGACAATGACCAACGACTTCCGCTTTAACTACACCTACTGGCAAAACCGCAACCTCTTCGCGGACGAGAATGTATGCCCGGGCTGTCTGGGCCTGGGTTTCCCGGACATCACCACGTTTTTAGGGGCGAGAGACTTCCGCGTCGGCAACACGATCAACGCGACCCAGGGCCGCGATCTGCGCCGCTTCACCTTTGTCGACACACTAACCTGGCAAAAAGAATCACACCGGCTGCGCTTCGGTACCGAAATCGAGCACGCGCCCGGCACTGGTTTTTGGGGATTCTGTGATCCCGGTTGCGTGGGCGTATTTTCTCCCGAGTTTGTTAGGAGCAATGTCCCGACGCTGTTACTCCCGGCATTGTTCCCCAGACTCCCAACGGCGATTCGCACCAATGATGACCTGTTGAACTTGCCGTTTATCGCCGGCTCAGTCGGCGTTGGTAATCCGTCGCAGCCGCCGCCCTACAACATTGATAAGGCGAAGCAAAATAATCGCTTCCGTTTCTTCGGGCAGGATACCTGGAAAGTCAAGCCGAACTTCACGCTGAATTACGGGCTGTCCTGGAACTTCGAGAGCACGCTGGTGAACCGCGATCTGGACAAACCGCGGTACCTGGCGCCGCTGTATGGAAGCGACCTCTCGTCCACGGACAACAACTACAACAACTTCTCGCCCTCGCTTGGCTTCGCCTGGAACGTCGGCAGCGACAACAAGACTGTGGTGCGCGGCGGCGCGGGCATTTATTGGGAGACGGAGTTGCTATGGCGGCGATTGCAGGAGCGCGCGCTCACTGGCCCTGTGGGTAACGGTCGCGTACCGATCCCTCACACCTCCTTCGTCAATATCTTTCCGGGCATTATCAATGTCTCAACCCAGCAACCGATTCCGATTGGAGCGCCACTACCGCCTCAGGGCACGCTCTCGACTCTGACGTTGGGGCAGTTCCTGCAGATTTACAACCAGCAAATTGGCGCAATCCAGCAGGCCCTGGCCCCGAAGAACCTCAACGACCTCTCGATTCGCAATATCCAACTCGCCAAAACAGGCGAGAACCTCTACCCGCGTGATTACCCCGTGCAGCGCAGCTACCAGTTCGGCCTGGGCATTCAGCGCCAGTTGCGAAACGACATGGTGCTTTCAGTGGATTACGTGCGGCGCGTCTTCGTTAACACGTTGCTCGGCGCGCTCGATTACAACCGGTTCAACCGCTTCGTCAATGGTGTGCAGTCGCCGGTCATCCCGCGCTGCGCCGCGGCGCAGATACCTGACCCGAACGCGCAATGCTCGACCGGCGTCATCACCTTCTGGACGCCAGCCGGCCGCAACGTTTACAACGCGATGCTGTTGAAGCTCGACAAGCGCTTCTCCAACAAATACTTCTTCACCGTCTCTTACGCCCTGACCGGGCGAAACGGCAACAACGACGTGCCCGGCGCCGGCGTCAACGTGATTAACCTGGACAACTACTTCGCCAGCTACGGCCCACAAGGCTCGCGCCACATCCTGAATGTGTCGGCCAACTGGGAACTGCCGTGGGGGTTCCAACTGGGCTTCATCTCGGCGATGGCCAGCAAAGAAGCGATGATGCCGCTCGTCTCCGACGTGGACCTCGACGGGGACGGCATCGCCAGCGAGCCGCTGCCAGGCCTGAAATATAACTGCTTCAACCGCGGTTGTGGCAAGCGTGATTTGGAGGCGGCCATCCAGCGTTGGAACTCAACTTATTATCCCAACGGCAAACCGAACGGGACGACCATCCCCTTCAAGCTCGACGCCCGCCGGCGCAATATCCCCTTCATTGATCCGCTGCCGGCCAACTATCAGTTGAACGATTGGTTCAGCTCGCAGGACATCCGCCTGACGAAGAAGTTCACGTGGAAAGAGCATTACCAGCTCTCAGTCTTCGGTGAGATGTTCAACGTCTTCAACGTCGCCAATCTGAGCCGCTTTAACACCAACGTCAACTCGGGGGTGTTCGGCCTCCCGACGCAGCGCCAAACGCAGGTCTTCGGCTCCGGCGGCCCGCGCGCGTTGCAACTGGGCGCGCGCGTCAGCTTCTAGTCTCGACCGTTAGCCTCTGTTATTTAACTTGCCCGGCCGCCAGCGATGGTGGCCGGGCTTTTCTGTTGTGAGATTCGGCTTGCGCCCGGGCCGCGCATCTTTCACAATCGCAATCAACGGGATGACAGTTGAAAGCACTAACCAGCGAGGAGCGTAGTTATGCCACAAACAGCGACAGAAGTTGATCAGCAAATGCTACCGCTGACCGAAGAAGAGATGGCGGAGTTCGAAGCCAGAGTCGCCGAACTCATCACGGAGGATGACACGCCCGAGGATAATCCATTTTCCGAGAAACAGCAGCGATTATTGACGGAGACGCTCTACACCGGCTGGACGCCCCCGCCGAACGAGGAATATCCGCAAGGCGGACGGGTCTTCTGGGGCGCGGCCAACGTCGGTCTCTTCCCGGTGGTCAGGAACCCGGCCATCGTGCCCGACGTGTTCCTGAGCCTGGATGTCACGACGCCTGAGAATTGGCATAAGACGAAGTCTTATTTCTTCTGGGAGTTCGGCAAAGCGCCGGATGTGGTCATCAAAATTGTCTCGAACACTAAAGGCGGCGAACTCAGCGGCAAGAAATCTGATTATGCGCGGCTGAAAGTTACTTACTACGTCGTATTCGACCCGCAACAGTTGTTGAAAGAAGGCGTATTGCAGGTCTTCGAGTTGCGCAGAGGGAAGTTCAAAAAGTTGAAGAGCGCCTACCTGCCGGAAGTCGGTCTCGGCTTGACATTGTGGCGCGGAGAGTACGAGACGAAGGAAGATACCTACCTGCGCTGGTGCGATCAAGAAGGCAATCTGCTGCCGACTGGCAATGAGCTGGCTGAGCGCGAAGCCGAACGAGCCGAGCGCGAAGCCGAACGAGCCGAGCGCGAAGCCGAACGAGCCGAGCGCGAAGCCGAACGAGCCGAGCGCGAAGCCGGACGAGCCGCGGAAGAGGCGGAGGCCCGGCAGGAGGCTGAACAGCGCGCTGAGAGACTGGCTGCCAAACTGCGTGAGTCAGGGTTGGATCCCGATCAAATCTGAAGTGGGAGCGCGTATCGCGCGCTACTCGATCATCAGCCTCGAAGGTTGGACTTACCGACCGGTTGGCCTATAATGCCCCGCGTCACATCATCCTTCTTGTTGGTTATATCTTTTCATCGAAACGACAACTAAAAAAACAGACTAGGAACTGAAAGCGGCAGGAGAAGGTTTCTTCCAAACGATCATTTGAGGGCTGGCTGAGAGTTCAAGGAGTTCCGCAGGGGGATAGAAGGGTCGGGTTCTCCGGCCCGCTCGATCTCTCCGTATATCTCAACTTCCTTCACAACAAGGAGAGACCAATATGAAACGTTCCGCCAGTAGTTTTAATCACCTTCTCTCACTTCTGCTTGTTTTGGTTGCGATGGCCGTTCCATCGTTCGCGCAAACCGCGACCGGTTCGATTCGCGGGATCGTCAGCGACCCGTCGAAGGCGATCGTCTCCGGCGCCAAAGTCACCGCCGCCAACAACGCCACCGGGGCGGCGCGCAACGCCGCGACGAACTCCGCCGGCGAATATCAATTCAACGCTCTCCCTCCGGGCGAATATGAGGTAAAAGTCTCGATGCAGGGATTCAAGTCAGAACTTCGCCCGCTGACGCTTCAGGTGGGCGAAAACCTGACCGTGGATTTCGACCTCGAAGTCGGGCAGACCAGCGAGACGGTGGTGGTCACGGGCGAGACCCCGGCCATCAATACGACCGATTACAAAATTGACGGCGTGGTCAACCGCAAACAGATTGACACCCTGCCCCTGAACGGGCGCAATTTCCTGCAACTAGCGCTGCTCGAACCGGGCGTCGGCGTAGCCTCCGTGGATAATCCCGGGTCTTCGCCGAACAACTTCTTCCGTGTTTCGATCGCGGGCGCTTCGCAAGCTATGACGCGCATTTCGGTCGATGGCGCGACGATCAACGACCGCATCACCGGAGGCACATCGCAGAACTTTTCGCAGGAGACGGTGCAGGAGTTCCAGATCTCGACCTTCAACTTTGATCCCTCGACCAGCGTGACCAGTGTCGGCTCGATCAACGTCGTCTCGCGGAGTGGCTCGAACGATTTTCACGGCAGCGGATTCTTCTACTTCCGTGATCACAACATCGCGGCCTACCCGCTGCTGAACCGCGACGCGCGCACTCCGGATCCGTTCTTCGCGCGGCGGCAGATGGGGGGCAGCCTGGGCGGTCCCGTCAAGAAGGACAAGCTCTTCTTCTTCTTCAACGGCGAGTACAACAACCAGCGCAGCGTCGTGCTGGTCAACAACAACCATCCGATCTGGTCGAAGTTCGACGGCCCGCAACCCCAGCCGCTCATCTTCAAAACGACCAATCTCAAGCTTGATTACAAGGTGAGCGAGAAGCACAGCGCCTTCCTCCGTTTTTCGACTGACAACAATCACAACATCAACGCGGACGGCACGACCATGCCTTCTTATTGGGTTCCGACGCGCAATATCTCAACGCAGGCGCTCGGCGGGGTAACTTCCATCTTCTCGCCGAAGCTGGTCAACGACTTGCGCTACTCCTACGGCTACTACAGCGGGCGGCTGCGCATTCCGACGACCGAAGATTGCTCCGACCCGGTGGCTTGCGTCGGTTTGGGCGGGCCACAGATTTTGTTGACCACCGCGCCACAATTCGTCATCGGCAATAACGTCAACGTGCCGCAGAACCGCGTGCTGCGCACATACCAGTTGAGTGATACCTTGAGCTGGCAGAAGAGTTCACATCGTTTGCGCTTCGGCGGCGAGTGGGAGCATCACTACGGCGTCGGAAGCTGGGCGTTTTTGGAGCCGGCGCTGTATGTGCTTTACGATCCGACTCATTTGCTCCTGCTCATCGCGGGCACGGGCGGCGCGAATTCGCCGGTGCTGCCGCTTTACAACGCTCTGCCGAACAGCCTGAAACTGAACGCGACGGGCACGGCGCCGTTGAACGCCGCCATCCCGACCTACCAGGATCTGCTGCGGCTGCCGCTCTACCAGTTTTTTACCGGAATCGGCGATCCGGGGCAGCCACAAACGTTCCGCCAGCCGGAGGCGGCGCGGAATGACCGCGTCCGCTTCTTTTTCGCCGATCAGTGGCGCGTCAATTCGCGCTTCACCTTGAATTACGGCGTCGCTTACTCCCTCGAAAACAGAATCCTCAATCATGATCTCGACCGGCCACGGATTCTCGCGCCGCTCCTGGGCGGCGATCTGCGTCCGCCACAGATTGACAAGAACAACTGGGATCCGAGCCTGGGTTTCGCCTGGGATGTCAAAGGCAACGGCAAGACGGTGATTCGCGGCGGCGCGGGGGTTTACCATGACTCGAACCTGTTCTGGACGCGGCTCAACGAACGCGCCTACGTCGGGCCGTCGGGCAACGGGCGCTCGATCCTGCCGTCCTCATTCTATGGGCTTGATTTCAGCGCGCCGGCGGCGTTCATCGGCAGAATTCTCCAAAATAACGTTGTCACCGGCGCCAGTCTGACGGCGATCCTTCCGCAACTGCGCGCGGCGACGCTGGCGCAGATCGGCAATGGGAAGGACCTTGCGGTTCGCGGCGTCGAAACTTTCAAGACCACCGGTAATCCGGCTTTCGGCGGTATCTTCTCGCCGGACACAGTGACGGGCTACGCGTTCAACGTCAGCGGCGGCGTCCAGCGCGAACTGGCGCAGAACCTGGTCGTGACGGCTGATCTCGTGATGCGCCGCTCGCTCAAGTTCGGCGGGTTGCACAACACGTTCATCATTGACCAGAACCGCTTCGACAGCGTTGCCGGACCCGTCATTCCGCGCTGCGCTTCAGCCGCGCAGGCCGCGGATCCGAAGGCGCTCTGCTCGAGCGGGCCGATCGCCGTCTCGCACAGCGCCGCGAACTACCGCTATACGGGGCTGCACGTCAAAGTGGACAAGCGGTTTTCGAGCAACTATCTCTTCGTCGCCTCCTATGCGCTATCGAAATTCACCGGCTTCAACGGCTTCGCCAACGGCGCGGTCAGCCTCAACAACTTCTATGAAGGCGACGACTATCAGGTCGGTCACCGCCGCCACCGGTTCACCTTCAGCGGGTTCATCGATCTGCCGAAATACGGCGGCGACAACGCGCTCGCGCGCGGGTTATTGAATGACTGGCAATTGGGTCTGATCATGCCGATCATCAGTTCGTCGCCGCTCCAGAACACCATCAACACCACGGATCTGGACGGGGACGGGATCAACTCGTCTATCCTGCCGGGCGGGACCTTCTACGGCTTCGGCAGCCGCTATGGAAAGAGTGAATTGCAGCGATTGGTGGATCAGTTCAATTCCACGCTCGCGGGCAAGACCACGCCGCGCGGCCAGCCGATCCCGCGCCTCCCACTGCCGGCGGGCTTCGACAACGGCGACACCTTCGTCTCGACGGACGTGCGGCTGACGCGGAGTATCAAGCTCTACGAGAATGTCCGGGTGCAGTTGATCGGCGAGGTTTTCAACCTGTTCAACGTCTCGAACCTCGACGGATACAGCGGCACGCTCAACGCGCCCAATTTCGGCATCCCGACCAGACGCGCCGGCGGCACGTTTGGCACGGGCGTCCCGCGCGCCTTCCAGTTTGCCGCGAAGCTGACTTTCTGACCGAGCGGCGCAGTTGAAGTCGGTACGGTACAGGGAGCGGTAGCGACCTGGTCGCCTTCGGAATAGGCCTCTCACGATGCGACCAGGTCGTTACCGCTCCCTGTACCGTACCGATCTGTGATCAGGTCGCTACCGCTCCCCGTACCGTACCATCCGCAACTCTACACGCCTGTAATAAAATAAGCGGCCTTGCGGTTCCCGCCATCAAAATTAACGATCAATTGACTGTCAAAATTTCGCGGATGACGTACAATGGCCCCGCCTGACCGCTCGGTAAGCGGTTTGGCGTCTTCTTTCTGATCGTCGTACCACGCATTTTCCATCTGTTTGTTCCCAGACAACGTTCTGAAGTCCACCACAAGGAGAACACTCTATGCGCTGTTCAATCAGTAATATCTGTCGTAGCTTTCCCGGGCTGTTGTTGCTCTTCGCGATGGCCTTTCCCGCGCTCGCGCAAGCGCCTACCGGCTCGGTACGTGGGATAGTCAGAGATCCGTCCGACGCGGTCCTCTCCGGCGCGAGAATTACCGTCACCAGCAAAGGCTCCAGGGCTGAGCGCACTTTCAACACCAAATCCGACGGCGAATACCAGATCGGTAACCTGCCGCCCGGCGAATATGAAATCAGAGTGATGATGGCTGGCTTCAAAGCGGGGTTGGCTGCTGTGACCGTGGAAGTGGGCGCAAACATCACCGTTGATTTCAAACTCGAAGTGGGCGCGACCAGCGAAACCGTCGTGGTGACCGGCGAGACTCCGACCATCAACACGACCGATTTCAAGATAGACGGCGTGGTCAATCGCCAGCAGATCGAGAACCTGCCCTTGAACGGCCGGAACTTTCTGCAACTGGCGATGCTCGAACCCGGCGTGGACGTTACTGCGACCGCCGCGCCAGGGACGAGCCCCAACAATTTCTTCCGCGTCTCGATTGCCGGCGCCAGTCAGGCGATGACGCGCATTTCGGTGGACGGCGCGACGATCAACGACCGCATGACCGGAGGCACGTCGCAGAACTTC
>Ga0187894_10002294_pt1 | contig 23037 bp, 10 predicted proteins | sample GBC1701081metaG_FD_136650 | JGI IMG/M metagenome (GOLD analysis project Ga0187894, IMG submission 136650) | White microbial mat communities from a lava cave in the Kipuka Kanohina Cave System on the Island of Hawaii, USA - GBC170108-1 metaG ... | reverse complement strand
TGGGGGGATTTGCGGAGTTCTTGCCGCGTTTTGTAGGTTGGACTTTAACGATCCCCCAACTGCCGTTGGGGGGATTTGCGGAGTTCTTGCCGCGTTTTGTAGGTTGGACTTTAACGATCCCCCGACTGCCGTCGGGGGGATTCGCCAGGCACAGAATTTCAAAACACCCTCTCAATTTGGATCCACAGAGTCTGGCAGTCTTCATTTGGTCTCCCTTCACCTGATGTTGATCTTCACGACGTTGGCCGTCTTACCGTCCGCGCTCAGCGCGACATCCACTTCGCCGCGCCCGGCCAGCGCTCGCGCCAATCGCAAATTGACCTGATCCAGTCCGACGAAGTCGCCTTGCGCCCCGGCGAATTGAACTTCCATCGCTGCGCCGCCGATGGTCGCCGTGACGGCCTCGGGCGCAGTGCGGTTGCGAATGCCCGTTCCGAAGAGGATCAGGAAGACCTGATCGCTGGCGGTTCCCAGATCCGGCCCCAGGTCAATCGGAGTCGCGATGAAACGGTTCTGCGCCTGATCGAACACGGCCGCCGGCTCGAAGCTTCGCGACCCGTCCGGCTTGGCGCGCAGCGCGACGGCCGCCGCTACGCCCTGGCCGTTGGCGTTGGCGGCGAACAGGCCCGGCGCGACGGCGGCCACCTGGATCGGGCCTGAGCCGAGCAGGTCGCCAAAAACCTCGCTGCCGGCGATGACCGCCAGTCGCGCCTGGCCTGAGGCCGTGCCGGGCGGGATTTGGAAGTTGATCTGGCCGGGCGAGACGAAGAAGAGCGGGGCCCGCCGCGTTGTGCCGCGCCCGTCGTTGTCAATAATCCTGATCGAGACGCCGCCCAGCGTGATGGGCAGAGGCAGCGTGTTTGGCGCCTCAGTGCGCGGCGCGATGTTGACGCCGAAGATTGCGGCGATGGATTCGGCGGCGACATCGGGGCCGGTGAAGCTGGCGGCGGAGACGGTGGCCGTGCGCCCGGCTTGTTGCAACGTGAAGGTCTCGCCCGCGATTGTCAGTGTGCCGGTGCGGGGCTGGGCGCTGGTGTTCTCGCTGAGAAGGAACGTGACGCGCCCGGACCCTTGCCCGCTGGCGCCGGAAATAATCTGAATAAAGCTGGCGTTACTCGTCGCCGTCCAGCGGCAGGTGAAAGGCGTCATCACACTGATTTGGGCCCCGCCGCGGTCGTCCGACCCGACCGACAGTCGCGGCGGGTCGAGCCGTGTGCGCGCGGCGGAGAGGCTGGTTACCATTGCCGTCGCATTGCCAGTACCTATGGCTGGCGCGCTCACCGTCGCTGTGTTGCTCACCTCCGCCACGTTGCTCGCCGAACAGCTCACCTCCGCCATTATCGTAATGGTCGCCAGACTGTGAGCCGGCAGCGCGGCGAAAGTCACTGTGCGTTGGGCGCCTGCTCCGCCACAGACGCCGCCTCCCGTCGCCGCGCAGCTGTTGAAGGTCAACTGCGGCGGCAGCGTGTCGGCGACCGTCACGTTCTCGACGCTCGCGCCCGACGAATTGACGACGGTGATGAGGTAGGTAGCCGGAGTTCCGACGCTGACGGAGTATGACGGCGCGACCTTGGTGATCGAAAGGCCGCCGGCGTTAAGGAGCAGGCTCGGCGAAAATTCCGAGGTGTTGTTCATCGGGTCGGTGGCGGTCGCCGTGATGTAACCGCCCGCCTGCGCGGCGGCCGGCAGCGTGATGTTAAAACCGGCGTCGCCGCCGGCGTCGGTCGTGACGCTCCCCGCGCCGAGGTAAGTCTGCCCTTCGCTCAAGCCCGACGGATCGCGCTCGCTGTTGGAGTAGAAATCGAGCGCAAAAGTCGTGCTGGCCGCGCTGTTGAAGACGCCCCTGATCGTCGTCGTGGCGCCGGCGGAACTGGCCGCTGTCAGGAGCGGATAATTTTGCAGCAGGTTGGGGCCGGTGTCGGCGTCGCCTGAGTCGTTGATCGTCACACCGTCCATGTTGAAGCCGCCGAGGTCTATGCCGAGCAGTCCGTTGGAGTGGATCGCGTTGCCGCGGATGGCAATGTTATTTCCGAGTCGTACTTCCACGCCCTTGGCTCGATTGAAGGCGATGATGTTGCCGGCGCCTGGCTCGGTCCCGCCAATGAACACATCGCGCGTCCCGTCCACTACGATGCCGTTGGAAGCATTACCGAGAGGAGCGGCGCCGCTGGCGTCAGTGCCGATGAAGTTACCTTGAATTCGCGCGCCGTCCAGGAAAACACCAAAGAGAGTTATACCGTTGCCAGAGAAGGGGCCGGCGCCGGTACTGCCTGCGATCACGTTGCCCGCCCCGCTTGTTACGCCGCCAATCACGCCACCGCGCGCGCCGCCGAAACTGATCCCCGCCTCCGAATTACCGAGCGCGACAGAGCCGCTGACATCCGTGCCGATGTAGTTGCCTTGAATCTGAATCCCGGTTCTGCCGCTGGCGTTGACGGTGACGCCATATTGCAGGTGGCCGGAGATGACGTTGCGCGCCGCGGGCGTTGTGCCGCCGATGGTTGTATCAGGCATCGAAAAGGCCACAACGCCGCTTCTGCTGTTGGGCAGCGCGGCGTTACCAGTGGCGTTCAAGCCGATCAGGTTGCCTTGTATTCGTGGGCCGCCCTCGTCGCCGTCAATAGTGACGCCGGAGGCTTGATTGCCTGAGATAACGTTGCCCGCGCCCGCCTCCGCGCCGCCGATGACGTTGTTGGCTGAGCCGCTGATGATGACTCCGGTTCCACGGTTGCCGAGCGCGACCGCGCCCGTTATGTCAACGCCAATGAAATTGCCCTGCACGAGATTGCCGGAGGTCCGGCTGCTGGAGATGCGGATGGCCGCGCCATTGCCGGAGATGACGTTGCGCGCCGGGGTGGCCGTGCCGCCGATCTTATTATTCACAGAAAGAACTTCTATGCCGTTGCTGAAGAACGTGGTGACACCTGCGCCGCTGGCGTCAACGCCGATGAAATTGCCTTCGATAATGTTGGCGCCGCGCGTCTCCAGCCGGATGCGCGCGCCCGCCGAGAAGTTGATGATCAGGCCGCGCACGACGCTGGCGCCGCCTTCCAAAAAGAGCCCGCTGCCGCCTTCGCTGCCTGACAGCGCGACCAGCGGTTTGCCAGTGAAGCCAGGTTGAGTCGCGCCGTCAATCGTCACCGCGTCGGTGATCAGAGGCAGCGATGTGGCCGGCGTGATGGTCAGGTTGCCGCCGCTGATGTTGAACGCGATCGTGTCCGCGCCCGGATTGGCGTTCGCGTCCAGGATGGCCTGTCGCAACGAGCCGGCGCCGGTGTCGTTGGTGTTGGTGACGGTGAACGTGGCTTGTGGCGCCGTCCGCGCGAAGGTCAATGCTGGCGCGCCGTTTTGCAATATCGCCAGATCGCTCAGCGCATCGCTGTTCAGCCGCAGCGGGAGAATGGCCAGCGGCTCACCAGTCAGATCAAGGGCCGCGACGCCTTCGCCGGTCGTCGAGTGTTTGAGCGCCAAACGGCTATTCGCTTCATTTTCGCCATTGAGGATTAACAGCCTGCGCGAGGAATCGCCGGCCAGGATCAGTTGATCGTGCGGGGAAGAGGATAGACGCGCAGCAAACAGGAGCGGCCTGAGCTGCGGCGACTGCGCGTTCAACGGACGATAAATTTCTTTGGCCGTCCATTGCCCCATAGGCTTTGCGCGCGCGCGATTCGCGCCCGCCCCCGCGCCCGTTGAAGCCATGCGTTGGTTTTCCAACACCTGCGCCGCGCCGTCCGCCGTCAGCAAGGCCAGATCGGTTTGCGGCCCGCCGGTGAAATCGCCCGCCGCCACGGCGTTGACGAAAGCAGGGAAGACTCTTTCATCAACTCGCGCCGGCTCCACAGCGGCCTGCAGGCTATGGTCGAGCGAAAGCCGCCGGTCACGACCGTGAACGATCAGCATGCGCTCGCCCGCCGCCGCCGCCAGGTCAATCATTCCGTCATCATCAAAATGGCCGAGCGCAAAGCTGCTGGCCGCGGAAGACAGGGCAAAGATTTCCGGCGCGCGGCGTAAAGCCCCTTCGGCGCCTTCGAAGACCAGAAGCTGCGGGCCGCCGGCGCCGTTCACACCTACGATCACATCGGCCAATCCGTCCGCTCGATTGATCTCGCCGATAAGCAGCGCCGTAACTTGGCCGGGAATGGCGACTGATTGCGCGGCGCCAAAACCGCCGCGCCCGCCGCCGCTCAGCCAGTAAAGCCGCTCGCCGCCGCGGGCCGCCGCAACTATATCGAGATGGCCGTCGGCGTCGAAATCGCCCGCGCCGATAAAATCCGGCGCCGCAGGCAGCGGAAAGTCGCGCGCAGCGGGGAAGAACGGCGCATCAGTTCTTTCGCCGATCGGTTGTGGCTCCGGGTAATGAGGATAAATAGCCGCTTGATTGCCTCGCCGCAGTTTGAGCAGTCCCGCATCTCCGCCGCCGGCGCCGATAAGCAGATCCGCCACACCGTCTTCGTCGAAATCGCCCGTGGCCATCGCCAACGGTCTCTCGCCGCTCTGCGCCGCGCCGCCGCGCGACCGCCAATCGCCGGTTATCGTCGGTAATACAAGCAATGACGTGAACAAAATCCGCGCTAGGATTGGCCTGTTCTTCAGCATAACATCACCTTCCGTTTAGATTGGTTGAGGCTCTGCCGGCTTGCATTGCCGGCGGCGCAGGGTATGGCGTGAGCTTGCGGATGCGAAACTGGTCGCAGATGACGATATTGCCAGCGCTGTCGAAGGCTACGTCGAAAAGGCCTCCCAGTTGGGCTAGAACTGAGGGACCGCCGTCTCCGGCGACTCCGATAGAGCCTGTGCCGGCGATGGTTTGAATCAGAAACTCCGGCCGGAAGTTGACCGTGATCATCGAACTGCCGCTGCGGCCGAGCGAATCGTACACGGTAATCGTCAGACGGTTCTCGCCGACTTGCAGCGGGATGGCCGCGATTGACCAACTGTCTGCGCCGCTGGCCAGACCGTAGCCTCCTCGATCATTGCTCCAATTAACGAAGGCGACGCTTGGCTCTCCGGTCGCCGAGCCGCTGAGGCCCACAGTCGGAGCGCTGACGGTGAACGCGCCGCCGCCTGGAGTATTGACCGTCAGGCTTGGCGGCGGCGAATCGCCCGCGCCCGATTGCGTGATGGCGATGTTTTGCCCCGCGACTCTGACCTGACCCGTGCGCGGCAATGGGCTGGTGTTCGGCTCGACACCGAAGTTTGCCGTTCCATTTCCGCTGGCGTAGCCGTTGAGTGTGGATGTGATCCAGTTGACGCTGCTGCGCGCCGACCAATAACAACCATCGCCTGTCGCCACACCGACGTTAAACGCCCCGCCTGCGGCCGGAACGGTTTGATTGCCGGTTTGGTTATTGGAGGTGATCCGATAATTGCACGCGGCGCCGGCGAAAGCCACGCGCAGGGTGTTGGCTGGGTTGTCATCAGTCGTGATAACGACATCCACCTCTCCACGGCCCGCCAGCGTGCGCGGCAGACTCAGGTTGATTTGATCCAGACCGACAAATCCGCCCTGCGCTCCCGCATACAAGACCTCAACGGGTTCATCGCCGATTCGCGCGCTTACCGAAGAGAGTGAAGCGCGCTGTCGCAACCCCGTGCCGAAGAGGATCAGGAACAGCCGATCGGTCGCCGCTCCGAAATCGAGCGGGAGCGCGATGAACTTCTTCCGCGCCTGGTCGAATACCGCCACCGGTTCGTAGCTTTGCGAGCCGTCGGCTCTGACGCGCAGCGCAAGCGCCGCCGCGACGCCTTGTCCGTCGGCGTTGGCCGAAAAGAGTCCCGGCGCGGTCGGCTCGATGCGGATAGAGCCTGTCGAAGTAACTCCCTCGGAGTTGGTGACGATGGTTGCCGCCGGACCGCCGGCGGTTTCGGGCGGAATCTGATAGTTGATTTGCAACGGGGAGACGAAGAAGAGTGAGGCGGAACGTTCTCTGCCTTCGCTGTCTCGAACTCTGACGGACGAGCCGCCGAGTATTGTGGGCAGGGGAAGCGCTGACGCCGTTTCAGTCGCCGCCGCCAAATTGACTCCGAACGCCGCGGCGATTAACTCGCTCGACAGCCTCGGCCCGGTGAAGCTTGCCGCATGCACGCTCGTGACGTTGCGATAGTTGGCGACGATGACGATGATCCCGTCGCCGGCATTGATCTTACGGATGCGCCCATTGCCGCGGTCGTAAACGTAAAGATTATCAGAGCGGTCACAGGCGATCCTCGAAGGGGCCCTCAGCTTCGCGGCGGTAGCCAGGCTCCCATCGCCGTCAAAGCCCGGGTTGTCGACGGCGCCTGCTACCGTGGTGATGATCCCACTGCCGGCCGCGACTTTTCTGATCGTGTGCGCCAGATTATCCGCGATATGGAGATTGCCTTTGCTATCGAAGGCGATACCCATCGGGCTTGAAAGCTGGGCCGTCGTGGCGGGGCCTCCATCGCCTCCGGAGCCGGAGCCGCCGCCTGCCATAGTGGTGATGATGCCTGTAGCAGCGTCAATTTTGCGGACGCGATTATTGCCCAAATCGGCGATATAAACGTTACCTGCGCCATCCACCTTCACATCCCACGGCGTGCGGAACCTGGCTTCGATCGCCGGCCCGCCGTCTCCGCCGTATCCGGATTCGCCCGTACCGGCGATAGTTCTGATGATTCTGTCAGTCGTGATTTTGCGAACGCGCGGTTTCTCGAATTCGGTGATGTAGATGTTTCCGGCGACGTCCAGGGCGATGGCGGTAGGGCCTTGCAACCGCGCGTCAGTGGCGGGGATGCCTTCGGCGACGCCGTTCGTTCCCCCGCCAGCGATTTTGGTGATGATGCCCGTGAATGGATTGATTTTGTGAATAAGGCCGTACCCGGCGTCAAGAACGTAGATGGTTCCCGCATTGTCAACCGCCAAGCTCTGAACGTTAGAGAACGAGGCAGTGAGCGCCGGGCGGTTATCGCCGTTGTACGAAGAGGCGCCGTTGCCGGCGATCGGAACAATAGTTAATGAAGCGGTGTAGAGAACGTTTATCGTTGCGCTGCCGGAAGCTCCGGTAGTGTCGTATGCGGTGACAGTGATGAAATTGACGCCTGGTTGCAAAATGATTGCGGGAATAGACCAGTTGGCCGTTCCATTGGCGATGCCGGACGCGGGCGATGGCGAGGGATTGATGAATCCGCGATCAACGCGCCAGGTGACCTGCGTTAGATCTGCGGCGCCCACGGCCGTTCCACTCAGTCTGATCGTGGAAACATCGGTGGAGAAATTACCGGCGGAGGTCGGAGATGTAATTTTCAGAGCAGGTGGCCGGGGATTAACAATACCGGTTTGTGTGATGGTGAAGCTTCGCCCGGCGATGTTTATTGTTCCGGCGCGGGCCATGGCGCTCGTATTCGGCTCGACTGTGAAATTGATCGTTCCGCCGCCGCCGCCGCTATCCGCGCCATTGATCCTGATCCATCCCTCGCCGCTTGGATTGACGCTGGCCATCCACGGGCATCCGTTCGGCGCGGAGATATTCACACTTCCCGCGCCGCCTTCGGCTTTGATCGTCGCGCTGGCGGGCGAGAGCGAATACAGGCAATCGGCGCCGCCCAGCGCCGCGCGATGCGCGCCTCGTCCATAGGTGAAAGCGAAGATCTGCGTCGCATTTGCCGCTCTGTTCAACGCGAGCGCTTCGGTTACTACGTGCGGAATCCCGCTCTCAGCCGCCCACGTCGCGCCTCCATCCGCGCTTTTGAAGATACCCGCGCCGCGAATCGCATCGAAGTTGAAGAAGCCTTCACCGGTACCCGCGTAAATCACGTTCGGATCGCTACGATCAATCGCCAGCGCGTTGACGGCGATGTTGGCGATCACATCAGCCAGAGGTTTCCAACTTGCCCCGCCGTCAGTCGTCTTCCACACGCCGCCCGAGGCCGCCGCCGCATACATTGTGTCGTGATTCGTGGGATGGATGATCAAAGCTCGCGTGCGCCCGCCGATATTGCCTGGGCCAAGCTCCGTCCAATTCGCCGTTTGGTCTGTCTCAGCCTCCGCCGCGCTCAAATATTGGTTCCGCGCGGTCGAATAACGCGGCATCCGCCGCATCTGCTCGCGCGCTTCCAGGTATCGCTCGACCGGAATCTCTTTCCCGCCTTCGGGCAATCTTTTCCGCAGGGAAAACTTTGCCGCCGCGTTTTGGGCGTCATCGCCAACCTGATTCGTCTCATGTTGGTCTTGTGATGTCGCGGCTGAAGCCGGAGGCGCAAAGAGCCGGGTTGAAGAATAGAAGCCGGCGCCGAGAAAAGGCAGTATGAGAACCGGGAGGAGGTTGCGAATTGTCATAGCCTGCTGTTCGTTAAATCAAAGGTTGAAGATTGAATCGGGTTGTGTGATCGGGGCAGTTTGATTCCGATTCGGGCCGGCCCGATGCCTCAGGATGTTTCTATGATTGTATTTGGGGCGATGACTGATGACTGTATGCTTTTGCCTATACTCCCTCCGAGCTTTGTGGCTCAGCGCTTCTCGCCTCGCTCGACCGGATTGTCACGCCGATCAACGCGGCCACGGTGAAGAGCGCGCCGCCGACCCATCCGAGCCACCTCGGCTGCATGGTGATGATCCAGCCACCGAGTACGGGGCCGATGATGCGGGACACGCTCTCAATCGAAGTCATCGCGCCGAAGACGCCGCCGCGACGGTTGGGCGGAGCGACCTGCGCGATGAAGCTGGTCAGCGTCGGGCGCGAGACACTGTGCCCGAATGAGAAGAGAATCGCCACGAAGATCAGCTTCCACCAGACGTCCACGGCCACGACGTAATAAAGCCCGAGCGCGCTGGCGACCAGACCGATCATCAGTGATTTGTATTCGCCGAACCGTTTGACGACCGGCCCGATCAATCCCCCTTGCCAGATGACGCCCAGCAGTCCGACCAGCGCCAGAAAATATCCCGCCTGCTTCACATCGAACCCGAGCTGTTTTTTGGCGAAGAGCGCAAACATTGTCGTGTAAATCGTGAACGGCAGCGACAAAAAGAAAAAAACCGCCAGCAACGGGCGCAACTCGGTGATGCGCAGATAGTCCACAACGCGCGTATACATCGCAAATCCGCGTGGCCGCGATTCATCACTTTGATGCTGCGTTTCGGGCAGCAGGAGAAATGTCGCGATGATGCTGGTAAGTGAGAAGAAGGCGGCGAGGTAGGCGGACACGTCATAACCGAATCGGGAGGAAATAATCGCGCCCAAGCCAGGGCCGATGGTGAACCCTAAACCGAATGAGACTCCGATGATCATGCCGAAGATTTTGGCGCGCTCCCGCGGCTCGGTGATATCGCTGATATAAGCCTGCGCGACGGTCAGGTTCCCTCCGGACAACCCGTCAATCATCCTGCCCGCGAACAGCCACGCCAGCGGATGCGGCAGATGCATCGCCAGACCGAGCAGGATAAAACCCACAAACGACCCGAACTGGCTGTAGAGCAGAACCGGTCTTCTCCCGTATCTGTCGCTCAGGTTCCCCAGAATCGGCGCCGCGATGAATTGACAGATCGAATACGACGCGATCAGCGGGCCGACCGAAGCGTCCGACGCGTTGATCTTACCCGCGTAAAACGGCAACAAAGGCAGGATGATGCTGAAGCCAAGAATATCAACGAAGACGACAATAAAGATGGGAATGAGTCGTTTGTTAATAGGCATAATATACCGGGGCCCGAGCAGCCGGTCGTAAACTCCAAGGCCTCAACGAAGGCGAACAACCAGCCACTGCTGACAACGCGTAAATGGAAAAATGAGCGGGGAATAACAGCGCGCGCAGTCTAGCATCAGGCTGAGGATTTTTCTATTGTGGCCCCCATGCGCAATAACAGTTTTGATTGGAAAACCTGTTATCTACTTTTTCTTAGTCTCGTTTTGCTAACGCGTGATCTCGATCAACTGCTCCAACCGCGCGAGCGCGGGTTCGATTGCCTGAGAGGGCGCGAACGTCATTTCGGGAATTGAGAAGATGATGTGTGTGACGCCGATCCGGCCCAGGTGTTTGACGTCTTCGCGCAGTTCATCGAGCGTCCCCGTGAGCGGGCGGCGGACGTGACCGAATGACGATTCCATCACGAACGGAACGGCCAGCAGCACGACCTCCAGCGGCGCCCGCCCGGCGCGCGCCGCGGTCTCTTGCAACCGCATGACCTGCGCCTCAAAACTTTCGAAGTCTTGCACGACGGCCGGATTCCATCCGTCGGCGAATTTCGCGATGCGGTCGAAGGTGTATTGCCCGAATCCCGCAAGGTAGATTGGCGGGCGCGGTTGCTGGACGGGCTTCGGCCCGATCTTCGATTCGGGGATGTGGTAAAACTGGCCTTCAAAGCCCACCGGATCGCGCGTCCAGATGGCGATCAGGGCTTCGAGCAACTCATCGGCGCGCGCGCCGCGCCGCTCGAAAGTCACGCCAGCGGCTTCAAACTCATCGCGCGACCAGCCCACACCGCCGCAGATTTCCAGCCGGCCTTCCGACAACACATCGAGCGTCGCCAAACGGCGCGCGAGCAGGATCGGTTGGTGGTATGGCAACACAAGCACGCTCGTCCCCAGCCGCACGTTGCGCGTGTGCGCGGCGACGAACGTCAACGTCTCGATCGGATCGAAGACGTTTTGGAAATTGGCGGGCCAGCTTCCGTCGCGCGAGGGCGGATACGGATCGCGCGGATTGACCGGCCACAGCAATCGTTCGAACACCCAGACCGAATCGTAACCGAGTTCCTCAGCCCGCGCGCCGACACGAATCAGGTTTTCGCGCGAGGCGAGCGCGCCACTTTGGGGTAATGTGCAACCAACTTTCATCTCTCCCTCCTCGATTGTATGAAGTGGTAGGAAGAGGATACGGAACAAACGGAAAAAACGGAACCGGCAGGATCCAGTGGGTCGTGCTGGCTCGCCCTCTCGCCCTCTCGCCCTCTCATATCTACTCATATCTACTCAATGAGCTTTCCGTACCGACCCACACCGCGCTATACTTTGTGCTACTTTTGGCGCTATTGGGTCAATTGTTACTCTTTCGGAGGCCTATCTCCTCTAGCCTTTGCAGTACTCGTTAGACCCAATGCGATTGTACCTGTAACCCTGGGTTGTGTCAGGGGCCTTGAGAGGTTTCGCTTGACTGGGGGGCGTTTTTTGAAAACTAGGAGCAGACACATCAAAATCTCCTGAAGTTGTTGCAAATAAACGACAAGGAGAATGAGATGTATCTGCGGAAAGTAGCCTATCAACTTGGTGTGCGTGTGAAAAGCCTTGTTCCGTGCTTTCATAAGTCGCACCTACAAAACCTGGCGCTCTTGGTGATTGGAATCGCTTACAGCCGAAGCGTCTCGCTGCCAAAAGCGGCAGGAGCCGTGCCTTTCAAGCGGATTCAGCTTGAGTCGCGAGTTGAAAGATTCGAGCGGTTGTTGCAATGCGAGAAACTGGTCCCTCTCGAGGCCCTCAAGCCGGTCGCCAAGAAAGTTCTCAAAAGCCTCTATCGATATGGGCGCGGCGAAATTCGAGCGGCGATGGATCGGTCGATGATCAATGACACGCTTAACCTCCTGCATATCACGGTGACTTACGGCGGACGAGCACTGCCTTTGGGCTGGGTTAGAGTCCCGCACGAGGTGAACTCGGATCTGAAACTGCAACAGCAATTGCTCGACTGGTTCGTAGAATGCTTGCCTGAAGGGGCGCGCCGATGCACGACCATCATTGCTGATCGTGAGTTTCATTCGATCCACTTGGCGACTTGGATTGAAAAGACGTTGAGATTGAACTTCGTGCTGCGGATCAAGGCCGGAACCAAGGTGGAATATCTTGGAGATTGGTATGACGCCGGAGACCTGGCGACCCGTGGACGGACGCGAATCTGGGACTCGATCAAAGTCACAATGGACGGGAAAGCCTCGCACCGAGTCAATCTGGTGACAGTCTGGGATCGTGACCAAGAAGAGCCCTGGTTGTTGATCACCAATCTCAGTGACGCCGAAAAAGTGCGCGAGATTTACTCGCACCGGTTCTGGATTGAAGAGATGTTTTCCGATCATAAGAGTCGCGGACTGAATCTGGAGTCAACAAGGTTGACCGATCCAGATCGAATCGAACGATTGCTGGTAGCAGTCACATTAGCTTACCTCTGGATCATGGAGGTTGGAGCTATTGTTGTGAATAGCGGTCAAAGACGACAAGTCGATAATCGCGGCGCTTCTCGCAGCGTCAGCCTTTGTCAGATTGGCTTGCGCTGGTTAACAGAGCGCAAGGAGCTTGGCTTATTACCCCCTTTACTTTCAGGGTGTTTCAAGCCTTTGGAGGAAACTTGAAAAAAACGCCTCCCAGTCAAGAGGTTTCGCCAACGTTCATGCCGTCTCAGCGTCATTTCTCTTGCGTTCATCGTAATTGCCGTATCTTAGCGATTAGCTGATCATCGGTGGTCCTTCACCACGATCAGTCTGTTAGGAGGTACAACTTGAATATTCAGGACGAGCTATCTCTCCCTCGAGTGCCCGAGCCATTTCTGAATCCTCCGGATGTGTCGGCGGAAAAATTGAGAGAGCAATGTATATTTTGCGCTCCCTGGCTATACGATCAGGGGAACCAGATTCTGCTCCGGTCGGACCATTTTTATCTTTTCGCCGGGTTGGGTCCCATTGTCGAAGGGTACATCATCATTGCGCCCTATCGTTGTGACGATCCGGGGATCCCGCTACGTTCGTTTTCCAACGCGCCGCCGGAATTGGTTGATGAGCTGTTATTTCTGCGCGGATTGGTCTCTCATTTTTACCGTGAGCTATACCAGCGCCCCGGCATGCATTTTGAGCACGGTCGTACGGGAATGTGCCTGCCCACGCAAAATGACACGAGACATTGTTACCACGCGCACCTCTGTTGTTACCCGGCGAGTTACCCCCTCTGGGAAGATATGAACGGGTTACGCTGCGAGGAGGTGGAGGGGGTGTACGATCTCGGGCGCAAAGCCGGCGACTCGCCTTATCTATTCGTGCAGATCTGTGAGGTTGACGAGAGTATGCCTAAGGACAGGGCGCAGCGCGAAAAGTGGCAGGCGCGGATCGCACTGTTGAAAGAGGAGACGGATATTCCGTCACAATACTTGAGGAGGCTCTTGGCCGCGCGTGCGCGAGTGGGCGAGGAGTTCCGCTGGGATTGGCTGGGGGTGCCGGAACTGCCGCTCGTGCGCCGACTCATTCAAGTCTTTCGCGATTGGATACCAAAGCAAGACAAATATGTCGTGACGTCTGACAGCGGTCAGGCGCCGCGCCTCGATTTCCGCGCGTCCAGTTGCCGTTCCAACGCGGTCGGGAACGATTATGTAGCGCAGAAGTTTTACCGTACCTGGAGCGGGTCAGAGCAGTTTGGCGCCGTCGGGCGATTCCTGAAGTGGCTTCCTCAGCGCGAGAAGCGACTCGACGGCATGCCGCAGCGCCCCCGCGTGCTAGACGCCGGCTGTGGGCCGGGGACATATCTGAATGCCTTTTACCATCTCGGCATTGAGTGTGTTGGCATTGATCTCTCCGAGCAGATGCTGGAGATTGCGCGGCGACTCAGCGCGTCTGCTCACCAGATGTACGATAGCCATCGTCCGGTTGCGCCCCCGGAACTGCTCATGATGGACGCCTTCGACCCGCTTTTCGACGATCAGAGTTTCGATGGGATCTGGTACAGCGCTGTGTTCGTCCACCTGCCGCGGGGCCAAGCGCCACACACGCTCGCCAAGCTTTATCGCATTCTCAAAGATGAAGGTGTGCTCTATTTGTCCACGCAGGTAGGCGGCAGTGGTGTGGCGGTGCGTTACGAAGGGCGCGTATTCTTCTATTACACCGAAGGGGAATTGCGAACGCTGTTTCGCCAGGCCGGCTTCAAAGTGGTCGAAGAATGGGATGATACAACCGACTCCGGCTCCTGTGGTGACACGCGGGAGAAGAAGTGGAAACATTATCTGTTGCAGAAGCTGCCTGCGCCAATTGAAGCCAAGCTTCTTTCCGACCTCGGTGAACGCGGTGTCCTTGATTATGTCAAAAGCCGGCTTCCACGAGAGATCAGTGAATACCTGACTTTAGGTGTGGGAGACGATGGCGCGGTTTTGAAACTCCCGCCGGATGAATTGCTCGTGGTCACGACCGATCCGTGCCCTCAGCCGGTCATTTCACTGCTCTCAAAAAAGGACGAACGTGATCGCTGGTATGATGGTTGGTTCTCGGCCATTATCAACCTGAGCGACCTTGGAGCGATGGGCGCGAAACCGCTCGGCCTGCTGCTGTCGGTGGAGGCAGAAGAAAGTATGAGCGTGCGCGAATTGGGGCGCTTCTATGAAGGAGTTTTGGAGGCGGCGCAGGCTTACGATTGCCTGGTGATTGGCGGCAACCTCAAGGACTCCACGCGGTTCAATTGTGTCGGGACGGCTCTGGGCGCCGTGCGGTCACAAAACATATTGCGACGGGACGCTGCGCGCGTAGGGGAGAGTGTGGTGGTGCTTGGGGATATGGGGCTGTTCTGGGCAGGCGTGATTTGCCTCTTGAGAAAAAAAGATGAATCACAAAAAGAGAAGTGGGAGCGCGTCATCGCGTCAGGCTCGGAAGAAGAGGCCCAACTGCTGTCCAACCTGAAACAACCACGCCCCCGCGTTAGAGAGGGATGGGAGCTGGCCAGGCAAAATCTTTCTCGATGCGCCATGGACAGTTCGGACGGTCTTATTGCTTGCTTCTATGAAATCGCACGGGCCGGCCAGGCCGTTGATTTGCACATTGACCTTGCCGGTGTGGCGCCGCATCCACTGGCGCAGAGAGTTGCAGAAGCCGACGCCATTGACGTGTGCAAATTGATGCTGGCATGGGGGGACTGGGAATTAGTTTGTACCGTAGCTGACGCTGATCTGGACAGACTGAGAGAGGTGATGGCGGAGCTAGGGTGTCCGGTCTCGGTCGTCGGCTCAGTGCGCCACGGCGATGGAAAGGTTTGGTTCCACGACCAGTCCGGCGCGGGACTACTCTCTTACGTCGCCAGCGAACGCTTCACTGGACGCTCCTATTTTTCCCACGGGCTGGAGAATTACTTGACCTTTATGCGCCAGACCCCCTTGTTCTACTCCGTTGACGAAGAGTAACCGGCTGACCACAGCCACAATTTGCGGGGGAATTTATGGACTGGTTAAAGCAATGGCCAGAAGAGTTTCACAAGGTGCTGGTAGAACTCGTCGGACGGCAGAAATATACCGAAATACATAAAATACAAGAATTGAGCGGGGGCGGGGGCGCTCGTACTTTCCGAGCCGCGCCCAGCGGCGGCCCCGGAATTGCCAACCGCATTATCATAAAGGTCGGGCCGCAAGTGGTCGTCACGGAGGATGTTAAAGGGCTGGAAGAGGCCAAGAAATATTTTCGAGACGCCCATTATTCGCTTACCAACCCCATCGAGTTTGACGGAGTGGGCTGCTGCGCGATGGTTGATGTAGGTAGTGTCAACGGACAAAGCTTTCATGATTTCTACCTGCGAACGAAGGAACCGGAGGTTGTCTCCCGTATCGTTGAAGACCTCTTCCGTAATGTGCTCAGGCGTGGGGGCGCAAGCCCGCTGACCGTCCATTCCACTCCAGAGAATGTTTTCCGGCTTTACCAGTTCAATAATGCGCGCGCTCTGTCGCGTGAGTTACAGAACGTCGGTGACGACGTGCCGACGCTCGGCGATTGGTGGGAACGGGCGCGGGAAAAATGTGAGTATGGGACCTTCAAAATCCTCTCTCACGGCGATCTGCATGCGGGCAATATAATCATTGCTAACGGGAGTCCTTACCTCATCGACTTCGGGCAAACGGGGTACAGGCACGTGATGCTCGACTTGGCCAAGTTCGAGCGCGACATCCGGCTGGTTTTAACGCCCCTGGAACAGCAGCAACAGTTGAATTCCGCCCAGCAACCGTCCGCCGAGGCCGAAGTCAGCGGCCATAACGCCGAGTTCCAAAAGGCTTGCCAGACGATTGAAGTCATCCGCCGCATTGCGCGCACATCGTTGCCACCTGAGAGTGACTGGGAATTTGAATATCGCGCCGCATTGTTAGCGCAGTTCATTTTCGCCGCCGCGGACACCCGACGCCCGCCCGCGCTCCGCCATGCCGCCTTGTCATTTGCCCATGAGCTCGGAGCGCAACTCGCCCCAAAAGTAGGACCCGTCTTTAGCTTGGCGGAGCAGGAATTGGCTCAGCGAAAGGAAGTGTTATGGCGGTTCGCTTATGCTTTTTTGCGTTTGGATCAGCTCCCTTCGGGCGGCTGGAGCAAGACTTTGCCCAATTGGATGGAAGCGATTTGGGAAGGAGAGAACGGCGAGATTTTACGCAACCCCAAGATGCGCGCTAAAGGCGGTACGGATTTGTCGGGCTACGCCTTCCAACACTACGTAGATTTTCTCGGCAATCATTTCGACTTGGAGCGGGTGGCGGGGCTAATGAGTCACAACGGAGTCGCCCACCGTCTGCTCCACGTATTTGAATCGGACATCGGGCTAGACGGAGGCATTGGGTTAAGTGGAAGAGCCGACGCCCAGGTGCGACTTCGGCACACTTTGATGGGAATGCTAACCTTCCTGGCTTATGTAAAGGCAAATAATTTCATTACTAAACCAATTCATGATCTCAGTGTGATGGCGCAATACCTGATTAAGAACCTGCGTAACTGGAAGCACGATACGTCGCATCTCTTTGGGATGTTCGTATGCCTGGTGAAACTTGCTGAACTGCTCGATCAACCTGACTACGCTCAATTATTCGAAGCGAAACTGCTGCAGAAGCTGAGGCGCTGGGTACAGGAGGTCAGGCGGCCTATGCGGGAGTTGCTGGGCGAGGCGAATGAATATGAGCCTAAACCCAAGTGTGGATTGACCAAATTCCATACGCTACCGTTTTTCACTCCGTACGCTAACTTCTGGCGAATGGAGCGATCAAGCTTTTTGATGTATCTCCCTCTGTTAATTTCCGAAGATGGAGAGCGATTTCTTGAGTCTGAGTTGCAAACCAGGTGCAAGCAATGTCTCATTGAATTACTGGACGACATCCGCGCCCCATTTGATCTCGCCCAGTCAACCGCCAGCCTTCTGTGCTATTACCCCGACCGGCAAGCGGAACATGGAGTCCACCGCGCAGTGGTACCCGTGCCGCGTGATTGGGGGCTGTCAGCCGAGTTGGCGGCAGTGCTCGAATTACCCGTGATTCGCGCGTTGCTGGCTCAACAAGGGGAATTGGAACGCAAACGCGCCGCGTTACATTCCGCCTTGCTATACACCTTCGACGCCTATAACCGCCGGCGAGACATCTTCAAGTTTACACAAGGGGTTGCTTTCAGCCGTTACTTGCAGTTGGTCGCGCTCGGCAGTATTTCCGAAACCGCAATCAAGCGATTCGATGCCAAGCTCACAGAGATGTATGCGAGCGGAGTGACGGAAGGTGACTTGGATAAGTTGCTCGAAACCATCATCGCCGATGCGGGCACACCGCCAGAGATCAATAAAAATGGCTGGCGAGACAGTAAACACGCCTTACGTGACTTGCTGGTAGATAAATTGGAGTCAGGAGAGCATACGCCTGACAAAGATGTTTGTCCTCAGGGAAGATGGTTGGGCAGGGTGGAAAACGTACTGGAGGGTAAGATGCTTGGGTTCTACGACGGCGATGGCGGGCGAGGTTACGCGGCAAGATACCAGGAGTGTCCCATCTCCACTTTTGTTTCACGTATTCGCGACTTCGTAAAATGGCCGAGAGAGAGGGGGATGTATGTCGACCGGAAAGCTATTGATGTCGGATGCGGGCCAGGGCATTACGCGAGAATAATGGCGGACGAGGGCTTTGCTGTTGAACTGGTGGATATTTCGGTGAAGATGCTCGAAATGGCGAGTCAACTACTGGGATTGTCTGTTCGCCCTCCGGCCAGGGATATTTACAACTTGAAGAGAGACTTTTCCCCGGCGAGCTTGGACCTGGTCTTTGCCTGCGCGATGATGGTGCACGTCCCGCTGGACAGAGCCAACGACATCTATCAAAGCTTTTACCATCTGCTGAAACCCGGCGGGATACTTTTTGTCAACTATAAGCTGGGGGATCACTCGTTGATCTCAGCAGATGGCCGCTTTTTTCAATATTACCGGGATCACAAGATCCCGATGAATGCGTTACAGGAGACAGGGTTCGTTATCGAAGAGGTGGTCACGAGGTGGAACAGAAAAAATATGTACGGCGATCCTAAAGTGATCCAGTGGGCGAATTTCTACTGCAAGAAACCGGAGTGAGAGCTTGGATACGAAGGTCGAATTCGTGCGAGGCATTCTCCGCGCCGCGCGGCCTGAGCCCCCACCGGCGGGAGCTATTCCACCGGCGCGCTTCCTCGACGCTAGAGTTGCCCAGCCCGAGTACGCAAAAGCCGGTTGGCAGCTTCTACGACGAGGCAAAGTCGCGGCGTTGATGGTGGCCGGAGGAATGTCCACGCGGATGGGTTTGGGCATGCTTCGTGGCAATCTGCCAATTGGTCCAGTCACAGCGCGCACAATTTTTTGCCTCCACGGAGAAACGATTGCGGCTCTGCAGAAGCGATTTGCATTGCATTTGCCCTGGTTGGTCATGACTAGCGCAGCGGTGCACGACGCCACGGTCTTTGCCTTTCAGAAAGAGCGGTTCTTTGGCGTCACACCGGAAGACGTATGGTTCTTTCAACAGGCCACGCTGCCAGTACTGGATTCGCGCCTCAACCCAATCCCGCTACCAGACGGCGCCTATATGGAAAGTCCCACGGGGCATGGCGGAATGCTCGCGGCCTTGAGCGCGTCAGGCGCGCTGCATAAGTTGAAAGAGCGCGGCGTCGAGTATCTGTTCCACTTCCAGTATCCCAACGTGTTGGAGCGGATTTGCGACCCGGTGATGCTGGGCTATCACCAACTCGGAGGCTATGAGGCCACAACCAAAGCTGTGTGCGATTACCGGCCTTCCGAAAAGATGGGCCGGTGTGTGGTGGTGGGACAGGCATTGCAAGTAGTGGAATACCATGCGCTCACGGGCGTACCGCCCGACTCCTGGTGGCACGCCGTTCCGGCCAACATCGGTACCCATGTGTGGAGTCTGGCGTTTCTCGAACGCTGTCTGGCTGCCGGGGTTCAACTACCCTATCACCCGGCGCCGCATCACGGTATGGCTGACGTGTCTGGGCCGTTGCGGAAGGTCGAGCAGTTTGTGTTCGATCTTCTCCCTTACGCCGCCGCGGGTTTAATGATCACGGAGCGGGCTGATGAATATGCGCCTGTCAAAAGTATGGTAGGCGAGGACTCGCTGGAAGCCGGACGACGATCTCTCGCTCGGCTGTACTGCAAGTGGCTTGATCAGGCGGGCGCTCAGCCGGAGACAGCGACAGCAGCCGATTGCTGTGTGGAGATTAGTCCGCACTACGCGCTTGGCGCTGCTGACTTGGCCGGGCGACTGCCGCGTGGCTTTCGCTACCGCGATGGATTGGCGCTGGTTTAGTGGGAAGTAGCCATGCCACAACACCCCATGAAGATTGAAGAGAGAAAGCGAATGGGGCCGCGCAGGAAATTTCGGCCCGGAGGATGACAAGCTATGCCGAAACGAATCTTTCTCAGTTACGGTCGTGACGAATACCTCACCCTGGCTGTCCGCTTGAAAAGGGACCTCGAGGCTGATGGGCACGAGGTGTGGTTTGACCAAGACCGCCTCGATCCCGGCAGCGATTGGGAGCGAGACATTGAGCGAGGGCTGGGTTGGGCGGCGCAAACGCTGGGTCAAGGGTGTCTTGTCCTTTTGATGACGCCGCACTCCGTCCGGCGCCCTGATGGTTATTGTCTGAATGAGATCGCTCGCGCGTTACAACTGGGGATACGGATCATCCCGGTTATGGCGGCGGCGTGTGAGCTACCGCTCTCAATCTGCCGTATCCAATGGTTGGAGATGCGCGATTGCGTGGCGCCGCAGGGGGGGCTCCTGCAAGTACTAGAGGAGCGTTACCAGGCTAAATTGGCGCGTTTGGTTGCTGCAATCGAGCAGAACCGGTTGGACTCCGAGGGTCTTCAACCAAGATTGCTGCGCCTGCTCGAACCTCTGCCCTTCGAGGCTGATATTGTACAGCACGCGCACCGCCTGACAGGGCGCCAGTGGGTGTTCGACCAAATCCAAGACTGGCTCGGCAACCCTTCTGCGGCGCGTGTCTTCTGGCTCACCGGCAGTCCTGGTATGGGCAAAACGACCATTGCCTGCTGGCTTTGCCAGCAGCGCCGTGAGGTGGCGGCATTCCACCTTTGCCGCTTCGGACACAGTCAAAAATCCGATCCACGGCGATGTGTCCTCTCGCTGGCCTATCAACTAAGCACCCAACTCCCGGATTATCAGGAATTGCTGGGCGTCATCAACCTGGAGAATGTCATTCCGGAATCGAATGCCAAGACATTGTTCGATGACCTCATCGTGCAGCCGCTATCGAGCTATCGAGCTGAATCTACACGGCCGGTGCTTGTGCTCATTGACGCGCTGGACGAAGCGACCCTGGGCGGCAAGAATGAATTGGCGGCGTTCATTGCCTCCGAATTTGAAAAGACACCGCACTGGCTGCGGCTTCTCATTACCAGCAGGCCGGAGCCTGAAGTGAGGTATTACTTACAGGGGTTTGAGCCTTACCTGTTGGACACGGCGCCGGAGAATGTGGCTGACATTCGCGCGTATTTGTCTCATGAGTTTACGCGCTATGCCCTGACAGGTGATGTGTTGGTCTCGGCGATTGACGCTATCGCAGAGCGCAGCGGCGGGAGTTTTCTCTACGTTGAATATATTGGCCAGGAACTGGCGCGAGGCCGCCTGACGCTTGACCGAGTGGAGCGCTTCCCGCAAGGCTTAGGCGGCGTTTATGCCCGGATGTGGGAAAGGCAATTCCCAGACCTGACTGCCTACGAGAGTGATGTTCTCCCGGCCTTGGAGGCGATTGCGGCGGCAGAGGAGCCGCCGGAAACCGCCTTGCTTGCCGCATTATTCGGTTGGAAAGAACGTGAGCAAGCCCGGTTCCTGCGCTCACTCGGTTCACTGTTCAGTCTGACAGACGATCGCATTCAACCATTCCACAACTCTCTGATGGAGTGGCTCAGCCAGGAGCGCAGCGCAGGCCCCTATTTCGTTAGCGCGCAGGAAGGCCGCCGCCGCCTGGCCGATTTCGGCTGGCGTGAATACCAGAGCGGATCCGCCGATCTCTCGCGCTACACGTTGGCGCACCTTCCGATACATTTGAGCCAGACGAAGGGGTGGAGTGAGTTGGCCGCCGCCCTTGCCGACCCGCGGTTTCTTGCGCTCCAACGGTCGGAAAGTTTCTGGTTACGGCTGCGTAGCGAGTTGCAGCAGTCGTTCCGCAGCTATGACAACTGGCCCGCCCCGCTGCGCGATTGCCTGGAGGCGAGCGAGCATTTCGCCCTGATGCTTTTTCTCGGCGAATCACATGATATGGAAAACCGCTTCGCACAGGCTGAGCGAATCTTCCGGCGAATGTTATCGTTGACTGACCCCAGTAATGCTGTGGCCTATTCCACGGCGCTGGTGCGGTTGGCGACAGTACTGGATCACCAGAATAATCTGGAGGAAGCGTTACAGGTTCTCGAACCTCTTACAACACCTGAAGCGGCGCAGCGGTATGGCTACAATTATTGGTGGGCCCAATATCACAGGGGGATCTTTATGCGCCGGCTAGGCCGTTACACCGAGGCGCAGAGGGTGTTGGATAGTATCCGCCGCGAACAAGCGGGCAAGTCCATGGCAATCTCGGCATCGCACCAGCTTGCGGTCATAGATCTGGAACGTGGTCATTTCGCTGAAGCGGAAGAGAAGTTGAGCCATTGCCTGAAGGAGCGCGGCAAGAACGAATGGAACCATCGGTTGGCGCACGATTACCGCCGCCGCGGACAGGTTTACGCTTTGACTGACCGCATCACTGAAGCCCAGATGGACTTCGACCAAGCGAAAGCCATCTCAACCCGGTGGAGTGATCAGCGATACATAGACCTAATCCAGGCTGATATAGCCAAGTTGTTAGTCACACCCTGGTTGCGAAAAGAGCGTCCGGAAAAGATCTTGTTGCTGGAACTCGCTGGCCGCTTCGGTATTGATCAGGCCTCTCTCGGCTTGGCCTTCAATCTCTTGCAAGAGGCAGGGGAAGGCTACGTGGTTGAGGTCTTTGATACTGAGCCTGTGCAATCAACCGGCCAGGCTGTTCGTTGGGAAGTGGCTCACCGCGAAGGAACTTGGCATGCCTCTGTCAGTGTGCTTGTAGTGGATCACGATGGGCGTATTGCTCTCCAACAACGCGGTGAGCAAGACTCTCATGGGCGCTGGGACGTTTCAGTTGCGGGGCATCAGGATGTAGGCGAGGACGACATTTCAGCCGCGGCCAGAGAGACTGCCGAAGAGCTTGGAATAACAATTAGCCCGGAAAGAATAACGCGCATCGGCCGGCCTTATGAATTTCGCAAAATCGGTGCCCCCTCCATTACGGCTGACAGCCACGAAAGCCCGACTTCGTATCTATACCGCACTAACAAAATGAACCGAGAGCGCACCAGTGTCTTCATCATCAAAGTGTCCGAGGAAGAAAAGAAGCGGGTCGTAACGGGTCATAGAAATGGCGCCATGGCGGTAAGATGGAATTTACCTTCGGAAGTGGCCAAGGAGATTGCTGCCGACCGCGAGCTATTTGCAAGTTCTTTGAAGCAGTTGTTTGACCAAGCAGACGTTCTTGACCGAATTCAACGTGAATTAAGGCGTCTCATCCATGGTTGTCGCGATATTTGATGATGGCGAGTCTGGTCAGGTTTTTGTTGAAATAGAACTCCGACTGGTCATCGCATATCTTTTAGGCAAAGGACTCTGGTCAGAAGATGCTTTTCGGGCATTCTGGCTGCCCCCTATATATTCGAGTTTAGACTAATTGGATTTGTTTTTGGTCAAAGAAGACAGCGGTAATGGACTTGCCAAAACCGCTGTCAGGTAGTGCGATTGTGGTGTGAACAAAAAAAACACTACCCAATCGCA